>ERZ1699650.129-NODE-129-length-30136-cov-9.607892_pt1 | contig 30136 bp, 33 predicted proteins | sample MGYA00581512_ERZ1699650 | MGnify/ENA primary metagenome ERZ1699650 (study PRJEB42348, sample SAMEA6618698) | metagenome | isolation source: Polyester-degrading enrichment culture growing on monomer terephthalic acid, Te | collected 2019-05-17 ... | reverse complement strand
CAGCATGACAGAGAACTACTCCGCTGCTGCGACGGCAGCAACCTGACAAAGCCTCGTCGACTACTCTGGGCTGGAACACGATGGTCTCTACCTCGAAGGCACCGGGGCGATGGTGCTTGATCATGTGGACCGGATTGCCTACGCGGCGGAATCCGATCGCACCAGCCCGATCGCGCTGGAACGGTTCTGCACACATTTCAACTATGAACCCATGGCGTTTCGCGCCTCTGACGGGGAAGGGCGCGCGATTTATCACACCAACGTATTGATGTGCATTGCGACTGATTTTGCGCTGATTGGAAGCTCGATGATTGAGGATCCTGCGCGTCGTGAAGATGTCTTGCAACGTCTAACCCAGTCAGGCCGCGCGATCATTGACTTGAGTGACGCGCAGATAGGGGCTTTTGCTGGCAACGCAATAGAACTGCAAGGGTCCGAAGGGCGCATTCTGGCGCTGTCCGAAACAGCTTTGAACGCGTTGAGGCCGGATCAAATCTCGGAAATTTCCAAGAGCGCGAAGGTTGTGCCCCTGTCCATCCCGACAATCGAACTTTCTGGCTGGTCCGTGCGTTGTACCATTGCGGGCATTCATCTTACCGCCCGCGAAAGCGGTCAGCCTTTAACCTGAGACATCGTGTCTCGACGCTACAAGCTAAAGGCTGGACGCTTCAGGCTGTATCAAGCAAGCAGGAAGCGATACGCAGTCCCGTCCCGTTCGACAATCCCGGTGCCGGGCGTGCTGATATGGCTGCCTGCGATCATGATCTTGTCCGTGGCGGCCTGATCCAGGATTGCGCGGCGGGTTTTGGCGGCGAGCGCCTTATCCGTCTCAAGCGCCCAGCCCGCATCAGGATTGGCGAAATGCACTTTCTCGGTGACGATGGCGTCCCCGATTAGCATCAGTTGTTCACTGCCCGAGGTCAGCAGAACGCCACTATGACCGGGCGTGTGACCTGGCGTCGGCACCATGGCCACGCCCGCGCCCAGGTCTGCTTCGCCCGCGTGAGTCTTGATGTTCTCGCCCACGATGCTGCTGACCAGCTGTGCTGCGTTAATCATGGGTTTGAGCTGATCCGGTGCGGAGGCTGCGAAGTCCGGGTTGTTCCAGAAGTTCCAGTCTGCTTCAGACACATGGATCGTGGCATTGGCAAAGACGGGCTGGCCACCTGACACAAGGCCGCCGATATGGTCGATATGCATGTGTGTGATAACGATATCCGTGACCGAGGCTGGGTCGATCCCGGCAGCGGCTAGATCGCCCGCCAGCTTGCCTATAGTCGGGAATTGCTGCGAGATGTAGTGATCCGAACCCGAACCCGCGTCAAAAAGAAACGTCCGGTCGCCCGACTGGTAGGCGTAGGTGTTTGCGGCCAGCTTAATGCCTTCGGCCAGGATGGCGTTGTCGGCGTCTGTGGTGTTGCTGAACAAAACCGGGGGGACGGTCAGTGAGCCATCGGAGAGGGCCGTGACCGTGGCACGGCCGACCGTGAAGTCCGTGAATGCGATGGCGCGGTTTGCGGTCAAAAGTGCAGCAGAGGCTGATAGGCCCGCCAGCAGCTGGCGACGGTCAAGTGTAAGTTGAATCATAGTCTGGTTCCTTCCTGAACGGATATTCTATTGCGCGGCTTATTCGTCGATGTGCTGGTTGAACATGTCGGTCTGGATCAGCCAGGTGTCATCCTCACGCTCCAGCACAAAGAGGTAGGTTCCGGTGAAGTCGAGCCCCTGTGTTTCGACTTTCACGATGGCATCTCCGATCATCACCGCCTGAGAGCCATCGTCGGAGATGATCAACTCGTCCACAGTGTGGACAAGACTGCCCTTGTTTTCGACAGCAAAGGAGAATGTCTGGCGTGCGGTTTCCGGACCCGGGGCAGGGCGGCTCTTGGGGGCTATCCAAAGTGCGTCTTCGTCGTAGAGTGCAACGATCCCTTCCAGATCCCAGGACGCCGCGAGTTCGTTGAAACGGTCGTTCCAGGCGTTGAGATCTGCTTCGATGTCGGCCTGATGACCGTCGGCGAAGGCAACAGTTGCAGATAAGCTGAAAGCAGCTAGGGTGGAGAGGATACGCATATCTAATAGTCCTTGTTTGATTTGGTTTTGTTTTGTTTGCTTCAGGCGGCCGCGATCACTTCGCGGGTGATCTGCCAGCGACCGTCTTGGTGAATAAGATCAATGGAGAGGGTGATGATCCCGTCCCCACCGCCAAGGTTAACTTTGCGACTGATCACCACGTGACCGTGCGTGTCATCCGCTTCGACGTGATGAAAGTCGGCCCAGGTGTCGGGCATGTTGCCATTGGCTGCTATCTCGGTCAGTTGCGCAATGAACTGCGCCTTGTTGGCGGTCTGAACGGCGCCATTTGCCCCAAGCATGAAGATCTGCATGTCCTCATGGTAGAGGCCGTCGAGAACCGAAAGGTCGTTCTTGCCTGCCGAAGCAATAAGACCTTCGATTGTGCTGCGCACATCGGCGGCAGCAGGGGTATCAGGCGACATTTTTACGTCCTCTTGCAAAGTTGGGTAAGTGGTATAGCCGGTCTCGTCCCCGCCATAGAAGGTCTCCATGTTGGGTTCAGCGAGGGCAGCACCCTGCTTGAATCGCTGCGGCAGGTCCGGGTTTGCGATGTAGGGGCGACCGTAGGAAATGGCCGTTGCCGTACCATCGGCCACACGTGCCGTGCCACTTTCAAAGGTCGCGTTGCCATTGGCGACATAGGCTCCGGTCCACAACGCACGCATCTCGGCGATGATCGCGGCGTTCTCGGCGCTGTCTTCGCCAAAGGGAAACTGTTCGTTCACTTCCAGGAAGGCGAGGCCGTAAGAATCGAGCTGTGAATACACGTAAGAGAACGTGCCTTTCACATCACCCTGACCCATGTCGTTATAAGGACTGGTGGGTGACAGTTTTACGGCCACGCGATCCGCGCCCCAAATGCCGATCGAGTCTTCGAGCACCTCACGCAGAAAGCGGAAGCGGTTCTCAACCGTGCCGCCATATTGGTCGGTGCGCTTATTGGTGTGCTTTTGCAGGAAGGTGTCGATGAGGAAGCCGCCGGCCCCATGGATTTCCACACCGTCAAACCCGGCTTCCAGCGCCTTGCGGCTGGCATTGGCAAAGTCGGTTCGTAGCTCACCTATTTCTTCGAGGGTCAGTGCCTTAGGCGGTGTTGGCAGCTCAAAACCGTTCTCGGTCAACACATTGGTGGTGCTGGGAACGGCGGATGGTGCCACAACGACCCGTCCTTCAGGCAGGTGGGTTGCGTGTGCGGCACGACCCGAATGCCAGAGTTGCAGGAAGATCAGGCCGCCTTCAGCATGCACCGCGTCAGTCACATCTTTCCAGGCCGCAACCTGATCGTCGTTGTGGATTCCAGGGCAATTCATGGCACCGGACCAATCGTTGATCCGGGTGGATTCCGCGATGACCAAGCCGGCGGTCGCCCGTTGACGATAATAGTCCACGGTCATGGCGGGCACCTTGCCCGCGTCAGGTGCACGGTAGCGGCTCATAGGGGCCATGAAGATGCGGTTTTTGGCGGTGTTGCGGCCGATTTTGACGGGCTCAAAAAGCGTTGTCATCGTGTGTTTCTCCGTGAGTAGTGTGATTCCGGTTCATGCTGCCTCAGCAGCTTTTGCGTGTTGGGAGGTGCGCAGGGTGAGCCGCGACAGGATCAGAGCGACCAACGCGCAGGCGGCAATGACAGACACCATGGGCAGGGCCGTGCCATCAAAGAACGGCTCGCTGAGAGCGATCATTCCGCTTGCTGTGACCACCTGCAGGGTGCCGCCGAGGGAAGAGGCCAGCCCGGCGATGCTGCCGTGATTGTCAATGGCCATGACCATGGTGGTCGGGACCACAAAGCCAAGTGAGCCAAAGGCGATGAACAGCAGCGTAACGAGGATTGGAAGGCTACCAAACCCGGCATAGGTCAGTGCGGCAAGCGTGACGCTGACGCTGGCAAAGACCAGCACGGCACCCTTGATCATTGCGGGCATTCCAAAGCGTTCGGCTACTTTGCCGACCACCTGTGTCGCAAGGAAAAAGCTCAGACCATTGAGCGCAAAGGCGAGGCTGAACTGAACGGGTGACAGGCCAAATTCACCGGTATAGACGAACGCGGCATTTGCGAAGAAAACGAAGAAGCTTGCCATGCCAAACGCTCCGATAAAGGTCAGGCCCAGATACTTCGTATCCGTCAGAAGCACGCGCAGACCTGTACCGAAGGTGTGCAGGTTGAAGGGCACACGGTGGTCTTTCGACAGGGTTTCAGGCAGCGCAAATCGGGTTAGCAAAAGGCTCAGACCCGCCATCAGCGCAAGCACCAGAAAGATCACGCGCCAGCCGCCCAACAGCATCACGCCGCTACCGATCAGCGGGGCCACCATAGGTGAGACACTGATCACCATCATAACAAAACCCATCAGCTTGGTCGCCGCAACGCCAGTGCCGATGTCGCGGATCACCGCACGGGGGATGACCATCACCACCGCGCCGCCCACACCCTGGATCACGCGAGAGATTGTCAAAATCTCAATGGTGGGGGCCAAGTAAGCTGCCACTGTCCCCGCTAAAAAAAGCGTCAGACCCACATAAAGTGGGAATTTGCGCCCCATCTGATCCGAGATTGGGCCGTAGAACAGCTGCGCCAGACCAAAGCCGATCAGATAGGCGGTCAGCGTTTGCTGCACCGACCCGATGCTGGTGCCAAATTCGTCCGCAATGGACGGCAGCGCGGGCAGGTACATATCAATGGTCAGCGATCCGATCACGGACAGCAGGCCAAGGATCATCCCAAGCCGCAGATTGGACATGGAGGATAAGGCGGAGGACATCGCGACTACCCTCGTTCAGGCGTAGGTGCCGTTGGCGGGAAAATCACCCTTCATGCCGCGCATGAACGTGATGCCTTTGAGCATTGAGCCCAGATCGGGTCGCGCGAAGGGGACGTTGGAAATGTCTGCCACGCGGGTCTCACCCGTCTGGTCAATCACAAACAGCCCCGGCTCCGCAAAAGGGGCTTCAACATCCATCCCGTGGCGCGGGCTGGAGATATAGAGACCCAGCTCTTCCATCTGGGGGATGCTCAGGTTGTGGCCTACAGGGAAGTCCGGGTTCACCTGCGCCAGTTGCTCGTTGGCGCGGGCTTCGCTATCGGCCGAGACGGCGGCAACGTCCACACCCAGTTCGGCCAGCTGAGGAACAATAGCGTTCAACTCATTCAGGTAGCGCGTGCAAATCGGGCAGTGCCGTCCGCGGTAGACAACCAAAAGTTTCCAGTTGTCATCGGTACTGCGCTCACCAAGGTCTAGGGAACCACCACCGACCTGCGGCACTTCGATCTTGGGAAAAGGCTGGCCGGGCTTGGGTTTGTTCGTGTGCATCATTCCATCCTTGACTTATATATCGCTCGATATGTAAATAAGGATCGCTGACAATCTGAGTCAAGAGATATATTATGACCGTTACAAAAAAAATGGGAAGACCCCGTACTTTCGATGAAGACGAGGCGCTTTTGGCAGCGATGCATACCTTTTGGACCAAGGGATATGACGGCACGTCGATGAAGGATCTCACCTCGGCAATGGGGATCAGCGGGCCAAGCCTTTATTCTGCCTTTGGTGACAAACGCGAACTCTACCTCAAGACCATCGACCGCTATGCGGATGTCGATGGTTGCGCGCCCATCATCGCCTTCGAAAACGAACCTGATATCGCAAAGGCGGTCCAGGGCTTTCTGGAATCGGTGATCCTTTACTCAACCGCCGAACATGGGGGGGCGAAAGGGTGTTTTCTGGCTTCTTGTGTTTCCACCAGTGTGGGCGAGGTCGAGGGCGTGGCCGAGCGGATGGAAGAGGCGATTGCCGTCACCGACAGGCGCCTTGCCGCACGGTTCGACGCGGAAAAGGTGTTAGGCAATTTGCCGGATGACTTTCCTTCCGCAGAGCGTGCAATGTTGATGCACGACATGCGGCAGGGCTATGTGTTCCGCACCCGGGCCGGGTGGAAAGCTGAGGTGTTGCTGAAGGACATTGAAACAAGAACCAGAATGATCTTGTCTTAGTTGGGTTTAACCCTACTCTGGAAATGGGCCGAAGAAGCCAGTCATTTCTTCAATTTGACCTTTTTCGGAGATCCTCCCAAAACTTGTTCCTTCAGCGATTTTCCGGCCTTCAGCTGCGTGAACTGTCCACTGAAACCGGACATATCCGCCTTGTCACGAAGCGGCCCGAGGATGAAGGCGACAGCGAGGCCGTCTATATGGCTTTCGTCCGACGCACCAAAGGCAACAATATCGCGCGTCGGGTCAAGACGGCCGACATCCTCGACAACCTGAATGCGTCGCGACTGTCGGCGCTGACCGAAAAGGACATGCGCCGCATGAACCGCTACCTCGCTGCTCTGCGGGAGCTGCGGGACGCGGAAGCCTGACAGGGCTGTATCCGGGTGTCACTGGCGTGCGGCCAGCACATCGTAGAGATCCTCGGCCATCAGCTCATCATGCCTGTCGGGGATCGACTTGGCCTCTGCCGCGCGCATCTCGACGATCCGCCACATGCGATACCGCCCCTGCCCCGTGACTTCCCGGATCAGGCCCCGCTCCTCCATCCAGTCGATGTTGCGCTGAACCGTTGCCCGATGCGCGCATGTCAGTTTTTCTGCCATCTGCACCGAAATCAAAGGCCAACTTGTGAAGAGATCCCGCAGCATCGGCGGCGTCTTGCCCGAGAGGGGAGTCATCGCGCGCTCTGCGGCAGCCGCCCAAGCCTCGATCTCCTCGAGCCTGCGCAGGGCTGCGAATGTCGCGCTCTCCATCGCGTTCAGCCAGCGCGCCAACCGGGCGGGCGGGTCCCCGATCGCGCGAAAGCCCCCTCCCCCGCCCATGGCGATCGGTGCGAAGATCACGCCGGGCATGCTCCCTGACGGTGCGAGTTCGGTGATCGCAACACGCGACGCCGTCACCGCGGCCTCGAGCGGATCGTCGATCGGCGAGAGCTCCGCGACATGCCAGAGATGAAAGCCCATGCAGGCCCGCGTCAGGGGGTGGAGGTTTTCGGCCTGATTCATCATCGCAAGCCATCCGGCAGCCCGGTCCTCGAAGGCTTCACGCTCTGCCATCTCGACCACGCGCGAGGGAGCATTGGTATCTTCGAACCGCTCCCCATGCCCCGGGCGGTCGCGCCGATCAAGGAAGGTCTCGAGATCGCCGACACCCGACCGACGCATCAGCGGCGCGGGTCCACGGGTCAGCCGACGCACGGTCCAGCCGATCCGGTACAAGGCCTGCGCATCATCCGTTGCGGTCGAAACCCGCAGCGCCATGTAGAGTGACAGCCGGTCGAGTCCGATCCGGTCCTGCGTCAACCAGCTCAGGTCCGCAGCCTCGATCAGGGCGAGCCGCTGCCGCCAGCCTGCAGGGCCCCGACGCAGGCGTTCATCGAGGATCCCCAGGCGCGCCGCAACACGGGCGAGCTGCGCCGCCTGCCCGGCCTCGGCCCCGCGCCAGGCATCGACGATCTCGGACTCCTTCGCCTCAGACCTAGGTCCGGGAGTCAGGTAATCCGGTTCGTCCTCGATCGGCCCGGGCAGGAACCAGAGGTCGGCGTCATCCTTGTCCTCGGACGCCTCCAAGGCTTCGAGAGGCATCTCGTCATAGTCCATGTGTGTAGGTCGAAATCGGCTCATGCGCGCATTATAAAGCTATTTTGCGCGTTTGACGATGGAGTTTGAGGGAATGCGTTTTCCTCTACTATAGAGGCGTTCGAGGATCGTGCCTTCTCGAGAGCGCTGGAGCGCCTTTCGTGGCCGTCAGCCCATAGATACAAGGCTTCCCGAACTCAGCGCGACGAGGGAAACGCCCCTTGCGCGCGTTCACAAACAGTCGTTTATTAGCGATATATTAAATTGCAAACGGCCCGGTTTCATGCCCCTGATTGGCTATCCGCGCGTCTCCACCGAGGATCAGACCCCCCTGCCCCAGTCTGAGGCACTGCAGTCTGCGGGATGCGCCGAGATCTTTGAAGAGCACGCCTCGGGCGGCAATCGCGCGCGGCCCGTGCTTGCACGTGTGCTGGAGCGGATTGGCAAGGGCGACACGCTGGTCGTCGTGCGGATCGACCGGCTTGCGCGGTCTTTGTCGCACTTGCTTGAGGTGATCGAAAGACTGGAGGGCAAGGGGGCGTTCTTCCGCTCGCTCCAGGACCCGATTGACACTGCCTCGCCCCAGGGCAAGTTCACGTTGCAGGTTCTGGGCGCTGCGGCTGAGTTCGAACGCGCTCTGATCCGCGAGCGCACAAAGGCCGGAATTGCCTTGGCACGCTCAAAGGGCCGCGTCGGCGGCAACCCAGGTCTTCGCGCCAAGGACCCTGAAGCGCTGCGCAAGGTGCGGTTGGCACGACAGGACGGCTACATGGAGCGCTTGCACGAGACAGCGCAGGATTGGGTGCCCCATGTACGCCGCCTGCGGCCGGATATGGCCTGGGAAGACGTGCTGCGTATCATCAATGCTCCCCTGCCCCACGACCGCCACTGGACCCAAAGCCGTTTGCTCCGCGCCGTGAAGGCATACGTGGGGGACGGATTCCTGCCCGCTGAAGTGCTTGGACGCGCTGGACGTCGCGAAACCGACGATCGCCTGCCTGCGATTGTCGCCACAATCAAAGGTGCTGACCCCGAGATCACCTTGCAGGCAATCTGCGACCGACTCGAATCCATGCGTGAGCGCACCCCTCGCGGTCGAACCAGCTGGCAGCCTTCCTCAGTCAGAATGCTGCTGGAGCGTGCAGAGCGCCTCGGCCTTTTGTAGGCGCTAATGGTCGGCAAACCACCCTGTTCGCTCGGCCCAAATCTTCCAGAATCATCGCCTCAATTGGACGAAATCCACGTAAATATCCAACAATGCCTTGGGGTTAGTTCGCGCGAGCAGAAAATATCTCGAAGGGTGTCGGCTTCGCCAGACACGGTCTTTATCGTTGGTAATCAATGCGTTATCTAGCGCAAGCCCTGCGCGAGCAAATTGGTGCTGTGGATAACTTTTCCACTACATCTAGATTCTTCTTGCCGGACTCAGATGTTCGTGGCATCTCCATTCTGACGGCAAAACGCGTCAGACGTGGCTTCGACCGTCAGAACGACAAAGAGCCTTAGCAAAGGCCATGAGAGGCGGCAGAACATGGATGATCGAAATACGGGCTACGCGCAAGGGATAGGCTCTTCCGACATCGGAGCATTTGCAGACAGTCTTGCTGAGTCGCTTGACCGGCAGATGAAAGTTGCGTTCGAGCCAGAAGAACGCAAGTCCTTGCGCCGCTTCAGCTCGACCGAGGTCGCCGAGTTGCTGCGCGTTAGTACGTCGAACCTGCGCAACCGCCACAAAGATGGCAGCTTCCCAGAAGTTCACACTGACGGTCGCGGTCATAGGTTCTACACGGCCGAAGAAGTTGACGACCTCCGCAACATTTTGGCGCGGACAGGCAAAAATGCTGACGCGTACAGACCCGGCCGCCGAGACGGTGACCGTCTTCAGGTCATTTCGGTCGTGAATTTCAAAGGCGGCAGCTCGAAGACAACAGCGACGATCCATTTGGCACACAGGTATGCCCTGCGTGGCTACCGCGTGCTTGTGCTGGACCTCGACCCGCAGGCCAGTTTGACGACATTTTTCGGCTTCCGGCCTGAGCTCGAATTCGCCGAAGGCGGCACAATCTACGACGCATTGAGATACGATGATCAGGTTCCGCTCTCGGAGGTCATCCAGAAAACATACTTCCACAAGCTCGACATGGTCCCGGCTGGCTTGATGTTGTCCGAGTACGAAACCGAGACAGCGAATGCCCTTGCGCGCAGGGTTCAGCCGATTTTTGCAGAGCGTCTTGCTCTGGCGCTAGAGGAAGTCGACTCAGACTATGACATCGTGCTGATCGATTGCCCTCCGCAGTTGGGCTTCCTGACATTGACAGCATTGGCAGCGTCCACGGGCTTACTTGTGACGGTCGTCCCCGGCATGCTCGACATCGCTTCGATGAGCCAGTTCCTCAAACTCGCTTCGGAAACGGTCAAAGCCGTCGAAGAGGCGATTGGACGACATGTCACTTGGGACTTCGTAAAGTTCCTGATCACGCGTTACGAGCCGTCGGACGGACCACAAACGCAAATGGCCGGGTACCTACGTTCAATCCTTGCGGGCCAAGTCATGACTGAACCGATGCTGAAGTCGACAGCCATTTCTGACGCCGGCATGACTCAGCAAACCATCTATGAGGTAGACCCGGGCCAGCTCATTCGGAAGACCATTGATCGGGCTTTGACCAGCGTGAACAGCGTCGCCGATGAGCTGGAGCAGACAATCCAAATGGCATGGGGGCGTCGCTGATGGCTCGAAATATCTTCAACCAGCCACCGAAAGACGAGAAAGAGTCGGCAGCCCCCTCCCCTGCCCCGGTCAAATCCTCGAAGCTACCTGGCTCGGTTGGCGGATTGCGGGACTCTCTCCGGGAAATCACTGCCAACTCAATCCGAGATATCGAACCCGACCGGATCGATATGGATGGCCTCCGGGATCGCCTGATCCTGGAAGATAGTAGCATTGAAGATCTCGCCGAAAGCATTCGCAAGCATGGTCAGCAAGTGCCGATCATGGTTCGCCCCTCTGACCAACCGGATCGATACCGCATCATCTACGGGCGTCGCAGACTTGCAGCCATTCGAAGAGTTGGTGGAACCGTCAAAGCGATCGTTCGAACGCTCGATGATGATGCTTCTCTGATCGCGCAAGGTCAGGAAAACAACCTGCGGCTGGATCCGTCCTTCATTGAAAAATCTCTTTTTATCAAAGAGATGCAGGAGGCCGGTTACAAGCCTGGCGTCATTCAGGACGCCCTAGGCCTCACCCGGCAAGGTGTGTCGAACCATCGTGTAGTCATCGAGCAGCTGCCTGACGAACTTGTCCGGCTTATCGGCCCGGCTCATGGCGTAGGTCGACGCCAATGGGGTGATCTTGCTGCACTTTCAGAGAAGGTTCCGCTTGTCGACATTGCGCGTGAGACACTTGCCTCTCTGCCTGACACCACTCCAAGCTCGGACAAGTTTCAAGCCGTCTATGTTTCTTGCTCCAGCAAGGCGCGTGGCGCAGCCGACCAAAGCGCCCGTGGCCAGACGACCGTGGTAAAGGACAAAAGTGGTAGCCCTGTCGGCACACTTTCAGTCGATGGCAAGTCGATCGCTATCAAGATCACCCGCAAGGACAACCCGGAATTCGGCCAATGGCTCGAAGAGCGCGCGGAAACCACGCTGCGACAGCTTTTTGAACAATGGCAGAATGAGAGAGGCTCGGGGAGCTGATCCCCGATCATAACCAAAAACACGAGCAGAGGAGAAAGGCGAAGACCAAAAAGAAAAGAGCCCCCCAAGGTTTCCCCCGGAGAGCCCTCATCATCTGATTTGCACCTGTGATGTAGCAATCTCCGACATACCGGTCAAGAGCCACCGATTCGGTGGACGCCTTTTTGTTGCCTTTTCTCGCCAATAACAGCGAGAAGAGCCGGGGAAGTTGTGGGCCACAACGGTCGTCGTTCAACAAACATGGCATTCACAAAGCTTTCCGTTCGGACCTTTGGCGTCGGCAAGGGCACCCCCGCCACGTCCACACCTGAAACCGACATCTGGACAGTCTTCCGCGCGCTCAGAGACACTCGCAGCCTGTTCGGTCTCCGTCCAGGACATGTTCAAACGCTCCAAGCGATGCTGAGCTTTCTCAAGCCTGGGCATGGAGACACAGTGTTCGCTTCCAACGACGCGATTTGCCGTCGAATTGGCGGGATCGATGAACGAACCCTCCGCAGGCACATCGATCGCTTTGTTGAGCTCGGTTTCATGAAGCGCCACGACAGCCCAAATCGCAAAAGATACCGAGTGACGTCGTCCGAAGGTCAATCCATTAGCTATGGCTTGTCGCTGGCTCCGTTGTTCGCACGTGCCGGCGAACTACTTGCGACAGCCCAAGCGATGGAAAACGCTCGTCGGGATCGCATGTTTTTGCGAAAGCGAATCCTAACCAAACTTGCTCAGATCGATGAAGCTGACCCCGAGAACGAACTCACTCATCAGACACGCCGAGTTCTTCGGAGGAAGCTCTCGATCGCGGAGTATCGTACTTTGCTCGGCGAACTGGAAGCTCAATGCAAACAGATGTCCACCGCGGTGGACGCACCAGAAACAATGAAACTGCCCGCCAATGACGGGCAAACTGTCCGCCACCATTCTAAGTCTAAAAAAGAACAAAAAGATTTAGAAAGCAGGACCAACAGCCAAACACCTCCCCTGCAAACGCTCACAACAGTTTGTGACCAGGCTACATCGTTCGCAACGAACTCACTTAGGAACTGGCACGATGTCGAAAGCCACGCGAGAACGCTCGCTCCAATGATGGGAATCCACGAATGCACCTTCAAAAAGGCTGCTAAGAAGATAGGCTCTCAAAAAGCATCATGCGCCATCTTCCTAATTCTCCAGATGAGCAATCGCATCCGAGACTTTGGAGCGTATTTCCACAGCATCACGCTCGGTCGCAGAGAAACTGACTTCAACCCATCACTGTTGTTGGAGAGGCTTTCTCGTTCTGGGGCAGCAACTGCGTGATGTCCACCGCGGTGGACATGTCGAGAGGTAGAGATGGGCTGTGAAAGGAATGATGGGAAGTGAGATCGGAAGAGTGGCTTCCGGCGCTCGTCGCGGAGAAGATCTGATGGCGAAATCTGCCCAGAAAGTCACCCTGTCCCCGACCCTGAAAATTCCCTTCGACAAGCTCGTGCTGAGCCAGTCCAACGTCCGACGCATCAAGCCCGGCATCTCGGTCAAGGAACTGGCCGAAGACATCGCCCGCCGCGGGATACTGCAGGGCCTGAGCGTCCGGCCCGTTCTGGCGGATGATGGGGCCGAGACCGGTAAGTTCGAAATCCCCGCTGGCGGCCGGCGCTTCCAAGCACATTCGCTCCTGGTGAAGCAGAAGCGAATGGCCAAGACGACGCCCATTCCCTGCATCGTGCGGGATGCCACTACCGCGATCCTCGCCGAAGACGACTCGCTCGCTGAGAATATCCAGCACGCAGCGCTGCATCCGCTCGACCAGTTCCGCGCCTTCGTTGCTTTGCGGGAGAAGGGTCAAGGCGATGAAGCGATCGCAGCCGCCTTCTTCGTCACGCCGCAGCTGGTGAAACAGCGCCTGAAACTCGCCGCCGTGGCCCCTGCCCTGCTCGAGCATTATGGCGAGGACGAGATGACGCTGGAGCGGTTTATGGCCTTCACGGTCAATCCGGATCATGAGCGCCAGATCTAGGTCTGGGATGCGATCAAGTCGTCCTGGAACAAGGAGCCTTATCAGATTCGACGCATGCCGACGAAAACTTTGGTGCGGTCCTCCGATCGTCGTGCCGTTTTTTGTCGGCGTCGAGGCCTATGAGGCTGCTGGTGGCACCACGTTGCATGATCTCTTCCATGGCGACGACGGCGGCTGGCTGGAAGACCCTGCCCTGCTCGATCGTCTGGTCAGCGAGAAGCTTCAGGCTGAAGCCATAGCGACCAAAGGTTGGAAATGGATCGAGGTCTCGCTCGACCTGCCCTATGGCTACAACCAGGGGAAGAGGCCGACGTCCGCAGCGGTGAACAGGCGGCAGTCAGGCAGGGCGCTGAGCTTTCAGCGGGGCGCAGCGCGGACGGTGTCGGCCATGGCACGGTGATCGCCTCTGCCCGTCAGGCGCTTGGCGCAATTATGCCCGACGACGAGGACGATGGTGCGTTGAAGCCCCTGCCCGAGCGACTGATCATGGAGCTGACGGCGCACCGGACATTGGCACTGCGCGAAGCTGTCGGTCGTTCTCCTGACGTCGCTCTGACGCTGCTGCTCCTGAAGCTCGTGGGTGACACCTTCCGGACGTCCAGTTCGGCCGGCAGCTGCCTCGAGGCTTCGGTCCGTCACGTCTACATGTCGGCGCAGGCGAGCGATCTGAAGGATAGCGTGGTGGCCAAGCTGGTCGACGATCGCCACACGGAGTGGGAGACCGACTTGCCGCTCGGCGACGATGCCGCGCTCTGGGACCACCTGACCTCCCTTGATCAAGGGAGCCGGCTGTCGCTACTCGCGCATTGCCTCAGCTTCGGGATCAACGCGCTCCGTGAGAAGGTGAACCCTTATGGAGCCGGTATCTCCGCCGGCGGTTTGACCAAGCGGATGACACAGTCCGACTTGGTCGCACAGGCGGTCGGACTCGACATGGTCGAGGCGGGTTGGCAGCCGACGGCCGATACCTACCTGAACCGCGTGCCCAAGGCCCGGATCCTCGAGGCTGTGCGCGACGCGAAAGGGGAGGGGACGGCGCAACTCCTCGATTACCTGAAGAAGGGCAAGATGGCGTCCGAAGCAGAGCGTCTGCTGAAAGGCAGCGGCTGGTTGCCGGAGGTTCTTCGCCGTCACGATCTGGTAGAACTCTAAGGTACGGAAGGGCAGGGGGCGTCTGCGCCCGCTTGCGACGCCGAGCTGCCGAAGATGTCGACCTTCCCGCCTTCCTCACTTCAGACTTGCCGGGCAACTCAGGCCGATGATCGGGGTGTCCGAGCATGCCTGGAACGTGGCGCAGGATCGCTTAAAGCCTCCCGCCATTAACCTGAGACATATCCGGCAGCATTGAAGTAGTTCCAACATTCTTGGGGCGCGTAGAGATCGCAGACTTCGGCGATGGCTTCGAACATGTCGGTGAAGGTGCGCACGCCGATCCGCCTGAGGTGGGCCTTGAGCTTTGAGAAGGCCATTTCGATGGGGTTCAGGTCTGGGGAATATGGCGGCAAGAACAGGAACCAGCAACCGGCGTCCCGCATGGCCTTAGCAGCGGCGGCGTTCTTGTGGGTGGCGAGATTGTCGAAGATGACAACGGTGCCTGGGACCAGCTCTGGGACCAACACCTTCTCGACATACGCGGCGAATGCTGGACCGTCCATTGCCCCCTTGATCACCCAGGGCGCGATCATGGCATCGGCGGTGAGGCCTGCGATAAATGTCTGCGTGCCCCACGAGCCGAACGGTGCATCCATGACCAGGCGATCTCCGCGTTGCGCCCATCCTCTGAGCCGGGTCAGGTTTGTTTTCACCGAGGTTTCGTCAACAAAGACAGCACGTTCGGGCCGCGCCGACACCGCCGGGATACGGTGCTTGAACCAGTTTTCGCGAAGTCGCCTCACCTTGGTTCGACGGCGCTCGGTGGCCACCAGCAACTTTTTTTGTCCGAATATACCTACGTCACCACGGACCAGTTTCTGGTCGCTTTTGATCTGGAAACGCTCGCGGACCTGGCGGCGCAGGAGCAGTTGGCGGATGCAGGACTGGCGGAAGGGTGATGCTTGTGCGGCGCGCCATCCGCCTTATCACTCAGATATTCGCCATTAATGAATGATAGAATGGCAGGCTATAATTCATGACAAACTCGTACAGAGGATTGGTGGTCAACGGTGTATCGTCTTCAGTGGACCGGTTCGTCGCGATCAGGACTTGTTGATCTCGGCTTCCAGCCCTGCGATCGTGCTCATCACGTCATCGAAAGTGGGGGCGTCGCCGATGATCATTTCCCGCATACCGGCATAATCCCGGCGGAGGGCTGCCTCGAGTGTCTCGTTTGGAAATAGACGCAGTGATCCAGGCTTTGCGTTCTCGTATCTTGCCCAGGCTGCTTTGAAAAACACCGACTTGTGGTGGCCGACCTCGTCGAGAAGATCGATGTTGGCCAGCGCGCGCGTCTTGGCATCATGCCTGGTCAGCTGGGCCATATCATAGTAGTGACGGGACATTCGGTCAGCGAGCGGTTTCTTCACATCCTGATGGAAGAGCATGTGGAGGATCGTTGCTTTCTCCCAGAAGGTTCTTTCGATCCCGAGAGTTTGGACATCGACTGCGTCTAGCCCGGGGAGATCAGGAAAGGCTTGTTGAACGTAAGTTACAATTGGACGTTGCTCAGCCGGGAGCTGTGCCCCACGCGCGCCGAATTCGAACCGGACGATCGGCTGAATGTAACCAGTGTTTTTACCAGCGAGAGACGGGTAAGCGAAAAGCACGGTCTGAGGGTCGCCTGCGTCGATCTGAAGTGAAAACGGTTGGTCCAGGTGCGTAGAGAAGGCGGCATTGATTTCGTCAAGCAGGGGCACTGCGACTGTGGCTTCGGCGGCATCCTGAAGATCTTGCAGCAACGATTTGCGTTTGCCACTCGAGAGGTCAGGGTTTTCCGGATCGCGATCCCCCTCAAATCCGAGTTGGGTGCGGTCGAGCGACAGATCGATGTCCTCGGAAAACCGGTGGATGACGTCGTAGGCTTTCGAGAGCGATGTGCCTCCCTTGAAGATCAGGTGATCACCATAGGAGGGTAGGGCGAAGAGTTTCTGAAGTGACCAGCACACCCAGAAGTCCTTCTCGATAATCGCCTTGCCAAAGCCGAGTTCTGCCGCGGCTTGTCCAAAGGCCTCGTCTCGATGTTCAGGTCTATCGTTCGCGAACTGATCCATGCTCACGTATGTGCCACAATCTGCTGGACGACTGGATGCATCCAGCCCGGGACGTGTTTGCTTTGCTTCATGAGCTGTGCTCGATCCTTGGCGTTCAGCGTCCGGGCAATCTTGCCAATCACTTGATCGTTCATGCGATCCTTGCCGACGTAGCGCAGCGCTTGAAAAACTGTGCCAGTTTTCGACCCGGCCCCGATCAGTGTTCTCGGAGAGGCATTGCGGAACTGGATCACCTGCCGCCCGACCTTCTTGGTCCGGGTGGGCCCGTCGGTCATATAGGTCGGGTTGGAGGGCACCTGTGTGGACAGACCTAACTGGTTCGCTGCCATGGCAGGGGAGGGTTGCAGAACCTGATTGTCCTTCCGGGCCACAGCGCGCGCGATGTCATCGGCGGATGGCGCCAGCAGCCCAAACCGTGGGCTTTGCCTCGGGTAGTCATAGAGCCCACGCGTCAGCCGCCGGATCACACCTTGATCCGCCAGGCGCGATAGCGCCTGATCCACGCTTGCGCGCGATCCGATGTCAAGGAAGTCTGAGGGTGCGAAGATGGCGCCCCGGCCCTTCCCAACGATGCGTTGTTTAATTCTTGACGTGGTCATGGCTTAACTCCCTGTCAGAAAATATGGTATGTTTTTCTGAACGTCAAGTGAAGCGGACCTCGCGAAGGCCCGACGCGAGGGGCGGGAGGCTGTAAGGCGCTATTTGAACGAAGCCGGCCGCTGGCTGGATCGCCTTGGGGCGACCCCGCGGGATTACGGCCCTGCATCCATCCGGTCGATCGTTCTGGACCAAGGCGAAGAACGCTCCAGATCATCCGCGCGTATGACGGTCACTGTGCTGCGCGCCTATCTACGCTTTACAATCATCCTGCGTTGAATGCGCCCCGTCGCTCCTCCATGCGGTGCCACCTGCTGTGAGGCGCAGGCTTTCGACGGTCCCGCGCACAATCCCCACGGCGAAGTTCGAAGAGATCATAGCCTCCTGTCGCACCGATACGCCGGTTGAGATACGAGACCGCGCCATTCTTTTCCTTCTCGCCCGGTTGGCCCTGCGCGGGGGATATCTGGCAGCTGCATCTGTCAGATATCGACTGGCGCGCGAGCCGGTTGCGATTGCACGGCAAGGGCAGACGTGGCGTGATGATGCCCCTGCCGCAGGATACCGGCGATGCGTTGCTGGCCTATATATATCGAAGATGCTCGCCCGGTGGTCGCGTCGGATAGGGTCTTTCTTCCGCACCCAGACTCCTTTCACACCGCTGCGATCCTCTGCTGAGATCGCCGGGATAGTTTCCCGTGTCCTGAGACGGGGTGGTTTCACTGGCTTGCCGAGCGGTTCAAATGTCTTTCGCCATTCGTTGGCTTCCGCCTGGCTGCGCGGAGGTGCGGATCTTGACCAGATCGGTGCCGCGCTACGCAACACAGTTCGCGGGATACGACCGCGATCTACGCCAAGGTCGACGTCGAGATGCTCGCAGAAGTGGCTCAGCCATGGCCGGAGTGCGCGTCATGATGCATTACCACGTGGACCGCTTCGTCCAACTCAACCGCACCCTCGGAAAGAAGTTCGCCGCACAGGAGGTATCCTTGCGGGCCTTCGCGGATTTCTCTGCGGAACGATCCATTACGCATCTGACGGCAGCGCTGATCCTGGAATGGGCCGGCGGTGCTGCCACGCCTTATGCCGTGCAGGAGCGATTTGATCGCGCCCGCGCGCTGGCGGTGTTTCTGCATGCGGAAGATGCACGGCACGAGATCCCGGCGGTGGGCCAGCTGCGACGATCGCGACAACGGCGACCGGCACCACATATTCTAATGCAGGACCAGATCCGATCCATTATGCAGGAAGCGCTTCTGGTGCCCGGTCGGTCGCCGATTAGCCCGCTGACTTACCACAACCTATTCGGACTCCTCGCTTCGACAGGTCTGCGGATTTCGGAAGCGTTGTCCCTGCAACTCGACGACCTGACAGAGGACGGTCTCAAAATCCGCAATGGCAAATTCGGCAAAAGCCGCCTCGTGCCCATACATGCCTCAACCCGCGATAAGCTGGATCAGTATCTCGAGGCCCGCAACAACGTGCATATAGCGGGCGACGACTTCTTTGTTTTGGGCTGGCCATGTGCCGACGAAGACGAGGGTTCATGTGGTTTTCGTCCGGATCGCGCGGAAGCTTGGCTATCGCAACCTGACAGGTCCCGGCCCACGGCTGCACGATCTGCGCCATACCTTCGCCGTGCGATCGCTGGAAGCCTGCGGAAACAACCCGCAGGCGGTGTTGCGGCACATGAAGGCTCTGAGCACTTATCTCGGCCATGTCGATATCGCCAACACCTATTGGTACCTCGAAGCCACGCCGGTTCTGTTGCAGATGATCGCGTCGACCGCGGAAGAGAGCTGGATCGGAGGTGCGCCATGACCCCGCTCGCCCCCGACCTGTCAGCCTTCCTGCAAACCCATCTTCCCGATGAATGCGGCGCAGCGCAAGTCGACATACCATCGCGGCCTATGCCCGTGCGTTCACCCTCTTGCTGCGGTTTGTCGCCGGGCCGGCCAAGCGAACCCCATCGGAACTCTTCATTGAAGACCTCGACATTCAGAAGATCAGGGCGTTCCTCGAACATATTGAAGAAGGACGCGCCAATTCCGTCCGGTCCCGCAACGCGCGGCTGGCGGCGATCAAATCGTTTTTCCGTTTCGTCGAACATCGCCATCCGGCTTGCCTTGAGCAGGCGATGATGATCCGGGCGATTCCGACCAAGCGAACAGACGCCAAGCTGATCGACTATCTTACCAAGGAAGAATTCCGCGCCCTGCTTGCCGCACCGAACCGGCATACTGCGAGCGGATTACGGGACCGTGCCATGCTGCATCTGGCCTATGCCGCCGGGCTAAGGGCGTCCGAGCTACTCGCGGTGCGGATGGGCGATTTTCCCGATGGGTCGTTTTCCAGCGTGCGGATTCTGGGCAAAGGACGGCGCGAGCGTGTGCTACCGCTCTGGAAGGAGACCCAAAGCGCCATTCTCGCGTGGCTGGCAATCCGGCCCGGTAAAGTCGGCCCGGAACTGTTTCTGAACCGTGACGGGCGACGAATGACGCGGGACGGATTTGCGTATCGGCTGAAGCAGCATGTGGCGACGGCGGAACACTCGACGCCGTCGATTGCCGCAAAACACGTCACTCCGCATGTGCTGCGGCACAGCTGCGCCATGCACACGCTTCAAGCCACCGGTGATATCCGCAAGGTCGCGCTCTGGCTTGGCCATGCCAGCATCCAGACGACCGAGATGTATCTGCGGGCAGATCCAACTGAGAAGCTTGCGCTTCTCGAGGCGCATCATGCACCGCTGATCAAGCCCGGAAAATTCCGGGAGCCCTCGGACAAGCTGATGCAGATCTTGGCCGTTGCCACACAGCGTTCTTGACCGCCAGAGTAATAATGGCGTCCCGCGTTCTGCGGGACGCTATTCCATCACATAGCCGAGTGCCCGATAACCTGTTCGTCGCTTCGCCGCCATCCTGGCGAGGACCGGAACGGAACTGTCGACATAGTCGACCACCAGTACGTCTTTCTTGTTGTCATGCCGCCGGTGCAACCTGCCGACATATTGCGCCAGCGTGCCCTTCCATGCGATCGGCATCGTCAGGAACAGGGTATCGAGCCGCGCATCATCAAAGCCCTCGCCGATATAGCGCCCTGTCGCGAGGATCAGCCGCTCTTCATCATCGGCAACGCTCAGCGCCGCTTGCGCCGCCTTCCGGTCTTTTGCCGACATGCCGCCCCGAAGCACGGCGATATTCCTGGCGAACCTGGAGAACCGCTGCTGGAGGTAGTCGAGATGATCCTTTCGCTCGGTCAGGACAATTGGCGAGCGCTTGGCCTCCAGCGACTTCAGCACATCGTCGAAGATCAGGTCGTTTCGGGTCTCGTCCTCAGCCAGTGCCGCATAGATAGCAGGCATCGACGGGCGCTCTGCCATGGCGAGAGCCTCCGACAACCGGAATCTCGTGTGTCGTTCCCGCGCCCGATGGCGAAGGCCGCTTTCGGCTGCCTGCGATTTGGCGCTCACCTGATGGCGCACCGGGCCGCATTGCATGAAGATGATCGGATGATGCCCGTCCTTTCGGGCGACGGTCGCCGACAATCCGCTGACATAGCGGGCCTTCGACCTGCGGGCGACAAGCTCAAAGCTCGCGGCGGACAGGTGATGACATTCATCGACGACAAGATGACCGTAGTCGGCAACGATATCGTCAACTTCACCCTTGCGAACCAGGCTCTGGATCAGCGCCACGTCGATCACACCGGTGGGTTTGCGCTTTCCGGCACCGATAGTGCCGATCAGCTTGGGATCGATCTGCAGGAACGAGACAAGCCTTTCAACCCACTGCTTCAGCAATTCCCGGCGATGGACCAGAACCAGCGTGTTGCGGGCGCGATGCGCGATCAGCGCTGAGGCCACCACCGTCTTTCCGAAGGCGGTGGTGGCGGCCAGCACGCCGGTATCGTGTTCGATCAGGGCCTTAAACGCCCGCGACTGCTGCTGCCGGAGATCACCGCGGAACCGCACAGTCTCCGGCAATGTGGCTCCTTTCTCGCGCAAATCGTCCAGATCGACAGTCGCCCCGTGATCGGAGAGGAACCCGACAGCTTCCTCAAAACAGCCGCGCGGCAGGGCGACGTGCCGGGGATGCAACTCGGCGCAGGACACAATGCGTGGCTTTCCGAATATCGGCAGCCGCATCGCCTGTGCGCGGTAAAATTCGGGGTTCTGGAACGCGGCCAGTCGCACAAGTCGGGCAATCATGGCCGAAGGCAGTTCTGAACGATCGATGTAAATTTGATCCGCAACCGTCACCTTGATGGTCTGCGGCGCAGGCACATCCAGTCGATGCGGCGTGCTGCGGCGCGACGGGGACATCTTCCACGGTTCGTCCGCCTGCTCGTCTTCCACCGGCATGCGGACGCCCAGCACTCGCCCCGAATGCTCCGCCGTTTCGACGAGGTCGGTCACCGCCGCCACCCTCATTCTCGGCAGAGAAGACAAATAGGCCCACTGATCGTCGTAAGGTCGCAAGCCCGCGTCGACAAAGACGCTGTTGCCGGCTTTGCGGGCCGTGTTCTGGAGCGGCAGCGCGATCAGGTTGCCAAAACCGCCAAGCGGCATGGTGTCCTGGTTCGGAAACAGCCGGTCATAGGAGGCGAAGCCGATTTCCGGCCGCCTTTCCATCGTTTCGGTGATCAGGACGGATCCAAGCTGGCGCGCCAGACGAGCCGAGACCGGTTCGGAGAAGAAGATCCAGACATGGCCTCCGTTCCCGGATCTCGATCGTTCAAGCCCTGCGGGTACGCCCCTCACCCGGCAGGTTTCGAGTAGTGCAATCGCGTCTTCTGCCCAAGCGGCCTTGTCAAAATCTGCCGCCAGGAACCAGCAGGTATCTCCAGGCAGCAAAGGATAGACGCCAGCGACAAAATCCCCGCCCCGACCATCGTCGCCGCGCAGGTGTCTTTCAATGACACCTTCATCCGGCGTGATGAACTTCTGACTGGGACATTCGCCGCACTTGACCTTTGGCTTGCCACAAATCCCCTTCACCCACTCGTTGGCGCAGGAGGGAGAATACCCCGAGCGGCCAGTTTTTCTGTTTTCCCACCGCACTGGGAACACGTCAGGCCGACCGGCGAACAGGCGGCGGAACAGCTCGACCTTTTGGTGCGACGGTGAAGCATTCGTAACCGGGGCGTTCTCGAATGAGGGTTGTCTCACTGCCGGCACATGCTCTGCCCCGAGGCGAGCCTCAAGGGCCGCAACTTCACGCTGAAGTTGCGCGCGTTCGACATCCAGATCGGCCAGACGGCCTTGAATCCGCGCCAACTCCGCCTCAATGTCGCTTCTGTCTCCCACCTGCGATTTCCACCCTGACCTTTCCGCACCGTCCAGCATAAAGCGCGAAAGCGACGGGCGTAAGCAGGTCCGGCTGCTCGTCGGCCGGACCGCCGAGCGGAGAATTCGAGGGGTAGCTCTTCGGGGATGTCCTTCTGCGTTTGAGAGCAGAGGCAGGGTCGCATCCCGAGCCTTGCGGACTGGCTCACACGCATCCAGCCCGAAGCCTAGATGGCCAATGGCCACATCGACCTGCAAGACGGCGGGCCCGGAGCCGATCCGCGTTCGGATTGGCTGGCCGAGGTCGCCCAAGGCCGGACCATCCTCGGCCTTCAGGACTGGATGGCCGCACGATCCCCTGTGGTCTGAGGGCCTAGCCCGGCATAGGGCCTGTGACGGCGCAAGGCCATGTCCGCGCTAGGGGCCCGACCGTCGGTCGGGCCTCCCACGATCAGACATCACTAAATGAATTGGAGAGTCAGATGACCCTCGCCGAAATCAAGGCCGCCGTGGATGGCGGGCAACCCGTCCATTGGGCCAATGAGGGCTACCGCGTGATCAAGGATCGTCTCGGTCAATACCTCGTCACCTATCTGCCGAACGGCAGCACCATCGGGCTCACCGATCGGCGCGGTGACAGGTTGAACGGTCGGGAGGCGGACTTCTTCGTCTCCCGAGCCGCCGAAAGTCCAGCCGCAGGTCAGGGAGGCCGTGCGCATCTGGAGGGCGCGACCTCCCCACGAACTTCACTGCGAGCTGATCAGCGAGGCTGAAAGGAAAGAAGGCTTCTGGTTTTTGCGATCCCATGAGGGGTCGGAAAGCAAACCGGGGTGCTGGCACGAGGTCAGGCCCCGCAACCTCAAAAAGGTAAGACCCATGTTCGCAGGAACCCTGACCAAGACCGCCGACACCTCCGCCGCAGCCTTCACCGGCATGATCCATTCCTCGCGGTTCGACATCGCGATCCAGCTCGAGGCCCGGACCAAGATGTCCGAGCGGAGCCCGGACTTCGACGTCACCGCCGTCAACAAGTCGGGGCGCAAGGTGCGCATCGGCACGGCCTGGAGCGAGACCGGCAACACCACCGGAAATCCTTACCTGTCGACGCAGATCGACGTGGGTCTCGGCCCGTTCCGGGTGAACGCGGTGCAGACCAAGAAGGCGCGGGAGGCGCAGAGCGGCGAATACGAGATCATCCCGCTGGTCTCGAACGGCACCATGAAGTCCGGCTCGATCTCGGGTGAGCTCACCGCGATGGATGCCGATAACGCCTTCGCGGGATACATCGCCAACATGATGTTCGATCTCGACTTCATCCTCGTCGAGAACGCTTACAAGACCGAGGAGACCCATCCCGACTACCGGATCGAGGTCAGCTCGCCGAAGGGCCATCCGATCCGAGTGGGATCGGCGTGGATGGCGAAAAGCAATCGCACCGGGAACGACTACGTGTCGCTCCTCATCAACACGCCCGATGGTGATCTGCGGGTGAACGCGGTGCAGAACGAGGAGCAGCGCGGCGGCCAGACCTTCTCGATCATCCCCTTCGTCGAGAGCGCTGCGCCGGACCGCCCGGGCAGCACCGGCCTGGCCCTCGTGGGGTAGGAGACCCCGCACGGAGCGCCCGGTCAAACGGCTTTGAGCGGGCGCGCAATCCAGCCCAGAGAGGCCGGTCCCGGGAGGGGAGCCGCAGGATCGCGATTCCCCTTTTGCCATTCCACGCACACGAAAGGAAAATCCCATGTTCAACTTCGACCATCCCAAGCTGATCACGCTGGCCGAGACCGAAGGCTACAGCGATATCGTCGACTTCGTGGAAGACTGTGCGCTCGACAGTCTCGTTCCCGCGATCTGCATAGCGCCCGGATGCGATTACACCGCCGAGCTTGAGCCCGATCAGAGGGCCGGGTTTTGCGAGCTCTGCGGCCGACCCTCCATGAAATCGGGCCTCGTCATCTCCGGCTTGATCTGACCGCCGACCCCTCTGATCCACCCCTCATGAAAGGGAACGTATTGATGTCACACAACACTGCAGACGCCGCGATGACACCCGCTGCGGGGTTTTCCGAACAAGAGATCGCCACGATCGATGCGGCTACGACTATCCTGCGCCGCCATGTCCGGGCGACCACTTCTCTCCACTCCTGGAACAAGACCGACTATCTCGCGCTCACCGCCGTTCGGGAACGGGTGGAGGTTTTCCGGGTGCTGCTTCTGGACCGCAAGAACAAGCTGATCCGCGACAAGGTCATGTCCCGCGGCAGTGTCAGCCATGTGCCGGTCTATGTCAGCGAGGTTCTTCGCGCCGCGCTGGTCCTCGATGCCTCCGCTGTCATCCTGTGCCACAACCATCCGTCCGGCGATCCCCAGCCAAGCCAGGCCGATATCGACATGACCCGGAAGATCGTTGACGCCTGCCAAGTGATGGAGATCACCGTCCACGATCATCTCATCGTCGGTTATGGTCGGGAGAAAGCCGCGTTCAGCATGCGGGCGGCGGGCCTCCTCGGCGCGTGAGGCCAGATCATCGACGCTGGGGTTGACGGAAATGGCGGATGCGATGCGGACGTGCGCTTGCGAGACAGTCGCAGCAACCTGCGCGGACGGCTCGGTGGGTCGCGCGTTCACTTTAGGACGGACGTGCTGCGCGGTGGAGTAGAGTGCATTTACACTTATTTCGATTGTTTCTCTTATTTCTCTTGAAGAGTGTGATCTGCAGGCGCATATCTGCATCAAACTCAAGGGAGAAAACCATGACCGACACCACGCACGCGGAGGTTGAGAAGGGCTTGGAGAAGCGCCTTCCTACTCCAGAAGAAATCAGCTCTGCTGCGCATGCGGCCACGGCCATCGCCATCGCTATGGATGCCGACGGAAACCTGAAGGTTTCCGGTCAGGATGGGGACCATGTTCACATCGCGCCCGCCGTCGGCCATCTGATCATCGACCTGCTGGGTCATGTGGCCTCTGGCAATATGGTGACCCTCGTCCCGGTCGGTACGATGCTGACCACGCAAGAGGCAGCGGACATGCTGAATGTGTCTCGGCCGTATCTCACGAAGCTCTTGAAGGCGGGGGAAATCGAATTCGTGGAAGTCGGCAAGCACAGGCGCGTCCCGCTCGAAGCCTTGACCGGCTACCGGGAGAGAAAGCGGCAGGAGCGTGAGGACGCGCTCGATGAGCTCGCTCGGCTCGGCCAGGAGTTTGACGCAGCTTGAGTATCGTCGCCAATCCCTTTGTCGTGATCCTGGACGCGAACGTCCTGTTTCCCTTCCGCGTCCGGGATGTCCTGCTGACCTTCGCGCATGAAGGCCTGTTCCGCGCACGCTTCACGGACGAGATCATGGCCGAATGGACAGAAAACCTGATCGAATTGAAGCCATCGCTTGAGGACAGTATAAATTCTCAAGCCCGCATGATCCGGCAGACCTTCGACGAATGCTTCGTGACGGGACATATGTCTCTGATCGAGGGCCTCGATATGCCGGACAAGGATGATCGACACGTCCTCGCGGCCGCGATCCGGTGTTCCGCCCAGGTCATCGTGACGGAAAACAAGCGCGATTTCCCGTCGGGTCTTCTTGATGACTATGACATCCAGGTACTGGGCGCCGATGATATGCTCGTGAACACATTCGAGCTCTTTCCCGTCGAAGCTGCTCGTGCGCTTGGGCGGGTTCGTCGCCGGTACAGGAACCCGAGCATGACCGTGAGCGAGTTTCTTCTCGATCTCACCCGGGCAGGCCTTCCGAAACTCGCAGCGGTCGCGCGACGAGACATCGAGGCGCTTTGACAGCCTACGTGGCGTGTGCGGCAAGGACGCAGACCAGGAAGGTCGGCCCGAAGGTGGCGAGCTTCAAACGTGATCGACGCGTCTCGCATGCGGCGCGGTGGTCACCGCCAGCCTGACGGCTCTCCCCAGCTCGGCTTCGCGTGTCGCAAGGGAGAACGGCCCTTCGGTCCGTCGCGCATTCGGCCATGCGGCCTCACCGCGGCGTCGCGCCCAGATCCCCGGTTTGCCCGCCTCGCGAGCACGTCGCTCCCCGGCCGCTCCGCCGGATTGCGCTCCGGTCTGTTTTGGCCAGAGGCCAAAACCATCCCTCCACATCATCCGTCTCCCGCGTCCGGTCGCGGCGTTTGCCTGCTCGTGTCGGGCAAACCTACCGTCAAACACACACGCATGAGCGCGGAAGCATATCCTCCGGATGCCCCCAAATCAGCCCGCCTCAAGGATCGCAAAACTTTTCGGCAAGGGCGGTGCGCGCGGAGGTGTCAGCCCAGTGTTCGATGGCGTGTCAGTGGTCGGCGATGCGCCCTGAAAACTTTTGCGCCCGGCAAGCCGGCGGCTGCGCCGTCCCTGACCCGGACAGATTCGGTGAACCAGACATTCGGCCATGCCCCCACACTCACGTGGTGGCGCCTCAAACATCTGGAGATACCGACATGTCTTACGATCAAGCCACCACCTACGAGACCATCGAACTTTACGGGCTGACCGAGAAGGGTAGGGCGCGGTCCTGCCGATCCCGGAGGATGACCTGCTCAAGGACTGCATCGTCCGGGAGACTTTCGAGACCCTGCTCGGCCAGCTGCGGAGTACCGGGCTCGAGGCCGAGATCGAACCGCTGGCGCACGGGCTCGCCACGATCCTGCAGCGTCGCAAGGTCGCCCTCGGCAAGGAGCTTGACCGCACCGCCGATAAGATCGGAGCACTCGCAAAATCGCACGACGGATCGGAGATCGCGGAGACCGCGCTGGAAGAGGCCCAGGTTCGCTTCCTGCAGCTTAGGGAAATCGTCGGCGCGGTCGAGACGATGGCCGAAGCTGCGGCGGAATGCTACGAGGTTGAGACCGGCCATGCCTTCATCCCAGCCGCGGGCTCGCGCGCGAGTGTCCGGGCGCAGGAGACCGGGGCTGTCTTCGAGGCCCGGCAACTGCTCGAGCAGCACGACCGCGAGACCGCCGCGAAGTCGAAGGTCGAAGGGGTTCCGCTGATCGTCTCGGGCGCCACCGACTGGACCGATATCGACGTCATCTTCAACACGCTCGACAAGGTTCGGGATCGGATCCGCGAGAGGCGCAATCAGGAGCTCTTCCTCTGCCACAAGGGCGGCAAGCATGGCGCCGAGATGGTCGCCGCACGGTGGGCGCGGGCGCGCGGCGTCGCGCAGGCGCGCTTCGATCCGCGCTGGTCCGCACATGGGCGGGCGGCTCCGTTCAAGTGCAACGATGAGATGCTCGACGACAAGTTCGCCGCGACGGGTGTTGTGCTCTTGGGCGGCAACGGGGTGGCGCTGAACCTCGGGCAGAAGGCGGAGGCCAAGGGGCTGACCGTGATGCGGGTCGCAGATCCGGCGAAGATGGCATCGGAGGAATGACCGAGAGAGGGTCGCGCACGGCGTGGCCCTTTCTTCCCGTCCTCTCGGGTTGCCTTCCAGCCGTTGGAAGGGGCGGACTGAGGATCATTTCCCTGACCGGCGAAAGGGCGTTCCGGCCCGGCTTCGGGCGGGGTGGTTTCGTTTGGGGCGGGCCTTTTGGTGCCCTGCCGCGTCAGGGCACGAGGCCCTGCCCCGGCGGGACTGGCGCTGTCCGCGCGGGAGCCGCTAACGCGGCGAAATAGCCCCGGGAGGGGCCATTCCAATCTGTGGGCTAATGGCTCGCAGGCATCGGAACGATCAGCACATCCTCATCCGGGCACATCTGGCTGTGATACTGGATCATGGCATCGGCCGAGCGGAAGTGCTTGTGCTCGCCGGACGACGTCGTGAAGACCGGCTCTTCCGTCTCGTCGGGGAAGACACCCATGACGACCCAGACGGTTTTGCCGTTTGCAGGGTCCTTATGGGGCTCGTAGCGCAGGCGGCCCCCGCGTTTGATGAACTGGCGCACCCTGTTGCCGAGTAGCAGGGCGCGCTTCGGTTGTCGGACAGCCTCACTCGATTGGCCCATTGATACCTCCTTCTTGGTCCGTCTTTGTCGTGCCACAGGTTGGGTGACCGGCGGCGCAACGGGTCGTGTCGGCTCGCCGCTCGGGAAGAAGCGGTCGGCTGAGAAAGTCATGCTGGCTCTCAGTCATGAACCCATGACGCGGGTCTTCGGAGCCTCCGGGAGACAGACGCGATAAGCGGTCATCCTGGTCATTCACCACCAAGAACCAAGCTCGGAATTGCTACTTTGAAACAGTCTGAGGTTGAACCGTGCTCGTCCATCGCTGCGCGGAAAGACGCCAATCAACGTCAGGTCAAGGTGCTGAAACCAGATAAATTTTTGAATATGTCTCCGTCTCAGGTCACGGCCGAAGATCAGCTTTTGCGCGAATTTCTGGTTCGAACGGCGCATTGCGAATGTGATCCAGGACCAGAATTTCGCCGGCTCGATGTGCGACAGACGGTTGGGGGCGAGCGGTTTTCCAGCCTGGAATGCAGCGACCTTGGGAGCGGAGTTTCAGGCCGGAGCAGGCCCCGAACGAGACCCCAAGTATCGAGAGAGGGGCCTGTGGGAAACCGCGGCGGGACGTTGGGTCTGGGCGAATCCCGCGCAGGCGCGGGACCGCGTGCCGAGGTTCCGGCCGGCGCTGCCGACCTCCACCCCGAGCCAGACACCCCTGTTCTCCCTTCGGCCAAGAGCGCTGCGGTCAGTCTCTCCGAGCCAGCCCTCAGCGCGGCCGAATGGTCGCTCAGGGGCCTCCGTCTCGGCCAGAGGTCTGGCCCGCATTTCGCGATCGGTTCGGGGTGGGGCAGCGCAGGAAGGAACGCGCAGGGCCGGGCATCCGTCAGTGTGCGAAAGCGCCTTCGCGTTGTGGCGATTTGATTGGGAGAGCGTGCGCCGGCCACGTCCCGGTGCAAGGGCAAGCCCTTTTCCACTGCGCTTTGCTGCGTTTCGACCGCAGGCGGTGCACCCGTCCGGTCTGGGCCGTCGCCGTGATCTCCCGAAATCATCCATCACCGAAAGGAGCACCACAATGAACAAGATCATCGCCCGTCTGCGCTCAATCCTGCGAAGCCTCACCACCAAAGCGAACCTCAAGATCTCGGTTGCGCTCAGCGTCCCCGGCTTCCTGAGGGTCGAGGTCAGCTATTCTCGCAACCTGGACCGGCCACCGGAGGAGGGCTGATGGCGGTCGGCGGCCTCGGCCGCTGACTTTCCGACAAGGATCAGAAGAGACCCGCGCAGTTTGCGCGGGTCACGTTTTCTCAGAGGTCAGGGCAGGGGATCGACGGACTGCGCCCGCTCACCCCCGCCCTGGCAGTTTCCTTTGGTTTGGTCCGCCCAACAGACCTGCCCCGGAAAGTCAAAAGACAAGCGCCGCGCAAGCGCGTCGTCTCCGACGAGGACCGTGTCCTCGGCCTCCGGCCTGCGGGCCGCACCAACCTCGTCTCCGATCCTTTGACTGTCCGGTTCAGGCCCGTGGGTCGGGCTTCGCCCTCTCCCACTCTGTTCCGCCGAAAACATGCGTTTTCGGTCGGATCAGGTGGCCGAGGCGCAGCCCATCGGCGGAAGGAGGGCACCAAGCCTCCCCGTCTCACCTTGAAGGAGGCCACAAATGGCTAAATCGGATTTCGACATCTACCAGCACGTCACCAACCAGATCATCGAGGCGATGGAGGCGGGCGTTTCGCCTTGGCGCAAGCCGTGGTCTGGTGGCGAGCGGGGCGGATCATTCCCGCTGCGGGCAAATGGCGAACCGTATCGGGGGATCAATGTGCTGATGCT
>ERZ1699650.128-NODE-128-length-30473-cov-11.427707_pt1 | contig 30473 bp, 25 predicted proteins | sample MGYA00581512_ERZ1699650 | MGnify/ENA primary metagenome ERZ1699650 (study PRJEB42348, sample SAMEA6618698) | metagenome | isolation source: Polyester-degrading enrichment culture growing on monomer terephthalic acid, Te | collected 2019-05-17 ... | reverse complement strand
GGGCGCCTGCGCCTCAGGCGGTTTCCAGCTCTTCCGGCGCGGCGTAGGAGCCATCCTCGCGGTGCACTTCCTTGCCCGTCACCGGCGGGTTGAAGCAGCAGGCCATGACCAGCTCTTCCTCGGCGCGCAGCACGTGGCGGTCGTGCTTGTCGAGCGCATACATGACGCCCGGCACGATCTCATGCGTCTCACCGGTGGCGAGATCGGTGATCGACCCCTTGCCCTTCATGCAATAGACGCTTTCGAAGTGGTTCTTGTATTCGAAGGTGTGCTCGGACCCTTCGTTGAGGAAGGTGATGTGGAAGGAAAAGCCCATCCCGTCATCGGCCAGCAGCATCCGCACCGAGGTCCAATCCGCGTCGGACACGACCCGGCTGCGTTCATCTTCGATGATCTTGTTGAAATCACGTACAATCATGGCGGTTACTCCGCTGCAATCTTCATTGTTTCGGTCGCGGCGGCGGCTTCGGTCGCGGCTTCCAGCAGGATGCCGAAGCCCTTGACCAGCACCTCGTCCGGGGTGGTGAGCGGGGCCAGCACCTTGACGACCTCGTCGTTGGGGCCGGAGGTTTCAATCACCAGGCCCTTCTCGAACGCGCGCGCACAGATGTCGGCGGCCAGCTCGCCCGAGCCGACATCGACGCCGCGCATCAGGCCCCGGCCCTTGAGGTAGGCCCCGTCGAACAGGTTGGCGACACCTTGCAGGCCGTCCACGACGATCAGCTCACGCGCCTGAAGCCGCTCGGCAAAGACGCCATCGGACCAGAACTTCTCGATCGCCACCTTGGCGGTGACAAAGGCATGGGTGTTGCCACGGAAGGTGCCGTTGTGCTCGGCCGGGCCGAAGACGTCATGTTCGGGGCGCACGAGGACAAGACCCATCGGCAGGCCGAAGCCCGAGATCGACTTGGCCATCGTGATCAGGTCCGGGGTGATGTCCATCTCTTCGAACGAGAAGAACCCGCCGGTGCGGCCACAGCCCGCCTGCACGTCGTCGATGATCAACAGCGCGCCATGTTCCTTGGCGAGGCTGGCGACCTTCTGCACCCACTCGGGGCGCGCGGCGTTCAGGCCACCTTCGCCCTGGACGGTTTCGAGGATGATCGCCGCCGGGGCGTCCATGCCCGAAGAGGCGTCGTTCAGCATCTTTTCCAGCAGGCGCGTGGTGTCGAAATCCTCGCCCATGTAGCCGTCATAGGGCATCCGCGTGACACCCGGCAGGTCGGTCCCTGCCCCGCCCCGGTGATAGCCGTTGCCGGTCGCGGCCAGCGCACCCAGGGTGACGCCGTGGAAACCGTTGGTGAAGGAAATCACGTTGGTGCGGCCGGTGACCTTGCGGGCGATCTTGATCGCGGCCTCGACGGCATTGGCGCCGGTCGGGCCGGTGAACATCAGCCGGTGATCCATGCCGCGGGGTTCGAGGATATGATCCTCGAAGGCGCGCAGGAAATCGGCCTTGGTGTTGGTGTGCAGGTCCAGACCATGCGCCACGCCATCATTGGTGATGTGCTCGATCAGCGCCGCCTTCATGTCCGGGTCGTTGTGCCCGTAGTTCAGCGAGGAGCAGCCGGCGAGAAAGTCGATGAATTCCCGCCCGTGGGAATCGGTCATGACCGAGCCGCTGGCGCCGGTAAAGGTGGTGGTGAAGCCGCGGCAATAGGAACGTGCCTCGCTCTCGCGGCGTTCGAAAATGGCGATGTCATGGGTCATGTTCTCAGACATGGAGCCCTCCTTCGGAATTCTGTTCTTGATGAAAGTCGGTTCAGGCGACGCGGAGCAGCTTGGGCTCTTCCGGCAGGTCGATGGTGACCATGTGCTCGGTGGCGTGCTGGCCGTCGAAATGCGCGTCACGTTCAAAGTGCGGCTTGTCGGAAAGCGCACCACCGATGGAACGGGCGAAGCTTCGGAACAGGCCCCAGGAGGCGTCATTGTCGCGGGTGATCGTGGTCTTGAGCGCGGTGGCGTCGGCGCATTCGTCGCGCGCGACGAGATGGGTCAGCATCTTGCGGCCAAGTCCGAGACCGCGCGCCTTGGGGCTGACAGCGACCTGCCAGACAAAGAAGGCGTCTTCATTCGGGATCATGTGACCCGAGATCCAACCGACGATCTGGCCATCCATCTCAGCCACGACGCAGGTGTCGCGGAAATGATCGGCCTGGATCAGGTTGCAGTACATGGAATTTTCGTCGAGCGGTTGGCAATCACTCACCAGCTGCCAGATATCGGCCCCGTCCGTTGCCTTGGGCTTTCGCAGACGGGGCGTTGGCGTTCGGGGCTGAGAGGTATCCTTGGGCATGTGTCCTCGCTTCTCCAGTTACTTCGACTATCTAACTAGCAAGCCCCCGGTGTTATTTCAACCTTCGAAGCAAAGTATTCGCAAATAGCGGTGTTTCAGCGATTTTTTGCCATATAATACTAAGTATCCGCCGATTTTTTGCTTAGCCTTGCAAAATAGCTTCATTCGGCGGCCAAAGGATTGAAAGGAAAGGGAAAAACATGTCAAGATGGCAGTCATGACGCGTCAAGACATCAACCGCACCGATCAGAGCCTGATTGCCCTGCGCCGCATCCTGCGGGCGACCGAGCTGTATGAACGCTCGCTGGCGCAGGCGGCGGGCCTGTCGTCGGCCCAGTTGCGGGTGCTTCAGATCGTGGCCGCCAAGGGCGACGACGGGGTCACGCCCTCGGCTCTGGCCTCGCAGATGCGGGTCAGCCAGGCGACCGTGACGGCGCTGGTCGACAAGCTGGTGGCGCGCGGGATGGTGACCCGGCAACGCTCGGAACGCGATCGGCGGCAGACCAACGTGATCATCACCGCGAATGGCGCCAAGGCGGTCGAGACCTCGCCCGACGCGTTGCAACAGCGGTTCGTGACCTCCTTCAACGGCTTGCAGGACTGGGAACAGGCGCAGCTCATCGCCTCGCTTGAGCGGGTCGCCTCGATGCTGGACGCGCGCGACATCGACGCCTCGCCGGTGCTGACCATCGGCGACATCCAGTCGGAGCAGCACGAATCGTAGGGCCTGTGGCTGCTACGTGCCATCCCATGAGCATCCCCAGAACAGGTGGGTGAGATCACGCACCCCCTGGGGATCACCCCGGGCAGCGGTAGATGTGCACCGGACGTTCCAGGAACAGCGGCTTGGCGGGGTCGAACCGCGCCTCGACCGTGCAGCGCGCGCCCATGTCGCGGAAAAAGGCGCGCATCAGGGCGGGGGCCGCTTCAGACGTCAGGAACTCGGGGTCTTTCACCACGAAGGTATCAAAGCCCTGCGCCAGCCAATGGTCGAGCTGCCATTCCTCTTTCTGCGGCGGCCAGGCATGGGCCTGGGCCACGTAGTCCGGGTCGTCTTCGTCCACCTCTTCCAACCCATAGAGCACCGTCGGCATGCCGATATAGAACACCGCACCCGGCACATTTTCGCGGATCAGCCGTTCCTCGGCCATCTCGGGCAAGGGCGTGTCGTATTTTTCGGCCAGCCGCGCCCAGCGCGCGATCTCCATCGCCTGCGCTTCCATGCGTTTGGGCAGGCGGCTTTCGGCCATCGACATGATCCGCCGGTCCGCCAGGTGTTGCGCGACATAGGCGTCGGTCTTGTGCCAGAGCGGCGGCGCCAGCGCTTCGGTCAGGGCGATCCCCGCCCCCGCCGCCGTCAGCGTGCCGCCCAGCGCAAAAGCGGCCAGCGCGGCCTTGCCCAGCGGGCTGACCGTTTCGGACAGCCCGGCAAGGCAGAGCGCGGCCAGCAGCAGGAACCCGGCGAAATTGGCAATCCAGAGGTGTTCCGGCTGGCGCGGGCCGACCATCGCCGCCATGAGCAGCGTGCCCAGCATCAGCGAGGCCCAGATCACCAGCAAGGCGGGTTTGCGCCGCACTTCGCAGGCGGGCATCACCAGCAACACCGGCGCGATCAGCGCCACCGCCGCCATCACCGGGTTCAGCCCCAGCACCAGCGTCAGCGCCCGCCCGCCCAGCGTGGCAAAGCCGGACCAGACGCCCGCCTCCATCCGCAGCGACATCACCGCCTGGATTTTCTGAAACGCCAGGAAGTTGTTGAAATCCAGAAGGATGCCGATGTTCAGCACCGGCCAGAGCAGCACCACCGCCAAGAGCGCCCGGCCCAGCGAGCGGCCCATTGCGCGCATCCCCTCGGTCCAGCCGATCAACCCCATTGCGCCAAAGGCCAAGGGGGCCAGCACGAAGACCCCGGATTGCTTGAAGCTGACCACCAGCACCGCGAAGATGCCCAACCAGATGTCCCAGCGCCCGGGCCGCCCCGCGTCCATCCGCGCAAGGAAGGCCCAGAAGACGGCGATGGTGGCCGTGGCCAGCGCCACGTCGCCCTTGGCGATATGCGACATGAAGACCGCCAGCGGAAAAAGCGCGCCTAACAGCCCCACCGCCCAGGCCCGCCAGCCATCCAGATCGCAACGCCGGGCAACAAGGTAGAAGAGCGGCGCCATAACCGCGCCAAACGCCGCCGTCACCAGCCGGGCGGTCACGTAGAACACGGTCGGATCGCTGAAATACTGCGACCGGAAATCTCCGGCCCCCGTCCACCAGTCCTGGGCCAGTCCGAGTGCAAACAGCCCCGCCAGCCCCACCGCGTTCACGTAGTGGATCAGCGGCGGATAGAAGTGCTGGCCGGGCACGATGTCGCCGGTCAGGACCTTGGCAGCCTCGTTGATCCGTTCGTCGCCGTGAAAATAGCCATAGTCGGCCCCCAGCGCCCGCACTGCAAAGGCCGCCAGGAACAGCGTGATCACGGCGACAAGCTGTGGCCAGAAGTGTCTTTTTCCATCCATGCCGTGAATTTACGCACCGATGCCCGACGCTGGCCAGAAAATCCTCACATTTGCCAGGCATTGTCACGGCGACGGAAATGAACGCTAATGCGGATACTTATTGTTGCGCGACGAAGGAGCTATCGTGGCCGGTCAAGCAGATCAGCAGGGTTCGGACATCGGAATGCCGCTTTACGTGGACCTCGACGGTACGCTGGTGCGGACCGACGTGGCCCAGGAATTGCTGGTGGGTGCCATGCGCGCGCCCGGGGCGCTGCCGGGCATCCTGTGCGCGGGCTGGACCCACGGGGCCAGCGGCATCAAGCGGGCGACCTGGTCGGAGGAACGATTCTTTCCCGAACTGCTGCCCTATGACGACGAGGTACTGGCCTACCTGCGCCAGGCGCGCAGCGAGGGCCGGCGCCTGGTGCTTGCCACTGCCGCCGACCGGCGGGTGGCCGAGGCGGTGGCGGGGTTCCTGGGCCTGTTCGATGCGATCCTCGCCTCGGACCCCGGGCGCAACCTGAAAGGCGCGGCCAAGCTGGACGCCATTCGCGCGGACAGCGGCGGCGCGGCGTTCGAATACCTGGGCGACAGCCCCGCCGACATCCCGATCTGGCAGGCCGCGGCCCGCGCGGGCTTTGTCGCGCCCAAGGGGGCCGCGCGGGTGATGGCGCGGGACGCAGGGACCGAAGCCACGCTGGTGACCGCGCCGCCGCCGCCGTTGTGGCGCGGGCTGTGGAAGGCAATGCGACCGCATCAATGGGCCAAGAACGTGCTGATCCTGCTGCCGCTGTTCTTTGCGCATCTCTATACCGATCCTGGGGCTCTGGCGGCTGTGCTGGTGGGCTTTGTGGCGATGTCGCTGATGGCTTCGGCGGTCTATATCTTCAACGACCTGCTCGACATTCCCGCCGACCGCCGCCACCGGACCAAGCGCCACCGCCCCTTTGCCGCCGGGCTGGTGCAACCGGTGCATGGGGTGGGCGCGGGGCTGGGCTGCCTGGGTGCGGCGCTTGGGTTGGGCTTTGGCGGCGTGGGCCTGGCTTTTGGCGTGATCCTCGTGATCTATTTCATCATGACCACCGCCTATTCCTTCGTGCTCAAGCGGTTTTCGACCATCGATGTCATCGTGCTGTCGCTGCTATATATCGTGCGGATCGTCGCCGGGGCGGCGGCCTGCGGGATCACGCTGTCGCCCTGGCTTTTGACCTTCGCGCTGTTTTTCTTTGTCAGCCTGGCCTACATGAAACGCTTCATCGAGCTTGAGAGCGTGGAGGAGGATGCCAAGTTGCCCAGCCGCAATTACTGGGGGGCCGAGATGGCCAGCATCCAGATCTTCGGCATCGCCAGTGCCGCCGTCGCCCTGCTGACCCTGGCCCAGTACATGAACACCCCGATTGCGCGCGAAACCTATGGTGCGCGGGATATTCTGTGGCTGGCGGTGCCGGTGATGATGTTCTGGATCTATCGCACATGGCTTTGGGCGATCCGCGGCAAGGTGGGCGATGACCCTGTGGTCTTTGCCCTGACCGACCGGGTCAGCCAGCTGACCCTGTTGACGCTGTTGGCGATCTTCCTTTCGGCGCGCTACTTCGAGTTCGCGGGGTTCATCCATTGAGCCTGGCCGGTTTCCTGCTGATCCTGTGCAGCGTCGCCCTGTCGGCGCTGGGGCAGACCTGTTTCAAGTCCGGCGTCGACCGGGTGCAATTTGCCGAGAACGCCGGTGTTCTGGCCAAGGGCGCGGCGCTGGTGCTGTCGCCCTGGGTGCTGGGCGGGCTGGCATTCTATGGCGTGGGCACGGTGCTGTGGCTGTTTGCGCTCAAGCGGATGGACCTGTCGTTGGCCTATCCCTTTGTCGCCATGAGCTTTGTCATGGTGGCGGCCTCGGGGGTGCTGTTTTTGGGCGAGACGTTGAGCGTGACCCGCGTGCTGGGCATGGCGTTGATCATCTCGGGGCTGTGCGTGATGGCCTTTGGGCGGTAGGGTTTGTGCTTGCACGCATCCTACGAGTCATCGGCGGTTATCGGGGCAGCTTGCAGGGGCATGTCGCCCATTAATTAAGCACCACACCCCAAAGCGCCGCGTTCTTGACCGGGCATCATTTACATTTCCGCGCCGGGCCGCAGAACGTCGGCCATGACCCGTCCGCTTTCCATCATCATAGTCGAGCCCGACCGGGACCGCGCGCTGTTGATCATCGACAGCCTGCAGGCCGCCGGTGATTTCGACATCCAGGTTATTGCCGAACCCACCAGCCTGGCCCGCCAGATCCAGGCGCGTCAGCCCGATGTGGTGTTGATCGATATTGAGAACCCCTCACGCGATATGCTCGAAGAGCTGGCGCTGGCCTCCGGCCCCGAGGAACGGCCGGTCGCGATGTTCGTCGACCGTTCGCCCGAGGGGCTGTCGAGCGCGGCAATCGAGGCCGGGGTGTCGGCCTATGTGGTCGACGGGATGCAGCCGCAGCGGATCAAGCCGGTGCTGGATGCCGCGATCACCCGGTTTCGCATGTTCCAGCGGATGCGCACCGAACTGGCCGAGACCAAGCGCGCGCTGGAAGAACGCAAGGTGATCGACCGCGCCAAGGGCATGTTGATGAAGGCCCGCGGCATCGGCGAGGACGAGGCCTATGCCCTGCTGCGCAAGACGGCGATGGATCAGGGCAAGCGCGTGGCCGACGTGGCCCAGGCGCTGGTGACGGCGGCGGGGCTTCTGGGATGAGCCTGACACCGCTTTCCGTGGGCTTCATGCCGCTGGTCGATGCCGCGCCGCTGATCGTGGCGCAGGAGATGGGCTTTGCCGCCGAGGAAGGCATCGCGCTGGATTTGAAGCGTGCGCCGTCCTGGTCGTCGCTGCGCGACATGCTGAGTTTCGGCAAGGTGGCGGCGGCGCATATGCTCTCGCCGGTGCCGGTCGCCAATGCGCTGGGGCTGGGCGGTGCCGGGGCGCCGCTGTCGGTGGTCTCGGTGCTGTCGGTCAATGGCAACGTGATCGGCGTGAACCGCGATCTGGCGCGACGGCTGCGCGATGGGGGCCATGACTTTGGCTTCCGCGATGCCCGCGCCGCCGGCGAGGCGCTGATCGCCGCGGCCCAGGGGCGGCTGCGCATCGGGGTGCCCTTCCCCTTTTCGATGCATGCCGAGCTGGTCTTCTACTGGCTCTCGGCGCTGGGCCTGCCGGCGCCGCAATCGGTCGACATTCGCACCGTGCCGCCGCCCTTGATGGGCGACGCGATCCGCGCGGGCGAGATCGACGCCTTCTGCGTCGGCGAACCCTGGGGCAGCCAGGCGGTTGAAAACGGCGTGGGCGAGCTCTTGCTGCCCTGTAACGCGATCTGGGCCTTTGCGCCGGAAAAGGTGCTGGCCGTGCGGCGCGACTGGGCCAGCGAGGAAAGCGCCCTGCTGGGGCGGCTGGTGCGCGCGGTCTGGCGCGCCGGGCGCTGGCTGGGCGATCCCGCCTCGCGCATCCTGACCGCCGAGATCCTGTCGCGGCCCGGTCACCTGAACCTGCCGCCCGACATCCTGGACCGGGCCCTGTCGGGTCGGCTGGTGCTGTCGTCGCGCGGTGAAGAGCGCCTGGTGCCGGGGTTTGTCGAGTTCCACCGATCCGCCGCGACCTTCCCCTGGCGCAGCCAGGCCGAATGGCTCGGGCTGCAACTGGCGGCGCGCACCGGCCTGGACCGAAGCGTCGCCCAGGCCGCCGCCGCATCGGTGTTCCGCAGCGACCTGCACCGCCTGGCGCTCAGGGGGCTGCCCGCAGCGCTGCCCACGGCCTCGTCCAAGATCGAGGGCGCGGTGGAGACCGACACCGCCGTCGCGACCGAGGCCGGGCGGCTGATTCTTCAGCCCGACCAGTTCTTTGATGGCCGCATTTTTGACCCCGACGCGGCATAGCGCCCATTAAATATGCAGTTGCGGCGAAGCAGACGCCGCAATGCAGCAAGATGCGCGGATCCAGCGATCTTTTCTTTGCATGGCCCCCCGCCCCCGGCGCATAATTGACGGTATCGGAGGGCAATGGCGCCCACCGTCCGGAATTTCCTCAAAGCTTGGGGATCATGAGCAAAGCCGCTCGACCCTTCGTCAGCCGACGAAGTGCGTCAGCGGCTTTTTTTGTTTTGCCCGGACCCCTCCTCCCCCGGGCGCAGACCAAAGGGACAGACCCATGAAGAACATCCTCCTTGCCCTGGCGGCCACCACCGCCATGACCAGCCCGGCGCTTGCGGAACTGGAGCTTGAAAAGGACGAATTGACCTTCGGCTTCATCAAGCTCACCGACATGGCGCCGCTCGCCGTGGCCTATGAGCAGGGGTATTTCCTCGACGAGGGCCTGTTTGTCACGCTGGAGGCCCAGGCCAACTGGAAGGTGCTGCTGGACGGCGTGATCGACGGCCAGCTGGACGGCGCGCATATGCTGGCGGGTCAGCCCTTGGCGGCGACAATCGGCTTCGGCACCGAGGCCCATATCATCACGCCGTTTTCGATGGATCTGAACGGCAACGGCATCACCGTGTCGAACGAGGTCTGGGAAAAGATGCTGCCGCATGTGCCCAAGATGGACGATGGCCGCCCGCAGCATCCGATCAGCGCCGCCGCCCTGGCCCCGGTAGTCGAAGAATTCAAGAACGAGGGCAAGCCCTTCAACATGGGCATGGTGTTCCCGGTCTCCACCCATAATTACGAGCTGCGGTACTGGCTGGCGGCCGGTGGACTGCACCCCGGGTATTACTCCGAGGAGAACATCACCGGCCAGATCGGCGCCGATGTGCTGTTGTCGGTGACCCCGCCGCCGCAGATGCCCGCGACGCTGGAGGCCGGGACGATCTATGGCTACTGCGTGGGCGAGCCGTGGAACCAGCAGGCGGTGTTCAAGGGCATCGGCGTGCCGGTGATCACCGACTACGAGCTGTGGAAGAACAATCCCGAAAAGGTCTTCGGCATCACCGCCGAGTTTGCCGAAGAGTATCCCAACACCACGCTGGCCGTGACCAAGGCGCTGATCCGCGCGGCGCAGTGGCTGGACGAGAACGACAACGCCAACCGCATGGAAGCGGTCGAGATCCTGTCACGCTCGGAATACGTGGGCGCGGACCCCGAGGTGATTGCCGCCTCGATGACCGGCACGTTTGAATACGAGAAGGGCGACAAGCGCGAGGTGCCCGATTTCAACGTCTTCTTCCGCTACAATGCGACCTATCCGTTCTACTCCGATGCGATCTGGTACCTGACCCAGATGCGCCGCTGGGGCCAGATCTCGGACGCCAAGCCGGACAGCTGGTACGATGAGGTCGCCAAATCGGTCTACAAGCCCGAGATCTACCTCGAAGCCGCCCGGCTGCTGGTGGACGAGGGCCTGGCGGATGAGGCGGATTTCCCCTGGGACAGCGACGGCTACAAGGCGCCGACCCCGGCCGAGGATATCATCGACGGCATCGTTTACGACGGCAAGACGCCCAACGCCTATCTCGACAGCCTGCCCATCGGGTTGAAGGGCGCGCAGATGGTCGTGGGCACCGAGGTCAAGGGGTAAGCCCGGCCGCTCCTCGGTCCCTTCGGCACCTCCTCGCGAGGAATGCCCGAAGGGCTTGAGGAGCAGCCCCCTCGCCTGCCGCCACCTCGTTTTCAAGGAAGCTCTCCCCATGACCACCGTTGACCCAGACTTCACCGCAGCCGAGGCCCGCGAGGCCCGCCGCGCCAAACTCTTCACCCGCATCAATGCCGCCGACAAATGGTTCCAGGTGCTGGGCCTGGCCTGGGCCACGCCGGTCCTGAAGGCCGTCGCCGGCGACAATCCCCAGGCGCAGTTGAAGGAAATCTGGCGCCTGCTTGTCGTGCCGCTGCTGGCCATCGCCGCCTTCCTGATGCTTTGGGCCGCGCTGGCACCCAAGGTGCAGACCTCGCTGGGGGCCGTGCCCGGCCCGGCGGCGGTCTGGGATGAGGCCGTCAACCTGCATGACGATGCGCTGGCCAAGGCCGCCAAACGCGACAAGTTCGAAACCATGGTCGCCGCGCGCAACCAGAAGTTCATCGACGCGGGCCAGCCCGAGAAGGTCAAGGACATCGCCTATACCGGCGCGCCGTCCTATTATCAGCAGATCTGGACCTCGATCCAGACGGTGTTCTTCGGCTTCCTGCTGGCCACCATCGTGGCCGTGCCGCTGGGCATCCTCGCCGGCCTCTCGCCCACCGCCAATGCGGGCCTGAACCCGCTGATCCAGATCTTCAAGCCGGTCTCGCCGCTGGCCTGGCTGCCGATCGTGACCATGATCGTGTCCGCAATGGCCGCGACCGAGGGCGGGCTTTTTGCCAAGTCCTTCATCATCTCGGCTGTCACAGTGACGCTGTGTTCCATGTGGCCGACGCTGATCAACACCTCGCTGGGTGTGGCGTCCATCGACAAGGACCTGGTCAACGTCTCCAAGGTGCTGAAGATGAACACCTGGACCAAGATCACCAAGCTGGTCCTGCCCTCCGCCCTGCCGCTGATCTTCACCGGGCTGCGGTTGTCGCTGGGCGTGGGTTGGATGGTGCTGATCGCCGCGGAAATGCTGGCGCAGAACCCCGGGCTGGGGAAATTCGTCTGGGATGAGTTCCAGAACGGGTCGTCGTCCTCGCTCGCCAAGATCATGGTCGCCGTGCTCACCATCGGCATCATCGGCTTCCTCCTGGATCGCGTGATGTTCGCCCTGCAGTCGCTCTTTACCTTCTCGAACAACCGGTGATCCGCGCTCAAGCAGCGAAGCGATAGCGCAAAAAGGAAACCCCATGTCCATTCTCAAATTCGACAATGTCACCAAGAGCTTCGGCGAAGGCACAGCCAGGACCGACGTTCTGAAAAACATCAACCTTGAGGTTCAGGAGGGCGAGTTCCTCGTGCTCCTGGGCTTCTCCGGCACCGGCAAGACGACGTTGATCAACCTGATGGCCGGGCTTGAGGCCCCGACGAAAGGCAAGGTCACCTTCAAGGGCAAGCCGATTGATGGCCCGGGCCGCGAACGTGGGGTGATCTTCCAGAACTATTCGCTGATGCCCTGGCTCACGGTGCAGGGCAACGTGATGCTGGCCATCGACACGGTCTTTCCGAAGATGCCCAAGGCGGAAAAGGCCGAGAAGGCCGCGCATTACATCAATATGGTGGGCCTCTCCCATGCCGCCGCGCGACGCCCGGCGGAACTCTCCGGCGGGATGCGCCAACGGGTCAACGTGGCGCGCGCGCTGGCGATGAACCCCGAGGTTCTGTTGCTGGATGAGCCGCTCTCGGCGCTGGACGCGCTGACCCGGGCCAACCTGGCGGATGAGATCGAGCATATCTGGGAGCAGGACAAGAAGACCTGCGTGCTCATCACCAACGATGTGGACGAAGCCATCATGCTGGCCGACCGGATCATCGCGCTGAACCCCGACGGGACGCTGGGCGAGGCATTCACCGTCGACATCCCCCGCCCCCGCGATCGGGGCGAGATGAACCACCACGAGGGCTTCAAGACCCTGCGCGCCGCCGTCACCAATTACCTGATGGACGTCGGCATCGAGGCCAAGGTGGAAGGCTCGCGCCTGCTGCCCGACGTCACGCCGATCCATTCGGTGCCGAAGGCCGTCAAGGACGCGCAGGAAGGCCAGATCGAGGACCGGTTCCTGGATTTTTCGCAGTTGCACAAGATCTATCCGACGCCGAAAGGCCCGCTGACCGTGGTCGAGGATTTCGACCTGAAGGTGAACCGGGGTGAGTTCATTTCGTTGATCGGCCATTCGGGCTGCGGCAAGTCGACGGTGCTGACGATGGCGGCCGGGCTGAATTCGATCTCCAAGGGCGCGATCCGGCTGGATGGCTATCATGTCCAGGGCGCCGATCCCGAGCGCGCGGTGGTGTTCCAGTCGCCCAACCTTTTCCCCTGGCTGACGGCGCGGGAAAACTGCGCCATCGGGGTGGACAAGGTCTACCCCAAGGCAAGCCAGGCCGAGCGCCAGGATGTGGTGGAATACTACCTTGAGCGGGTGGGTCTGGCCGATGCAATGGACCGGTCCGCCGCCGACATGTCGAACGGCATGAAACAGCGGGTGGGGATTGCGCGGGCCTTTGCGCTCTCGCCGAAACTGCTCTTGCTGGATGAGCCCTTTGGCATGCTCGACAGCCTGACGCGCTGGGAATTGCAGGAGGTGCTGATGGAGGTGTGGTCACGCACCAAGGTGACCGCGATCTGCGTCACCCATGACGTGGACGAGGCGATCCTGCTGGCCGACCGGGTGGTGATGATGACCAACGGGCCGCAAGCCACCATTGGCCGCATCGTCAACGTCGACCTGCCCCGCCCCCGGACGCGCAAGGCGCTGTTGGAGCATCCCGATTACTACCTCTACCGCGAGCAGGTGCTGAGCTTCCTGGAAGAATACGAACATGGGGCCAAGCCGAAGCCCAAGGCAGAGACGCCCAAACCCGAGGCGAAGGAGGCCGCATGATGCAAGCGATGATGGACAGCGAGGTCCGCACCTTCATCCAAGTCACCGAATACTGGGTGCCCGAGGGCGGCAAGCTGAAACTGGCGGGCGGCAATTACGGCGATCTTGGTGATTTCGCCGCCGCCTCTGGCCAGACCACGTTCGACAAGGGCGAAGGCCTGCCCGGCAAAGCCTGGGCCGAGGAGCGCCCGGTGGTGTTCAAGACGCTGGAACCCGCGACGTTCAAGCGCGCCGAGGCCGCAGCGAAGGCCGGGCTGACCTCTGCCGTGGCGGTGCCGCTCTTTGACGGGGCAAAGCTGAAGGCGGTGCTGGTGGTGATGTGTTCCGACAGCGAAGAGCGGATCGGCGCCATCGAGGTCTGGAAGTCCAAGGACAACCTTTTGATGCTCGATGACGGCTATTTCGGCGCCGCGCGGCATTTCGAGTTCGTCTCGCAGCACACGCATTTCCCGCGCGGTCAGGGCCTGCCCGGCGGGGTCTGGGCCGCGATGACGCCGATCCTGATGCGCGATCTGGGCTCGGCCTATGGCTTCGTGCGGTCGGAGAGTGCTGGCAAAGCCGGGCTTACCACCGGCCTCGGCCTGCCGATCCCGGTGCCCTCCGGTGCGCCCTACGTCCTGACGTTGCTCTCGGCCCTCGGCACCCCCATCGCGCGGCGGTTCGAAATCTGGGACGCCCGCGACGCTCGCGTCGGCAAGGCCAACGAGGCCGAACTGATCGACGGCATCTGCGCCCGCGAAGGCAAGCTCTGGACCGGCGAAGGCGAAGCGCCGCGCCGGGTCTCGGCCTGGCAAGGCGTGATCGGCAAGGTGCTGGGCACCGGTCTGCCGGTGGTTGAGCAGGGCACGCCGGGGCTGGCCGCTGGCTATGACCAGATGGTCGCCCTTCCGATCCATTCCAAGGGCGAGTTGTCACACATCGTCGCCTGGTATTCCTGAAAGGATAACACCATGAAAAAGCTTGTTGTTATCGGCGCGGGCATGGCCTCGGGACGGGTGCTGGAGCACCTGTTCGAGACTGATCCGCACGCCTACGACGTCACCCTGTTCAACGCCGAACCGCGTGGGAACTACAACCGCATCATGCTGTCGCCGGTTCTGTCGGGCGAGAAGAGCTATGCCGAGATCGTCACGCATGACGACGATTGGTATGCGCAGAACAATGTCACCTGCCGGTTCGGCGAGGCCATTGTCGGCATCGACCGCGCGCGCAAGGTGGTGAAGGGCGAGCATGGCGAGGTGGCCTATGACAAGCTGCTGATCGCCACCGGCTCTGCCCCCTTCATCATCCCGGTGCCGGGCAAGGACCTACCCGGGGTGATCGCCTACCGCGATCTTGACGACACCAACACGATGATCGAAGCCTCGGCCAAGGGCGGCAATGCGGTTGTCATCGGCGGCGGATTGCTGGGGCTTGAGGCTGCGGCCGGTCTGGCGCAGCGCGGCATGACCGTGACCGTGCTGCACCTGATGGGCCACCTGATGGACCGTCAGCTTGATCCGGCGGCGGGCTATCTGCTGCGCAAGGACCTGGAAGATCGCGGCATCACCATCAAGACCCAAGCCTCGACCAAGGCGATCCTGGGCGAAGACAAGGCCGAGGCGGTGTTGCTGGACAATGGGGAAACCCTGCCCGCCGATCTGGTGGTCATGGCGGTCGGCATCCGGCCAGAGACGCGGCTGGCCAATGATGCCGGGATTGCCGTGGCGCGGGGAATCGAGGTCGATGCACAGATGCAGACCTCGGACCCGGATGTGCTCGCCGTGGGCGAATGCGTGGAGTTCGACGGGCAGTTGTTCGGCCTCGTCGCGCCGCTTTACGACCAGGCCAAGATCGTCGCGGCGACCCTGCTGGACGAAGCGGCGGCCTTCACGCCTAAGGAGATCTCGACCAAGCTGAAGGTTACGGGTTGTGACCTGTTTTCAGCCGGCGACTTTGCCGAGGGTGAGACCCGCGAGGACATCGTGTTCCGCGATCCGGCGCGCGGCATCTACAAGCGGCTGGTGATCGAGGACAACCGGCTGGTCGGCGCGGTGATGTACGGCGATACTGCCGACGGCAACTGGTTCTTCGGGCTGATCAAAGAGGCGACCTGTATCGAAGAGATGCGCGATACGCTGATCTTCGGGCCCAGCTACCAGGGAGGTGCCGCCGCGGACCCTCTCTCAGCCGTTGCAGCATTGCCGCTTGATGCGGAGATTTGCGGCTGCAACGGCGTCTGCAAGGGAACCATCGTCGAGGCCATCGCAGCCGGCGCGACCGACCTGCCGTCCTTGAAAGCGACCACCAAGGCCAGCGCCTCCTGCGGGACCTGCACCGGGCTGGTGGAGCAACTGCTGGAAGTGACACTGGGCGACGATTACGCGGCCCCCGAGGCGGCCTGCATCTGCGGTTGCACCGACCTCAGCCATGAGGACGTGCGGCGGCTGATCAAGTCCAAGGAGCTGAAATCGCAGCCCGCGGTCTGGCAAGAGCTGGGCTGGAAGACGCCCAACGGCTGCCATGTCTGCCGCCCGGCGGTGAACTTCTACCTGCTGGCCGATTGGCCGGTGGAGTATCAGGACGACCCGCAAAGCCGCTTCATCAACGAACGCAAGCACGCAAACATCCAGAAAGACGGCACGTTTTCGGTCGTGCCTCGCATGTTCGGCGGTATGACCACGCCCGACGAGTTGCGCGCCATCGCCGATGCGGCCGACAAGTACAAGGTGCCGACGGTGCATGTCACCGGCGGTCAAAGGATCGACCTTCTGGGCGTCAAGGGCGAGGATCTGCCCGCCATCTGGGCCGATCTGAACGCGGCGGGTATGGTCTCGGGCCACGCCTATGCCAAGGGGCTGCGGACGGTGAAAACCTGCGTCGGCAAGGATCATTGTCGCTTCGGGACGCAGGATTCGACCGGGCTTGGTATCAAGCTGGAGAAGAAGCTCTGGGGGTCCTGGTCGCCGCACAAGGTCAAACTGGCGGTGTCGGGTTGTCCGAGGAATTGCGCCGAGGCGACCTGCAAGGATATCGGCGTGGTCTGCGTCGATAGTGGTTTCCAAATCGGGGTCGCGGGGGCCGCGGGCATGGACGTGAAGGAGACCGAACGTCTGGCCGATGTGACCACCGAGCAAGAGGCGATCGACTTGGCCACCGCCTTCATGCAGCTTTACCGCGAGAACGCCAAGTACCTCGACCGGCCTTACAAGTGGGTTGCCAAGGTGGGACTCGACTGGGTCAAGGAACGCGTGGTCGACGATCTGGCCGAACGCCAGGCGCTGATCGAACGGTTCGAACTGTCGCAAAGCATCTATCGCAAGGACCCCTGGGCCGAGGAAGCCGCCCAGAAGGCGGAGCAATATCAACCCCTTGCAGACCTGTCACTGGAGGCCGCGGAATGAGCTGGATCGACATTGGACATATCGACGACATCGCCCTGCGCGGCGCGCGGGTGATCAAGACGGCGGTGGGCTGCGTGGCGCTGTTTCGCACCTCGGAGACAGAGGTCTTTGCCACCTCCGACCGTTGCCCGCACAAGGGCGGGCCGCTGTCGGACGGCATCGTCCACGGGCACAACATCACCTGCCCGCTGCACAACATGGTCTTCGATCTGAATACAGGTCAGGCGCAGGGCGCGGATGAAGGCAGCATTGCCACCTATCCGGTGCGGGTCGAGGAGGGCCGCATCCTGATCGACGCCACCACGCTGCAACGCAAGGACGCGGCGTGATGGCTGGGGCGGTCGCATCTGAAAAACGCTCGACCTGCCCCTATTGCGGCGTGGGATGCGGTGTCATCCTGCGCCCCGATGGCGCGGGTGGTCTGGACGTGAGGGGAGATCCGGACCACCCGGCCAACTTCGGGCGGCTGTGCTCCAAGGGGTCGGCGCTGGCGGAAACCGTGGGGCACGAAGGCCGGTTGCTGGCGCCCCGGATCAGCGGGCAGGACAGCGATTGGGACAGCGCGCTGGACCTCGTGGCCAAGCGGTTTTCCGACACCATCGCGCGGCATGGGCCGGATTCGGTGGCCTTCTACGTCTCGGGGCAATTGCTGACCGAGGATTACTATGTCGCCAACAAGCTGATGAAAGGCTTCATCGGCACGGCGAATATCGACACGAATTCAAGGCTTTGCATGGCATCGACCGTGGCGGGGCACAAGCGGGCCTTTGGTACGGACACGGTGCCGGGCACCTACGAGGATATCGACGAGGCCGACCTCGTGGTGCTGGTCGGCTCAAACCTCGCATGGTGTCACCCGGTGCTGTACCAGCGGCTGCTGGCGGCGCGAAAGGCGCGCGGCACCCGGATCGTGGTGATTGACCCGCGCCGCACGGCAAGCTGTGACGGGGCGGACATGCACCTGGCCTTGGGGTCGGGCAGCGACGTGGCGCTGTTCAACCGGCTGCTGGTGGCGCTTCACGAAGGCGGCGCGCTGGACAAGGCGTTCCTGCAACACGTCGATGGCTTCGATGCGGCGTTGGAGGCGGCCTTGGCCGACGACCCGGCGGTTACGGGCCTGAGCGAGGCCGAGATCCGCGCCTTCTGTCAGCTCTGGATGGGGACCGAAAAGGTCGTGACCATCTTTTCCCAGGGCGTGAACCAATCGACCAGCGGGTCGGACAAGGTCAATGCCATCCTGAATTGTCACCTCGCCACCGGACGCATTGGCAAACCCGGGATGGGGCCCCTGTCGGTCACCGGTCAGCCCAACGCAATGGGCGGGCGAGAGGTCGGCGGGCTGGCCAACATGCTGGCCTGTCACCTCGACATCGAGAACCCGCTGCACCGCAACGCCGTGCGCGAATTCTGGCAGGCGCCGGAGATGCCCGAGGCCCCGGGGCTGAAGGCCGTCGACATGTTCCGCGCCGTGGGCGACGGGCGGATCAAGGCGCTCTGGATCATTCACACCAATCCCGCCGTCACCCTGCCCGATGCCGACCGCGTGGCCGCGGCGATCAAGGGCTGTGACTTTACCGTCGTCTCCGACATCACCGGCGCGACCGATACCGCGCGGCTGGCCGATGTGCTGCTGCCCGCCACGGCCTGGGCGGAAAAGGACGGCACCGTCACCAATTCCGATCGCATGATCAGCCGCCAGCGCGCCGTGCTGGCGCCGCCGGGCACGGCACGGCCCGACTGGGACATCCTGGCCGACGTGGGGCGGCGCATGGGGTTTCGTGACGCCTTTGACTATCGCGGCCCGGCGGAGATCTTCCGCGAATATGCCGCGCTGTCGGGCATCGCGGGCTACTTCGGGCGCGACTTCGACATTTCCGCCCTGCGCGACCTGGATGACCCGGATTATGCGGCCTTCGCCCCCTCTCGCTGGCCCCTGACCGAGACGCGCCGGGGCGGACGGTTCTTTGCCGATGGCCGGTTCTTTCATGACGGCGGGCAGGCCCGGATGCTGGCGGTGCGGCACCGGGAACCGGTGGCCAAACGGGCGCCACGCTATCCCTTCCGCCTGAACACCGGGCGCATTCGCGACCAGTGGCACACGATGACCCGCACGGCGCTGTCGCCCCGGCTCTCGGCGCATCTGGCCGAACCCTTCGTGGACATCCACCCCGCCGATGCGGCAGAGCTGGAGCTGCACCCCGCCGACCTGGTCGAGCTGGCCAGCCCGCAGGGCAAGGCGATCCTGCGCGCGCGGATCAGCACCGATGTCCAGCGTGGCGATCTGTTTGCGCCGATCCACTGGACCGGGGAAACCGCGCCCTCGGCCCGGATCGACACCCTGGTGGCGGCAGAGGTGGACCCCGTTTCTGGACAGCCGGAAAGCAAGGCCAGCGTTGCCTCGGCAAGACGGCTGACCCCGGCGTGGTACGGCTTTGCCATTTCCACCGCGTCGATCACGCCGGACTGCGCCTATTGGGCGCGGTCCAGGACCAAGACGGGCTGGCGCGCGGAACTGGCCGGGATGGACGCTGTGGCGGATTGGGAGGCCGAGGCGCGCAGGCTCTTTGGCTTGCCCGAGGCCGAGGTGCAATCGCTGATCGACACGCGCCGCGGCATCGCGCGGCTGGCGTTTCATGACGACACGCGGCTTTTGGCGGCGCTGTTTGTCTCGCCCACGCCGGTGGCGGTGATGCGCGACTATCTTGCCACCCTGCCCGGCACCGAGGCGCCCGAGACCCTGACCGGGGTGACCCCGGCGGACCGGCCCGACCCCGGCCCGATCCTGTGTTCGTGTTTCTCGGTTGGTGTGAACACCATCCTGGGCGCGATCGAGACCCAGGGATTGATGAGCGTCGAGGCCATCGGCGCGGCGCTGGATGCGGGCACGAATTGCGGCTCCTGCCGTCCGGAACTGGCCGAGCTTCTGGCCCGGTTCCAGACCCCGGAAGCCGCCGAATAGGAGAGATGTGATGAAGAGCTTTCCCATGTTCATCCGCACCACGGGCCGCCGCGTGGTGATCTGCGGCGGCGGCGAACAGGCAGCGCAAAAAGCCCGGCTGATGCTGAAGACAGACGCGGTGCTGGTGCTGGCAGCACCATCGCTGGACCCGGAGCTGGAGGCGCTGGTGGACAATGGCCGCGCGTCGCAGTACGCCGGGCCGGTGACACCGGCGGTGTTCAAGGGCGCGGCGATGGGTTTTGTCGCGACCGGCTGCCCCGGATTGGATGCGGCGCTGCACGGGATCGCACAGGCGGCGGGCTGTCCGGTGAACGTGGTGGACCGGCCTGATCTGTGCGATCTGACGACGCCTTCGCTGGTGGATCGTGACCCGGTGGTGGTGGCCATCGGCACCGAGGGCACGGCCCCGGTGCTGGCGCGGCAGATCAAGACACAGGTCGAGCAGATGCTGGCCCCCAACCTCGGCGGGTTGGCGGCTTTCGCGGGCCGGATGCGCAGTGCGGTGGCGCGGCGGGTGGCAGCGGGCGAGCGGCGGGCCTTCTGGCGCTGGGTCTTTGCCGAGGCCCCGCGCAAGGCCTGGACCCGCGGCGCGGAACGCGAGGCGGCGCAGGTGATGAAGGACGCGATTGCCGCAGGCCGCGCGCCGGATGCGACGGTGGACGGCTCCATTGCGTTGGTCGGTGCGGGGCCAGGGGCAGCGGACCTGCTGACCCTGCGCGCGGTGCAGCGGTTGCAGGAGGCGGACGTGATCTTCCACGACCGGCTGGTCGATGACAGCGCGCTGGAACTGGCCCGGCGCGATGCGGAACGGGTCTATGTGGGCAAGGTGGTGGGCGCCCATGCCTGGCCGCAGGACCGCATTGACGCGGCCATCGTGGCCGAAGCCTTGAAGGGCCGGCGTGTTGTCCGGTTGAAATCCGGCGATCCGGGCATTTTCGGGCGGTTGGGTGAAGAGCTGGAGGCCGCACGCACCGCCGGTGTCGCGGTCGAGATCGTGCCGGGCGTGACGGCGGCCTGCGCGGCAGCGGCGGCCTCGGGACGGGCCTTGACGGAACGGGGGGTGGCGGACACGCTGGTCCTGACCACCGGCACATGTCGCGACGGCGACCCCCTGCCCGATTGCGCGCGGCACGCGGCGCCGGGCACGACGCTGGCGCTCTACATGGCGGTGCGGCAGGCGGATCGGCTGGTGGCGGGGTTGATGGCGCGGGGAATGCCCGGGACGACAGAGGTGACCGCCGCGGTGGAAGTGTCAAAACCCGGCGAACGAATGCTGCGGTGCCGGTTGGACCGGCTGCCGCAGGTGTTGGCCAGCAATGGCGTGACCGGCGTGACCACGATTCTCGCCACCTGGCCCAAGAAGGCGGCGGCGGCACAGCCCTATCCGACGCTGGCGGCGGTGTCCGGCTGACGGGGGCAATCCTGGCGGGACCAAATTCCATCAATGGAATTTTGAAAAATCGTTGACGATTTTTGGCCCCACCAGGTTTTTCAGGTCAGGTTGATCAGGCCAGTTCAATCGGGCATGGTCTGCGCCAACCGGTTGAGCAGCGTGTCGCGGGTCACCACGCCCAGCGCCTTGCCATCTTCGGCCACGGCTATCGCATCGACCTCGACCGAGAACATCGGCACCAGCGCGTCAATCGGCGTCTCCGGTCCCACCACGGGACCATCAACCGCATCACCCGCGCCGCCCCTGGCCATCATGTCGCGCGCGCAAAGCACGCCCAGCGGGTTCATATGCGCCACGAAATCGGCCACGTAATCGGTGGCGGGGTTCGAGAAGATCTCACGCGGGGTGCCGCATTGCACGATCCGCCCGCCTTCCATGATGGCGATGCGGTCACCGATCTTGAAGGCCTCATCCAGGTCATGGCTGACAAAGATCAGCGTCCGGCCCAGCCGTTCCTGCAGGTCGAGCAGCTCATCCTGAAGCCGGGTGCGGATCAGCGGATCAAGCGCGCTGAACGGCTCATCCATCAAGAGCACCGGCGCCTTGGTGGCAAAGGCCCGCGCCAGCCCCACGCGTTGCTGCATGCCGCCCGAGAGCTCACCCACCTTGCGGTCGGCCCAGTCGGACAGGCCCACCAGCGCCAGTTCTTCTTCGGCGCGGGCGTCGCGTTCGCTGCGCCCCATGCCGCCCAGCTCCAGCCCCAGCACCACGTTGTCGCGCACCGTGCGCCAGGGCAGCAGGCCGAATTGCTGAAACACCATCGCCACATGGGTCAGCCGTACCTCGCGCAGCGTCTTGGCATCCGCATGGGTGACATCCACCACCTCGTCGCCGCAGCGCACCCGCACCGCGCCGCGCACCACCGGGTTCAGCCCGTTGACCGCCCGCAGAAGCGTCGACTTGCCCGAACCGGACAGCCCCATCAGCACCAGGATCTCGCCTTCGCGCACGTCCAGGCGGCAGTTGTGGACGCCCAGCACCTGGCCGGTCTCGGACTGGATCTCGCCGCGCTCCATCCCCTTGTCCATCAGCGGCAGCGCCTCTTGCGGGGCATCGCCAAAGACGATGGAGACATTGTCAAACTCAACAGCGTTCATTTCCGATCCACCCGCAACATCCGGTCCAGCATGATGGCGACGACGACGATGACAAAGCCCGATTCAAAGCCCAGCGCCGTGTTCACCTGGTTCAGCGCGCGCACCACCGGCACGCCCAGCCCGTCGGCCCCCACCAGCGCCGCGATCACCACCATCGACAGCGACAGCATGATCGTCTGGTTCAGCCCGGCCATGATCTGGGGAAAGGCATAGGGCAGTTCGACCTTGCGCAGCTTTTGCCAGCCGGTGGCGCCAAAGGCATCCGCCGCCTCCAGAAGCGCCGCCGGGGTCGAGGTCACGCCCAGGTGCGTCAACCGGATCGGCGCGGGCACCACAAAGATCACCGTGGCGATCAGGCCGGGCACCATGCCGATGCCGAAAAAGACGATCGCGGGGATCAAGTAGACGAAGGTCGGCAGCGTCTGCATCAAATCCAGCACCGGCCGCATCCAGGCGTAAAGCCGTGGCCGGTGCGCCGCGCCGATGCCGATGGGCACGCCCACCCCCATGCAGACCACACAGGCCGAAAGCACCAGGGTCAGGCTCTCGGTCGTTTCCTCCCAGTAGCCCTGGTTGAGGATGAAGAGAAAGCCCAGCACCACGAAAAGACAGACCTTCCAGCTGCGTTGCAATGCCCAGGTCAGCCCGGCAAAGACGGCGATGATGATCAGCGGATGCGGTGTTTGCAGAACCCAGAGGATACCCTCGATCATCGCGTCCATCGCATCGGACAGCGCATCGAAGAACCAGGCGCCATAGGTCTGCATCTGGTCAAAGACCCAGGCCGCGCCCTTGCCGATGGGGATCTTGTTTTCGGTCAACCATTCCATGAAAATTGTCCTCGATTGCCGGAATCGCCCCGGGGTGCCAGTCTGACGGCAAACCGCAGGGAGAGAACCGGATGAGTGATCTTGTCTTTTATACCAACCCGATGTCGCGTGGCCGGATTGCCCGCTGGATGCTGGAAGAGGTCGGCGCGCCTTATGACACCAGGGTGCTGCAATACGGCCCCGAGATGAAATCGCCGGACTACCTGGCGATCAACCCGATGGGCAAGGTGCCCGCCATCGTCCACAAGGGCCAGGTGGTGACCGAGGCGGCGGCGATCTGCGCCTACTTGGCGCTGAGCTTTCCCGAGGCGGGGCTGGCGCCCACGGACGACGAGCGGGCGGATTTCTTTCGCTGGCTCTTCTTTGCTGCCGGTCCGGGCGAGGCGGCGATCACCAACCAATCCTTCGGCTTCCATGTGCCCGATGACGACGAGGCCCGGGGCCGCGCGGGCTATGGCTGTTTCGACGATATGGTCAATGCGCTGGAAGGGATGCTGGCGGACGGGCGCGACCATGTCTGCGGCGCGCGTTTCACGGCGGCGGATGTCTATGTCGGGGCGCAGATCAGCTGGGGGCTTGAGTTTGGCACCCTGCCCGAACGCCCGGGCTTTGCCGATTACGCCAAGCGGCTGGCCAGCCGCCCCGCCGCGAAGCGCGCCAACGAGATGGACAATGCGCTGATGCCGAAACAGGGCTGAACAAGCGTCGATCGGCCCCCGCGCATCTGCGGGGGCCGGGCAGATTTTCCTGTCGTGCGAGATCACTCCAGCGCGGCTTTCACCGCTGCCATCGCATCGCTGCCGTCCTTGGCGGTGACACCGTCAAGCCAGCCGTCGAGCACACCCATGTTGGCCGAGAGCCAGGCTTTCGCCGCATCCGCCGGCTCCTCGCCATCGTCGAGGATCGCGCCCATGATCTCGTTTTCCATCGCCAGGGTGAATTCCAGGTTCATCAGCAGCTTGCCCACGTTGGGACAGGCCTCGACATAGCCGGCCGAGGTATTGGTATGGACTGTCGCGCCGCCCAGGTTGGGGCCGAAGTAATCGTCGCCGCCGGTCAGGTAGGACATCTCGTAATTGGCGTTCATCGGGTGCGGCTCCCACCCAAGGAAGACCACCGGCTCACCGCGGCGGTCGGCGCGGGCCACCTGGGCCAGCATGCCTTGTTCCGAGCTTTCGACCACCTCGAACCCTTCCAGACCAAAGGCGTTTTCCTCGATCATCGACAGGATCAGGCGGTTGCCGTCATTGCCCGGCTCGATGCCATAGATCTCGCCGTCCAGCGCATCCTTGTGCGTCGCGATATCGGCAAAATCGGCGATACCCAGGTCGGCGGCGGTCTTGTTGACGGCCAGCGTGTACTTGGCGCCTTCCAGGTTGGCGCGCAGGGTGTCGACGGTGCCCGCCTCGCGGTATGGCGCGATGTCGCCCTCCATCGTCGGCATCCAGTTGCCCAGGAAGACGTCGATGTCGCCCTTTGCCATCGAGGTATAGGTGACCGGCACCGAAAGCACCTTGATGTCGGTCTCGTAGCCCAGCGCCTGCAGCACCGTGGTGGTGGCGGCGGTGGTGGCGGTGATGTCGGTCCAGCCCACGTCCGAGAAGTTCACCGTATCGCAATCGGCCAGCACCGGTCCGGCCACGGCCAGAGCAAGCGCAGAAACTGTCAGCGTCATTTTCATCTGGTTTTTCACTCCCTGATTTTTTATTGATTGGTCGGTCAATCAATAACACGATTCCCCGGGATCGCAACGCCGGAGCCCCAAATGCCCAAGATTGGAATGGAGCCGATCCGCCGCGAAGCCCTTATCGCTGCCACCATCGCCGAAATCGGCGAGAAAGGCACCCTCGATATCACGGTTTCCGCGATTGCCCGGCGGGCGGGGGTGTCCTCGGGGCTGGCGCATCATTATTTCGGCGGCAAGACACGGTTGTTCCTGGCGACGATGACCCATATCCTGACCGCCTATGGCCAGGAGGTGCGCAGGGCACTGCGCCAGGCGGATACGCCGATGGACCGGCTGCGCGGCATCGTCGCGGCGGGGTTTTCCGGGGCCAATTTCGAGCGGGCGGTGATCTCGGCCTGGATGAACTTCTACGCGCTGGCGCTGTCCTCGCCCGAGGCGCACAGGCTCTTGCAGATCTACCAGAAGCGCCTGCGCACCAACCTGTGCCACGACCTGCGGCATCTCGGGCTTGACCGGGATGCGGCGACCCGGGCGGCGCATCGGATCGCGGCGCTGATCGACGGGATCTACCTGCGTGAAGCGCTGCGCCAGGGGCGTCCGGACGGGGCGGATGCCACCGCGACGGTCATGCGACAGATCGAACTTGAACTGAAAGGAGCCGCGTGATGCAGGCGGAATACGTCATTGTCGGCGCCGGATCCGCCGGTTGTGCCCTTGCCTGGCGCCTGGTTGAAGCCGGTCGGTCGGTGATCGTCATCGAATACGGCGGATCGGACGCCGGGCCGTTCATCCAGATGCCCGGCGCGCTGTCCTACCCGATGAACATGTCGCGCTACAACTGGGGCTTCCAGAGCGAACCCGAGCCCTACCTGGGCGGGCGCCGCATGGCCTGTCCGCGCGGCAAGGTGATCGGCGGGTCGTCGTCGATCAACGGCATGGTCTATGTCCGCGGCCATGCCGAGGATTTCAACCATTGGGCCGATGTGGGCGCGACCGGCTGGTCCTATGCCGACGTGCTGCCCTATTACAAGCGGCTGGAAAGCTGGCAGGGCGCGGGCCACGGCGGCGACCCGGCCTGGCGCGGCAAGGACGGCCCGCTGCACGTCACCCGGGGCAGCCGCGAAAACCCGCTGGTCCAGGCCTTTGTCGAAGCCGGGCAGCAGGCGGGCTACGAGACCACGGCGGATTACAACGGCGAGAAGCAGGAAGGCTTTGGCCCGATGGACCAGACCATCCACAAGGGTGAACGCTGGTCGGCGGCGCGCGCCTACCTGCGCCCGGCGATGGCCACAGGCCGGTGCAGGGTCGTGCGCGGCCTGGCCAGCAAGGTGGTGATCGAAGAAGGCCGCGCCCGGGGTGTCGAAGTGCTGCGCCACGGCGGGCTTGAGCGGATCCGGGCCGAACACGAGGTCATCCTCGCGGCCTCGTCGATCAATTCGCCGAAACTGCTGATGCTGTCGGGGATCGGCCCCGGCGCGCATCTGTCGGCGCATGGCATCCAGGTTCAGGCCAACCGCCCCGGCGTGGGCATGAACCTGCAGGACCACCTTGAGCTTTATGTCCAGATGGCCGCGCGCCAGCCGGTGTCGCTTTATCGCTACTGGAATCCCTTCGGCAAGGCCTGGGTCGGGCTGCAATGGCTGCTGGCGCGGCGCGGGCCCGGCGCCTCGAACCAGTTTGAGAGCGCCGCCTTCATCCGGTCGCGGCCCGGGGTGCGCTATCCCGACATCCAGTATCACTTCCTGCCCATCGCGGTGCGCTATGACGGCAAGGCCGCGGCCGAGGGCCACGGCTTCCAGGCCCACGTCGGGCCGATGCGCTCGCCCTCGCGCGGGTCGGTCAGCCTGCGGTCGCGCGACCCGCGTGACGAGCCGCAGATCCAGTTCAACTACATGTCTCATGCCAAGGACTGGGAGGATTTCCGCACCTGCATCCGCCTGACGCGCGAAATCTTTGGCCAGAAGGCGTTTCAACCCTATGCCGCCCAGGAAATCCAGCCCGGCGCGGCGCTGCAAACCGATGACGAGCTGGACGGCTTCATCCGCGAACACGTGGAAAGCGCCTATCACCCCTGTGGCACCTGCAAGATGGGCGCGCCCGACGATCCGCAATCGGTGGTCGACCCCGAGGCGCGGGTGATCGGCGTCGAAGGCCTGCGCGTCGCCGACAGCTCGATCTTTCCCCGGATCACCAACGGCAACCTCAACGCGCCGTCGATCCTGGTGGGGGAAAAGGTCGCCGACCACATCCTGGGCCGCCGCTTGCCGCCCGAAAACGTCGAACCCTGGCTGCATCCCGACTGGGACCGCGCCCAACGCTGAGGCCTGGTGGGGGTAAAATCCGGGGACGGATTTTGACCGATTTGTCGACAAATCGGCCCCGCCTCAGGCCGCCTGCCCCGCGCTCAACCGCCGCCAGCGGGTGGTCCGCCGCTCGATCCCCTGCAGCACCGCAAATTCCAGCACCAGCATCACCGCCACGAAGCTGAAGGCATAGGCCAGCACGTAACCGGTTTCGAACAGCTGGAAATACAGGTGGATCTGAAAACCCACCCCGTTTGATCGGCCAAGGAATTCCACCACCAGCACCAGCTTCCAGATGATCGCCACCCCGTTGCGCATGGCAACGGCCAGGTAAGGCCAGAGCTGCGGCAGCAACACGTGGCGCACCCATTTGGCCCGCCCCATCCGAAACACCCGCGCCATGTCGTTGATCCGGGGATCGATGGCCTGAACGCCTTCGCGCAGGGTGACGGCGACCATTGCCGTCTTGTTGACCGCCACGGCGATCACCGCCGCGGTTTCGTTCAATCCGATCCAGAGATAGCAGAGCACGATCACCACCAGCGCCGGGATGTTCTGAAACACCACCACCCAGGCGCCGAACCAGCGATTGGCCCGCGGCGACAGGCCCAGCGCCACGCCGATGATCACCCCCAGCACCATCGCCAGGCCAAAGGCCAGCGCCACCCGGCGCAGCGTCGCCAGCACGTGAAACCCCAGGTCGCCGCGCGCCGCCTCGGACAGCATCAACCGCCAGACCTCGACCGGGCCGGGCATCACCGTGGCATCCGCCGTCGCCCAGGCCGCGCCCTGCCACAACGCCACCAGTGCAGCGATGGACAGCACCAGGACCGGCAGCGAGGGGGCTTGGTTTGCGACGTTCTTTCCCATGCGCCCAGGATGCCACGGCACGGGCGCAGGCACCCTAGGACCATCGTCGCATTCCGCCGGCATCGCACCGGGCCTATCGTGCCGCCCATGAAAAGACTGCCCCACATCCTGATGCTTGTCGCTCTCTGGCTTTGCGCCGGGACCGCAGTTCAGGCAGAGTCGCTGCCGCGCGACCGGATCGCCGAACTGGTGGCCCCGCCGATGGAGCTGGGGCCCGCGTTGAACGACGAGGGGCTGTATTCCCTGCTCAATTCCGGCGGCGCCGAGGCGGGGTATGTCTTTGAAACCCAGCCCATCGCCCCCCTGCCCGGCTTTTCCGGCGCGCCGATCAACGCACTTGTGACGCTGGACCTCGACGGGCGGTTCCTTGACGTGCGGCTGGTGGAACATAACGAGCCGATCTTTGTCTCGGGTCTGGGCGAGGCCCCCTTCCATGCCTTTTTCGAGCAATACCGCGGGCTGTCGATCAACGACTCGCTGGTGGTCGGCACGCCTTATGGGGGCGGCGGCAGCGGGTCGTCGCTGGTCTATCTCGACGGGGTGACCAAGGCGACCGCCTCGGTGCGGATCGCGCATGAGAGCGTGCTGGCCGCGGCGCTGCATGTGGCGCGCGAAAAGATGGGCCATGTCAAAAGCGCCCCGCCCGCCTTTCCCGATCCCGACCACGAGGAAGCGCTGGACTGGCAAGCGCTGGTCGATCAGGGGCTGGCGCGCAACCTGCGCGTCACCAATGCCGAGATCGACGCGGAGTTTGCGGCCACGATCTGGGCCGATGACGACCCCGAGGCGCAGGCCGACCCCGAAGGGCTCTACCTCGACTTCTGGGTGGTCGACCTTGGGCCCAAGAGCATCGCGCGGGCTGTGTTGTCGGAAGACAGCTACGACGATCTGCAACGCTTCCTTGAGATCTCGCCCAACGAGGAACCGCTGCTGGTGATCGACGCGGCGCGGCATGGGCTGGTGTCCGAAGACTTCGTGCGCAACACCGCGCCCGACTGGATCGGGATGGAGCAGAACGGCTTTCCGGTGGCGTTGCGCGATGCCGATCTGTTCCTGGAGCTGTCCGACGACCTGCCCGACGCCTTGCACGATGCGGCGGATTTCGGCGCGGCGCTGATCCTGCGCACCGACCGGCGGCTGGGCTTCGATCCGGCGTCAGACTTCACCATGCAGATCAGCGCGGTGCGCGAACACGGCATGTTCCGCCCGGAAACCGGCTCGGTCACGCTGTCCCTCGATCACGCCACCGACGCGCGGTTCTTTTCCCGCCCGGAGGTCATCACCCCCGCGCCGCCCTGGCTTGATGCGCTGCGCAATCGCGCGCCGGACATGGTGGCGCTGGCGGTGCTGCTGGCGCTGCTGGTGCCGGTGCTGGGCCTGCGGCAAAACTGGCTGGCCGGGCAGCGGCTGTTCACGCCGATCCGGTTGGGCATCCTGGCCGTGGTGACCGGTTTCATCGGCTGGTGGGGCCAGGGGCAATTGTCCATCGTCACCCCGCTGGCCACCCTGCGCACGGCGCTGGACGGCGGCAGCTTTGCCTTTCTGCTCTATGATCCCTTTTCGCTGCTGATCTGGGCGGTGGCGATCCTTGGCTTCCTGCTCTGGGGCCGCGCGCTGTTTTGCGGCTGGCTCTGTCCCTTCGGCGCGTTGCAGGAGTTCACCGCCCATCTGGGCCGCTGGCTGGGATTGCGGCAGATCACCCCCAACGCGGCATGGGACCGGCGGTTGAAGCGGGTGAAATACCTCGTCCTGGCCGGGCTGGTCGCCATCGTCTTGCTTGCCCCCGACGTCACCGACACCGCCGCCGAGGTCGAGCCGTTCAAGACCGCGATCACCACTTTCTTTGTCCGCGAATGGTATTTCGTGGCCTACGCGGTGTTCTGGCTGGCGCTGTCGATGGTGCTGTTCAAGGGCTTCTGCCGCTATGTCTGCCCGCTGGGGGCCTTGATGGCCATCGGCGGCTGGCTGCGCGGACGCGACTGGATCGCGCGACGCCCGGCATGCGGATCGCCGTGCCAGCTCTGCCGGGTGAAATGCTCCTATGGTGCGATCCGCAAGGACGGCGCGATCGATTATGCCGAGTGCTTCGGCTGCCTCGATTGCGTGACGATCCACGACGATGACACCCAATGCGTGCCGCTGGTTCTGGCGCGCAAGGGCCGGGCCATGAAGGTTGCCGCAGAATGATCACCCGCCGCCGGTTCCTGTCGATCAGCGCCGCCATGGCCGCCACCCCGGCGCTGGCCCGGCCGCATGAATGGCGCGGTCATGCGCTGGGGGCCGAGGTTTCCGTCTCGCTGGACCTGCCCGGCGATCCGGCGCCGTTGATTGCCCGGATCAAGACCGAGTTGCGCGCCATCGAGGCGGCGTTCTCGCTCTATGATCCCGGCTCCGGGATTTCGCGCTTGAATGCCAGCGGGTCGCTGGTGCCCTCACCGCTCTGGCGGGCGCTGCTGCCCGAGATCGACCGCATCCACCGCGTGACCGGCGGGTTGTTCGACCCGACGGTGCAGCCGCTTTGGGAGGCGCTGGCTCAGGGGCGCGATCCCGCCGCCGCCGGGGCCTTGATCGGATGGCAACGTGTGCGCCATGACGCGCAGGCCATCACGCTGGCCAAGGGACAGAAACTCACCCTGAACGGCATTGCGCA
>ERZ1699650.127-NODE-127-length-31196-cov-11.326804_pt1 | contig 31196 bp, 27 predicted proteins | sample MGYA00581512_ERZ1699650 | MGnify/ENA primary metagenome ERZ1699650 (study PRJEB42348, sample SAMEA6618698) | metagenome | isolation source: Polyester-degrading enrichment culture growing on monomer terephthalic acid, Te | collected 2019-05-17 ... | reverse complement strand
CCGGCGTCTACCTGCGCCAGGTCTGCCAAATCCCCGACATCGGCGAACTGGCCGTAAACCCCGAAGCGCAGGCCCGCTTCGCCGAGCTGGAGGCCGCCTTTGCAGAATGGTGCGCCCGGCATGGACGGCGGGCCGCGTGATCCTCACCGACCTGCCCGAGGGCTGCGCCACCTGACACCCGCTGGCCAACACTCACGGAGCGCCAGCCACCGCCGCCCGCGCCCCGTGCGCCTGCGGGCGGCGGTTCGAGACAGAAAATGCCGCCCACGGTGGGCGACACCCCCCGCCGGTTTCTCCTATCGGGAGCGGCGGTGACCTTCTGGAGACCCCCATGCTCGACACATCCACAGACATCACCCACGCTGCGCTTGATGCGCTCCACATCCACGCCTTCAACCCGCGCCTCGACACCGACGACGAGGTCGACGAAATCACCGCGTTGGCCGGGTCGATCGCGGCCATGGGCCTGGAATACCCGCTGGCCGCCTTTGCCGACCCCGAGGCCGAAGGGCTGGGTGTGGTCGACGGTGGCCGGCGGCTGCGCGCCCTGCGCTGGCTGGCCGAAAACCCCGATCACGACCCCAACGGCGTCGCCCGGGCCCCGGTGCCGCTGCGGGTGACCGATGATCCGACGCAGGCCCGTGCCTGGGCGGTGATCCCGGTCACCACGACCAAGCCGTTGCATGCCGCCGACGAAATCCGCGCCTTTGCCGCCCAGGCCGATGTCGGCGTGCCGCCCGACCTGATCGCGCGGGCCTATGGCGTCACCGCCCAGCACGTGCAGCGCCGGCTGAAACTGGCTGCCTTGCCCCGTGCGGCGCTGAATGCGCTGAAATCCGGCCAGATCAGCCTCGACACCGCCCAGGCCCTCACCTTGGCCACCTCGACCGAACGGCAGGAACAGGTGCTCGACGTGCTGATCACCCGAGGCGACACCATCCACAACCCGGCCAGCTGGGCCCGGCGCCAATTGGCAGAAGGCGCGGTGCAGGCCACCGACCGCCGCGCCGTCTTTGTCGGGTTGGTGCGGTACCAGGCCGAGGGCGGGACGCTGACCGAGGACCTCTTCGGCGATCATTCCGTCCTGCACGACGAGGCGCTGCTCAACCGGCTTTTCGCCGACATGCTGACCCACAAGGCGGAACAGGCCCGCGCCGCCGAGGGCTGGAGCTGGGTGAAAACCACGCCCGAGTCACACCTGCCCTACGGCGAGACCGACCAGATGCGCCGCCTTTTCAAGACACCGGTGGAGCTGACCGAGGCGGACGCTGCGGAACTGGAGCGCTTGTCTGACTTCAGCAAGGAATTCACAGCCGACGAGAAGGCGCGCTATACCGAGTTGGAGACCCGCGCCGAGGGCGACTTCACCGACGAGGATCGCGAAGTCGGCGGCATCTTTTGTTACGTCGACCATCAGGGTGCCTTCACCACTGCCCGCGCCTGGGCCGCCGAGGACGCCCAGCCTGATGGCGACGACAGTGACGAGGACAGCCCTGCGCCCGCCGCCCCGGCAGCCCCGCCCGTCACCCGCACCGCGACCGAGGACCTGATGCGGATCCGCCTGTTGGCGATGCAGACCGCCTGCCTCAACAAGTCGGAGCTGCTGCTCGACCTGCTGGCCTTCCACTTCGAGACCAGCGCCGGCCCGGGCCGCAAGCCTTTTGCGATCGACACCGCCCCGCCCGCGATCCTGCCCGAGAAATCCAGCGGGCTTCTGGCCGATGCCCGTCTTACCGAGGTCGACCTGGGCCCCGACTGGCAGGCCGATGTCAGCCGCGCCGCCTTCGAGGCCTTCCGCGCCAGGGGCCGCAAGCACCGCAACGTGATCCTCTCGGCCGCGCTCGCCCGGCTGATCCATGCCAGCGAGATGTGGCAGGTGATCTGGCACCTGGTCACCCCCGATGTGCGGGCGATCTGGACACCGGACGCGGCCAACCTGTTTTCCGCCATGCGCACCGATGCGCTCGACGCACTTTGGGCCGACCTGGTGCAGCTGGACGAAGACGCCCCCGAGCTGGCCGATTTCCGCAAGCTGAAGAAGGGCGAGAAGGCAAAGCAGCTGGAGGCACTTTTCTCGGACGCATCGGTGCGCGAGGCGCTGGGTCTCAGCCGCGCCCAGAACGCCCGGATCGACGCATGGCTGCCCGAAGCGATGCACGTGCCGGAGGCAGCGGAATGACCTCAAAGCACATTCAGATGATCCGGCAAAAGCCCAGGCGCGCCGACGTGCTGCAGCGGATCGCGAACGAGGCCACCTGACCCATGCCCGCCGTGTCACCGCTCCTTAAGCCCGCCGAAGCGGCCGCCGTTCTGGGGGTCTGCGAAAAGACCTTGCAGCAATGCCGCGCGCGCGGGTTAAGGTACGTGACAGTCACGCACGGCGCGATCCGCTATCGGGCGGACGATCTGGAAGCTTACATCGAGGCGCAGACATGCCGTTCCGAACCGCCAAGACCCAAATCTGGCAATACGACATCCAGGTCCGGGGTCGTCGACTTCGCGGAAGCACTGGCACAGACGACTACGAAGAAGCGAAAGCGATAGAGGCCGAGGTCAGGGCCCAGGCCAGGAACAGCCAAGCCGAACGCGGCGCCTGCACACTCAGCCAGGCATTTGGCACCTATCACGTCGACATCTGTCAGCATCAGCCCAGCGCGGCCACCAGTGCCTCGCAGGCCAAGGCCATCCTGAAGCACATCTCGGGCAAGACGCGCCTCGATGGGCTCACCAATGCCGACCTGATGAAGATGGTGAACCGGATGCGCTCCAGCTGCTCCAACGGCACCGTCAACCGCCGCCTGCAATACATGGGCCGGGCCTGCCGCCACATGGCGAAATTCTATGACGCGGCCCTGCCCGACCTGAACTTCAAGGCGCCCGAGGTCAAGGAAGCGCAGGAGCGTATCCGCGAGCTGTCCCAGGACGAACAGCGCCGGTTGTTCGAAAAACTTCCCGCCGATCTGCATGCGCCTGTCACCTTCTGCCTGATGACCGGTTGCCGGATCAGCACTATGGCCGGCCTGTTGTGGCGGGACGTGGGCGAGACGGAAATCATCTTTCGCCTGAAGGGTGGCACCACGATGACCTTTCCGATCAGCCGTGAAATGCGGGCGTTCCTGACATCCCTGCCCAAGTCCAACGTGATCGAGGCGCGCCGCTTTGTCTTCACCCGGATCGACAAGCAAACGAAGGAGCGCACCTGTATCGTGCCCAAGGGCGGCGTCTTCAACGCCGAGTTCCGCCAGGCCGTCGCAGAAGCGGGGATCCCCGATTTCCGGTTCCACGACCTGCGCCATACCTTTGCAACACGGATGCTGCGCCAGACCCGGAATCTCAAGCTTGTGTCGCAGCTGCTGGGGCACAAGGACATCAACACGACCGCCCGCTATGCGCACGTCCTGGTCGACGACATGCGCGCAGCTCTGGACGATTTCAGCCCGGTTTCCGGCGGCGATCCCCAGAATTTCCCCCAGAGTGTGGATGCAAGCCTTTGAAATTATTAATCTGCATGACGGCTTCCCAAGCTTAAGTTACGAGTTCGATTCTCGTTACCCGCTCCAGATCACAGGCTCCAACGCCACTCCCTGACATTCTGAGCCGCAGCATCTGCAAGGTCCGTGATCTCCGGTCGGATTGGCCCGTGCCGAGGCGCGTCCTGCAGCGTTTCGACAAGGTACGGCGGCACCGGCCCGCGGTGTCGCGTCGAGGACAAGGCGCCCAGGATGTCCTGTGCCTCGGGTGGCAAGCGGTCGGGCAGGTCCTGCCCGCTCAGCAGCCCCCAGACCCCGGTCCAGAGCCGCCCCACCGTCCAGGGATTGTAGCCGCCACCGCCCAGCACCAGCAGCCGGGGCGCGGCGGTTTTCATGCGTTTGACCAGGTCGAAATGCGCCCTGTTGGACAGGCTCAACCGCGCCAGCGGGTCTTCCTCGACCGCGTCGGCGCCGCATTGCAAAACGATGACCTGCGGATCAAGCCGGTCGATGGCGGGCAGGATCACCCTGTCGCGCAGATGGGCGAACTCGCTGTCATTGAACCCCTTCGGCACCGGCAGGTTCAGTGCAGCGCCTCCGGCGCGGTCGGCAAAAGCGCCGGTGAAGGGCCAACGCCGCGCCTCGTGGACCGAGATCATGCGGATGTCGCCAGCCCCGGGAAAGGCCGCCTCGACCCCGTCGCAATGATGCGCGTCAATGTCGAGGTACAGCATCCGGCGCAGCCCCTGCGCACGAAAGGCCAACAGCGCCAGCACCGGGTCGTTGAGATAACAGAACCCCGCCGCGCGATCGGCCATGCCGTGATGCGTGCCGCCGCCGGGGTTGTACACGATGCCCCCGTCGCGCAGCAGGCTCGCGGCCAGGATCGAACCACCCGCGGCAGTGGCCGGACGGCGGAACATCTCGGTGAAGATCGGATTCGACAGGGTGCCCAGGCCGTGGCGGTCACGGATGTCATCGGCCACGTTCTGCTCGGCTTCGGCCTTTTGCAGCGCGGCGATATAGGCCGGGGTGTGAAACGCCTGCAATGCCCTGGGCTTGGCCCGGGGCGAAGTGCGATAGCGGTCCTGCGGCAGCCAGCCCAGCCCGCGCGCCAGGTCGATCACCGTCGGCACCCGGGGGATGGCCAGCGGGTGGCGCGGCCCATAGGTCGAGCCCCGGTAGATTCGTGATCCGATGAAAAGCGGTGATGTCATGCGGTGCCATCCTGCCCCGAAACCCCGGCAGGTGCGAGAGGCGCCTGCCGCTCTTTTCCTTCCCGCATTGCGGGTATAGAAGTCGCGCAATGACAATACGTTCCCTCCTGATCACCGCCGGTCTCTTGTTCGTCTGCGCCACGGGTGGCGTGCTGGCGAAATTCGCACAGGTGCCGATGCCCTGGATGCTGGGGGCGCTTGTGACCTCGGCACTGGCGGTCGGCTTCCTGCAGAACGGCATGTTGCAGAACTATGCCTTTCCGATGCCGTTGCGCACCGGTTTCATCACCATGATCGGCGTCATGATCGGCACCCAGGCCTCGCCCGAGTTGCTGGAACAGGCCAGCGTTCTGCCGCTGTTCTTGGTGGTTCTGGCCGGGTTCATCCTGCTCGCGCATGGCGGCAATGTGTTGATTTTTCGCCATGTTGGCGGCTTTGACCGCGCCACCGCCTTTTACAGCGGCACCCCGGGCGGGTTGATGGAGAGCATCCTGCTGGGCGAAGCCTCGGGCGCGGATGTGCGGGTGCTGACGATCCAGCAATTTCTGCGAATCATTGTCGTGGTCACCACCGTGCCGGCGGGGCTGTCGCTTTGGCTGGGCCATCCGGTGGGCAGCGCCGCGGGCGTGGTGGCGGGCGGGCCGCCGGCCAATGTCGAGATCTCCGAGCTGCTGCTGGTGGCCGTGGCCGGAGGTGTCGGGCTTGGCCTGGCGCGGCTGATCCGTCTGCCCGCCGGGCAGTTGACCGGGCCGCTTTTGCTGGTGGGCGGGCTGACGCTGGCGGGGTTCATCGAACTGCACGTGCCCTTCTGGCTGATCGCCGCGGCGCAGATCGTCGTGGGTGCGAGCCTCGGGTTGCGCTTCACCGGCGTGACGATGAAGATGCTGAAGCGCTCGGCCGGCTTGGCGGTGCTTTCGGTGGGCTACATGCTGGCGCTCGGCGCGGCGATTGCCTGGGGCATGCAACAGCTGACCGGCCTGCCCTTTTTGGTGCTGCTGATCAGCTTTGCGCCCGGCGGGGTGACCGAAATGTCGATCATCGCCCTCAGCCTGGCGGCAAGCCCGGCGCTGGTGTCGCTGTTCCACGTGCTGCGGATCCTGATGACGGTGGTCGAGCTGACCGTACTGACCCGCGTCCTGCGCCCGGGAAACCGCCAGGCGTAGGGTGCGTGATGTCACGCACCGCTGAGCCGGTTTCACCAAAGGTGCGTAACATCACGCACCCTACGATCCGGCTTTTTCTTCCAGCGTCAGCCATTCCTCTTCGGCGGCAGAGAGCTTGTCCTGCCGTTCGACCAAGGCCTCGGTCGCCTTCTTGAATTTCACCGGCTCGCGGGTGAACAACCCGGGATCAGCCAGAAGCCCCTCCAGCTTGCCGATCTCGGCCTCCAGCCGTTCGATCACCGCCGGCAGCGCCTCAAGCCTGTGCTTCTCGGTAAAGCTGAGCCCCTGCTGCGTCGGTTTCTCCTGCTTCACCTTCGGCTTGGAAGCCTTTGCCTTTTCGACCTTTTCTGTGGGCGCATCAATGCCGCGCTGGCTGCGGTAATCGCTCCAGCCGCCGGCATAGGCCACCACGCGGCCGTCGCCTTCCATCGCGATGGTCGTCGCCGCCACCCGGTCGAGGAAGTCGCGGTCGTGGCTGACCAGCAGCACCGTGCCGTCATAGTCGCCCAACAGGTCCTGCAACAGGTCCAGCGTTTCCACATCCAGGTCGTTGGTCGGTTCGTCCAGCACCAGAAGGTTGCTTTCCCGCGCCATGATCTTGGCCAGCAGCAGCCGCGCCCGTTCGCCCCCCGAAAGCGAGCGGATCGGCGCGCGGGCCTGGGCCTCGTCGAAGAGGAATTCCTTGAGGTATCCAACCACGTGTTTCGGCTGGCCCCGCACCATGACCTGGTCCGCCTTGCCCGAGACGCGCATCTCGGGGTCGCCGGTCAGGTTGTCCCAAAGCGTCGCTTCAAGGTCGAGCCGCGCGCGGGTCTGGTCAAAGATCGCCGGCATCAGGTTGGTGCCCAGCTTGACCGTGCCCGCATCAGGCGCGACCTCGCCCATCAGCATCTTGAGCAGCGTGGTCTTGCCCACGCCATTGGGGCCGACAAAGGCCACCCGGTCGCCACGCTGCACCTTGAGCGAGAAGTCTTGGCAGATCAGCTTTCCTTCGTAAGCCTTTGAAATCCCCTCCGCTTCGATCACCTTGCGGCCCGACTTCGGCCCGCTTTCCAGCGCCATCGCCGCGGTGCCCTGGCGCTTGATCTGGGCGGCGCGCTGGTCGCGCAGATCGCCCAAGGCGCGGACCCGGCCCATGTTGCGCTTGCGCCTTGCGCTGATGCCCTCCACGGCCCAGCGCGCCTCGGCCTTGATCTTGCGATCCAGCTTGTGGCGGGCCATGTCCTCGTCTTCCCAGATCTTGTCGCGCCAGGCCTCGAAATCGACAAAGCCCTTTTCCTGACGCCGCACCATTCCCCTGTCAATCCAGAGGGTTGCGCGGGTCAGCTCATTCAGAAACGCCCGGTCGTGCGAGATCAGCACAAAAGCCGCGCGGGTGGCCTTCAGCTCACCTTCCAGCCATTGGATCGCCTCGATGTCCAGGTGGTTGGTCGGCTCGTCCAGCAGCATCAGCCCCGGCGCCTCGGCCATCAGCTTGGCCAGCGCGGCGCGGCGACGTTCACCGCCGGATGCGGTCTCGATCGGCCGTGCCGGGTCGAACTTCAGGCCCTCGCCCGCGCGTTCGACCTTGTAGAGCTCGCCCGGCTCCAGCCCGCTGGAAGCGAAATCGCCCAGCGTGGCAAAGCCCGACATGTCGGGCTCCTGCTCCATGTAGCCGACGCTGATGCCCGGTGACACGACGCGGCTGCCGCGGTCGGCTTCGACCAGGCCCGCCATGACCTTCATCAAGGTGGATTTGCCTGATCCGTTGCGGCCCACAAGGGCCACGCGGTCACGTTCCTGCACGATCAGGTCAAGACTGTCGAACACGGGATCGCCGCCAAAGGTCAGGGAGATGTCGGAGAGCTGAAGAAGGGGTATCTGGGCCATGCTCCGCAGCTATGCGCGCGGCGCAGAATGGTCAAGTCAGGACAGCGCGCGCAACAGCTTCTTGCGGGCCGGCGGGATCAGCCCGATCTCGACCCCGGTGAAGACATGCAGCGTGTTCATCTGGCGGTCGACCACCGCGTGATCGCTGACCCAGCCGCCCATCATCAGGTAGGTGCGCAGCAGCGGCGGCATCCGGCGCATGGCCAGTTTCATGTCGGGCTTGCGGCGCAAACGCGCGGCAAAGCGAAAGACATTGGGCGCCTTGACCTTGGGCAGCCAGCGTTTGGGTCCGAGGTGACGCTCCTTCAGCATGGCGAATGCGTCGTAGTATTCCCTGGCTTCGACCCCCTGGAAGGAAGCGCAGCCAAACAGCAATTCCACTGCGTTGTCATCGACATAGCCCGTCATCGCACCCCATGCCACGCGCAGCACATCCGGGTCCGACACCTCTGGGTGCATGCAGAATCGGCCCATTTCGACCATGCGGCCCTGATAGCCCTCCAGCGCCGACAGCTCGTAATATTGCGCGGAATAGCTTTTGGCGATCTCGCAGCCGCCGGTCAGCGGCAGGATGCGAAAGCAACAGACCAGCCGGTCATCGTCGCGCCGGTCCTCGACCAGAAGATGGGTACATATCGCGTCGTAATCATCAGCATCGATGCCGGGACGGCCATGAAAGGCCAGGTGGCGCAACGCCTGGGCGGCGGCAACGTCCAGATCGGTTTCGGCAATGCGCGCGCGATAGCGCCCCTCGGATGGTCCAGTCATGACATCGCGCCTTCGGTTCCGGTACAGGCAATGTGCCCACCCGCCTGCTGCCAGACAAGTATGACGGCTTCATGACCGGACGTCACGAGAGGAAACATGCGCCCCCGCCCGGGCGGCGCAGGCCCTAGTTGTTGCCGAATCCGCTGAGGTCGAGACCGCCGATATTGCCGAAGAGACGCCGGATGAAGCCGATGTCGCCATCGCCCACCTGGGTCACGCGGCGGGTCAGCGTCACGACGCGGCCATCCTCCAGCCCATAGCGCGAGATATTGCTCACCACGCCCTCGGGGTCGAATTCCACGGCCACGATCTGGCGATCCACGGTTTGCGGGGCGTACGCGCCATAATGCCGCACCTGGCTGCCGACGTAGTAATAATTGCCGCCTTCCAGCACGCCGCCGGTGCCGGGCACGCCGACGCTTTCCGCAACGGTGTCCCGGGTATCAACGCCGACAATGACGTTTTGAAGCTCTTCGTCGGTGGGCAGGTAGCCGTGATTGCGGTACTGTGCCACGCAAGCCGACAGCAGCGCGGCGCAGGTCAAAGCAACGATTGCGCGTCGCGCTCCGGTTTTGCCTGTCATCTTGCCCTCTTGAATTGCCCACCACTCACTTTTATCCCGCTTACAGAAGGTTTCTTCCCGGTTCAAGAAAGGAAGCGTGTCCGTTCATGGCGCAGAATGTCGAAACATCGTCCAAGGCGATCCGGGTTGCGGCCTTGCCGCAGAACCGCCCGCAAGCCTTTGAGATCATGCCTGATGAGGCAACCCGTGCGGCATTGGCGCAAGAGCTTGGCCTCACCTCCCTGCGCAAGTTGCGTTTTGTCGGCGAGATTCGCAGCAGCGGCAAACGCGATTACGTGTTGCGTGCCACGCTGGGTGCAACGGTGGTGCAGCCCTGTGTCCAGACGCTGGTGCCGGTGAATACGCGGATCGATACGGAGGTGTCGCGCCGCTACCTGGCAGACTGGGACACCCGCGCCGAGCCCGGCTCGGAAACCGAGATGCCCGAGGACGACAGCACCGAGCAGCTGGGCGAAACCATCGATCCCTTCGCGGTGATGGTCGAAGCGCTGGCGCTGGAGATCCCCGAGTATCCCCGCGCCGACGACGCCCCGCCGCTGGGCGAAACCGTGGTGACCGAACCCGGCAAGACCGCGATGCGCGATGAAGACACCAAGCCCTTTGCCGGGCTGGCGGCGTTGCGCAACAGGCTGTCGGACGAGCCGAAGGACGACTAGACCGGCGGCGCCAAAGGAATCGCTTGCAAGCAGGCCGCAAACTCGTATTTTCGCGCCCTCTGAGAGATTTGGGGTTGTATATACCGCCACTGTGCGCGTATCTGCCCGGAACCACCCGAAACCACGGGCGCATATATGTGCCCCATAGATAGACTTGAGATTGAGCGATGGCTGTTCAGCAAAACAAAGTGTCCAAATCGCGCCGCAACAACCGTCGTGCGCACGATGCCCTGGTCGCTGCAAACCCGAATGAATGCGACAACTGCGGTGAGCTGAAGCGCCCGCACCACGTCTGCCCCTCCTGCGGCCACTACAACGAGCGCGAAGTCGTTGCTGTTGCCGACGAAATCGAGCTGGACGAAGACGCAGCCTAAGGTTTCGCAACGCAAGGCCCCCTGATGACCGCAAGCATGCAAACGACTGCGGCGGAAACCGGGGCCGGCGACGGCACGGTTATCCTGTCGATTGACGCGATGGGCGGGGACTCCGGTCCCGGCCCGGTCGTGGCGGGCTGTGATCAATCTGCCCGCAAGAACCCCGAACTGGCCTTCATCCTGCATGGGCCGGAAGCCGAGCTGCGCCCCCTTGTCGCCAAACGCAAGAGCCTGAAAGGCCGATGCGAAATTCGTGACGCCCAGGGTGTCGTGTCTATGCACGACAAGCCCAGCCAGGTGATGCGCAATGGCAAGGGCACGTCGATGTGGTCCGCCGTCGAGGCGGTCCGCAACGGCGAGGCGACCGTGGCTGTCAGCTGCGGCAATACCGGCGCGCTCATGGCGCTGTCGATGGTGCGGCTGCGCAAGCTGCCGGGCGTCAACCGCCCTGCCATCGGCGTGCTTTGGCCGTCGCGCAACCCGCAAGGGTTCAACGTCATGCTCGATGTCGGCGCCGATGTGCGCGCCGATCCGCAGGATCTGCTGCAATATGCCTTGATGGGCGCCTCCTATGCCCGCAACGGTCTGCACGTTGACCCGCCGCGCGTGGGGCTTCTCAACGTCGGCACCGAAGAGCACAAGGGTCGGCAGGAACTGCGCGAGGCGCATGACCTGATCCGCGATCACGCCCATGATGGCCGGTTCGAATTTGTCGGATTCGTCGAAGGCGGCGACATTCCCGGCAACCGCGCCGATGTGATTGTCACCGACGGCTTCACCGGCAATATCGCCCTGAAGACCGGCGAAGGCACGGCCAGCCTGATTGGCGACTTCCTGAAAGCGGCCTTCAAGTATTCCCCGCTGTCAAAGCTGGCGGCGCTTCTGGCCCTGCCCTCGCTGCGGCGGTTGCAGAAACGCATCGATCCGCGCAGGGTCAACGGTGGCGTGTTTCTCGGATTGAACGGAACTGTGGTAAAGTCGCACGGTTCGGCGGATGCCACTGCCGTCAGCGCCGCGGTCAAGCTGGCCTTTCAACTGGCCCGCGCCGGTTTTAACGAAAAAGTCGCCGCACGGATCGCGGCGGCCGCCAAGGTGGCGCAAAAAGCCTCGGACACCGGGGCCACGGGAGAGCAGACATGACGCGACGGGCGGTGGTTATCGGCGTGGGGCATTACCTGCCCGAGCGGATTGTCGAAAACGCCGAGTTCGAAGCCTCGCTGGACACCTCGGACGACTGGATACGGTCGCGCTCGGGGATCGAGCGGCGGCATTTCGCGGCCGAAGGTGAAACCACATCTGACCTGGCGACCCGGGCCGCCCGGGCCGCGCTGGACAATGCCGGGCTTGCGCCCGATGACATCGACGCCATCGTGCTGGCCACCTCGACCGCGGATCTGACCTTTCCCTCGGCTGCGACGATGGTGCAGGCCAACCTTGGCATGACCGGCGGCTTTGCCTTTGACCTGCAAGCGGTCTGCGCGGGGTTTGCCTATGCGCTGACCAATGCCAACGCGCTGATTCTCTCGGGCCAGGCCAAGCGCGTGCTGGTGATCGGCGCCGAGACCTTCAGCCGGATCATGGACTGGACCGACCGGTCGACCTGTGTGCTCTTTGGCGATGGCGCCGGGGCGCTGATCCTTGAGGCCCAGGACGGCAGCGGCACCTCGGCCGACCGCGGCATCCTCGCCACCGATCTCAATTCCGACGGGCGGCACAAGGACATCCTGTTTGTCGACGGCGGCGTGTCGACCCAGACCACCGGCTTCCTGCGCATGCAGGGCAAGGAAGTCTTTCGCCATGCCATCGAAAAGCTGGCCGCCACCGCCCATACGGCGATGGACAAGGCCGGCATCGCCTCGGACGAGGTCGACTGGATCGTGCCGCACCAGGCCAATATCCGCATCATCCAGGGCACGGCCCGGAAAATGGGCCTGTCGATGGACAAGGTTGTCGTCACCGTCCAGGACCACGGCAATACCTCGGCGGCCTCGATTCCGCTGGCGCTGTCGGTCGGCGTCGAACGCGGCCAGATCAAGCCCGGTGACGTCATCGTGACCGAAGCGATCGGCGGCGGCCTGGCCTGGGGCGCGGTTATTCTGCGCTGGTAATCGCCGATTTCTTCCCGGCTTGCGCAGGCCTGGGCCTGACCAAGATATTGACTCGGAATTGCTTCCCCGCCTAAGCTTCGGAAAATTCTGGGAGATTTGTCATGAGCGACAAGACACTCACGCGCATGGACCTGAGCGAAGCGGTGTTCCGCGAAGTCGGCCTGTCGCGTAACGAAAGCGCAGAGCTTGTCGAGCGCGTCCTGACGTTGATGTCGGATTCGCTGGTCGAGGGCGAACAGGTCAAGATTTCCTCCTTCGGCACATTCTCGGTCCGGGAAAAGGCCGCCCGCGTGGGCCGCAACCCCAAGACCGGCGAAGAAGTGCCGATCGAGCCGCGCCGCGTGCTGACCTTCCGGCCCTCGCATCTGATGAAGGACCGGGTCGCCGCAGGCAACCGGCGCTAACCGGACAGGACCCCATGTCAAGCAAATCTCCCGACGCCTTTCGCACCATTTCCGAGGTCGCGGACTGGCTGCAGACGCCGGCGCATGTGCTGCGCTTCTGGGAAAGCAAGTTCAGCCAGGTGAAACCGGTGAAACGCGCCGGTGGGCGGCGGTATTACCGGCCCGCCGACATGGCGCTGATCGGCGGGATCAAGAAGCTGCTGCACGATGACGGGATGACCATCAAGGGCGTCCAGAAGGTGCTGCGCGAACATGGGATCAAACATGTCGCCGCGCTCTCGCCGCCGCTGGACGAAGAGCTTGAGGCGATGATCGAACCGCCCATTGCCACCGAACCGCTCCGCCCTGCGGTGCCGGAAACCGGCCGCGTGCTTGAATTCACCGCCCGGGCAGAGCCGAAACCGGAGGAGGAGCCAACACCGGTGGCCGAGGCCGCAGAAGACAGCGCCGAGGCTGGGCAAGTGGATGACATGGAAAGCCCCGAAGCCGCGCAGATGGACGAGGCCTCAGCGGACGAGACGCCGGTAGACGAAGCACCAGAGGACGAGGCCTCAGAGCACGAGGCCCCGCTCGCGGACAGCACGCCAGAGGTGGAGACCCCCGGAGACCCCATCGCAGACATGGTGCCCGATGCGCCTGCCATGACCGCTGCCGAGCCGGTGGAAACACCAATCGAAGCGCCCACCGCCTCTGATCCTGCGCCGGAAACGCCCAGGTCCGAGGAAGCGGAGGAGCTGCCTGATTTCGTTCAGAAACCGATGTCGGAGCGCTTGGAAGAAGAAGCCTCTGCCGCCCCTGATGCGCCCGCAGAGCCCGAGACAATCGAGGACAGCGCACCGGTTGAGGTCACGGCAGAAGAGGCCGAACCCGCGTCTCCAATGGACCCGGCCCCGCAAGAGGTGTCCGACACTCCCGAACCCGACTCCCCCGAGCCCGCCGAAGTCGAGGAATCAGAAGCCCCTGTGGCCGGATCCCCTGCCCCTGAGCCCGAAGCATCCGACCCCGAGCCGGAGATTTCCAGCCCCGACTCGGAAGTTGCCCAAATCGAGTCGCAGCCAGAGCTGTCCGAGACTGACCCAGAGGAAGACGTTTCCCAGCCTGAGCCTGAGCTGGAGGTCTCCAAGGTTGCAGCGGAACCGGAAACTTCCGACGCCGAATCCTGGCCAGAGGCTCCAGAGCCTGAGGCGGACCCGGACGCCACCGAGGCTGAGCCGATGCCGGACGCCGCTGAACCCGAGGATGCCGAGGCTGAGCCAGAGCCGGAAAGCTCTGAAGCCGAACCCAAGCCGGAAAATTCCGATGTCGAAACGGAATCAGACGTGCCTGAACCCGTAGCCGCCGAGGTCGACCCCGGAGAGGACATCGCTGCGGCGTCCCAGGAGCCGGCGTCTGAGGCTGAAGTCATCACGGCACCGCCCCAGGCGCCGCCCACAGGCGCCCTGACGCTGCTGACCTCGCAGGAGATGCGCGCCGTCCGACACTCGGCCGAACGGATCGAAACGCTGATCATTCGCGTCCGAAATCACCATCGCGCCATGACCCATGCCTCGCGCAGATGATAATCGCAAAAAGGTCGAAATTTCTACTTGCCCCCCCCGTGAAAACAGGTACATAGGCACTCCAGTCGGGCTATGGCGCAGCCTGGTAGCGCGTCCGTCTGGGGGACGGAAGGTCGCAGGTTCGAGTCCTGCTAGCCCGACCATTTTACTCCTCCCCCAATGACACCCACGACCGCGGCCAGCACCGAAACGAACGGAGCCCCGCCCATGACAGGTGTCCTTGCCAGCCAGCAAATCCGCACGCTGATCGATAGCGGCGCGTTGACCGGCGACCCGGAAATCACCGAGGAACAAATCCAGCCCGCCAGCCTTGATCTGCGGCTGGGCACGGTGGCCTATCGCGTGCGTGCCTCCTTTCTGACCGGCACGGGCCGCAAGGTGGCGGACCGGCTGGAAGAATTCGAAATGCACCGCATCGACCTGTCACAGGGCGCGGTGCTGGAAAAAGGCGCGGTCTATGTCGTGCCTTTGATGGAATCACTCGCCCTGCCCGCGGGCGTCCAGGCCGTCGCCAATGCCAAAAGCTCGACCGGGCGGCTGGACCTGCTGACCCGCACGATCACCGACCAGGGGACCGAGTTCGACCGAATCCCCGACGGCTATACCGGCCCGCTTTATGCCGAGATCTGCCCAAGGTCATTTTCCGTGCTGGTACGGCCCGGCATGCGGCTGAACCAGATCAGGTTCCGCCGCGGCCAGGCGGTGCTGGACGACGCCGCCCTGCGCGCCGTACACGCCGAAACGCCGCTGGTCGACAGCGACGCCGTGATCGACAAGGGGCTGGGTTTCTCGGTCGACCTGAAGCCCGCCTCGGGCACGCTGGTGGGCTATCGCGCCAAGCCGCATACCGGGGTGATCGACCTCGATCGGATCGGCCACTACGATCCGGCTGAGTTCTGGGAAGAGCTGCGCAGCGACACCGGCCACCTGATCCTTGATCCGGGCGCCTTCTATATCCTCGTCAGCCGCGAGGCGGTGCATATCCCGCCCGATTTCGCCGCCGAGATGGCGCCCTATATCGCCATGGTGGGCGAGTTCCGGGTGCATTACGCGGGCTTCTTCGATCCCGGCTTCGGCCATGACGCCGCCGGTGGCAAGGGCGCGCGCGGGGTGCTGGAGGTGCGCTGCCACGAGGCGCCCTTCGTCCTGGAACACGGCCAGATCGTCGGGCGGCTGGTCTATGAAAAGATGAGCCAGAAGCCCCAGGTGCTCTATGGTGAAGGTCTCAAGTCCAATTACCAGGGCCAGGGTCTGAAGCTGTCAAAACACTTCCGGTAACGTAGGCTGCGTGATTTCACGCACCAATTCCGGACATCCGCATCGAAAGGTCCGGACAAGCACGCGCTGCCTACATCCGACCCGCGCGCCGCGCCATGCGGATGGCGCGCTTGGCCTGTTGCTTGCTTTGTTTCGGGCCATCGCCCTTGCCCTTGGCAAAGTGGTCGATGCCCGCGTCAATCCCGCGGTTGAGCGCCTTGCGCACGAACAGACGCACCACCATGTTGATCAGTTGATTGGCATTCATGTCCTGTACTCCTTGGGGCTTGGCGCAATCCTAACAGGGAATCGTGCAGATTTCACGGCACGACCCGACACCGCGCGGCAAAAAATCGGATCAATCTTCGAAAAGCTCGCTCTGCCCCTCGGTCGCTTCCTCTTCCTCTTCGCCCGCACTTTCGCCAAACTGCGGCGTTCCGGGCAGCGGGCGGCTTTCCAGCAGACCGGCCTGGCGCAATTCCTTGAGCCCGGGCAGATCGCGCGCGCTTTCCAGCCCGAAGTGATCGAGGAATTCGGGCGTCACCACAAAGGTCACCGGGCGGCCCGGCGTCATCTTGCGGCGGCCAAAGCGGATCCATTCCATTTCCAGAAGCTGATCCACCGTCCCGCGTGATACCGACACACCGCGAATCTCTTCGATCTCGGCGCGGGTGACCGGCTGGTGATAGGCGATGATCGCCAGCGTCTCGATGGCGGCGCGTGAAAGCTTGCGGGTCTCGACGGTTTCCTTCTGCATCAGGAAGGCCAGGTCCGATGCCGTGCGCATCGCCCAGGCATCACCCACCTTCAGCACCTGCACCCCGCGCCCCTCGTAGCGCTTGCGCAGGAGCACCAATGCTTCGGCCGCATCGCACCCATGTGGCATTCGCGCTTCCAGGTCACGCACGGTCACGGGTTCGGTCGTGGCAAAGAGCACGGCTTCCACCATCCGCTCCTGTTCGGACATGGGCGGGGCAGCGAAGAGACTTTTCTCTTCGGTCTCATACGGTTCGGCGCTGTCGTTCATGTCTTGTCCGTGATCCGCCGCAATTCGATCGGCTCATAGGTTCCGCCCTGGCGCAGCTCGGCCTTGCCTTCCTTCACCAGTTGCAGCGACGCCGCAAAGGTCGCCGCCGTGGCCGAGCGCAGCTTGACCGGGTCGCTTTCCCACCCCTCGGGCAGGTAGACCGAAAGGTCGGTCCAGGTGCCGGCAAAACTGATCAGCCCGCGCATCCGGTCCAGCGCCTCTTCCATCGTGAACACGCTGTCGCGGTCCATGACGAATGGGCGAAACTCGTCACGGGTGCGAATGCGCGCATAGCCCTGCATCAGGTCCAGCAGCGTGGCGGTATAGGTCACTTTCTTGACCCGCTCCACCGTCTCGGGGATGCCACGAACAAAGATGTCACGGCCCAACCGGTTGCGCGCCATGAGCTGCGCCGCCGCCGTGCGCATCGCCTGAAGCCGCTCCAGCTGGAACGCCAGGTGCGCGGCCAGTTCCTCGCCCGAAGGACCCTCTTCCTCGGGGTCCGGGGGCAGCAGCAGGCGGGATTTCAGAAAGGCCAGCCAGGCCGCCATGACAAGGTAATCGGCGGCCAGCTCGATCCGCAGCGCCTTGGCCTTTTCGACGAAGGACAGGTATTGCCGCGCGAGGTCCAGCACCGATATCTTGCGCAGGTCGACCTTCTGGGTGCGTGACAGCATCAGCAGCAGGTCGAGCGGGCCTTCGAAGCCATCGACGTCAACGATCAGCGCCTCGGCCGCCATGCGGTCGGTCACGCTTACCGGTTCGTTGGATGTCTCGTCGATGTCCTCGTCACTCATAGCGTTCAGGGCCCGGCCAACAGCGCCTCAAACTGCGCGCCAAGCTGGTCTGTGTCAACCTCGCCCGCCGTGTCCCGCAGCGCCAGCGCGGCCTCGGCCCGAAAGCGCGCGCCCTCGGACAAGCTGCCTGCGACCTCGGCGACCGCGCGCATTTCGCCCATGTCGCCGTTGCAATGCAGGACCAGATCACAGCCCGCAGCGATGGACGCCTGCGCCCGGTCCGCCGGGGTGCCGCTGAGCGCCTCCATCGAGATGTCATCGGTCATCAACACCCCGCCAAAGCCCAGTTCCTCGCGGATCAGGTGGATCATCTGTTCCGACTGGGTGGCGGGAAAATAGGGGTCCACGGCTTCAAAGATCATATGCGCGGTCATGCCCAGCGGCATGTCGGCCAGCGCGGAAAACGGCAGGAAATCACTGGCGCGCAGCTCATCGACCGCGGCATTGGTGAAGGGCAGTTCCAGGTGGCTGTCCACCCGGCCCCGACCATGCCCCGGCATGTGTTTCAGCACCGGCAGAACGCCGCCATCCAGCAGCCCACGTGCCACCGCCTGGCCCACGTCGCTCACCTGCTCAGGCGTTTCGCCATAGCAGCGGTTGCGCAGGAAGCGATGGGTGTATTCGGTCGCCACGTCCAGCGTGGGGATGCAGTTCACGTCGATGCCAAAGCCCTTGAGCTCAGCGGCTATGATGCGCGCGCGCAGGTACATGCCCTCGGCGGCCCTGTCGCCCAGCTGCATCACATCGTCCAGCGGCGGCTTCCAGCGGCGCGCAAGCGGCGGCAGGATGCGTTGAACCCGCCCGCCTTCCTGGTCGATCAGGATCGGCGCATCGCGGCCCAGGGTTTCGCGCAGATCGGCGCAGAGCCCGCGCAGCTGATCGGCGGTGCCGATGTTGCGGGCAAACAGGATGAAACCCCAAGGGTTGGCATCGGCAAAGAACCGACGTTCCGCAGTGCTCAGCACTTCGCCCCGGGGGGCGAAGATCGCTGCGGTAGCGGTCATTTCGTGACCACCGGGATGCAATCGGGGCCTTCGGCCACCAGCGCCGCACAGAAGCGGCGGGCATCGGCCAGGTCGTCAAACCCGTGGGCGCGCAGGCGATAGAAGGTGCGTCCGCCGCTTTGCGCGCGCTGGACCACCCGGGCCTTGCCGTCGAAAAAGTCGCCGAACTTGCCCGCGATCCGGGTCCATTCCTGGCGCGCGATGGCATCGCTTTCATAGGCGCCCAGCTGCACCAGCCGCGTACCGGCGGGAAGCGTGGCGGCGTCGACATCACGGGTATCATCGCCGGTTGTGGCGGCGGGGGCCTGTTGCGGCGCACGGGCCGCGGCCTGCACCACTAGCCCCGAGGGCCGGGTGCGCGGGCGCAGCGACCGTCTCACCCCGGGGCCATCGATCACCGGCGCGGCGGCCACTTCGGGTTCCACCGGTTTGACCTCGGTCTTGACCGGGGCCGAGGCTTCAGGCGCCGCGCTGTCGAAGGGGGTGACGTCGGCGGCGATCTCGTCCACCAGCGCCTGGATCGCGGCATTGCCGGTGGGGCGCGCCGGCGCGCCGCCGTCCACGCGGTTGGTCATGATCGACATGGACGTGGGCTTGGGTTCGGTCTCGGCTTCGGCAACGTCGCGGGTGGCCAGGGTCGGCGCCGCGGCCCCCGCTAATTCCAGATCGTCGGTGGCCGCATCCATATCCAGGGGCGCCACGAGCGTCAGCTTTTCGCCTGGCACGTCCTCGTCATCAAGCCGTACCGGATCGGGCGCCAGCGCCACCTGCTCAACCGGGCCAGAGGCGCTGCCGCGCCCGGCAACCTCGTTCACGGCCAAGCCTTGGTGATCGGCGCTTTGCCCGCCGGGGTTTTCCGGCGCAACCCGCCACGGCCCTGCCGCGGCCTGCACCACCGGCACGCCCGAAACGTCGCGTACCAGAAGCTTGTAGCCCCAGACCCCGACACCAACCAGCAAGGCCAGCGACACGGCGGCCCCCGCCACATTGGCATAGGTGCCCATGTTCAGCGCAGGTTTGCCCGGCTTCTGCGAGTTCTGAAATGCGCCTGGTCGATCCGCGCCCATCATGGGCCCGGACATCTGAATATCTGCCATGTTCGCCTCTCTGCTCCTCGCGATACGTGCCGCGAGGTATGCCTATCGACTGCTCCTAAGCCGGGCGAAGATGTCTTAGCGCATCTCCTCCACCGGCGTCACACCCAAGATACCAAGACCGGCGGAAATAACAACCGAGACCGCCCGCGCCAGCGCGATTTTCGCAAGTGATGTGTCAGGGTCACCCTCTTGCAGGAAGCGCAGTTCGGGCAGCTCGTTGCCGCGGTTCCACAGGGTGTGGAAATCGCCGGCCAGCTCGTAGAGATAGAAAGCCACGCGGTGCGGCTCATGCGTGCGGGCGGCAATTTCGACCAGCCGCGGCCATTCGGCCAGCTGGCGCGCGACTTTCAGCTCGGTCTCATGGGTCATCTTGCCAAGGTCGGCGCCCGCCAGGGCGGCGTCCGAGACATCCATCCCGGCCTCGCGCGCCTTGCGCAGCACCGAATGCACCCGGGCATGGGCATATTGGACATAGAACACCGGGTTTTCGCGGCTCTGTTCCAGCACCTTGTCAAAGTCGAAGTCCAGCGGCGCGTCGTTCTTGCGCGTCAGCATGACAAAACGGGTCACGTCGGGGCCCACCTGTTCGACCACGTCGCGCAGCATCACGAAGGTGCCGGCGCGTTTCGACATCTTGAACGGCTCGCCATTCTTGAACAGCTTGACCAGCTGCGTCAGCTTGATGTCGAGCGGCGTCTTGCCATCCGACAGCGCCGAAACCGCCGCCTTCATCCGCTTGACATAGCCGCCGTGATCGGCGCCAAAAACATCGATAAGCTCGTCGAAGCCCCTGGAAACCTTGTCATAATGATAAGCGATATCGGGGGCGAAATAGGTCCAGCTGCCGTCGGACTTCATGATCGGCCGGTCGACGTCGTCGCCATGTGCGGTCGAGCGGAACAGCGTCTGTTCGCGCGGCTCCCAATCCTCGGGCGTCTTGCCCTTGGGCGGCTCCAGCGTGCCGCGATAGATCAGGCCCTTGTCGTCGAGATCCTTGATCGCGGCCTCGATGCGGCCGGTGCCATAGAGCGACTTCTCGGAAAAGAAGCGATCCATCTGCACACCCAGAAGGCCCAGGTCGGTGCGGATCAGTTCCAGCATCGCTTCGGTGGCATATTCGCGCACCTCGGCCAGCCAGTCGGCTTCCGGTGCATCGACATAGGCATCCCCGACCTTGTCCTTCAGCGCCTCGCCCACCGGGATCAGGTAGTCGCCGGGATAGGTGCCGTCCTCGAAGGCGACCTCCTGCCCATGCGCTTCGAGATAACGCAGGTAGACCGACCGCGCGAGCACGTCGACCTGGGCGCCGCCATCGTTGATGTAGTATTCGCGCGTCACCTCGTGGCCGGAATAGTCCAGCAGGCTGGCCAGGGCATCGCCAAAGACCGCGCCGCGCGTGTGGCCGACGTGCAACGGACCGGTGGGGTTGGCGCTGACATATTCGACGTTGACGCGGCGGCCCTGCCCCATGTCCGAGCGGCCAAAGGCCTGGCCATCGGTCAGCACCTTGCCGACGACACCTTGCCAGACGCCTTCGGCCAGCCGCAGGTTGAGGAACCCCGGCCCCGCCACGTCGGCCTGGGTGATCCGGGCGTCATCGCGCAGCTTGTCGGCCAGTGCCTCCGCGATGTCGCGGGGTTTGCGTTTCGCGGGCTTGGCCAGCACCATCGCGGCATTGGTGGCCATATCGCCATGCAGCGGATCGCGGGGCGGTTCGACCGCGACGTTTGCGAAATCGAGGCCTTCGGGCAGCGCGCCCTCGGATTGCATCTGCGTCAGCGCAGCGATCACGGTGCCGCGCAGGTCGGAAAAGAGGTTCATCACGTGGTTCCTTGTGCTGACCGGCGGTTTACCACGCCGCACGCGGGCGTCAATCGGGGGTCCGGACCCGGCGGAGGTTCGGCGAGCCTTGCCATCCCCCCAAAGCGCCTTCCCGATCCATCAATGGATCGGGACTGATCCATCAATGGATCAGCCGCGCCCCGCCGGTCACCCAAAGCGCCCCCCGATCCGTCAACGGATCGGGCCTGATCCATCAATGGATCAGCCCGCCGCCCTGGCTTTCTTCTTCTTTTTCTCAGCCGCCACCTTCTCGGCCAGGTCGCGGGCAATCGCAAAGGCGCCCTTGATCTTGTCGGCGTCGTTTTTCCAGTCGCGGCGCACGACGATCTTGTTGTCCTTCACCTTGGCCAGCCCGCGCTGGTCCTTGATGAATTCCACCAGCCCCTGGGGCGAGGCGAACTTGTCCTTGTGGAACTGGATCGTCGCCCCCTTCGGCCCGCCATCCAGCTTGGAAATGCCCGCGCGTTTGCACATTGCCTTGATCCGCACCACCAGCAGCAAGGTGTTGACCTCACGCGGCAATTTCCCGAAGCGGTCGATCAGCTCGGCGGCAAAGCCCTCAAGCTCCACCTTGGTGGTCAGTGACGACAGGCGACGATAGAGCCCCAACCGCACGTCCAGGTCGGGCACGAAATCCTCGGGGATCAACACCGGCACGCCGAGGTTGATCTGCGGCGCCCATTGATCGTCGGCCTCGGACAGGCCCTCCATCTCGCCCGAGCGGATCTTGGCAATCGCCTCCTCCAGCATCGACTGATACAACTCGTACCCTACGTCGCGCATCTGGCCGGATTGCTCTTCGCCCAACAGGTTCCCGGCGCCGCGAATGTCCAGGTCCTGGCTCGCCAGCGTGAAGCCCGCGCCCAGCGTGTCGAGTGACCCCAGCACCCGCAGCCGCTTCTCCGCCGTCTGGGTCAGCCGCGCGCGCGGCTTGGTCGTCAGGTAGGCATAGGCACGGGTCTTCGACCGCCCCACCCGGCCCCGGATTTGATAGAGCTGCGCAAGACCGAACATATCCGCCCGGTGCACCACCATCGTGTTGGCCGTGGGGATGTCCAAACCCGATTCAACAATCGTCGTCGCCAGCAGCACGTCATACTTGCCGTCGTAAAAGGCGTTCATCTTGTCATCCAGCTCGCCCGCCGCCATCTGGCCATGTGCCACCACATAGGACACCTCGGGCACCTGGTTTTTCAGGAAATCCTCGATCTCCGGCAAATCCTTGATGCGCGGCACGACATAGAACGACTGCCCGCCGCGATAATGCTCGCGCAGCAATGCCTCGCGGATCGTCACCGCATCGAACTCGCTGACATAGGTGCGGATGGCCAGGCGGTCGACCGGCGGCGTGCCGATGATCGACAGGTCCCGCACCCCGGACAGCGACAGTTGCAGCGTCCGCGGGATCGGCGTCGCGGTCAGGGTCAGCACGTGGATGTCGGTGCGCAGCTGTTTCAGGCGCTCCTTGTGGCTCACCCCGAAATGTTGTTCCTCGTCGATGATCAGAAGCCCGAGGTTCTGGAACCGGATGTTCTTGGCCAAAAGCGCATGGGTGCCGATCACGATATCCGCCGTGCCCTTGGAAATCCCCTCTCGCGTCAGCTGCGCATCGCGGGCGGTGACGAAGCGCGACAATGGCCGGACGTTGACCGGGAAGCCGCGGAAACGTTCGGCAAAGCTCTTGTAATGCTGGCGCGCCAGAAGCGTCGTCGGCGCGATCACCGCCACCTGCATGCCCGACATGGCCGCAACGAATGCGGCGCGCATGGCGACTTCGGTCTTGCCAAAGCCCACGTCGCCACAGATCAGCCGGTCCATCGGCTGGCCGGAATGCATGTCGTCCATCACGTCGCCGATGGCGCGCAATTGGTCCTCGGTCTCTTCATAGGGGAACCGCGCGCTGAAATCCTCATACGAGCCATGCGGCGGATCCATGATGGGCGCCTTGCGCAACGCGCGTTCCGCCGCCACGCGGATCAGCCGCTCGGCCATCTCGCGGATACGTTCCTTCAGCGCCGCCTTCTTGGCCTGCCATGCGCCGCCGCCCAACTTGTCGAGCAAGCCGGCGTCATGGCCGTATTTCGACAACAATTCGATGTTCTCGACCGGCAGGTACAGCTTGGCCGCCTCGGCGTATTCCAGCGTCAGGCATTCATGTGCCGCGCCCGCCGCCGTGATCACCTCAAGCCCCAGGTAGCGCCCGATCCCGTGGTCCACATGCACGACCAGATCGCCGGGCGACAGCGATTGTGTCTCGGTCAGGAAATTCTCGGCCCGGCGCTTTTTCTTGGGCGCGCGGATCAGCCGGTCGCCCAGCACGTCCTGCTCGGACACGACAGTGATCCGAGCATCTCCCCCCGCCTGACCCCCCGCCTGACCTCCCGCTTGCCCCTTCGCCTGGCCCTGCCCGAACGGCCCTTCAAACCCATGCTCCAGCGCCCAGACCGCCAGGTGCAACCCACGCGTGCCCACGCCCCGCGCGTCATTGACATGGATCGTCTCGGCCAGTCCCTCATCCTCGATCAGCCCCGAAAGCCGCTCTCGCGCGCCCTCGGAATAAGAGGCGATGACCACCGGACCTTTCTCCATCCGTGCCTTCACATGATCTGCCAAGGCACCAAAAAGGCTGATGTTTTCCTGCTGTCGCTCTGGCGCAAAATTGCGCCCGATCCGCCCGCCCGCATCCGAAACCCCCGGGCCTGACGCCTGCGGCAGCGGATGAAGTTGCAGCACCCGGTGACCGCCAACAGCCGCCTCCCAGGCGGCATCGTCCAGGTAAAGCGTCGCCGGCGGCGCTGGCTTGTAGACCGTGTCCATCCGCGACTTCTGGTTCATCGCGATCTTGCGGGTCTCGTACTGGTCTTCGATCATCTCCCAGCGGCTGAGCCGCGCCGGGGTGATCTGATCGTCCTGGGTGATCGTGGCACCGGGCAGGAAGTCGAAGAGCGTCTCCAGCCTTTCGTGGAAGAAGCCCAGCCAATGCTCCGCGCCTTGGTGCTTGCGCCCGGCGCTGATCGCCTCATACAGCGGATCGTCGCTGCCCGCCGCGCCGAACTCGATCCGGTAATTCTGGCGGAACCGGGTGATTGCCGCCTCGTCCAGGATCACCTCGGACACCGGAGCCAGCTCGACCAGCTCCATCTTGTCGGTGGTGCGCTGCGACACCGGGTCAAAGCGCCGCGCCCCGTCCAGCACATCACCAAAGAGGTCAAGCCGCACCGGGCCGCCCTCGCCCGGCGGAAAGATATCGATGATGCCGCCGCGCACCGCGTAATCGCCCGGCTCCATCACCGTAGGCGCCTGGACAAAGCCCATGCGGACAAGGAAATCGCGCAGGCCCTTTTCATCAATGCGGTTGCCGACGCGGGCGCTGAACGCGGCCTCGCGCAGCACGGTGCGGGCGGGCACCTTCTGTGCCGCAGCGGCAAGCGTGGTCAGCAGGATGAATTGCTTCGGCATCCCGTGAACAAGTCCCGCCAGCGTCGCCATGCGCGCGGCAGAGATGTCGGCATGCGGCGAGACCCGGTCATAGGGCAGGCAATCCCAGGCCGGGAAGGTGATCACCGGCATCTCGGGCGCAAAGAAGGCCAGCGCCGCCTGCATCGCCGCCAATCGCTTGTCATCGCGGGCGATATGGATCACCGGGCCGCCGGACTTGGCAACCTCGTCGAGGATCAGCCGCGCGTCGAAGCCTTCGGGCGCGCCGCCGATTGTGCGTGTTTCAGAAGCGGACATGGCGCTTCCTTGGGCCAGCTTGGAAAAGAGGTCAACCGCCAAGCGCGCCAAGGGCGAAATTCTGGTACATCCCCCACATGGCGGTGACAAAGATCGACAGCACGCCCAGCATCTGGACATAGAGCCGGTGCCGCATCAGCCGCTTGTAAAGCACCTCGCCCGAAAGCTCCTGCGTGACGATCCGGCGCGCGGTGGCGAGGCTGATCAGCCACACAAGGCTCATCGGGAAGCCCAACAGAAAAACCGCCTGTGCGAATTCGACATCATAGAAGAAGCCCAGCACCACGAGACCGCTGAGCATGAAGCAGCCGATGCCGATCATCCACAGCCCCGAAACCTGGCTGATGTACAGCAGGCGCGAGGTGTTGATCCGCACCAGGTCTTCGAGGTCATGCTGCGCCTGGCCGCCATGCTTGCGGGCATGCGCCACCATGTCGAAAGGCACGCCCAACACCCAGTGGCTGGCCGTGGACCACATCACCGCCAGCGCGATCCAGTACCAGAGATTGGAAAAGGATCGCATGTCGATGATTTCGAAGATGGCGAGTTGCAGGTCCTGCACCGCGGGCTCCCGGTTGTTGTTTCGAGACTCCTTACCCCAGCCGATCCCGCTTGCCCAGAGGTGGCCTCATCGGTCCCTCGCGGGCCCTCTTCGGGCTGGACTTGGGGCAACAGGATTGGCAGGAAGCGGGTGGATACTCGGAGATTGACCATGACCATCGCCCCCTTCCCCGCCGCCCGCTTCCGCCGCACCCGCAAGAGCGCGGCCCTGCGTGACCTCGTGCGGGAGAACACGCTGACGCCCGCCGATTTCATCTGGCCGGTCTTCGTGCGCGATGGCGAAGGGATAGAGGAGCCCGTGCCCTCGATGCCCGGCGTGCTGCGCCGCTCGGTCGACCGGGTGGCCGAGGCCGCGCGCGAGGCCCATGACCTCGGCATCCCGGCGATCTGCCTGTTTCCCTACACCGATCCCACGCTGAAGACCGAGGATTGCGCCGAGGCCTGGAACCCCGACAACCTGTCGAACCGTGCCACCCGCGCGATCAAGGCAGCGGTGCCGGAGATGGCGGTGATGACCGACGTGGCGCTGGACCCCTACAACATCAATGGCCATGACGGCTTTGTCGTGGATGGCGAGGTGATCAACGATGCGACCGTTGAGGCACTGGTGAAACAGGCGCTGTCCCAGGCCGAGGCCGGGGCCGACATCATCGGCCCGTCGGACATGATGGACGGGCGGATCGGCGCCCTGCGGCAAGCGCTGGAAGGCGCAGGTCATACCAACGTGTCCCTGCTGAGTTATGCCGCGAAATACGCCAGCGCCTTCTACGGCCCGTTCCGCGATGCGGTGGGCGCTTCCGGCGCGCTGAAGGGCGACAAGAAGAGCTACCAGATGGACCCCGCCAATTCCGACGAGGCACTGCGCCTGGTCGAGCGTGACCTGTCCGAAGGCGCCGACATGGTGATGATCAAACCCGGCATGCCCTACCTCGACATCTGCCACCGGGTGAAGGACAACTTCGGCGCGCCAACCTTTGCCTACCAGGTCTCGGGCGAATACGCGATGATCCAGGGCGCGGCGCTCAATGGCTGGGTGGATGGCGACCGGGTGATGCTGGAAAGCCTGATGGCCTTCAAACGCGCGGGCTGTGACGGGGTGCTGACGTATTTCGCACCGGCGGCTGCACATCTGCTGAACGGGCAATAAACCGCCAGAATCGCGGCTTATGGCGTGACAGCCCGCATTGGCTGGAGTATTTTGCGCGTAACCGGCACCAGACCGGACCCAGAGGCATTCCGAGCAGAGGTACACGATGTCCCACCTTCCCCGACGTTCCTTCGTCCTGTCCGGCCTGGCCGCGACAACGCTTGCCGCCTGTGGCAATGGCGTTGGCTCCCGCGGGCCCCAGACCATCGACGCCCGCGTCGACACCACCCTGGCGCAACTCTACACCGACTTCCCCGCGACCCGCGACGTGGCCGAGAAATCGGTCGGCATGCTGGTGATGCCGCTGGTGACCGAGGCCGGGCTGGGCCTGGGCGGCGGTTATGGCCGCGGCGCGCTTCGGATCAACGGGGCGACGGTGGATTACTACGCAATGACCAAGCTTTCCACCGGGCTGCAGATCGGCGCGCAGCAATATGCCCACGTGCTGTTCTTCATGACCAACGACGCGCTGCAGAACTTCCGCCGCTCGCCCGGCTTTGCCGCGGGCGCCGGCGTCGAATACGCAATTCCCGATGGCGGCGGCGACCTGAGCACCGAGACCACCACGACACTTGCACCGATCATCGCAGTGGTCTTCGGACAGGCCGGGCTGCGCGTGGGGGCGACGCTGGAAGGCGTGAAATACACCCGTATCATTCCTTGAGCCGTTTTTTGGGGGCTCTGCCCCCGCCTTCGGCTCCCCCGGGATATTTGTGAACCAGAGAAGGGTTGGGACCCACCAAGGTCTTCTCTGGTTCGGAAATATCCCGGGGAGCGCGAGGGGCTGGCCCCTCGCCTGCCCGACGGCAAAGCCGGCGCAACCCTCAGTGATAGGTGAACTCGCCCACCACGTTCTGCCATTCGCCCGGCGCGATCATCTTGCGGTGACTGAAGCGCACGGAATGCAGCGGACCCTCGATCTCGTCCTGCCAGAACTCGATGAACTTGAAGAGTCGCGGGTGATCGGGCGCGGTGTCGTAGTCCTGCCAGATATAGCTGTTGAGAACATGGGTGTAATCGGGCATGCGATAGAAGAACTCCGCCGTGGTCAGCCCGTATCCGCGAAGCATCATTTCCGTCTCTGACATCTGCATCTTCGACCTCGTCTTTTCTTGTGGTCTTCGAATCCTGCCACCAAACTCATTCTTTTCAAAGAAAAACAATATGTTGGCAGACCGCCGCCCTGGCTGCCAATCGGGCTGAAACGAGTGATTGCACCCCATATCCTGCTTCTGTTAGAGTGTCCGACAACAAGATATAGAAACCGACAAAAAGCGGTGAAGACGACGTGAGCGACGAGCCCCAAGCACCTGAGAATGAAGACGAAAAGCCGGAGCGGAGTGAATATTCCGGTCCCACGGTTTCGATCACCGACGAGATGCGATCGGCCTATCTCGACTATGCGATGTCGGTCATCGTGTCCCGTGCGATCCCGGATCTGCGTGATGGCCTGAAACCTGTGCATCGGCGCATTCTTTATGCAATGCATGAAACCGGCAACGCGCATGACAAGCCCTATCGCAAGTCTGCCCGCCCCGTGGGCGACGTCATGGGGAAATACCACCCCCACGGCGATTCAGCGATTTACGACGCCCTGGTGCGGATGGCGCAGGACTTTTCCATGTCGCTGCCCTTGCTCGATGGCCAGGGCAACTTCGGCTCGATGGACGGCGACAACCCCGCCGCCATGCGCTACACCGAGGTGCGGATGGACAAGCCCGCCGCCTACCTGTTGTCGGACATCGACAAGGAAACGGTGGATTTCCAGGACAATTACGACGGCAAGGACCGGGAACCGACGGTGCTTCCGGCGCGCTTCCCCAACATGCTGGTCAACGGTGCGGGCGGCATTGCCGTCGGCATGGCAACCAACATTCCGCCGCACAACCTGGGCGAGGTGATCGACGCCTGCCTGGCGCTGATCGAAGATCCGGACCTGACCTCCGAACAGTTGATCCAGTATATCCCCGCCCCGGATTTCCCCACCGGCGGGCTGATCCTTGGCCGCTCCGGCGCGCGCAAGGCTTACCTTGAGGGGCGCGGCAGCGTCATCATCCGGGCCAAGACGCGGGTCGAGGAAATCCGCAAGGACCGCTTTGCCATCGTCGTCGACGAAGTGCCCTACCAGGTCAACAAGGCGGCGATGATCGAGAAGATCGCCGAAGCCGCCCGCGAGAAACGCATCGAGGGCATCGCCCATGTTCAGGACGAATCCGACCGCAACGGTGTGCGCGTGGTGGTCGAACTGAAACGCGATGCCACTGCGGAAGTCGTGCTGAACCAGCTGTTCCGCTTTACGCCGATGCAGACGCATTTTGGCTGCAACATGCTGGCATTGAATGGCGGCCGGCCCGAACAGCTGACGCTGCGCGCCTTCCTGACCTCGTTCCTCGACTTCCGCGAAGACGTGGTTGCCCGGCGGACCGCCTACCTATTGCGCAAGGCGCGCGAACGCAGTCATATCCTCTGCGGCCTGGCTGTCGCCGTGACGAACGTCGATGAAGTCGTCGCCACCATCCGCGCCTCTGCCGATGCGGCGGAAGCGCGTGAAAAGCTGATGACCCGCCGCTGGCCTGCCGGGGATATTGCCGCCTACATCAAGCTGATCGACGATCCGACCCATACGATCAACGAGGACGGCACCTATAACCTCTCCGAGGTTCAGGCCCGCGCGATCCTTGAATTGCGGCTGCAACGCCTGACCCAGATCGGGGTCAAGGAAGTCACTGACGAGCTGGAAGAGCTGGCCAGGAAGATCAAGGATTACCTCGACATCCTGTCGTCCCGCGAACGGATCATGAGCATCATCTCGGACGAGTTGACCGAGGTGAAGGACCAGTTTTCCGTCCCCCGCCGCACCGAGATCACCGACTGGGCCGGTGACATGGACGACGAGGACCTGATCGAACGTGAGGACATGGTCGTCACCGTCACCCAGGGCGGCTATATCAAGCGCACGCCGCTGGCTGACTTCCGCTCGCAGAAGCGTGGCGGCAAGGGGCTGTCGGGTGGCGCGCTGAAAGACGACGACGTGGTCACCACGCTGTTTGTCGCCAACACCCACACGCAGCTTTTGTTCTTCACCACCGACGGCATGGTCTACAAGCTCAAGACCTGGCGGCTGCCCCTGGGCGGGCGCACATCGAAGGGCAAGGCCATCGTCAATATCCTGCCGATCCCGACGGGCGTGTCGATTGCGGCCATCATGCCGGTGGACCGCGACGAGGATGAATGGGATGATCTGCAGATCGTCTTTGCCACCGACATGGGCACCGTGCGACGCAACCGGCTGTCGGATTTCACCAATGTCATGCGCAACGGCAAGATCGCGATGAAATTCGATGGCGAGAACGAAGGCATGTCGCTGATCAACGCGCGCATCTGTTCGGAAGACGACGATGTCATGCTTGTGACCAATGCGGGCCGGGCCATACGCTTTCCCACCACAGACGTGCGGGTGTTCAACTCGCGCAATTCGGTGGGCGTGCGGGGCATCCGGCTCAACAACGGTGACAAGGTCGTGTCGATGTCGGTGATCCGTCACTTCGACGCCACGTCCGAAGAACGCGCGGCCTATCTGAAGATGCGCCGGGCGATGGCGGGCCTGTCGGATGAAGAGAGCGCCGACGAAGACGAAGCCCCCGCCGATCCGAATTTCTCGAACGAGCGCTATGTCGAGATGTCGGCGGCCGAGAACCTGATCCTGACCATCACCGCCAATGGCACCGGCAAGCTGTCGTCGTCGCACGACTACCCGGTACGCGGACGTGGCGGCCAGGGGGTTCAGGCGATGGACAAGGCGATGCGCGGCGGGCCGCTGGTGGCCTCTTTCCCGGTGGAACTGGACAACCAGATCATGCTTGCCACGTCGCGCGGACAATCGATCCGCGTGCCGGTGGACGGCATCTCCTTCCGCTCGCGCAGCGCCGGTGGCGTCAAGGTGTTCAACACCGGCCAGGGCGAGGAAGTCGTCAGCGTAGCCTGGATCGCCGAACAGGCCGAAGGTGACGAGGCCGCAGAGGAGTAATCTCTGCGGTCACGCACAAGTCCTGTTGGAAATCGTGCAATTCCCTTTATCCGCGCACACTGCGATGAACACCGCAGAAACGTGAACAAGGAATTTGCACGATGACCACCACTCACAACCTGGGCACTCTGGTTGCCCGTATCCTGCTGGCTGCCATCTTCATTCTGGCGGGCATAGGCAAGCTGGGCGATGTCCAGGGTTTTGCCGGCTACATGGCGTCAGGCGGCGTTCCGGCCTTCCTGGTCTGGCCGGTGATCCTGTTTGAGATCCTCGGCGGCATCGCCCTGCTGATCGGCTTTCTGACCCGTCCCGCGGCGCTGGCGCTTGGCGTCTTCAGCATCGTGGCGGCGGTTCTCTATCACTTCGTGCCCGCTGACCAGGCACAGATGACCAACTTCATGAAGAATATCGCGCTTGGCGGCGGTTATCTTGCGCTGGCGCTTCTGGGCGGCGGTCAATGGTCGGTCGACGCGGTGCTTGGCGGTCGGTCGCACTCGGCCGCGGCCGCCTGATCCCTGGGCCGCGCGCAGG
>ERZ1699650.126-NODE-126-length-32352-cov-11.350033_pt1 | contig 32352 bp, 27 predicted proteins | sample MGYA00581512_ERZ1699650 | MGnify/ENA primary metagenome ERZ1699650 (study PRJEB42348, sample SAMEA6618698) | metagenome | isolation source: Polyester-degrading enrichment culture growing on monomer terephthalic acid, Te | collected 2019-05-17 ... | reverse complement strand
TCGCGGCGCTTTCATAGGCGATATTGCCGATGTCGGCGGTGGCGTAACATTGCAGACAGGCGATGCCCCGGTCGGCGTATTCCTGCCGGAGCGAGGGGAAGAGCGCGCCGCCACCCACTGCCGCGCGGGTGATTTTCAAGGGCAGGCCCATCTCGGCGGCCTTGTCGAGAATCACCTTGAGGTAATCCGGCGTCCCGGCATAGGCGGTCACGCCCACGTCATGCGCCGCACGCGCCTGAAGCTCGGTCTGGCCGGTGCCGGCGGGCAGAACGGCGGCGCCCACCGCCCGCGCGCCATTTTCGAATATCATGCCGGCGGGGGTCAGGTGATAGCCAAAGCAGTTCTGGACAATGTCATCCGCACCGATCCCTGCCGCATGCAGGAACCGGCCCATGCGCCACCAGTCCTGGCTGACGCCGCCGGGTTCATAGATCGGGCCGGGCGACTGGAACACATGCGCCAGGTTCGACACCGGCAGCCCGCCAAAGGGCGGCTCGGCCTTTTGTTTCGCCACGAGGTCGGATTTGCGCAGCACCGGCAGGGCGGCCAGATCGGCCAGGGCCGAAAGCATGGGCAGCCCATGCTGCGCCATCTGCCGGTTGAGCAAGGTCAGCTGCGCGGCTTCGCGTTCGTCCTGCGAGCGGGTTTCCAGGGCGTCGTAATGGCGGCTCATGCGGCAAGTCCTTTGCTGAGGTGTCGCGGTGGCAGTTTGCCCGGTTCGGCGAAACTGCCGTGGTGGAACGCGGCCGTCGTCGGGGCGCACGGGCGGGGCAGGGGAAGGGCGGGCGTCAGCCCGGCATACGGTTTGGGGCCGGCATCATGCCAACCAGCGTTTGCGGCGGCGGTAGGAGCGTACGTCGCGGAACGATTTGCGCCCGGTGTCGGACATGCCGAGATAGAATTCCTTCACATCGGCGTTTTCGCGCAGGTCCTCGGCCTTGCCGTCCATCACCACGCGCCCCGATTCAAGGATGTAACCGTAATGCGCAAAGCGCAGCGCCACGTTGGTGTTCTGTTCGGCCAGCAGAAAGGACACGCCTTCGTTTTCATTCACCGATTTCACGATCTCGAAGATCTGTTCCACCAGTTGCGGCGCAAGGCCCATCGAGGGCTCGTCCAGCAGGATCGTCTCGGGGCGGCTCATCAGCGCGCGGCCGATCGCCGTCATCTGCTGCTCCCCGCCCGAGGTATAGCCCGCCTGGCTCTTCCGCCGCTCCTTGAGCCGCGGGAAGTAATTGTAGACCATGTCGAGGTCGGCATCGATCGCGCCCTTGCCGTCCTTGCGCGTATAGGCGCCGGTCAGCAGGTTTTCCTCGATGGTCAGGTGCTCAAAGCAATGGCGACCTTCCATCACCTGGATCACCCCGCGCTTGACCAGCGCGGCGGGGTCCAGTTCCTGCACCCGCTCGCCCTTGTAGACGATGGAGCCCTTGGTCACCTCGCCGCGCTCAGAGTGCAAAAGGTTCGAAATCGCCTTGAGCGTGGTGGTCTTGCCCGCGCCATTGCCGCCCAGAAGCGCGGTGATCCCGCCCTTGGGCACCGAAAGCGACACGCCTTTCAGCACGAGGATCACGTGGTTGTAGATCACCTCGATATTGTTGACCTCCAGCAGGGTGTCGGTCGTGGTCTTTTCGGGCGCGGCGTCCAGCATTGTCATCTCTTTCCAGCTACGTCAGGTCCGGCTTGGTTTGCTCCGGCGGCGACAGGTCATGCCGCCGCCGGAAGGGGAGTTACATCCCGCAGTCTTCGTTCACCGGCCAGGGCGCATTGGCATCGGCGTATTCCTTGGCCTTGGCCGCCACCAGGTCGGTATAGGCGTCGGTGTTCGGCGTCAGGTGGTCCGAGACCTTGACGAACTTCTCGCCATCCCATTCCAGCATCCAGCCGCCGGATTTGCCGGTGTGGTCGCTGCAAGAGGTCTTGAACGGCGGCACCATGCCGTCGAGGCCAAGCTCGGCGATGCGCTCTTCGGTCATGTCGATGTTTTCCAGACCCCAGCGCAGGTCGGCGGCCGTGATCTCGGCATTGCCGGTGTGTTCCTGCGCGACGCGGATGCCTTCGGCCAGGATCGCCGAGATGATGATGCCACGGCTGTAGAAGACGCCCGACATCTCTTCGGCATTGGACTGGGTCTTGCCGGTGTCGACCACGTGGGTCTTGATGTCGGCCATCACCGGGGCATCCGGGTTCGGGAAGGACCAGGAGATCGACTTGTAGCCCTTGCCGTCTTCGCCCACGATCCGCAGGTCGGCGTCATGACCGGCCCACCAGACACCCAGCATGTTCTCCATCGGGAACTTGGTCTTGACCGCTTCGGTGATGGCGCCCGCGTTCATCGCGCCCCAGCCCCACATGACCACGTAATCGGGCCGTTCGCGGCGGATCTGCAGCCATTGTGCCGACTGGTTCTGCATTTCCTTCAGACCCACCGGGATCGGCACCAGGTCAAAGCCCTTGTCCGCCGCCATCTGTTCGAACAGCGGGATCGGTTCCTTGCCATAGGGGTGGTCGAGGTGCAGGAAGGCGATCTTCTTGCCGTCGAGGCTCTCCATCCCTTCCAGGTACTGCACGATCATGTCGGCCGCGTCCCAATACCCGGCGGGCGTGTTGAAGGCCCATTGGAAGGTCTTGCCGTCCATCATCGGGCTGAAGCCATAGCCGGGGGCCAGGATCGGGATTTCGTCGATATTGGTCTTGGGCAGGACCTGCAGGGTGATGCCGGTCGACCAGGGCTGCGTCACCAGCGCCTTGTCCTTGGTCTTTTCATAGCATTCCGCGCCCTTTTCGGTGGAATAGCCGGTTTCGCATTCGTCGAAGTTGACCATGACGCCGCCGATCCCGCCATCGCGGGCGTTGAGCATCGTCATATAGTCGGCCTGACCATTCATCAGCGGAATGCCGGTGGCCGCGAAAGGCCCGGTCCGGTAGCTGAGGTTGGGCGTGTAAAGCTCCTGCGCCATCGCGGCGCTGGCGGTAAAGCCCGCAACCACTGCGGCTATGGCCAGTTTGGTGACATGTTTCATTTGGGTCCTCCCGTTTGGATTGTTGTCGTGTCCCGTTGCGTTTCTTGTTGGGCCGGCCCCTAGTGCGGGAACGGCCAGAGAATGAGTTTCTCGCGGATCAGCGCCCAGAGCCGGGCAAGGCCGTGCGGTTCGATGATCAGGAAGAAGATGATCAGGCTGCCGACGATCATGATGTTGAGGTGTTCGACCATCGCCGAGGACACCGGAATGCCCAGCGCCGCGGGCAGGGTGCCGAGTACGACCGGCAGACCCACGATCAGGATCGCGCCCAGGTAGTTGCCCAGGATCGAGCCCAGCCCGCCGATGATCGCGATGAACAGGATGCGGAACGACAGCGGAATGTCGAAGAGGTTCGGCTCTGCCGCGCCGCGCCACATGAAGACGAACAGCGCGCCCGAGACGCCCACCACATAGGACGAGACGGCGAATGCGGTCAGCTTGGATTTCATCAGGTTGATGCCGATGAGTTCCGCGGCGATGTCCATGTCGCGCGTCGCCTTCCACGTCCTCCCGAGGTTGCCGCGCGTCAGGTTGATGCAGAGCAGGGTCAAGAGCGACACGATGCCCAGCACCACGAAATACTGCGTCACGGACGAGGCCTGCGGCCCGGCGACGTAGATGCCGAAGATGTCGAGGTTCGGCACCTGGATCGCGCCGGAGGCGTTGTAGTTGTAAAGCCAGGCCCATTTCTCAAACAGCCAGACCAGGAAGAACTGCGCCGCCAGCGTGGCAATCGCCAGGTAGAACCCCTTGATGCGCAGCGAGGGGATGCCAAAGGCCACGCCGACACCGGCGCTGAACACGCCCGACAGCAGGATCGCCAGGATCGGGTTCATCCAGGGCATGAGGGTGACCATCTTGTAGCAGGCATAGGCACCCACCCCCATGAAGGCCGCCGTGCCCAGGCTCAGCTGCCCGGCATAGCCGGTCAGGATGTTCAGCCCCATCGCCGCGAGGGCATAGATCAGGATCGGGATCATCAGCGTCTGAAAGACGAACTCCGACGCGGTCAGCGGAAGGATCACCCAGGCGAAGGCCAGGATGAGCCCCAGCAGGATCGCGTCCTGGCGGATCGGAAACAGCGCCTGGTCGGCCTTGTAGCTGGTCTTGAATTGTCCTGCGGTGCGATAAAGCATCTCTTGGTCTTTCCGGTTGTCTGCCGCTGTAGGCCGGGTCTTGTGTCCGGCACCTGTCCCTGGATGGCGGGCGGATCGCCCGCTCTACACCCTTTCGATGATGCGTTCCCCGAACAGCCCCTGCGGGCGGAAGAGCAGCACGATCAGCGCCAGCACAAAGGCAAACCAGGTCTCGGTATTGCCGCCCAGCAGCGGCTGGCCCCAGTAGATCTCGAACAGCTTTTCCAGAATGCCGATCATCAGCCCGCCGATGATCGCCCCGGTGATGCTCTCCAACCCGCCCAGCATGAGGACGGGAAGCGCCTTGTAGGCAATCACCTCCAGCGCAAAGGACACACCCGCCCGCGCGCCCCAGGCAATGCCCGTCACCAGCGCGATGATGCCAGCGATGAACCAGACCAGAACCCAGACCGTCTGAAGCGAAATCCCCACCGACAGCGCCGCCTGGTGATCATCGCCCAGGGCCCGGATCGCCCGGCCCATCTGGGTGTAGTTGAGAAAGGCCAGCAGTCCGATCACCAACAACGTCGCCACGACAACCACGGTGATATCGAGGTGTTGCAGGATCAGCAGGCCATCCCAGGGCTCCAGCACCGTGTCGCCGGTGGGAATGCCCAGCTCCTCGGTGATCATCACCTTGTTCTCGCCGCCAAAGATGATCTCGCCCAGCCCGATCAGGAACAGCGTGATGCCGATGGTGGCCATGAACAGGATGATGTCGGGCTGGCCCACCAGCGGACGCAACACGATGCGCTCGATCGCCACCGCGAGGATGAACATCACCCCCAGCGTCAGCAGCACGCAGATCCAGGCCGGCACGCCCATCGCATACAGCCCCACCAGCGTCAGCGCGGCAAAGACCACCATGATGCCCTGGGCGAAGTTGAAGATGCGACTGGAGCGAAAGATCAGCACGAACCCCAGCGCGATCAGCGCATAGAGGATGCCCGAAACCAGCCCTTCCCAGAGCACCTGCAACAGGAAGTCCGGCGCCTCGACCATGTCGACGAAGGGTTTTATGAATATCTCGTTCAGCATGTCGCCTGCCGCTCCGTCTTGCGAATTCGCAGCCCCGGACCCCGATCCGGGGCCTCCGCGGGCTTGGTGAGAGGTCCCGGTTCAAGCCCGGGACTGCGTTGCGAAAGTCTCAATGTGCCACCCCCAGATAAGCGTCGATCACATCCTGGTTGGTGCGAACCTCTTCGGGTGTGCCGTCGCCGATCTTCTTGCCGTAATCCATCACCACCACCCTGTCCGACAGGTCCATCACCACGCCCATGTCATGTTCAATAAGCGCGATGGTGGTGCCGAATTCGTCATTCACATCGAGGATGAAGCGGCTCATGTCCTCCTTCTCCTCCACGTTCATTCCGGCCATCGGCTCATCCAGCAATAGGATCGAAGGCTCCGCCGCCAGCGCGCGCGCCAGTTCCACACGCTTCTTCAACCCGTAGGGCAGGTTGCCCACCGGTGTCTTGCGGATGTGCTGGATTTCGAGAAAGTCGATCACTTCCTCGACCTTGCGCCGATTGGCGATCTCCTCGTCGCGCGCCTTGCCCCACCACAGCGCCTGCGCGCCCAGGCCCGCATGCATATGCGTCAGCCGCCCGGTCATCACGTTGTCGAGCACCGACATGCCCTCGAACAGCGCGATGTTCTGGAACGTCCGCGCCACGCCCAGCCGCGCCACCTCGTAGGGTTTCATCGGCGGGCGTTTCGATCCCTTGTACCAGACCTCGCCTTCGCTCGGCGTATAAAACCCCGAGATCACGTTCAGCATCGAGGATTTCCCCGCGCCGTTCGGTCCGATGATGGCCCGTATCTCGCCTTCGCGGATGTCAAAGGAAATGTCGTGGATCGCCACCACGCCGCCAAAGCGCAGGGTGATGTTCTTCATCTCCATCAAGGTGCCACCGATCTGGCGCCCGTCCGCGGTGGTATAGCCTTCGGTATCCTTCACGCGACACCCCCCTGCTTCATCTTGCCAAACAAACTCCCGCCGGAGGCTCCCGTCCGCCGGGCTCGCACTGTCACCGGCAGGACCGGGCGCTGGGCGAAGACGGCCCGCAAGGGCCGGATGAGCCGCCCCCTCATTCCGCCGCCACCTTCTGTGTCGCGACCGGCATGGTCTTCGCATCGCGGATTTCCAACGTCGCACGGATCTTGCCCTTGCGGCCATCTTCATAGGTCACTTCGGTCTCGGTATAGATGCTCTTCGACCCGTCATAGAGCGCCGTCACCAGGTCTTCGAATTTCTCGCCGATGATCTTGCGGCGCACCTTGCGGGTCCGCGTCAACTCGCCATCGTCGGCGTCCAACTCCTTGTGCAGCACCAGGAAGCGGTGGATCTGACAGCCCGACAGCATCTCGTCCTGCGCCACGCTGGCGTTGACCTCTTCCACGTGGGCCTGGATCGTATCAAGCACCTCGCGGTGCCCGGCCAATTCCTGGTACGAGGCATAGGCGATATTGTTGCGCTCGGCCCAATTGCCCACCGCCGTCAGGTCGATGTTGATGAAGGCGCAGCAGCGGTCTCGCCCCGCACCAAAAACCACCGCCTCCAGGATGTTGGGATAGAACTTCAGCTTGTTCTCGACGTATTTCGGCGCAAACAGGCTGCCGTCGGCCATCTGGCTCACGTCCTTGGCACGGTCGATGATCCGCAGATGCCCGGTGCCTTCCTCGAAGAACCCGGCATCCCCCGTCGCAACCCAGCCTTCGGGGTCCTTGGTGTCGGCGGTGCTTTCGGCGTTCTTGTAATATTCCACGAAGGTGCCGGGCGAGCGATAGAAGACCTCGCCATTCTCGGCGATCCTGATCTCCACCCCGGGTGAGGGCACGCCCACCGTATCCGCCCGCACCTCGCCATCGGGTTGCTGGGTGATGAAGACCGAAGCCTCGGTCTGACCATAAAGCTGTTTCAGGTTGATCCCCAGCGAGCGATAGAACGAAAAGATCTCCGGCCCGATCGCCTCGCCCGCGGTATAGCCCACGCGGACCCTGGAAAAGCCCAGCGTGTTCTTCAGCGGTCCGTACACCATGAATTCGCCAAGCGCATACTTGATCCGGTCCATCAGCCCGACTGGTTCGCCATCGAGGATCTTCGGCCCCACCTTGGTGGCGTGATCCATGAAGTGGTGGAATATCTTCTGCTTCAGCTTTCCCGCGTCTTCCATGCGGATCATGATCTGGGTCAGCTGGGTCTCGAACACCCGCGGCGGCGCAAAGTAATACGACGGCGCGATCTCGCGCAGGTCGGTCATCATCGTGTCGGTGCTTTCCGGGCAGTTCACGCAGAACCCGGTCCAATAGGCCTGGCCGATGGAAAAGATGAAATCCCCCACCCAGGCCATCGGCAGATAGGCCAGCACCTCGTCGCCCGCGCGCAGCCCGTCGAATTCCGAGGAATTCCTTGCCGTCTCGATGATGTTGCGGTTCGACAGCACCACGCCCTTGGGCTTGCCCGTGGTGCCGCTGGTATAAAGCATCACACAGGTGTCGTCATAGGTCAGCTTGTCCCGGCGGCGATCAAGCTCCTTGATGAACTCGTCATGTGCCGCGCGGCCCTGGTCCTGCACATGGCTGAACTGGTGCAGCTGTGCATGATCGTATTTCCGAAGACCCCGGGGATCGACATAGATCATGTGTTCGAACTGATGCAGGCCTTCCTGCACCTCGATCACCTTGTCCACCTGCTCCTGGTCGGCGGCGATGACGAAACGCGCGCCGCAATGGCCCAGCACATAGGCCATCTCTTCCGCCACCGCGTCCTGGTAGAGCGGCACCGGCACGGCGCCCACCGATTGCGCGGCAACCATCGACCAATACAGGTAGGGCCGGTTGCGGCCGATGATGGCGACGAAGTCGCCCTCGTTCACCCCGAGGTTCAGCAGGCCCAGCGCAAGTGCCTCGATCTCCTCGGAGGCCTCCGCCCAGGTCCAGCTTTGCCAGATCCCGTATTCCTTTTCGCGATAGGCCGAACGGCCCGCGTATGTCGTGGCATTGCGCTTCAACAGCGCCGGAACTGAGCGCAGACCTGCTGCGCCCTGAGACAACTCAGCCAAGTTTTTCCTCCCTTGCCCCGTTTTTTCGGGGTCGACCGCCGTGACGCGATTCTGTGCATCATTGGGTCAGAGCCCAGGCTGAGGGTCAACTTTTTCCTGAAGTTTGCCCAAATCTTACGAATTGTAACAGCGCGAAAACGCCTCGGATCGGCGCGCGGTTAGGGATGTGTTAGGGCTTGTCACCGAAAACGGGCCAAAGCTTTTCACGGGGTGACGGAGTTGCAGAGCCTGATCACGTTTTTTGAAGACCTGGGGTATATTGCGCATGGCATGTGCCTGTTGTGGGAGCCCTGGCTGATCGCGCTTTTTGCCGGGTCGGACTTTCTGATCTTTTCGGCCTATGCGATCATTCCGCTGGCCCTGCTGCGTGTGCTGCGGGCGCGCAAGGACCTGGCCAACCGCGGCGTGGCCTATCTTTTCGCGGCCTTCATCCTGCTCTGCGGTCTGACGCACCTGGTGGCGATCGTCACGCTCTGGGTGCCGGCCTATACCGTTCAAGGGATCATCAAGCTGGCCACCGGGATTGTGTCGCTGGCCACGGCGGCGGTGTTGTTTCCGCTGGTGCCGCGGTTCATCGCCCTGCCATCGGCCGCGGCCCTGCATGAGGCCAATGCCCGTCTGACCGCGGAAGTGACGGCGCATGAGGCCACCCTCGACGCCCTGCGAAAATCGCGCGACCGTCTGGAAGACCGGGTCGCCGAACGGACCCGGGCGCTGGAGCGCAGCAAGGAAGAGATCAGCCTTGTGCTGCGGCAATCCGCCAACCGCGGGCGCAACCTGTCCAAGCTTGTCCAGGCCCTCGCCCGCCAGACCGCGGCCCAGACCAGGGGGCATGCTGATTTCCTCGCGCTTTTCCAGGATCGGATCGCTGCCGTCGTCGAAGCTTCCGATGCGCTGACCCGCGACGACAGTGCCCTGCCGGACACCATGCAGGCGCTGGCCGAGGCCCAGCTCGGGGTCTATGTCGCGGCCTATCCCGGGCGGGTATCGATCTCGGGCGGACCTCATCCGCTGACCCCGACCGCGGCGCGCCAGATCGGGCTGGCGTTGAATGAACTGGCCACCAACGCGGTCAAGCACGGCGCGCTGCGCGATCCCGGCGGGCAGGTGACGGTCTATTGGTCGCGCTACCGGGGCTGGCCCGACGCCGGCGAGCGGTTTCAGCTGAACTGGACGGAAAGCCTGTCGCCGGATCGCGCGCCGCTGGATGCGCTTCTTTCGTCCCAGGCCACCGCGCCGCTGGGCTATGGCTCGCGGGTCTTGAACATTTCGGTGCCACAGCGGCTGAATGGCCGCGCGGAAGAGGATTTTGCCCCGGAAGGCATGTCCTACACGCTGGATGTCCCGGTGGAATGCCTGGAATGCCAGGCGGCAGAGTTCTGTGCCCCCGATGCGCCGCCGCCGGAGGGCTGTGCCCGGCTGGGCAACGGCCTGGCCGATTGGGCCGCCGGATCCGCAGCGGTCGCTGCGGTTGATCGGGCGCGGCGTTCGGCGTAAGTGCGAAAGGCGGCCCACCCGGCGGGACCGCGCCATAGCCGAGGCCGCATGCACCTGACCGAACGACAGCTCTCCGAGATGGGCCAGGCCGGGCTCAACCTCATTCAGCAGGCCCTGTCGATCTATGACAGCGAATTGCGGCTGGTGCAGTGCAACCGCCGGTTCCAGGAAATGTTCGACCTGCCCGAGGCGCTGGTGACCCCCGGCGCAAGGTTCGAAGACACCGTTCGGCACCTCGCCTTCCGCGGCGAATACGGCGCCATCGCCGATCCGGCGGAATTCGTCGCCTTGCGCGTCAACCAGGCCTATGCCTTTCAGCCGCACTACATGGAGCGCACCCGCGCCAACGGCCAGTGGATCTCGGTCGAGGGGGCACCGCTGCCACAGGGTGGCTGGGTCACCGTCTACACCGATATCACCCGCACCAAGCAGCAGGAGCAGCTTCTGCGCACCCGCTCCGAGCTTCTGTCAGAAGAGGTGTTGAAACGATCCGAGGAACTGGCCGCCACCAATCGTGAACTGGCCTCGACCATCAGCGCGCTGGAGGAAGCCCAGCGCCAGTTGCGCGCGATGGAGGCCCGCACCCGGCTGACCGCCGAGATGATGCCCGCCCATATCGCCCATGTGGATGCCACGGGGCATTATACCTATTCCAACCAGAAGCTGACCTCGGTGCTGCCCGGGCGCCCCTCCAGCATCCTGAACATGCACATTTCCGAGGCCCTGGGCCCCTTTGCCTATGGCAAGGTCCGCCCCTACCTCGAGGCGGCCTACCAGGGGCGGCAGTCGGTGTTCGAGTTCACCGATGATCCCAGCCTGCGACGCATCCGCGTGTCGTTCACGCCCGATCAACATCAAAACGGGGTCTACATCCTGTCGATGGACATCACCGAGGAAACCCAGGCCCGCGTCGCCTTGCAACAGACCCGCCGCCGCGAGATCGCAGCGCAGCTGACCAGCGGGTTGGCGCATGACTTCTCGAACCTGTTGACCATCATCCTGGGCATGCAGTCCAAGCTGGGGCGGATGGAGGGCATGCCCGCCGCTGCCGGCCCGCTGATCGACGCCACCCTCGGCGCCGCCCGTCGCGGTGGCAGTCTGCTGGGGCGCATCGCCGACATGACCGGCAGTCGCACCTATCAACCGGCGCCTGTTGCACTGGGGCCCTTCCTTGACGAACTCGCGGTGCTGGCCGGACCCAGCCTGCCGCCGGGGGTCGCGCTGCGGCTGGACAACAACGTGACCGGGCCGGTGCTGACCGACCCCGGGATGTTGCAGGATTCGCTGTTGAACCTGATCCTGAACGCCCGCGATGCCTGTGGTGCGCGGGGCGAGATCACGGTGATCGCCCGCGAAGACGCCGAGACCTGGCTCAGCATCGCGGTGCGCGACACCGGCCCCGGGTTCAGCGACGCCGCACTGCAACACGGGGTCGAGCCGTTCTTTACCACCAAGGGCAGCGAGGGTTCGGGACTGGGGCTGCCGATGGTTTATGACGCAACCAAGCTGGCGGGGGGCGACCTGAAGATGGGCAATACCGAGACGGGGGCGCAGGTGCTGCTGCGCCTGCCGCTGCGCCACGTGGCCGAGGCGGCGGTGGAAGAGCCCGGAATGGTGCTGCTGGTCGAGGACAACACCGACCTGCGCGCCACCGTTCGCGGCATGCTGACCGGGCTGGGGCACCGGGTGGTCGAGGCCGCATCGGTGCCCGAGGCGACGGCGCTGATCGCCGGTCTGCCCGAGATCACCTGCGTCCTGTCCGACATCCAGCTGGAGGGCAGCGAAACCGGCCTGGACCTGGCGGCCCGCGCCGCGCCCCTGCGGGTGACGCTGATGACGTCGCTGCCGGCCGATCATGCGCTCTACAAGGCCGCGGTGGCGCGGGGGGCGGTGCTGCGCAAGCCCTTCGGCGTGGCGCACCTGGCCACTGCGCTGGGCCACAAGGGAGCTGTCACATGACCGAGGCGCCGCTGATCACCATCCTCGACGACGAACCGGAGATTCGCCGCCTGCTTGCCGACACGCTGGAGGAGGCCGGATTCCGCACCCTCAGCTTCGGCCGCGCGACCGAGTTCGAGGCCGCCCTGCGCCGCGCCACGCCCGATGTCTGCCTTGTCGATCTCGGCCTGCCGGACCGTGACGGGCTGAGCCTGGTGCATCGCCTGGCGCTGGAGCAGGGGGCCAGCGTCATCATCATATCGGGCCGGGCGCAGGTGCAGGACCGGGTGATCGGGCTGGAACTGGGGGCCGACGACTATATCATCAAGCCGTTCGATCCGACCGAGGTGGTGGCCCGGGTGCGCGCCCGTCTTCGATCGTCCCGCGCCCCGGCTCAGAGCCTGCGGCTGGCGCGATTCAACGGTTGGGAAGCGGATTTCGACGCCTATACCCTGCGCTCTGATGCCGGGCAGGAGGCGGCGTTTTCCCATGCCGAGGGCGAGGTGCTGCGGATGTTCCTCGAAAGCCCCCGGCGGCTGATCTCGCGCCAGCAGATGCAGGAGGCGCTGGGCGGTGGCGCGGGGGAAAGCTTTGATCGGGCGATGGATGTGCGCATCTCGCGGCTGCGCACCAAGCTGGGCGAGGACCCCAGGAACCCGCGGTTGATCAAGACGATATACGGCGCGGGCTATATCTTTCTGGGCGACGTGACCTGGCGTTGAATGGGCGCTGAGCGGGCGTTCAGATGCCGAGCAGGGCGCGCAGGGAGGGCAGCATCGTGGCCGCCAGAATGCCGACGATGCCACCGATCACCAGCCGAAGGACCGGCGCGCCAAGCCGGGGACCGGCCAGACCAAGAAGCCCGCAGACCAGCGCGTAATATGACACGGTGACGAAATCCATGCGCCAAGCCTAGCATCAAAGCCCAACAAGACCAGCCCCTTGCGCGCCGCCTGTGGCTGCCGGACCTTGTTCATTGATCTTTAATCAATGTTCGCATATTGTTCGCTTGCTAAAATGGTCCAAGATACGCAACATGTTCGTCATGCAATCCGATGCCTCCCAAGATCTGGAGAACTTCCTGGCCGGTCAGAAGTTCGGAACGGTACTGGCCGACCCGCCCTGGCGGTTCACCAACCGTACGGGCAAGGTCGCGCCCGAGCACAAGCGCCTTGCGCGCTATCCCACGCTCGATCTCGACGCGATCTGTGATCTGCCTGTGGCGGCGCATTTGGCCGATGCGGCGCATTGCTATCTCTGGGTGCCGAACGCGCTTCTGCCTGACGGGCTGCGGGTGTTGGAGGCTTGGGGATTCGAGTACAAGTCGAACCTGATCTGGCACAAGATCCGCAAGGATGGTGGTTCTGACGGGCGGGGCGTCGGCTTTTATTTCCGCAACGTGACCGAGATCGTGCTGTTCGGCGTGCGTGGAAAAAACGCCCGGACGCTGGCGCCCGGGCGACGTCAGGTCAACATGATCCAGACCCGCAAGCGCGAACATTCCCGCAAACCCGATGAGCAATACAAGCTGATCGAGGAGTGCAGCTGGGGGCCTTACCTGGAACTGTTCGGTCGCGGTGTGCGCGATGGCTGGACCGTCTGGGGCAACCAGGCCTCGGATGATTACAAGCCGGACTGGAAGACCTATTCCTACAATTCCTCGGTCGCGGCGGAGTAGGGGCGGCCCGTATTCCACCCTACCGCCCCGTACAAGCGTCATCCCGGGCTTGACCCGGGATCTCATCGACAGGCGCATCGGGAGATCCCGGGTCAAGCCCGGGATGACGGTGGTATCAGGATGACGGTGGTATCAGGATGACGGTGGCATCAGGATGGCGGTGGCATCAGGATAACGGTGGCGACCTGCGCGAAATGGTGCGTGATTTCATCCACCCGATGGGTCGATTGTGGGCCAGAGCTGTCCCTGGTTTGCGGGTTTTGACTGCGTTTCATTCGTCACCCGTTCCACGCCGATACCGATCAGGATCAGCGGGCAGGGATTGCCGACACCGCGCCTGACCCGGTCGCGCAGCTTTTCCCAATGCGTGGTGGCGGTGCCGAATTTGTCGGCGACAAAGGCCTTGGCAAAGGCGCTGCGATAGCTCACGCCGCCCCGCATGTGGCGCGCCACGATATCGCGCTGGCGGGCGGTGCGCTCCTTCATGTCAAAGACCGCCAACCCGTCTTCCCCCTCGACCCCATGCGCGGCGAGACAGGCTTCCACCAGGTCGATCATCCGCTCCTGGAGCGAGGCGCCACGGGTGATGACCACCCCGAAACTGATGGCTGACAGCGCATGCAGCCGCTGGAAATTCTCAAGGTCGCGGTCAAAGAACGGGTCCTTGTTGTTCCACTCGATCTCCAGCGCGATGGTGCCGTTTTCGGCGCGGCGCACGTGGTCGATCTCATGGCTGATCGCCTCGCGTTCGATGCCGTCGATCGTTGCCCGTTGCAAAAAGTTGTGCTTGTGCCAGCCCTTGCCGTCCAACTCGCGCCGCAGCCGCTGGGTCGATCCGGCCTCACCCCCGCCCGAGGCGATCAGGTCGCGCGCCGAGATCTCAAAGCGGTCCAGCGCCGCGCTGATCTCGGCCATTTCGCCCGGAAAATCATGCGCGACAATCGCCTCGGCATGGTTGGTCGAGGCCACCTGGTAGCCGATGTCGCGCAGGTTTTGAAACATGCGCGAAACCTACTGCGCCTGGATGGCCAAGACAATCGCGCCGAGAGCGTTTCGGTAAAACCCCCGGATCTCCAAAATCCTGTCACGCCTTGGGCGCTCTCGGGATCTTGGTGATGCTTGACGGCCCGGGTGTTGCCCGAAACGCCTTATTGCGCCGCTACCGCCGGAGCATCGGCCTTTTCCACCTTCACCGCAGAGAACTTGAACTCGGGGATCTTGCCATAAGGGTCCAGCGCCGGGTTGGTCAGGATATTCGCCGCGGCCTCGACATAGGCAAACGGCAGGAACACCATGTCCGGCGCCACCGCGCGGTCGGCGCGGGCCATGACGGTGACCGATCCGCGCTTGGTGGTCAGCCGCACCATGCCGCCCGGCTCCACCCCCAGTTTGCGCAGGGTCGAGGGATGAAGGGAACAATTGGCCTCGGGCTCGACCGCGTCCAGCACCGACGCGCGGCGGGTCATCGAGCCGGTGTGCCAATGTTCCAGTTGTCGACCCGTCGTCAGGATCATCGGGTAGTCGGCATCCGGCACATCGTCGGGCGGAATGATGCTGGCGGGGGTGAACTTCGCCCGGCCCTCGGGGCGCGGGAACCCATCGCCAAAGACCACCGGCTGGCCCGGATCGGTTTCCGACAGCGAAGGGTACATGACCACGTTTTCGCGCTCCAGCCGGTCCCAGGTGATATTGGCCAGCGATTTCATGTTCAGCGTCATCTCGTCAAACACGTCGCGCGGGCTCTCATACGTCCAGTTCAGCCCGCAGCGCCGGGCCAGCTCCACGGTGATCGCCCAATCCTCGCGCGCCTCGCCCGGAGGCGCCACGGCAGGGCGGCCCATCTGGACCTGGCGGTTGGTGTTGGTCACTGTGCCGGACTTTTCATAGAACGCGCTGGCGGGCAGGATCACGTCGGCATAATTCGCCGTCTCGGTGAGGAAGATGTCCTGCACCACGAGGGTGTCAAGCTTGGCCAGCGCATCGCGGGCGTGTTCCACGTCCGGGTCGGACATCGCCGGGTTTTCGCCCAGGATATACATCGCCTTGATCTTGTCATCATGGATCGCATCCATGATCTCGACCACGGTCAGACCCTTTTCGGCGCTGAAATCCCCGGCTCCCCAAACTTCGGTAAAGGCGCTGCGCACGCCATCGTCGGTGACCGGTTGATAATCCGGCAGGAACATCGGGATCAGACCGGCGTCAGAGGCCCCCTGCACGTTGTTCTGGCCGCGCAACGGGTGCAGCCCGGTGCCGGGGCGCCCGATCTGACCGGTCATCAGCGCCAGCGAGATCAGGCAACGGGAATTGTCGGTGCCGTGGATGTGCTGGGACACGCCCATGCCCCAGAAGATCATCGCCGCCTTGGCAGTTGCGAAGGTGCGCGCCACGTCGCGCAGCACATCGGCTTCGATGCCGCAGATCTCGGCCATCTTCTCGGGCGGGAAATTGGCAAGGTGGGCCTTTTCGGCCTCCCAGTTCTCGGTGAAGGCCTCGATGTACTGGCGGTCGTAGAGCTCCTCCTCGACGATCACATGCATGATCGCGTTCAGCATCGAGACATCGGTGCCGGGGCGGAATTGCAGCCGGTGGGTGGCGTGACGTTTCAGGCCCACACCACGCGGGTCCATTGCGATCAACTGGCCGCCGCGCTTGGCGAATTGCTTGAAATAGGTGGCGGCGACGGGGTGGTTCTCGATCGGGTTGGCGCCGATGACGATGGCGACATCGGCATTCTCGATCTCGTTGAAGGTGGCCGTCACCGCGCCCGATCCGACGTTCTCCATCAGCGCCGCCACTGACGAGGCATGGCACAGCCGCGTGCAGTGATCGACGTTGTTGTGGCCAAAGCCCTGGCGGATGAATTTCTGGAACAGGTAGGCTTCCTCGTTGGTACATTTGGCGCTGCCAAAGCCCGCCACCTCGCGCCCGCGGCCTTTCAGGCCTGCGGCGGCGCGGTCCAACGCCTCGTCCCATGTGGCCTCGCGGAAGACCGCCTGCCAGTTGTCGGGATCGACGTTCAGCCCCTTGGCCGGCGCATCGTCACGCCGGATCAACGGTTTGGTCAGCCGATGGGGGTGGTGGATATAGTCGAAGCCGAACCGCCCCTTGACGCAAAGCCGGCCTTCGTTGGCGGGGCCATTGATACCATCGACGTATTTCACGCGCCCGTCCTTGACCTTGAGCGACACCTGGCAGCCAACGCCGCAGAACGGACAGATCGACGCGACCTCCTTGTTGAAATCCCTGCTGTCGCCATGCTGGTCGCTGTCCAGCACCGAGGCTTCCATCAAGGCCCCGGTCGGACAGGCCTGTACGCATTCGCCACAGGCCACACAGGTGCTCTCGCCCATCGGGTCGTCGAAATCGAAGACGGGATAGGCATCATGGCCGCGCCCGCCCATGCCGATCACGTCGTTCACCTGCACTTCGCGGCAGGCCCGGACACAAAGCCCGCACTGGATGCAGGCATCGAGGTTCACGCGCATCGCCACGTGGCTGTCATCGAGCAGCGGGATGCGCTCGGCCTCCAGCGTGGGCAGGCGGCTTTCCGATATCCCCTGCGCGTCGGCCATGTCCCAGAGGTGGGACGAGGCATCATGCGCCGCGTCACGCTCGGGCTGGTCGGCCAGCAGCATCTCGATCACCATCTTGCGGGCGCTCGTCGCCCGGGCGGAATTGGTGGTGACCTTCATGCCCTCCTGCGGCGCGCGGATGCAGGAGGCCACAAGCGTGCGCTCGCCCTCGACCTCGACCATGCAGGCGCGGCAGTTGCCGTCGGGGCGATACCCGGTGTCGGGCTTGTGACACAGGTGCGGGATCACCAGCCCCCGGCCATGCGCCACCTCCCAGATCGTCTGGCCCGGCTCGGCCTGGACTTCCTTGCCATCCAGCGTGAACGTGATCTTCTCGGGCATGCGCGGTTCCTCCTGTCCGGAACATCTACAGCATGCGGGGGCGGGCGGGGCAGGGTCAATCCCGACGCCTGCCCGCAAATTTGCGGCGCTGCGGTTTCCGGTGATGGTCAATGGGCGCGGTTGCGGGGCGTTTCGCGGCCCGCCGGACCGGGAACCGTCGGTTTCAGGACAAACCCGCCCCGGCTTTGCCTGGCCAAATGGGCTCTGCCTGTTGGATGGAAAAACCCTCCACCTGCTTCATCTTGCCAATTAAACTCCCGCCGGAGGCTCCCGCACTTTCAACCCGCGCCAAGGCCGGATACTCAGGGACAAACCGCAGACAGGCGCCGCATGACCCACATCACCTTGGTCCGTCACGGACAGGCCAACACCCACGCAACCACCGCCGAGGACTACGACAAGCTGTCGGACCTCGGGCAGCAACAGGCCACATGGCTCGGCCAATACCTGCGCGACATGCAGACCGGCTATGATCATGTCTGGGCCGGTGACATGTCGCGTCACCTTGGCACGGCGTCGGGCATGGGGCATGACGCCCCGCGCGTTGATCCGCGCCTCAACGAGTTTGACTATTTCACCATCGCCCGGTTGGCCGAGCTGGAAAAGGACCTGCCCGCGCCGCAAAGCTCCGAGGAGTTCGCCCGCAACATCCCGCAGCTGATGGAATTCTGGCGCAGCGATGCGCTGAGCGACGCGCCCGAGCGGTTCCAGGATTTCGAGGATCGCGCCCAGGGCGCCATCGACGACATCCTGCGGCAGGGGGGGCGCGCGCTGGTAGTGACCTCGGGCGGCTTCATCTCGATGGTCCTGCGCCAGGTGCTGCGGCTGGAGATCCCGGAAATGACCCGGCTGATGTTCCTGCTGCGCAATTCCTCGGTGACCGAGATCGAATACGTCCACGGCCACCTCATGCTGTCAATGTTCAACGCCGTGCCGCACCTTGCCGCGCCTGACCGCGCCCATGCCCGCACGTTCATCTGAAGGAGCCATCATGACACATCTCTGGGTCCGGGCCGAGCAGCGCCCCAACGAGGAACGGGTGGGGATCACGCCCGAAGGCGCAAGGGCGCTGATCGCGGCGGGGATCGACGTGACGGTCGAGGAAAGCTCTGTCCGGGCCATCCCCATCGATGGTTACCGCGCGGCGGGCTGTGCCATCGCACCCGAGAATTCCTGGCCGCAAGCCCCGGCCGAGGCGATCATCTTCGGCCTCAAGGAACTGCCCGAGGATGGCACGCCGTTGACCCATCGCCACATCATGTTCGGCCATGCCTACAAGGGGCAGCCGGACGGGCAGGTGCTGTTGAAACGCTTCAGGGCCGGGGGCGGCACGCTGTACGACCTGGAATACCTGGTGGATGAAGCGGGCCGCCGCGTTGCGGCCTTCGGCTATTGGGCCGGGTTTGCGGGGGCGGCGGTGGCCTTGCGCTGCTGGGCGGCGCAACAGGACGGCGGCATCTGTCCGCCGGTGGCCACGCACCCCTCGGCGCAGCACATGAAGGACGAGTTGGAGGACCTGCTGTCCGCCACCGGCAAACCCCGCCCGGACGCCATTGTCATCGGCGCGCTTGGCCGGGTCGGCACCGGTGCCGCGGATCTTTGCGATGCGATGGGCGTGGCCGTCACCAAGTGGGACATGGCCGAAACCGCAAGCGGCGGCCCGTTTCCGGAAGTGCTGGACCACGACATTTTCCTCAACTGCATCCTGGCCCGTCCCGGCACGCCGGTTTTCGTCCCCGCCGATGCCGGGACAGCAAGACGCAGGCTGACGGTGATCGGCGATATCGCCTGCGATCCCACCAGCGACTTTTCCCCGGTCAAGGTCTATGACCGTACCACCACCTGGGAGGCTCCGGCGCTGCGCAGCCATGAGGTGCCGCCGCTGGACGTCACCGCCATCGACAACCTGCCGTCGATGCTGCCGGTTGAAAGTTCCCAGGACTATGCGGCGCAACTTCTGCCGTCTCTGCTGACCCTGGGGGATTTGTCCTCTGGCGTCTGGGGCCGGGCCAAGGCAGACTTCGACATTCACGTCAGAGAGGTATGACAGCATGACGATCCATTGGTGCGGCACCGGTCTCTCGGCCATTCCCGGGTTGCGGCGGCTGATCGAGGCGGGGCACGAGGTCACCGTCTGGAACCGGACGCCGGACAAGGCGCGCGATGCGGTGGGCGACCTGACCCAGCGGATCCATGCCTTTGACATTGATACACTGGCGGCCGAGGTGCAGGCCGAGGATGTCATCGTCTCGATGCTGCCCGGCGACTGGCACGTGCCGCTGGCCGAGCTGGCCATTGCCAAGGGCGCGCATTTCGTGTCGTCGTCCTATATCTCGCCCGAGATGAAGGGCCTGCATGCCAAGGCCCAGATCAAGGGGGTGAGCCTGGTCAACGAGGTCGGGCTTGACCCGGGTATCGATCACCTGTTGGCCCATGCGCTGGTGTCCGACTACCGTGCCTCGCCGCGCTGTGACGCGTCCAACGCACTGAAATTCCTCAGCTATTGCGGGGGCGTCCCGAAACACCCGAACCCGTTCCGCTACAAATTCTCCTGGTCGCCGCTGGGGGTGCTGAAGGCGTTGAAAAGCCCGTCGAAATCCATCCGCGACTTTCGCGAATTCAACGCGCCGCGCCCCTGGGACGCGCTGGGCCACTACTCCGCGCCCCTGCCCAGTGAGGAGACCTTCGAAGTCTATCCCAACCGCGACAGCCTTCCGTTCATCGAGGAATATCGCTTTGACCCGACCTGGCGGATCGACACTTTCGTGCGAGGCACCTTGCGGCTGAATGGCTGGGCCGAGGCGTGGAAGGATGTCTTTGCCGAGGTCGAAACCGCCTCGGACGCGCGGCTCAAGGAGATGTCGGATACCTTCTGGGCCGAGAACGCCTATGACGAAGGTGAACCCGACCGCGTTGTGCTCTGTGTCTCGCTGGAGGCTTCGGACGCCAGCGGCACGGTCTGGCACAAGACCTATGTGATGGACGCCTGGGGCGATGATCGGGGCAGCGCGATGGCGCGGCTGGTCTCTGTTCCGGTGTCGCTGGCGGTCGAGGCCGCGATGGCCGGGCAACTGCCCGCCGGGGTCCAGGCCGCCCCGTCCGAGCCCGCGATGGTCCAGGAATGGCTGGCCGAGGTGGGCCGGCTGGCGCAACACCTCGACGTCGTGGACCATACCTGAGCGCCGCCCGAGCAGGCGCGCGCCAGGTCAGGAGATCAGCGCGCGCCCCAGCTGGGACAGAACATAAACCTCACCGCCGTCGAAGACGCCCACCGACAAGGGCTTGCCATAGCCCGCGCCAGTGTCGAGGTTGACCCGGTTGCCGTGGAACATCGGCGTCTCGACCGGCGTGTGGCCGTGGACCACCAAGGCCTCAAAGGGCTTGGTCCACTTGTGGAATTCGTCGCGGATCCAGATCAGGTCATCCTCGTCCTGCGCCTCGACCGGAACGCCGGGTTTCAGGCCGGCATGCACGAAGATCAGCCCCGGTTCCCGGTGCATCGGCTTGAGGGCGTCCAGGAACGCGCGGTGGTCCTGGGGCACATTGGCACGGGCCTCTGCCAACACGTCGTCCAGGGGGCGGCCTTCCTCCGCCTCCACCCCGTAGGAGGTCAGCGTCATGGGCCCGCCAAGCGCGGGATGCAGCCAGCCCTTGCCGGACAGGATGCGCGCGTCGTGCAGGGTGCCGCTTTCGAGAAACCGCCGGAACATGCGATCATGGTTGCCCAGAAGGACGGTCCAGTCGCGCCCGGCGGCAAGCCCCTTGTGCAAGTCCTCGATCACCCCGGCGCTGTCGGGGCCGCGATCGACCAGGTCGCCCAGAAAGACGATCCGCGCATCGGGTCCGCCGTCCGCTTCGATCAAGGCAAGCGCCTGGTGCAGCATCTCACGCTGCCCGTGAATGTCGCCAATGGCGTAGATCGCTGTCATGTCAGCCCTTTCGTCCTGTTGCCCCGGTGTAGCTGCCGATACCCCGGGAATACCACCATTGCATGACGTCCCGGCATGAAAACGCCGCCCCCGAAGGGACGGCGCAATGCTTGCCGTGCAAAGCCCGGGTCAGGCCACGTCGAATTGCAGCGGCTTGACCTGGCGGAACATGCCGGTTTCTTCCAGCTTGGCCCGGATCGGCGCGGGCACCTCGGCATCGACATAGAGCAGGGCAATCGCCTCGCCCCCCTTGTCGGCGCGGCCCAGGGTGAAGTTGGCGATGTTCACGCCGTTTTCGCCCATGGTCTGGCCCAGGGTGCCGATGATGCCCGGCATGTCTTCGTTGGAGGTATAGAGCATGTGCGCCCCGATCTCGGCATCGATGTTGATGCCCTTGATCTGGATGAAACGCGGCTTGCCATCCGAGAACACGGTGCCCGCGATCGAGCGTTCCCGCTTGTCGGTCACCACGGTCACCTTGACATAGCCGTCGAAGGCGCCCGATTTGTGCTGGTTGGTGGTCGAGATCTGGATGCCACGCTCTTCGGCCACGACGGGGGCCGAGACCATGTTCACCTCGGGGTTGGCGCGCTTCATGATGCCGGCGATGACCGAGCAGTTCAGCGCCGCCAGGTTCATCTCGGCCACGGTGCCATCATAAAGGATGTTGATCGCCTTGATCGGCTCATCCGTCATCTGGCCGATGAAGGCACCCAGGTGCCCGGCCAGCTTGACCCAGGGGCCCATGACCTTGGCTTCCTCGGCGGTCACCGACGGCATGTTCAGCGCGTTTTCCACCGCGCCGGTCAGCAGGTAGTTGGCCATCTGCTCGGCCACCTGCAACGCCACGTTTTCCTGCGCTTCGGTGGTCGCTGCGCCCAGGTGCGGGGTGCAGACCACGTTGGGCAGGTTGAACAGCGGGTTTTCCTTGGCCGGTTCTTCCGAGAACACGTCAAAGGCCGCACCAGCCACATGGCCGTCTTTCAGCGCATCTGCCAGCGCTTCCTCGTCGACCAGGCCACCACGGGCGCAGTTGATGATCCGCACGCCTTTCTTGGTCTTGGCAAGGTTTTCACGCGACAGGATGTTGCGGGTGCCATCGGTCAGCGGCACGTGCAGGGTGATGAAATCGGCGCGCTTGAGAAGCTCGTCCAGTTCCACCTTCTCGACGCCCATCTTGTCGGCCTTGTCCTGGCTCAGGTAGGGGTCATAGGCCACGACCTTCATCTTGAGACCACGGGCGCGGTCACAGACGATGCCGCCAATGTTGCCGGCACCGATCACGCCCAGGGTCTTGTTGGTCAGCTCGACGCCCATGAACTTGGACTTTTCCCACTTGCCCGCATGGGTCGAGGCGCTGGCCTCGGGGATTTGCCGCGCCACGGCGAACATCATGGCAATCGCATGTTCAGCGGTGGTGATCATGTTGCCGAAGGGCGTGTTCATCACGATCACGCCCTTTTTCGACGCGGCGGGCTTGTCGATGTTGTCGGTGCCGATCCCGGCGCGGCCGATCACTTTCAGGTTGGTGGCGTTTTCGAGGATCTTCTCGGTGACCTTGGTGGCCGAGCGGATGGCAAGACCGTCATACTGGCCGATGACTTCGGCCAGCTTGTCCTTGTCCTTGCCCAGGTCGGGCTGGAAATCCACGTCGATGCCGCGGTCGCGGAAGATCTGGACGGCGGCTTCGGAGAGCTTGTCGGAAATGAGTACCTTGGGGGCCATGTGCCTGGTCCTTTGGATGCGTTGCATTGGGGGAAGGGACCGGACTCTTGAAAAGAGTCCGGTCAGATTTCTTTGCAAGAAATCGGCGTTACGCGGCTTGCGACAGCGCTTCGATTTCGGCGTGGAAGGCCCAGTTCAGCCAGGGCAGCATCGCTTCGATGTCCGAGGTCTCGACCGTGCCGCCGCACCAGATGCGCAGGCCGGCCGGAGCATCGCGATAGGCACCCACGTCCAGCGCCACGCCTTCGGCTTCCAGCCGCTTGGCCACGGCCTTGGCAAAGGTCGCGCCATCGGTGATCCGGTCGTCGGTGAATTTCAGGCAGACCGAGGTGTTCGACTGCGTGGCTTCATCCGCCGCGAGGTTGGCGATCCAGTCATTGGCAGCGCAGAAGTCCCAGATGGCTTTTGCATTGGCATCCGCCCGCGCGATCAGGCCCTTGAGCCCGCCAACCGAGCGCGCCCAATCGAGCGCCACCAGGTAATCTTCGACTGCCAGCATCGAGGGCGTGTTGATTGTTTCGCCGCGGAAGATGCCTTCGATCAGCTTGCCGCCCTTGGTCAGGCGGAAGATTTTCGGCAGGGGCCATGCGGGGGTGTAGCTTTCCAGCCGTTCCACCGCGCGGGGGGAGAGGATCAGCATGCCGTGCGCCGCTTCGCCGCCCAGCACCTTCTGCCAGGAGAAGGTGGTCACATCCAGCTTGTCCCAGGGCAGGTCCATCGCAAAGGCGGCCGAGGTCGCGTCGCAGATGGTCAGCCCGTCACGGTCAGCGGGGATGGCATCGCCGTTGGGCATCCGCACGCCCGACGTGGTGCCGTTCCAGGTAAAGACCACGTCGGTGTTGTAATCCAGCGCGGCCATGTCGACGATCTCGCCATACTCGGCGGTCTTGACCTCTGCATCCAGCTTCAGCTGCTTGACCACGTCGGTCACCCAGCCCGCGCCAAAGCTTTCCCAGGCAACCATCGTCGCCTTGCGTGCGCCCAGCAGCGACCACATCGCCATTTCCACCGCGCCGGTGTCCGAGGCCGGCACGATGCCGATCTTGTAGTCGTCGGGGATGCCCAGCAACTCGCGGGTCTCTTCGATGGCGGCTTTCAGCTTCGCCTTGCCCACGGCGGCACGGTGCGACCGGCCCAGGGGCGCGTCGGACAGGTTTGCCAGCTCGAATGTGGGGATCTTGGCGCAGGGGCCAGAGGAGAAACGCGGGTTCGTCGGCCGCGTGACCGGTTGTTCAATAGCCATGTAGCTACCCTTCCAGATAAGCGCCCCTCGTTGGGGAGGGGTGTCCCACGGTCGGAGATATGGCGCTTTGCGATTCCGCACAACTGGAAAATGCCGCCCCGCCCGGCCCTGAGCGGGTTTTGCGCGCCCGCAGCGTTCCGATCGGAAACCTGGCGGCAACTTGCAGGAAAATTGACGCGCGCAAAGATAAAACTCAGGAGTCGGGCAGATCTGCGATTATGTCGCTGGCGCTATCGAGGCGGCGAAGGTGGCGTCTGGCTGGCGGGCAATAAGGTGGTCAACCGGCTGGCCCCGCGCGATCCGTTGGGCGCGCGGGCCTTGGAGGATTCGGCTGTGCTCATGGTCGGGGTCGAGGGTTTCCAGCGTCTGAAACGCGCATAGCCGCCGGGTCGCGCGTATTTTGACCGCGCCCTGGCCGAGCAGGATCAACACCCTGGACCAGAGTGACAAGGACGGTAGCGTTTCGCGCGGCATTGGGGTAGGGGGCAGGCGCAAAGAAGGAGCAGTTGCCATGCATGTTGTCAGCCTGATCGCCAAGCCTGGAGGCCTGGATCCCGCCGCGGCCGAAGCCCTGCGCAATGCCTGGGGTGGCGGTGACCTGCAATGGCTGGCGCCGGACGAGGCGGCGGACTTCACGCTGGCCGAGGTCCCGGCCAACCGCTGGCAGGTCTGGGACGACATGCAGTCGATGGGCGTCGACCTTGTGGTGCAGCCTGCGGATGGGCGGCGCAAGAAGATGCTGCTGGCGGACATGGATTCGACCATGATCGAGCAGGAATGCATCGATGAACTGGCCGAAGAGGCCGGTGTCGCCACGCGGGTCAAGGACATCACCGCACGGGCGATGAACGGCGAGCTGGACTTTGAGGGCGCGTTGCTGGAACGGGTGGCGCTGCTCAAGGGGCTGCCGGTCGAGATGATCGGCCAGGTTCTGGAAACGCGGATCACCTTCATGCCGGGCGGGCGGCAGCTTCTGGCGACGATGAAGGCCGAGGGTGCCTATTGCGCGCTGGTTTCGGGTGGGTTCACCGCCTTTACCGCGCGGGTGGCGGAGGCGCTGGGCTTTGACGAGAACCGGGCCAATACGCTTTTGGCCGAGGACGGCGTGCTGACCGGTGACGTGACGCGCCCGATCCTGGGCCGCGAAGCCAAGGTGCGGGCACTGGAAGAGATCACCACGCGGCTGGGTCTGTCCGAGGCCGAGGTCATGGCCGTGGGCGATGGTGCCAACGACCTTGGCATGCTGGGCCGCGCCGGGGCGGGGGTGGCGCTGCACGCCAAGCCCTCGGTCGCGGCGCAATGCGATATCCGGGTCAACCACGGCGACCTGACCGCGCTTTTGTACCTGCAAGGCTATGCCAGGTCGGAATTCCGGGGCTGAGGCAGCCGTAGTGCTGCGCGTCTGGTCCCGGACTTGCTCCGGGACCTCATGATCACGCACTTGCCGGGCCAGTTGACGGTGAGGCCCCGGAGCAAGTCCGGGGCAGGCGGCGCGCGAGCGGCCGGTATACGCGGCTTTCAGCCCGACTTACGCCGCAGGCGCAAAACGCCGGGGATCAAGCGCCTTGACGATCTCGGGCGGCAAGTCCGGCGTCCGGCCCAGCACCAGGTCCGCCACCAGTTGCGAGGCGGCGGCGCAGGTCTGAAACCCGTAACCGCCTTGCCCGGCGAGCCAGAAGACCCCATGCGCCCCCGGCGCCGCGCCGATCACCAGCGCGCGGTCGGGCGCAAAGGTGCGCAGCCCGGCCCAGTTCGCTTCGAGCCGCGTCACCGGTTCGGTCACCATCTCCTCGTAGCGCGCCAGCCCCTCGGCCAGCACCATGTCATCGGCCCAGGCGTCATGCGGCTCTGCCGGGTCTTCCTCCTGGGGCGAGACAACCAGGCTGCCGGCGTCGGGCTTGGCGTACCAGCCGTCATCCACGCCATCCATGAACGGCCAGTCGCGCAGGTCATGCCCGCCCGGCGCCGGTATGCGCGCCATCGACCGGCGATAGGCCTGCAGCCCCAGCGGCGCCAGCCCGGCCATCACGGCGACCTGGTCGGCCCAGGCGCCGGCGGCATTGATCACCACGTCACAGGAAAAGCGGCCTTTGGGCGTTTCGGCATGCCAGCGCCCCTCGGTACGGGTCAGGGCGGTGACCAGCGCACCGGTCTGGAACTCTGCGCCGTGGCGCAGCGCCTCACGGCGGAAATTCTGGATCAGCAGGTCGGTGTCCACGTCGAAGGCATGGCAATGGCCGACAAAGGCGCAGGTCTCGGGCCGCAGGATCGGCACCCGGGCATGTGCTGCGTCAAAGCTGATCCGCTCGACCCCAAGCTCCGGGGCCTGGCGGTGATAGCTCTCTTCCTGCTCGGGCTTTGCGAGAAGAAAGAAATCGCGCGGTTTCGTCACGCCGCCATTGGCCTGGTGCAGGTATTCGGCGCTGGCCGCGTTCAGCGCGCGCACCACCGCATTGCCGTAGAATTCCAGGAACACCGCCGCCGACCGGCCCGAGGCGTGATAGGCCAGCTGGGTCTCGGTTTCCAGCACGGTCACCCGGGCATGCGGGGCCAGCCGCGCCGCCGCCGAAACGCCGGCGATGCCGCCGCCGATGATGAGGATGTCGGTCATGTGCACTCCTGCCGTTTGGGCCTCAGGTCCTGGAATAGGGGTCCTTTGGGCCGCGATCTTCGCTCAGCGACTGTTGACGCCGTTTGACAAGGGTTTCAATGGCATCGGCCAGGTGCACTTCGGCGATGTTGTAATCGCCCGCCGCCACGCGGATGCGATGCGCCTCGATCATCACATCGGCATGGGAACAGCCCATCGGCGGCTCGAACCGATAGCAGGCCAGTTCGATCAGCAGGCCAAGGGGATCCTTGAAATAGATCGAGTCCATGAAGCCCCGGTCTTTCACACCGGAGTGCTTGATCCCACGGGTGTTCAGCCGGTCGACGCATTGGCTGAACGTCGCTTTCGAGACGTTGAACGCCAGGTGATGGACACAGCCCGGGTCGGTGGGCGTGCGGTCATGCACGGGTTTGCGGGTCTCGTTGGTGAAGATGGTGATCAGCCGCCCGTCGCCGGGGTCGAAATAGAGATGGCCCTCGTCGGGATTGTCGAGATTGGGCTGGTCGAAGATGAACGGCATGCCCAGCACGCCTTCCCAGAAGTCGAGGCTTGTCTGCCGGTCGGCACCGGTCAGCGTGATGTGATGGACGCCCTGGACCTGAAGTTTGCGCATCTGTGTTCCCCCCGTTTTGTCGCGAAGGATAGCCTTTCAGGCTCAAAAGGCGAGGGCCTGGAGCCGCTTTTCGCGCCGGATGCGGGTGCCGTTTCGCGATGATGCAGGGGGGTGACGACACGAGCCTTTTCGGTCCGCGGCGGCGGGGATGCAGACAGGGGCAAATCTATCCTGCCCCCAAAAGAAAAACCCCCGCCACATGGGGCAGGGGTTTCACGTTGCTTTCGGCGGTCAATCAGTTCGGGATTTCGCCGGTCAGCCCTTCGACATAGAAATCCATGCCCAGCAGCGTGCCGTCATCAGCGGTCTCGCCCTCGGCCAGCCAGTCAGAGCCGTCCTGCTTCTTGATCGGCCCGGTGAAGGGGTGATATTCGCCCGCCGCGATGGCGTCTTTCAGCGCCAGCGCCTCGGCCTTCACGTCCGCAGGCACCGCGTCCGAGATCTCGCCGATGCCGACCATGCCCGGCCCGATGCCGTCCCATGTGTCAACGCTTTCCCAGGTGCCATCCATCACCGCCTGCACGCGGTCGATGTAATAGGGCGCCCAGTTGTCGATGATCGACGACACGCGCGGCATCGGTGCATAGTCACCCATGTCCGAGGCCTGGCCAAAGGTGATGACGTTGCCCGCCTTTTCCGCGGCAGCCTGCGGCGCGGTGGAATCCGTGTGTTGCAGGATCACGTCGGCGCCCTGTTCGATCAGAGCATTGGCCGCGTCGGCCTCTTTCGCGGGGTCGAACCAAGTGTAGGCCCAGACCACCGAGAATTCGACATCCGGGTTCACCTTCTTGGCGTGGAGATAAGCCGAGTTGATGCCGCGAATGACCTCGGGGATCGGGAAGGACGCGATATAGCCGATCTTGTTGGTCTTGGTCATCTTGCCCGCGATGTGACCCTGGATCGCCCGGCCTTCGTAGAAGCGGGCGGAATAGGTCGACACATTCTCGGCACTCTTGTAGCCGGTGGCGTGCTCGAATTTCACGTTCGGGAACTTCTTGGCCACGTTGATCGTCGGATCCATGTAGCCGAAGGAGGTGGTAAAGATGATGTCCGCCCCCGAGAGCGCCATCTGCGTCATCGCCCGCTCGCTGTCGGCACCTTCCGGCACGCTTTCCTGGTACACGGTCTCGACCTTGTCGCCAAAGTGCTCTTCCACGGCCAGGCGGCCCTGGTTGTGCTCATAGGTCCAGCCGCCATCACCGACCGGCCCGACAAAGATGAAGCCGACCTTGGTCTTGTCCTGCGCCATCGCTGTGCCCGCCAGGCCCAGCGCCAGCGCGGCGCCCGCAATCAATGATCTTCTGTTCATGTTAGCTCCCCATTTGGATTGATATTGGTGGCCTCAGTGCGAGGCATGGAAGGACCGGCCGAGTGACGCCGGCGCGCCGTGGTAGCCCCGTGCCGAAATGATCACCAGCACAAGGATTGTTATCAGATAGGGTGACATCGACAAGTACTCGACCGGCAGGCTTGTGCCGGCGGCCTGCAGGTTCAACTGGAGCACGGTGACGCCGCCGAAAAGATAAGCGCCGATCAGCACGCGCCAGGGTTTCCAGCTGGCAAAGACCACGATGGCCAGCGCGATCCAGCCGGCGCCGGCGGTCATGCCCTCGGTCCATTGCGGCACGCGGACGAGGCTGAGGTAGGCACCGCCCAGGCCCGAACAGGCGCCGCCGAAGAAAATCGCCAGCAGGCGGATGCGCACCACCTTGTAGCCCAGCGCATGGGCGGCATCGTGGCTTTCGCCCACCGCGCGCAGGATCAGCCCGAAGCGGGTGAATTTCAGCGCCGCCCAGACCGCCGCCACCAGCGCGATGGAGACATAGACCATGATGTCATGCTGAAACAGCATCGGTCCGAAAAACGGGATGTCGCCAAGCAGCGGGATATGCAGGTCGGGCAGGGTGGGGGATTTCATCCCCTCATAGGGCTTGCCGATCAGCGACGACAGGCCCAGCCCAACCAGCGTCAGACCCAGCCCGGTCGCCACCTGGTTGGACAGAAGGAACTGGGTCAGCACGCCGAAACTCAGCGACAGCATCGCCGAGGCCAGCGCCGCCGCGACGAACCCCAGCCCCGGGCTGCCCGTGTTGACGGCAATGGCAAAGCCCACCACCGCGCCGGTGATCATCATCCCCTCGACCCCCAGGTTCAGCACGCCCGCCTTTTCGACCACCAGCTCGCCGATCGCCGCCAGCAGGATCGGCGTGGCCGAGACCATGAGCGAGGCGACCAGCAGAACCGGATTGATTGCACCGAAGTCCATCACGCGGCCTCCCCTTGCCCGAAACGCAGGCTGTAGTTGGTGAACACATCCGTCGCCAGCAGGAAGAACAGGAGCATCCCCTGGAACAGCTGGATCGACGCGCCGGGCAGGCCCAGCATCAACTGCGCCAGTTCGCCGCCAATGTAAGTCAGCGCCATGAGCAGCCCGGCCAGCAGGATGCCCACCGGGTGCAACCGGCCCAGGAAGGCCACGATGATCGCGGTGAACCCGTAGCCTGAATTGAAATCGATGGTGATCTGTCCCGCCGGGCCAGAGACTTCAAACAGACCCGCCATCCCGGCCAGGGCGCCGGAAAGCCCAAGACAGAACAGGATCACCCGCGCCGGTTTCACCCCGGCAAAGCGCGCCGCACGCGGGGCTTCGCCGGTCAGGCGGATCTGGAAGCCGCGGATATGCCGCGTCAGCAGCACATAGGCAAAGATCACCGCGATGAAGGCCGCGACAACGCCCCAATGCATGCCGGTATTGGCGATGATCTCGGTATTTGCCGCGCTTTCATATTGTTGCAGGTTGCGTGAGCCGGGAAAGCCGCGGCCTTCGGGGTTTTTCAGAAGGCCCGAAGACACCGAGGCCAGCCAGGCCTCGGCCACGTAGACCAGCATCAGCGACACCAGGATTTCGTTGGTGCCGAACTTCACCTTGAGAAGCGCCGGGATCATGCCCCAGGCCCAGCCCCCCAGTGCACCGGCGATGACCATCAGGGGGAAGACGATGAAACTGTCGAGCGGATAGAAGGCCAGCCCGACCCCGGCGCCGGTGATGGCACCCATGATGTACTGGCCCTCGGCGCCGATGTTCCAGATGCCGGCGCGAAAGCCGATGGACAACCCGATGGCAATCAGGATCAGCGGCCCGGCCTTGACCAGCAGTTGTGGCCGGGAATAGGCGGCGAAATCCGGGTGGAAGAGCGGATCCCAGAAGATCGTGCGGATCGCCTCCAGCGGTGGCTTGCCCAAGGCGGCGAACATGATGCCGCCGACGATCATGGTCAGCAGAACGGCCAGCAGCGGCGTTACCGCGGTCCAGAGCCGTGACGGCTGCGGGCGTTTGACAAGATGGATCATGTGGTGCCTCCCGGACAGCCGAAATCTTCAAAAGATTTCGTCCCGATTTCCTTGCAGGAAATCGAACGCTCGCAAGGTTCAGCCGTCCACATGGGCCACCTCCATATCATGCGCGCCGCCCATCATCAGTCCGATCTGTTCCACCGTCAGCCCCTGTACCGGCTTGATCTCGGACAGCCGGCCCTCGTTCAGCGCGCCGAAACGGTCGGCCACTTCCATCAATTCATCGAGGTCCTGGCTGATCACAACCACCGCCGCGCCTTCCGCCGCCAGGTGCAACAGCGCCTGTCGGATGGCCGCCGCCGCCGCCGCGTCCACGCCCCAGGTTGGCTGGTTCACCACCAGCACCTGCGGATCCTGCATCACCTCGCGCCCAATGACGAATTTCTGCAGGTTGCCGCCCGACAGCGCCCGCGCCGCCGTGCCCGCCCCCGGGGTGCGCACGTCGAAGGCCTCGATCACCTTTTCAGCGAAACCCGTGGCCTTGCCCCAGTCGAGAAACCCGTTCTTCATCAGCCCCTGCCGTGCCGCCGCCGTCAGCACTGCGTTCTCGGTCAGGCTCATGTCAGGTGCCGCCGCATGGCCCAACCGTTCCTCGGGCGCCGACAGGATGCCCGCCTTGCGCCGCGCCTCGGGGCCCTGGGTGCCCACGGCCGTGCCGTCGAAAGACACCATGTCGGCTGCCGTCACGATCTCGCCCGAGAGCGCGGCCAGCAATTCATCCTGCCCGTTGCCGGCCACGCCGCCGATGCCCAGCACCTCGCCCGCGCGCACCTCGAACGAGATGTCCTTGAGTGAGGTTCCGAACTCGCCCGGCGATTTCGCCGACAACCCCGCCACCTTCAGCCGCACCGCGCCAAGGTCCTTTGCGGCGCGTTGCACCGCGTCAAAGGAGGAGCCGACCATCATTTCCGCCAATTCCCGGGCCGAGGCTTCGCGCGGGTCGCAGGTGTCCACGACCTTGCCCAACCGCAGGATGGTGGCGTTTTCGCACAGGCTGCGGATTTCTTCGAGCTTGTGCGAGATGTAAAGGATCGCCGTGCCCTCGGCCGAGAGCTTGCGCAGGGTTTGAAACAGGATCTCCACCTCCTGCGGCGTCAGCACCGAGGTCGGCTCATCCATGATCAGCAGGCGCGGATCCTGCAACAGGCAGCGGATGATCTCGACCCTTTGCCGTTCGCCCGCCGAGAGGCCGCCGACCGTCTTGTCCGGGTCGAGCGGCAGGCCATAGGTCTCGGATACCTCGCGGATCTGCTTTGCCAGGTCGCGGGGTTTGGGCGGGTCTTCCATGCCCAGGGCCACGTTTTCAGCCACGGTCAGCGCCTCGAACAGCGAGAAATGCTGGAACACCATCGCCACGCCCGCCGACCGTGCCGCATGGGGATCGGTGGGGGCGAATTCCGCCCCGTCCAGCATCATCGTGCCGCTGTCGGGTTTCACCAACCCGTAGATCATCTTGACCAGGGTGGATTTCCCCGCGCCATTTTCGCCCAGCAGGGCGTGGACCTCGCCCTTGCCGATGCGGAAACCCACGTCGGAATTGGCCACGACGCCCGGATAGGCCTTGGTCAGCCCCTTGATGTCCAGCAAGGTGTCTTTCACGCGCGTTTCTCCTTGGGCAGCGAAG
>ERZ1699650.125-NODE-125-length-32607-cov-10.687546_pt1 | contig 32607 bp, 34 predicted proteins | sample MGYA00581512_ERZ1699650 | MGnify/ENA primary metagenome ERZ1699650 (study PRJEB42348, sample SAMEA6618698) | metagenome | isolation source: Polyester-degrading enrichment culture growing on monomer terephthalic acid, Te | collected 2019-05-17 ... | reverse complement strand
CGGAGCGCCGCGACCAACACCGGGAACTATAGCGCCGCGACCAACACCGGGGACCAGAGCGCCGCGACCAACACCGGGAACTATAGCGCCGCGACCAACACCGGGGACCAGAGCGCCGCGACCGTCGAGGGCTGGAATGCACACGCCATCGCAACCGGCATCGGGGGCAAAGCGTCCGCCGCTCTCGGGTCCGCAATTTACCTCGCAGAATATGACGACGAGGGCGACTTGATCGCCAATTTCGCCGGGATTGCTGGGCGCGACGGCATTGAGCCTGACACGTTTTACACGCTGCGCGACGGCAAGCCTGTCAAAGCCGCATAAGGAGACACGACAATGCAGACGCTATCACGCATCCTCGACGCCGCCGAGAACAGCAACTGGGCTGGCGTCCACGCCCTGCACCGCCGCTACTGCGCCGCGACCGGACGCCGCCCCTTGCCGGGTGACGTGATCATCCCCGCCGCCGATCTGGACGCCGCGATTGACTGGGCCAAGTGCCAGCTTTCCGCCGCCCGCGCCATCGCCCGTGTGCGTGAGATGAACGCGCAACTGTCGCCCGAGACGCGGCAGGTGATGCGCCTCAAGGGGATGATCCAATGAGCCTGATTGACGATATCAAGCGGGACCGGGAAAGGCCGCAAGTCAGGCTGATGAGCATGGCGACATGGAAGGTGAAGACTGATGAGCCTTCGCCCGGTTTCGTCAAGGTCGTCGGTCCATCAGTTCAGGTGCAATGTCCCACGGTGGCAACAAACCTGAACGGCGAGGATTACATCGCCCGACATGCCGACGCCCGCCGCATCGCCCGCGTTCCCCAGCTTGAGGCCCTCGTGCTGGCTGCGGAGGAGGTGGCGGAGTACGCGAATGAAATTTGCGCATCAGGTGTGAGTCCGGCAACGGGCGGTCGCTTGATCCTGGAGCGCGACGTTGCTGGCCTCGCCCGCGCCCTCACCGCCTACCGCAAAGCCAAGGATGAAGCGGCATGATCCTCCCCCCGCACATCGCCGCTCTTTTCCCGGAGCGCCCGCCGGTGTCGTCCATCCAGGCGGCAAAGGCGACCCTCGGCGCGCGGCTTCGTCGCCCGATCACCGCCCGCTTGATCCACCTGCCGCCTGACCTGCGCCAAGCTGTGCGCCTGCTCGCGGCGCAGTATCGCAAGACACGGAGCCTCTGATGTTGGACGCCGCCCCCTGCCCGCCTGCTATCCTGCCTGACGCGCCTGTCATGACGCGGATCTCCGCCCTGAGCGATGCCCGCCGCACCGCCGCCGCGCTGTGGAGCTGGGGCGGCACCGTACCCTCGCGCAACAAGGCGGTTGAGGGCGCAATCCTTTATCGCGGTGATTTCCGGCTTGCCTCGCCCGAAACGGTCGAGTCGGTCGTCGCTTTCATCGCCGCCTTCATCCCCGGCGGTCGCACCGCCCCGCGCGACAGCTTCACCGGGCCCGAGTACCGGCACCACCTCGACCCGTGCATCGCCGCCCTGGACGCCGAATTGACGCGCCTGCGGCGCCAGCACCGGGAGGGCCGGAAATGAACCCCCACCGCCGCCTCGCAGTCATCATCGAAGAGTTGAAAGTCGCGCAATCCCGCGCGGCTGACGGCGAGGGCCGCTTGCTTGCATCCCCTGCAGCGCCGCCCTCGCCCAGAAAGGAGGCCATCATGGATCACAGCACGGGACCGTGGCGCTACCCGCCACGCCGCCGGGCCAGCGCCCCTGACGCGCTGCATGGCCTGCTGAGCTTCGCGCGCCTTGCCTGCCTTCTCATCGTCTTGGGCGGCCTGCTTGTCAGCGGCCAGCACATCATCACCGGCATTGCCTACGCGATGCGTGTACAGGGAGAGAACCAGTGAACGACATGACCACGACCGGAACCGCGCTGGCGCTGCCGGAAGCAACGAGCCTTGAGGCGCTGTTGAAAAGCGACGAGGGCCCGAAAACGTTGCTCGACCAGATCAAGGAAGCCGCCCGCGCGGCAGCCAAGGACCACGACGCCAAGACGTCCGCCGGACGACGCGCCCTTATCAGCCTGGCGAACAAGGCCAGCCAGTCGCGGGCCGAAGCAACGCGGCAAGCCAAGGCCATCACCGAACAATGGCGCAAAGACACCGCCGCCGTGAACGCCGGCCGCAAGGTGCTTGAGGATGGCCTGGCCGAGTTGCGCGACGAAATCCGCGCCCCGGTGACCGCCTGGGAAGCCGCTGAGGAAAAGCGCAAGGCGGCGCACGTCGAGGCGATGGCGGTTTTCGACTGCGGGGCATCATCCGCAATGGACGCCCCCGAGGACATCCGCGCCGCGCTGGCCGCTGTTGAGGCCGCGCCGCTTGGCGAGTGCTGGGAGGAATTCGAGGAAGAGGCCGCCGAAAAACGCCGGATCGCGCTCGATTGGCACCGCAACAACCTGGCCGTTGCCGAGAAGCGCGTGGCAGACGAGGCCGAACTGGCCCGCCTGCGCGCCGAGGCCGCAGAGCGCGAGCGCAAGGAGGCCGAGGAAGCCGAGCGCAAGGCCGCTGCTGAGCGCGCCGAGCGTGAACGCAAGGAGGCCGAGGAACGCCGGATTGAGGCGGAAAAAGCCGAAGCCGCCCGCCGCGAACAGGCGGAGCGGGACAAGGCCGAAGCCGCAGAGCGCGCCCGGGTGGAAGCCGAGGAACGCGCCAAGGCGGAGACCAAGGCCGCCGAGGAGCGCCACCAGCGCGAGCTGGCGGAGGCGAAGGCCCGCGAAGAACGCGCCGCCCAGGCGGAACGCGATCGGATTGAAGCCGAGCGGAAGCGTGCCGCTGAGGCCCGCGCCAAGCGTGAGGCCGACGAAGCGCACCGAGCACGGATCAAGGCGGACATTGTGGAAGCGCTCACCACCATGCGCGGCGCAGCGACTCCCGAGGCCATTGCTGACGCGCTGATGGCGGGCCGCATCCCGCATGTGCAGGTGACGCTATGACCGCCCACGCACTTGAGCGCCTGGCCGAGCGCGCGCCAGGCATCGCCCCCAGCGCCGCCTTGGCGCAGATCGAGGCCGCGATTGCCAGAGGCAAGGCCTACGGTGTCGCGCAATCAGTGAGTGGCGAGCGGATTTACGAGGCCCGCCTGTCCACGGGGCAGATCGTGTTCCCGATGGTGGTAAATGACGGCGCAGCAGTGAAGACGGTGCTGGCCGAGGGGATGACACTCACCACGCCGACGGGGGTCATCACCCTTGAGCGCCGCGGGTTGCCCGTGGGTATCCACCAGATCGACAGTGACGAATACCACGCCGACCCCTGCTCCAAGCCTAGCCTCTCCAGCACGGTCGCCAAAATCCTGCTGGCGCAATCGCCGCTGCACGCCTGGACGGCCTCGCCACGGCTAAATCCCGACTGGGAACCGAAGGACAGCAAGACCTTCGACATCGGGCGCGCTGCTCACCGGGCGGTGCTGGGCGCCGGCAATGATTTTGTCGCCATCCCCGACGACCTGCTCGGCGCCAATGGCGCCGCATCGACCAAGGCAGCGAAGGAGTTCATCGCCGATGCGCGCGAGGGCGGATTGACTCCGCTCAAGTCTGCCGAGGTGATGCAGATCGAGGCGATGCGCGCAAAGATCGCCGACAAGCTGGTTTCGCTGCAAATCGATCTGGACCCGGCGCATTCCGAGGTGGTGGCGCTGGCGAAGATCGACGGCGTGCATTGCCGGGCGATGGTCGACAACGCGCCCGGGCATCCGAGCGTGCCACTCTATGACTTCAAGACCACGACCGACGCCAGCCCGGACGCCGCAATGCGCGCGGTGATGAATTACGGCTATGACGTGCAGGCCGCCCACTACCTCGACACCTGGAAGGCCGCCACCGGCGAGGACCGGCTGTTTCGGTTCATCTTTCAGGAGAAAGAGGCACCCTACGAGGTGGCCGTGATCGAGGTAGGCCCGGACTCTCTGGCGATGGCGCGCAAGAAGATCGCGCGCGCACGGGAAATGTGGGGCAACTGCCTCGCCGTCGATGACTGGCCCGGCTACGCGCCCGGCGTTCACCGGATCGAATTGCCCGAGTTCTTCCATGCGAAATGGCTGGAGCGCGAAAGCGTCGAAGCTGATTTCAAGGCCCGAACCGGTCAGGACATTTTGGACGCCGCCAGGCACTGGCAGGCCCCCGAGAAATTTGCAGCCGAGTAATCAGGAAAGGAAATCAAATGGGAAAAATCATGTTCATTCCGGTGACGGAGATCCACGATCCGCTCACCCTGTCCATTGGGCTGTCGGGCGGCTCCGGCACCGGGAAAACGTACACCGCGCTTCTGATGGGCCGCGGCATCGCGCAGGAGGTCGCCGGCAAGCCCGGAGCCCCGATCGGCTATGTCGACACCGAGAACCGCCGCGCCCTGCATTACAAGCAGGCGTTTCCCGAGATGCATCACTTTGACTTTCAGGCGGTGGATGACGCCGGCAATGTCGTCGGCTTCCCGCCTGAGCGCTGGATCGAGGTCATCGACGCCGCAGAGGCAGCCGATATGCCTGTGGTCATCCTCGACAGTTTCAGCCACGCATGGGAGGGCGTCGGCGGCGTGCTCGACCTGCACGCGACCACGCTGGATCGCCTCACCCGAGGCGACGACTCCAAGCGAGATGCGCGCAGCCAGCTTGCGTGGGCCGAGGTCAAGCCGCGGTATCGCCGCCTGATTGACCGGATCGTACGCGCCAAGACGAATATCATCATCTGCACCCGGGCCAAGCCGGTCATGCAGGACTTCAAGACCAAGAAGAACGCCCGCCCAACCAAGACCCGCCGCGCAGACGTGCCGTGGGATCCGGCCGCCGATGGCGACCTGATGTTCGAAATGACGACGATGGTGATCCTCGCCCCCGTAGCGCCCGGCTGCCCGGTTCACCAGATCAAGGTGGCGGACCAATTCAAGGGCCTTCTCGACCCGCGCCGCCCCATGGGTGAGGACACCGGTCGCGCGATGGCCGAATGGGCAAAGGGCCAGGGCGAGGCCCAGGCGCAGAAAGAGTTCCTGGACCGCGCCCGGGCTGCGGCGCGAGGCGGCAAGACGGCGTTTACCGAGTTCTTCAACAGCGACGAGGGCAAAGCCCGCCGCGCCCTGCTGCGCACCATCCTTGAGGATTGCAAAGCCCTGGCCCAAGAGGCCGACGCCCAGACGGACTCCGACGAAAGCGACGATCCGTTTGGCGATGAAGACGCCACCCCCTCCGCCGACATCACGCAATACGAGGCCCTTGCAGCATCCATCAAGGACCGGCTGGCCGATGCCGACAACCCGCAGGACGTGCTTGACATGTTCGACGGCGAGCTGACCGCCATGAAAGACCATGCTCCGGCACTCTACGCTGAACTGATGGCGGAAATTGACGGAAAGGCCGCCGCATGACCCACCCCCTCCAAACCGCCGCCACCCTCCGCGCCGCCCGCGCGGTGATTGCCGACACCCCGCAGCACGACGACGCCGCCCTGGCGCGCGCCTGCCGCAAGGTGATCGACCACAGCCGCAACCCGGACGAGCGCGCCCGGGCCGCAGACCTGCTGGCGCTGGTGCAGGGGGAAGCGGCGTGAAGAACAAGCTCACAGACCTGAACGATCACCTGTTCGCCCAGCTCGAACGGCTGTCAGCCGAAGACCTGGACGCCGAAGGGATCGAGCGCGAGGCAAAACGCGCCGAGGCCATCGTCTCGGTCGCCGAACAGATCAGCGACAACGCAGACCTTCAGCTGAAGGCCGCGAAGCTCTTTGCGCAACATGGCCAGGGCGTCCTGCCCATGCTGCCCAAGATCGGCGGGTCCAAACCGGAGGCCTCGGAATGAAGGGCCACCCGATCCGCTACACCGACCAGGAACTTGCCTGGATCGAGGCGAACAGCACCCGCCCCCGGCCCGAGGCGCATGCCGACTTCGTGGCGCGCTTCGATCGGGCGGACGTCAAGCTGACGAATTTCAATGCGCTGTGCAAGCGCAATGGCTGGATGACCGGCCGCACCGGGCGCCTGACCAAGGGCAACGTGCCGCACAATAAAGGCCAGAAGGGTTTCTGCGCGCCGGGCAGCGAGAAAGGATGGTTTCGCAAGGGTAGCCGCAGCGGACGCGCCAAGGCTCTGCACAAGCCCATCGGCACCGAACGCCTGAGCAAGGACGGCTACCTGGAACGCAAGATCCACGACGGCATGCCGCTGCAATCGCGCTGGCGGGCCGTCCACCTGATCCGCTGGGAAGAGGCGCACGGCCCCCTGCCCGAAGGCCACTGCCTGAAATGCCTGGACGGCGACAAGACCAACACCGCCCCGTCGAATTGGGAGGCCATCCCGCGCGCCCTGCTGCCGCGCCTGGCCGGGCGCTGGACCCGTGCCTTCGACACCTATGAGCCCGAGGTCCGCCCCACCGTGCTGGCCATCGCCAGGGCGGAACACCAGATCAGAGAGGCCCGCAAGAAATGACCAGTTCCACTCCGGAACGGCGCTACCGCGCCGCAGAGGGGGCGCAGGACGCCACCAGACAGGCATCCCCACAGCCCTGCGCCCCCAATGACCGCTGGCTTTTCGCCTGGTTCTTCACCCTGCCCCTTGCGCTGACCATCGCCGCGATCGCCGCGCTGGTTTGGTGGCTGACATGACCGCCAGCGACACCGAAAAACAGGAGACAGACATGCTCGATGACACCACCACCCCCGCCGACCTGACCGAATGGCTTTCGTCGGGCTCTACTGGCGCCAGCGCCGAATCTATCGCGGCGCACCTTGCCGGACATGGGAGCCAGTGGGGTGACTACCCCCACGACGCCGACGACTTTGGGCGCTGCGAGCGACTGCTGGACTTGGTCCCGAGCCTGCGCGCAGACCTGCACCGCATGGCCGAGGTCAACGCCTATTGGGCCGCGCTGGTGCCGCACTGGGACGACATCCGAAACAGCAAACACCGCAGCGCACTGATCCAGATCATCATCGGCCCAATCCAGGAGGCCGACCCCGGCCACGTGCAAATCAAGCCCGGCGTATCAATGCGCATCGGCGAGCCGATCACGTTCAAGGGCAAAGCCGAAACCGCGCCCCGCATGAAAGAAACCGAAGCCGACCGCGAAGTGAAAACCAAGGTCGAAGAAACCACCGGCGCCGAGCTGCGTCAGTTCATCGAGCGGGTGGAGCGGCTGGAAGAGGAAAAGAAGGAGATCGCGGATCAGGTCAAAGAGGTCTTTGCCGAGGCCAAGGGCCGTGGCTTCGACGTCAAGGCGATCCGGCAGATCATCCGGGAACGCAAGCAAGACCCAAATACCTTGGCCGAGCAAGAGGCCATCGTGGACATGTACAAAGCCGCAATCGGGATGTGACCGCCTGATGTCTCTTTCTGGCCCCTGCGCGTCAGGGGCCAGCGACGGATAGCAGGAGAGCCCCATGACCCGAACCATTTGCATCTATCACGGCAACTGCGCCGACGGCTTTACCGCCGCCTGGTGCGTGCGCGAGGCGCTTGGTGATGCCGTCGAATATATCCCCGCCCAATACGGCAGTACCCCGCCGGACGTGACCGGCGCCGATGTGATCATCGTGGATTTCAGCTACAAGCGCCCCGTGCTGGAGCGCATGGCGCTGGACGCCCGATCCATCCTGATCCTCGACCATCACAAGACCGCGCAGGAAGACCTGCTGAACCTGCCCTATCCAGCGGGCGGCTGGGATGCCCACCGCGCCGTGGCCGGGAACCCCGCCGCGCTGTTCGACATGGGCCGCAGCGGCGCGCAGATGGCCTGGGATTACTTCTGCGGCGGCGAGCGTCCGCAGTTGGTCAACTACGTGGCGGACCGCGACCTCTGGAGATGGAAACTGCCTCGGTCGCGCGAAATCTCTGCGGTCATTGCCTCACACGACATGTCCTTCGGCCAGTGGCACGACTTTGCCGCCGGCATGCAAGCCGACGCCGACCTGGGCCGGATGGCAGACGAAGGCGCGGCCATCCTGCGCAAGCACGACCGCGACGTGCGCGCCGCTCTGGACCTGACCACGCGCACCATGGTGCTGGGCGGCCACAAGGTGCCGGTGGCAAACACGCCCTATCACATGGCCAGTGACGCCGCCGGAACGCTGGCCGAGGGCAACCCCTTTGCCGCGGTCTACTTCGACGGCCCCGAGGGGCGCGCTTTCTCGCTGCGCTCACGCGGTGACGGTCTGGACGTGTCCGAGATCGCGAAGAGGTACGGCGGCGGCGGGCACCGGAACGCCGCCGGGTTCAAGATGCCGATCGGCTGGGAAGGCGAGGAATGGAACGAGGTGCCGGGATGATCCTGGGGAAGACCGACGCTGACCGACACGCGGATCGCCAGCGCTGGCGTCGACGCTACGCGGTATTGCCGGTCGCGCTTTACGACGGGCGCTGGGCCTGGCTTGAACCCTATTGGGTGCGGACCAGCACCGGCTGCCCGCACGGCGGCCCGGGCGTCTTCCTTGCCCCCATTGCCCAGCGGTTCACCGAGATACCCGAGCCGCGTGAGTTTTCTGCACCGCCACCGAAACGGAAATGACCTGACCCATGCCCGCCGCCCGCCATACCAAACAGCGCGTTCCGGACCCCCGGATGCTGGATTTCGTGCGGGCCTTGGCACGAGCTCAGGCGCGGGCGGATACTGAGGCAGCCGAATCGGAGACCCCGCCATGCCCGACCGCCGCCGCGCCGCCATCTACGCCCGCTACTCCACCGACCTCCAAAACGACCGCTCGATCGAGGATCAGGTTGCGCTTTGTCGCAACGCCGCCCGCCGCGACGGGCTGAGTGTCACACAAACCTACGCCGACCGCGCCCGAAGCTCGGCATCCATGCTGGGCCGCGACGGACTTCTGACGCTGCTGGAAGATGCCCGGGCAGGCCAATTCGACGTGCTTTTGGTCGAAGCCATCGACCGCATCAGCCGCGACCAGGAAGACCTGGCAGGCCTGCACAAGCGGCTCGACTTCGCGGGCGTGGAAATCCGCACCGCGTCCGGCGGCGCCGCCTCTTCGATCGAGATCGGGGTGCAGGGCCTCATGGGCCAGATTTGGCTGGCGCAGAACAAGGAAAAGATCAGGCGAGGCCAGGCCGGCGTGGTTCGAGACGGGCGCAACGCCGGTGGGCGGGCCTATGGCTATGCGCCGGTCCCCGGGCAGCCCGGTGAGCTGACCATTGTGGAGGCCGAGGCCGAGGTGATCCGCCGCGTCTTCGCGGACTATGCCAGCGGCATGTCGCCAAAGAAAATCGCCACTGCCCTGAACGCCGAAAGCATTCCCGCGCCGCGCGGGGCACGGTGGTCCGGCGGCACCTTGAACGGAAATCCGAAGCGCGGCTATGGCATCCTCAACAACGCGCTTTATTCCGGTCGCATCGTCTGGAACCGGGTGCGCATGGTGCTGGACCCCGACACCGGGCGCCGGGTCAGCCGCGTGAACCCCGAGGCCGACTGGCAATGGGCCGAGGCCCCGCACCTGCGGATCGTGCCAGAGCCGCTCTGGGCGGCCGTCGAGGCGCGCCGATCATCGCACACAGGCACCCGCGGCGGCAGCTATGCAAAGGCCCCGGCCCGGCCCTTCTCGGGGCTGCTGGAATGCGGATGCTGCGGCGCGGGAATGTCGATCACGAAACGCCGCGGCACATCGATCTGGATCCGCTGCACCCGCGCCCAGCAGAGCGGCGATTGCACCCACCGGGGCACGGCCCGGCTTGACCGCATCGAGACCACGATCTTCGACCAGCTGGCCAGCGAGCTGCGCGATCCGGTCTATGCCAAAGCCTATCTGGCCGAGTATCGCGCCGAGCGTGACCGGCTGGCCCGCAAGGGCCGCACCGACAAGGCAGCGCTGGAACGTCGCGCCGCGCGGCTGAAAGGGCAATATGACCGGGCGGTCAAGCTCTACTGCGATGGGGTGACGGACGGGGAAGAGGCCAAGGCCGACATCCTCGCCAAGCGCCTGGAAGCCGAAGAGGCCCAACGCGCCCTGGACGCAGCCGCAGCGGAAATCCCGGTTGTCGAGCTGCATCCGGCAGCAGCAGAGCGATACACCAACGCCCTGATCGCCTTGGCCGACGCATCGGACACGCCACCGCCCGAAGCGGTTACCGCACTGCGACAGTTGATCAGCAAGGTCGTTGTGTCACCAGAGGCCGAAGGCCACACCATCGAGGTGCACGGCTACCTGGCCGCTCTTCTCAATGAAGAATGTCGGGGTGATCTGGTAGCGGAGGAGGGACTTGAACCCCCGACACGCGGATTATGATTCCGCTGCTCTAACCAACTGAGCTACTCCGCCTCAGGCCCGGCGGAATTAGGACAGGAGCCGTGTCGCGTCAACCCATTATTTGCCGGTTTCCCGCAATTTTCCGCGCCCGCGCCACGTCACCGGACAAGCCCCACCATCCGCCACGCGCCTTGCACCGCCTCTCGGAATGTCAGGTCAAAAAAGGTCAAAATTTTGCAGCGAGAGGGCTTGATCCCCTCCCGAGTTTTGCGTAGAGACTGCCGCACAGTTGGGATGTAGCCAAGTGGTAAGGCAACTGTTTTTGGTACAGTGTACCGTAGGTTCGAATCCTACCATCCCAGCCAACTTTCCGAAATAATCGTTTGAAAGCAGTGTCCCCAGCAAGGTAGCTGGGATGATCCGAGGCGTTGTCGCACAAATGGTTACACAAATGGTCGCACAAGTGGTTACACACGCCGACCCGTGACCGCAGCGCGGCAAGCTCCCCGTCCTTTCGTTTAGTGACCCACGAAGAGGTCACGATGAAGTCCATCCCCTATCTCACCCGACGGCGCGAGACCTGGTTTTTCCGCCGCCGTCTGCCCGGGTTTTCCACAGAATACCGCCCTGTGCTGGTCTCCTTGGGGACGACAGATCGAAAACTGGCCCTTAAGTCCTGTGCAAAGCTAACCGCGCGCATGGACTTGATGCTCGACCAGACCCTTCATATCACCCTGCCCGAGGCAGACGTGACGGCCTTTTTCCAGGCCGAACTGCGCGAATACTTGCGCGGGTTGAAGGTCATGCGAACGATCCAGCATATCGATGGCACCATGACCCTGCAGAAAGCCCGGAAACATCGGATCGAGGCGATGGTCCTGGAAAGCCTTGCCGAAGATGGCCTGCGTCAGGACATCCTCGAGACCCGCCTCGAAGGTCTTGCGCCGACCGAACGCAACGAGGCCGAAAATCTTCACCGCGCCACTTACGCGCGTTTCATGTCCGCCGAGTTCAACGAGGAGATCGCGCAACGCGCCGCCGTCCGGTTGGGTGCCCGCTCGCTGACCGAACATGACAGGCTGTTGTTGCGCAAAGCGGTGCTGGACGCGCAGATGGCGGCCCATTCCGCCCTGGAGACGGAGCCGATCCATTCCTGCGACGCGGCCCGCGCGGCGGCGGTGGAGTTGCTGAAGGCGTTTTCCGCGCCATCGTCGCCGGCGGACGCTCCAGTGGCGGATGCACCCAAGTCGCCGCAGACGACCGAGACGTTGCCGCGCATTACCGACGGCGTGGACATCATCACAGGGAGGATCACTGCCAATTCGATCTATCGCCAGCGCGATCAGGCGCTTGCACAACCCGAGGATGACAAGTTCGATGGCCTTGCGGAAAACGTCGTCATGAATCGCTTCCGCGGTGCTGATATCCTGGGCACCGCCGTTCGCATGATCCGGAAATCGCGATCGCAGGGTGATACCTGCCAGCAAAAGCTTAAATCGGTCAGCCTGTTCATCTATCTGACAGGCGTCCAGGTCGCGACCGACATCCGGCAACATCATCTTGATATGTTCGCGGCAGGCCTGGAAAAACAAATTCCCAAACACTACTGGAAGTCCGACCGCCAGAAAGACATGACTTTCCGTGAACTCGTCGAGGTATCCCGCAACCTGCCAGAAGCGTCGATCGGCCTCGCCTCGCCCACGATCGCGCGACACTTGACGACCATCGCCAGCGTCATTCGCTTCGCAGATGGCGAAGGCAACAAGGTGCCCTTCACGCCCGCCACGGGCAACCTCGTCCCACCAGACAAGCGCTCTGATGCTGAAAAACGCGCCGTCTTCACGCATGACCATTTGAAAAAAGTTTTCCAACACCCTCTTTGGCAGGGCTGCAAGAGCAAGGGGCGCCGCCATACAGATGGGGATTTGATCATCAAGGACCACCACTACTGGATCAATCTTCTTCTGGCTTACACCGGCGCACGCCGGAGCGAGATCGCCGGAGCGCTGGAAACCGATATCGGATGGAAGGACGATATCCCGTTCATCTATATCAAGGGGAACCACCTGCGCGGCCTCAAGAACCGCTTCAGCCGGCGTCGCATTCCGCTTCACCCGCATCTACTCGAACTCGGCTTTCTCGACTTCGTGGGCAAAAAGCGCCAGCGCGGCCAGCTTGTTCTGTTTCCCGAGGCTATCCCCGCAAAAGTCAGGGACAGGATGCTTCAGCCAGATGGACCCGTCCCGCCCTACGACAAGAAATTCGGAGACAATCTTGATCATGTTTGGCGGCAATGCCTGACGCGAAGCCTCGAAGGAAATCCGGAGAAATACTGCCTGGCCAGCCTGCGCAGTTACGTGAACGACACGTTCATCAATCTGCGAAAGGACGACGGCAACACACTGGTCGTCCCCGGAATCGATCGCCGCGACATCCTTGGACACAGGCCGCAAGACGTGAACGAGGCAAACTACCGCCGTGACGAGAAACCGCTGGGACCGCTGTATGTTGCCGTCCGGTTGTTGCCGAGGTTGTTCTGACACCGCTAGCAGATACACCGCCCAGAACCCGCCCTCGCCCGCCTGACCTGTCAAGCGGCGCCGACAACCGCTATTTACAGGGAAAGCACGCAACTCTTTCAAAGCTGTATTTTCGAAAAACCATTGGGATAATTTAGGCTCCAGACTCGTTAATTTTCAAAGCCAGAAGATGACAGTTGCGACGAGGGCTAGGTGGCGTAGATCATCACCGTCTTCCGGTTTGCGGCCTCGGAAGCAAGTCCCTCCATCATCCGGGCGAAAACATCCATGTCACTCCAGCGCCGCCATCGATTGTCGAGGGTCTTCGGTGGACCATACTCCGGCGGCGCATCGGACCAACGTAAGCCATTGCGATTGATGAAGATAATCCCGCTCAAGACCCGCCGATCATCGACCCTCGGTTCGCCATGGCTCTTTGGAAAGAATGGCCGCAGCCGCGCCATCTGCGCGTCGCTCAGCCAGAAAAGATTGCTCATCATGCCCACGTCAGTTCGGGAGTGTGAATCACGCCGGCAAGGTGGTCGCAAGCCGATTAATGGATCCTGGCCCCACGGGATGTCAACCAAAGCAATGCAGCTCGATAAAGCCGCCCCAAGTTTCAACCGCAATTCATGAAAGCCCAGCTTTTTCGTTCCGCAAACCCGGAGGGCAGCATACCGGACAAATCCCTTGAAAAAACCGATTGTGCTTTATCCGAATCCGCTGCATGGTTAATAATTAGCCGACACGCTCGCGCAGCATACAAACTATCTGATTCAAAAATTTTGTAGAAATTGGTCGCCTTTCTGAATGCAGCCTTGGGGAAAAATAGATCCTGTTTCGGGTGCCTCGCATCACTTGATCCATCATAGTGCCGATGTAGCCGCGACGCTTGGCGCGATTCTTGAAATACCTGTGTTCAGACGCAGGGCTGAGAGGGCCATAGGGGGCAAGCTTGCCGAGGAACAAGTTGCATGCCTTGGCGCACTTGCGTTTCTTCATGACATCGGAAAGCTCGCCCCCTCCTTTCAGATCAAGGCCTTGCCTCCGCCCTTCCCCCGGAAACCGCGTGATCACTTGCGGTGTGGCTGGAAATGGCTGCTGCAAGGCGACGCGGAAAGCGCCCTCGCCGGGCAGGCTCCGCATATCGTCCGCTGGGACGGGATAGAGGTCTGGTTCATGGTTCTTTTTGCCCATCATGGCCGCCCCGTAAAGAATCCGGGGGAAAGTTGGGCGCAGGATGCCTTTGCCCCATTGGAGGGGTATGACTGGCAATCCGAAGAAACCCGGTTCGGAAAAGCGCTTGCATCCTGGTTCCCCGAAATCCGTGACCATGAGCCTCCACCGCCATCTTCGGCCTTTGCACATTTCTTTTGTGGCCTACTCGCCCTGGCGGATTGGATTGGCTCTGATCGGAACGCATTCCCTTTTATGGCGGCATTCGACCCAGACTACTGGATTATTGCCCGCGAAAGGGCGCAAAGACGACTGAGTGACATTGGATTGAACAGGTCCGGCCGCCACTTGGGCGGCCCCGCCTCATGGGCACTTGTATCACAAGACCATCCGACACCACGTCCCGCGCAGGAAATCGTGGCGGGGACATCACTTTCGGAAAATCTCGTCATCCTTGAAGCCGAAACAGGCGCCGGCAAGACCGAAGCGGCATTGTGGCGTTTTGCTCAACTGTATGAAAGCGGCACCGTGGACAGCCTGTATTTCGCCGTCCCGACCCGCGCCGCCGCGCGCCAGTTGCAAAGCCGTATCAACAAGACGCTTCAGACCATGTTCTCCGACCCGCCCCCCGAAGCCGTGCTTGCCATCCCGGGTCAGGCGGTTTCCGGTGAAGCACAAGGTATTCGCCTGCCTGCTTTCGAAGTCAAATGGGACGATGACACCGGGATCGAGCGCCGCGCCAAACGCTGGGCCGCCGAACATGCCACCCGGTTTCTCGCTGCGCAAATCGCGGTCGGCACGGTGGATCAGGCGATGATGGCGGGGCTCCAGGTCAAACACGCCCATCTGCGCGGATCCGCCCTGTCGCGATCCTTGCTTGTCATAGACGAGGTTCACGCCTCCGATGCATGGATGACGGAAATCCAGCGCAGCGTCCTGCGCGATCATCTGGCGCTTGGCGGACACGCGCTGCTGATGTCGGCAACACTTGGGGCGGTGGCACGCTCTGCCTGGCGCGCAACACCGCTTCCGTCCCTTCAGGAGGCAGAACAGACACCCTACCCCGCAGTTTGGACAAAAGACGACTGTTATCCCGTCAGCAGCAATGACAGCGCGCAAAAGGACGTCTCGATGACCATCCACAGGGGGTGGAGCGGCGAAGATGCTGCAGCCGAGGCGATTTCGGCCGCCCGTCGTGGCGCGCGGGTGCTGGTTATCCGCAACACTGTTGATCGCGCGCGCGAAACATTTGCAGCCTGCGTGAATGAAGCCCCCGACCTGGTGTTTCAACTGAACGACACGCCAACCCTGCACCACAGCCGGTTTGCCGCCGAGGACCGTGCGCTGCTGGATGCCCGTGTCGAAGATGTTCTGGGCAAAGGCAGCATCGCGCAAGCCGTGATTGTCATAGGCACCCAGACGCTGGAACAATCGCTCGACATTGACGCCGACATCCTCATCACCGACCTGTGCCCGATGGACGTGCTTCTGCAAAGGATCGGCCGGCTGCACCGCCACAGCCGATCGCGTCCGGATGGATTTGAACGAGCAAGCGCCTTGGTCCTCTGTCCCGAGGGCGACCTTGGTCGGCTGACATCTGAGCCAGAGAACGGCCTGGGGGCATATGGTCAGAACGCAACTCTTTCCGGCGTCTATCTGGACGTTCCAGGCCTCGCCGCGACGTTGCACGAGATCGAAACCGCACCACTGTGGCGCATCCCACAGATGAACCGCAGATTGGTCGAACGCGCCACACATCCCGAACGACTGGACGAGATTGCCGCGCAGCATGGATGGGAAGACTACCGCCGCCGCGAGACAGGCAAGACCATCGCGGAGATCATGGGGGCGCAAAACGTCATCCTCGACCGACGCGAAGCATTCCCCTGTTCCTTTCCCAGCGACGAGGTCATCCGCACACGGCTGGGCGAAAGCGGCGCCATCGTAACCTTCCCGGACGACACGATTGGCCCCTTCGGATCACCCGTCACGACGCTTGCCCTGCCCGCCCATTGGTCGCGCGGGCTGACGGGGGATGAATCACCCGAGATCATCGCGAAAGCGCCACTCACCTTTCGGGTTGAAGCGGCGGGCTTTGTTTATGACGCGTCCGGGCTTACACGATTGGAAGAGGACTGAACATGACCGCAAACCTTCTGGTGGCCCCTCTCATCCAGACCAACGACAGCGTGCTCACCCTGCCCGGGTTGTTTGCAGCGATGGCGCGTGGCGAAGTCACGAGTTTTCCTGCCCTGCGCCCCCATCAACGGCCTGCCTGGCACATGTTCCTTGTGCAACTGGGCGTTCTGGCATGTAGCGGACAGGATGGCCCCCTGCCCGAGGACGAAGCGACATGGCACACCAACCTGCGGAACCTGACTTCCGACTTCGAGGATGACGCGCCGTGGCATCTGGTCGGCGAGGATGACAGCAAGCCCGCGTTCCTGCAGCCCCCCGATCCTGGCGGAGTGAAATGGAGCCAGGTGGCCACGCCGGATGCGCTCGACATGCTGATCACCTCGCGCAACCATGACCTCAAACGCGACATCGCCCATGACGCATCGCCGCAGGACTGGCTGTTTGCATTGGTCAACCTGCAAACGATGGAGGGGTTCGGCGGGGCCGGAAACTACGGCATTGCACGGATGAATGGCGGTTCCTCGTCACGGGCGATGATCGGCCTTGCACCGGTGCAACCCGGCACGGCAATTGTGGACCCTTCTGCATGGTGGCGGCGCGACGTCATGCGTCTGGTCGGCAGGCGCGAAGGTCTTTCGGGCCCTGCGCTTCTGTGGTGCCTGCCCTGGCCAGAGAAACAGATGCTCGATCTGGCTACGCTCGATCCGATGTTCATCGAGGTCTGCCGCCGCATACGCCTCCAGGAAGGACAACGGGGCCTCTATGCCAATCGCGGCACGTCGAAAGCAGCGCGCATCGCAGCAAAAGAAGCGAAGGGCATGACGGGCGATCCCTGGGCACCGATCCATTTGTCCGAGCACAAGACCCTGACCCTTGGCGAACAGGATTGGAGCTACAAGCTTATCAACCGCCTGCTCTATGGCGGCGACTGGAAAGTGCCTGACCTTGCCACGCCGACCAGTGACGAAAACCGAATGGACATGGCCCTGGTCGCCGAAGCCTTTGCCCGTGGCAATTCCAAGACAGACGGCTTCAAGTCCCGTGTCATTCCCGTGCCGAAGACGGTGATCAAGTCGATGCTGGGTCCCAAGCCGACCGAGTTCTCCCGGGAACAGGTCGAAACCATCGAAAGTGTTGACCGCGCCCTGCGCGACGGCTTGGCGCTGATCGCGGCCGAAGGCGATTATGCCAAGCGCGGCAAGGCCGAATACGCCCGCAGCCAACCCGCCCGCGACCAGTTCGCGCGCATCGCGGATGCGGCGTTCTTTCCGGCGCTTTGGGAAAAGCTGGGCCACACGACCGAAGAGGCGCGCAATGTGGCGCATAACCGCTTCACCCGCCAGCTTGCCGAGGCGGCCCGCGCCGAATTTGAACGCGCTGCCCCCGCAATTCCCTGTGCCACGATCATGCGACCACGGGCCATAACCCGTGGCCGTGTGGCCTTTGAGGTCGGTATCCGGAAAATCTTTGAAGAATTGGGGATCGAGGAGAAAGAACATGTCTGACAGTCTCAATCCAGTTGGATCACGGGCCATGGCGATTGCATCGGCCCTCGCCTATGCCACTGGCGGCGAAAAGGCCGCGGCACGACGCATGGGGCCCGAGGGCGCACCGATCTTCTGGCGCATGGTCGCACGGTTCGACATGTCCCCCAACGAAGAACCCTCTTGGCATGCGATCACAAAGGCACTGGCACTGCTGACCCCCGCCACTGCGACCAAAAGCATCCACGCAGATGGCCGCAAGTTCGGCGCAGTTCTTGCCGATGGCGGCGACGCGCAAGCGACCCTTGACAAGCCCGTGTTCTCCGAACTCAGGCTTGCACGGTTGCTCGCCGTCAGGGGCGAGGCGCGACATGATGCACTTGAACGGGCCGTCCGCATGCTGGCACGCAAACATCCCCAGATCGACGTGCCCAGCCTGGCCTGGGCCTACCTGAACGAAGACGGGCAACGTATCGCCCGCTCCTACTATCGGCGCCTGGACCAGAGCGCGCGCACTCGTGAAAAGGAAACCCCAAATGTCTGATCCGCGTTTTTTGCAAATCCATTTTCTCGCCCCCTATACTGCCGCCCTGCTCAACCGCGACGATGCGGGCCTTGCCAAGCGCCTGCCTTATGGCGGCGCCCTGCGCACACGGGTCAGTTCGCAATGCCTCAAACGGCACTGGCGACTGGCCGAAGACCCCCATGCATTGAGCGCGATCGACGGAGCGGAGGATGCGTTCCGGTCGCGTGAAATCATTGAACGCAAGGTATTTGGAGATTGGGCAGAAAGTGTTGACGCAGACGTTCGCAAGGAAATTGGCGATGCCCTGTTGAAGGCGGTCTATGGTGACAAGGGCGCGGACAAGAAATCGCGCCAAACGTTGCTGATCGGCGCCGTTGAAGTCGCCTATCTGACCAAGGCCGCCAAGGCCCTGGTGGCTGATGCTGGCGGCGACAAGAAAGCTGCAAAGGACCTGGCGTCAGCATGGCTCAAGGAGCACAAGGCCAACCTCAAGGCGATGAGCGAAGGTGCCAAGCTGCCCGGTGGGCTGACAGGTGCCCTGTTCGGACGCATGGTGACGTCCGACCCACGCGCCAATATCGAGGCCCCCGTGCATGTGGCACATGCCTTCACCGTCCACGCCGAAGAGGCCGAAAGCGATTACTTCATCGCCGCCGATGACCTGGCTCGCGAAGAGGACACCGGCGCAGACACCATCCAAGAGACCGAACTGACCTCGGGGCTGTTCTACGGCTATGTCGTGGTTGACCTGCCCGGCCTGATCCGGAACCTCGGTGGCGACCTGGCGCTGGCCGGAGAGGTTCTGCATAACCTGACCTACCTGATTGCCGAGGTTTCGCCGGGCGCGAAACTGGGATCGACCGCCCCCTATTCCCGTGCCTCCTTCCTGCTGCTCGAAGCCGGGGACCGGCAGCCGCGGTCGCTTGCCGAAGCCTTCCGCACGCCCTGCAAGGCAGAAACCGGCCAGGCCGTCGCCGCGTTGTGTGATCACCTTGCTGCGCTCGATGCCGCCTATGACACGGATGAAACACGCCGGGTGATGTCGCTTGCCAACAGCGACGTGCCCGAGGCGGAACGCGGGTCACTCTCGGACCTCGCTCAATTCGCCAAGTCGCTTCCCGAACGCCTGAAGGCGCCGGAGACGACATGACGCGGCAGTGGCTCCACCTGCACCTCGCCGCGCCGCTCATGGCCTTTGGCGGAGTGACGATCGACCATGTTGGCCCGACGCGGGATTACCCATCGGCGTCCGCCTTGACAGGGCTCTTTGCGAATGCGCTTGGCTGGCGACGCGAGGAGACCATCGCCCATCAGGCCCTGCAAGACCGGATGGAGTTCGCGGCCCTTTCAGCTCTGCCGAATGGGCGACACGCCCCGCTTGTCGTGACCGACATGCAAAACGCCAAGCTGGAAAAGAACGACAAGGGCTGGACCACATGGGGACAACCCGAGGGACGTGCCGGTGCCACTTATGACAGCCCGCACCGACGCCGACGCGACTACCTGGCTGACCATGACACCCATGTCGTGCTGCGACTGAACACCGACGACGCCCCGACGCTCGCGCATCTTGCCGAGGCGCTCGATCGACCGGCGCGGCCCCTGTTTCTGGGACGCAAGCCCTGCCTGCCCACGAGGCGGCTCTTTGCCGGCTGGATCGAGGCCGACAGCCCCCATGCAGCCCTGAAAGCCCTCGCGGCACAGGGGCTGACAGGGCGCGCGCTCTGGCCCGATGATGGTCGACCCTATGAGGGTGCGCTGAAATACGACCTTCAGGATTTGCGCAATTGGAAATCCGGCCTGCATGGCGGCACAAGGATCGTTTGCGAGGGAGACATCGCATGAGCCTGCATCTCATCGAGGTCCCGCTGCACCTGCCCGACCTGCACGGTTGGGCGGGCAAACGCGGGTTTGGCAAGGGCCTGTTTGACGAGGGGCTGGCCCTGCATCACTTGCTGACCGAGGTCTTCGGTCCCGCCCTTCTGCACCCTTTCCGCCTCATGGTCGCGCCACGCGCAACGCAGGCCACGCTTTACGCCTATGGCCCGCAACCGGCCGAAACATTGATGGACACAGCCCAAAGCGTCACGCTGCCCAGTGAACGCGCCATCCTGGATGTCGGCCGGATCCGGTCTCTCCCCCGCCCGGTCGAGACATGGCACGCGGGCCAACGGCTCGGTTTCGATCTCCACGTGCGTCCCGTTGTCCGACTGGCCTCGGCCCTGACCACGGAAAGCGCAGCGTTTGCCAAGGGGGCCGAAGTGGATGCCTTTCTTGCCGAAACGCTGCGAAACGGCCATGCACGCACGCGTGAGGAGGTATACCTCGACTGGCTTGCCAAACGTCTGTCGCCCGCGGCTGAACTGGAACCGGACACGTCGCGCCTGCACAAATGCCAACGTCAGGTCGTCGTGCGGGGCGGCAGGCGGATCGACGGGCCCGACGCCACGATACTCGGCACCCTGACCGTGAAGGACCCGCAGGCCTTTGCCGACCTTCTTGCACGCGGCATCGGACGCCATCGCGCTTATGGCTACGGCATGTTGCTCCTGCGTCCACCGCAACGCAGAAGGTGAGCGATGCTCAAGGGACGCCTCGGGCTTGACAGTGCCAAGGTTCCCCACGCGGATCGCGCGGGATGCCTTTATCTCGCGCGCGGCGCCCTCACGGCGCGCGACGGCACGCTGGCCTTTGTCCAGGGCGAAACCACCCCCGCCGATGCGCTGTCACCCGGCGATTACGCGATCCCGCTGCAAGCCGTCTCGATCATCCTCCTGGGGCCCGGCTCTACCGTCAGTCATGACGCCCTGCGCCTGCTGGCCCATGCCCGCACGGCCCTTGCCGCGGTAGGCGAAGATGGGGTGCGCCTCTACACCGCGCCGCCAATGATCCCCGACCGCTCGGGGCTGGCGCGGCTTCAGGCCCGTGTCTGGGCCGATGACGACCTGCGCATCATGACCGCGCGACGGATGTATGCCCTGCGGCTTGGCGAAGTCCTGCCCCACCGCGACCTGAATGTCTTGCGCGGGATCGAAGGCGCCCGCATGAAGGAAACCTATGCCCTTTGGGCCCAGCGGATCGGCATCGACTGGCGCGGCCGCAAATACGACCGAAGCACCCCCAATGCGGCGGATCTGCCCAACCAGGCCTTGAACCATGCGGCCAGTGCCGTCGAAGCTGCCGCTGCCATCGCCGTCGCCGCGACGGCCACAATTCCCCAGCTTGGCTTCATCCACGAAGACCCCGGGCAGTCCTTTGTGCTCGACATCGCCGATCTCTATCGGGATCAGCTCACCATTCCTTGCGCCTTCAAGGCCGCCAGGCAGGTTCGCGATCGTCCCTCCGAAAACATCGAGCGCGTCACCCGCCGCCTTGTCGGACGCACACTTTCCGACAAAAAGACGATTCCGGCAATGATCGAACGTATCAAGGCCCTGATCGAGGGACGTGACTGATGCCGCTCACCATCATTGTAACCCGTGACGTCCAGGCCCGATACCGTGGCTTCCTGACCTCGATGATGTTGGAAATCTCTCCCGGTGTCTATGTTGCCCCGGACATGACGGCAGGCGTGCGCGGCCGCGTCTGGGGGGTGGTCTGCGATTGGTGGGAAGCCTTGCGCCAAGGGTCTCTCACACTTGTCTGGCGCGACACCTCGGTGGCCGGCCATCTACGGATTGAAACGCTGGGATCACCGCCCAAGACCATTGTTGATGCGGATGGCATTTTGCTCGTAAAACGAAAGTAAGTCCTCTGGGTTTCCACCCGCGCTATTTGACAATTCAATGAATTCAACCTATTGGCTGAGAGAGGTTCCCCCGCATCCGCGGGGATAGACCTTGCAGGCGGAACTCTTCGTCCGGGTCCGGCGTGGTTCCCCCGCATCCGCGGGGATAGACCCGAGGTGGTGCCGCTGGAGGTGCCTTCGGGCGGGGTTCCCCCGCATCCGCGGGGATAGACCCCACAGACGTCAGTTAAGGAGAGCCGCCGATGGGGTTCCCCCGCATCCGCGGGGATAGACCCGGCAGCGCGACGGTCAATCTGGACGAAACTCAGGTTCCCCCGCATCCGCGGGGATAGACCTGTCGGACCCGCTCATACGACATAGGCCCCCGCGGTTCCCCCGCATCCGCGGGGATAGACCCAATTCAGGGCCTAGCAATGCTAAAGCAATGCCGGTTCCCCCGCATCCGCGGGGATAGACCCCTGCGCGATGGCGGTTCGGCCTATGAGACGCTGGTTCCCCCGCATCCGCGGGGATAGACCCCCGCAATGCAGGTGCTGGACGAGTGCCTGATCGGTTCCCCCGCATCCGCGGGGATAGACCCCTGGAGCTTGCCACGCCGGGTTTCTGGTCCAAGGTTCCCCCGCATCCGCGGGGATAGACCCGCCTCGGCTGCGGCGGTCAGGGCCTTGTCAGGGGTTCCCCCGCATCCGCGGGGATAGACCCTAAAATTCTCCGCATCAGACTTCGCATAGAGAGGTTCCCCCGCATCCGCGGGGATAGACCCTGCGCTGATCGCATCGCTGCCTGTCTGGCCGCGGTTCCCCCGCATCCGCGGGGATAGACCCCCGATCAGTGGCGCGCAGGCCCGCCAATAGCTGGTTCCCCCGCATCCGCGGGGATAGACCCATGAAGAAAGCCCGCCTGATCCTCGGGACGGAGGTTCCCCCGCATCCGCGGGGATAGACCCGACGATGTTCTGCTTTATGAGGCCGACTTCATGGTTCCCCCGCATCCGCGGGGATAGACCGTTTCATTGACTTTGCCTTTCGGTTGTGTAGAGGGTTCCCCCGCATCCGCGGGGATAGACCCGTGCGCTGCGTCACACCCCATTTCAAGGGGAAGGTTCCCCCGCATCCGCGGGGATAGACCCGCGCGCCGGAGCCGATTTACAACGCCCTGGCGGGTTCCCCCGCATCCGCGGGGATAGACCCACGCCTCGCAGTGCCGCCTCTCACGCCACAGCGGTTCCCCCGCATCCGCGGGGATAGACCCCGGGCGGCATCCGCGCGGCGGCGCGCGGCATTGGTTCCCCCGCATCCGCGGGGATAGACCCGCATACCGGCACCAATCGCCGCTTTCTCCGAGGGTTCCCCCGCATCCGCGGGGATAGACCCCATGCCCGGCTGGCCGGGTGCTATGCTGACGTGGTTCCCCCGCATCCGCGGGGATAGACCTTCTGGCAACGGCGCAGGTCAATCGCGGTTGCAGGTTCCCCCGCATCCGCGGGGATAGACCCTGATCGACCTGATCCATTCGGTCGATCCGGCTGGTTCCCCCGCATCCGCGGGGATAGACCCGACATACCGGCGCCGTCAGCCATCACCCGCGAGGTTCCCCCGCATCCGCGGGGATAGACCCGTGCCAAGGCAGAGGCCAGGGAGGCCGAAGAGGGTTCCCCCGCATCCGCGGGGATAGACCCACCGATGACGCTATGCGCCGCCTTTATGACTGGGTTCCCCCGCATCCGCGGGGATAGACCCGGCTCCGATTTTAAGCTGGTCTTCCTCACGACGGTTCCCCCGCATCCGCGGGGATAGACCCAGCATCGGGGCGGCAGTCGCGACGGCAGGCGAGGTTCCCCCGCATCCGCGGGGATAGACCCGTTCTTCGTCCGATCGAGGATGTGGATCCGCCGGTTCCCCCGCATCCGCGGGGATAGACCCGAGGACGCTCTCGCTGCTGCTGTGGGCGGGCGGGTTCCCCCGCATCCGCGGGGATAGACCCCCGGCCGACCGAGGGCCACCCGCCCTGGACACGGTTCCCCCGCATCCGCGGGGATAGACCCGGTGTCGGCGATTGCGCCCCTGATAGCCCGACGGTTCCCCCGCATCCGCGGGGATAGACCCTCGCCCGGCTCATAGGTCAGGAAAAAGCCCGGGGTTCCCCCGCATCCGCGGGGATAGACCCAGTTACCCATCCGCCGATATTGCCCGAAATGGGGTTCCCCCGCATCCGCGGGGATAGACCCCTGATCAACATGACGCTGAAAGAGGTGTTGGCGGTTCCCCCGCATCCGCGGGGATAGCCCCCCTGCCTGCCCCTGTGCTGATCAGACCGCGGGGGTTCCCCCGCATCCGCAGGGATAGACCCCATATAAAAACCATAGGGGCGCTGTGCTGCTGGGTTCCCCCGCATCCGCGGGGATAGGACCAGCAATGCTAACCTCGTTCAAAGGTTCAATCCTCGTAGCAGTGTCTCAACACCCGCGACCTTGGCACATTCGAGGCCGCGGCCCACCCCATCACTTACGTTTCCCGACACGCCCTGATAAAACAATTCCGGTTGGTGGACCACTTTCAGGGGCTATTCCGAAGCCACTATTGAACTGAAGATGCGCATACTGACCGCAAATGATCTTTTCACTCAGTTCCGGTAAGCCCACGGCATCTGAAACCTGCCGCTCCAGATACCTACCCGACCTTTGCGAGCCTCGTCCTCGAGTGCGGCGTAGTCCATCGAGTATTGACGGTAGGAAACCGCAAATCCCTGCTCCACCATCCAGGCGTTGATGTCGATATTTCCGAGCTTGCATACAGAGACGAGGCGCCAGTAGCGATCGACGTCCTGGGTCCAGCATTCCACAGAGCTTTCGCCGATCAGGGTGTCGAGCTCGTTGGCGGCAAGCTGCCCGCAGCGATAGCTATTACCTTCGGCACTTTGGCAGGGCTGGCTGGATTCCGGTGCATCGATGCCGTGAAGCCGGATACGCTGTCCGTGGATCTCGATCGTGTCTCCATCGATCACGGACGCGATTCCGATAACGTCCGCCCGCCCGCGGGTGCGATCATCAGAAGAGTTTTTTTTAAGCGCCTCCTGGGGGACAGTATCAGGCCGTTTCGTGGCACCAACCTCACTCGACGTTGCCTTCTGGCCGGTGTCGGTGACATCGGGAGACGCGTTGTCTTCGACGTCAGCGCCTTTCGGCGATGGTCCCGTCTCCTTCTCGATCTCGTCGAGGACCTTTTCCCGGTCGAGGGCGACCGAGAAGACCACGCGGCGTGAACGCTCTGCATCTTCATGCCCGTCCTGTGTGAGCACCGGTTTGCCAGAGGAATAGCCGATGGCAACCAGATGCGCCTGTGCCCAACGCTGCGTGCCTTCGCTGTCTACGAAATCGAGGCAAGCATTGAGCACGTTTTGCGAGCGGCGCTGCGAGAGATCGAGATTGTTGCGGTAAGCCTCGTCCGGTGTGCTGGTGCGACTCCATTCGCTTGAGGCGTGGCCTTCGATCTGAACAGAGGCGATCTCGAGACCGGAACTCTTCAGGACTTCGAGCCAGGGGGCGCACGCGGTCGAAAGGAAGACTCTGAGCCTTGGCGTGATCTGATCCTTGCCGCGTTCGAAGACGACCCCCTCTGGAAGCACGATCGAACCGTCGGTTTCGATATGCCCTCCGATCTCGCTGACAAGATCTCCCAGCTCATCCCGTATCGCTGCTGTCAGCGCCCGCTGCTCCTGTTCAGCCCGAACCAGGACCTCGGATATGTCCGCAAGACGTTGATCAGCACCGTCTTCCTCCTCGGAAGCGGCCACTAGAGCGCGGATCAACATCTCCTCGTCCATTTTGACGACCTGGGTGAGTGTCTCGAGCATTCGCGGTTCAAGTCCCGCGGCCTCCTCCATGAGAGCGGCAAGTTTGGGATTGGCTCGCAGCACTTCTATGTTCTCGAGATATTCGCTCTCGGCCGCAGCAAGTGCTCGCATGATCATGTCGTTTTCGCCGATCTCGACGAGCTCCGACAGTTCGACCAGTGTTTCTTCGTCGAGTTTGGCAGCGCCAGCCAAGATACGTTGAAGCTGTTCCTCCTGAATGAAGCGGGTGAATTCCTCTGGCGCCATGGCCTTCACGGCCTCGCGAATGTCGATCCCGGCCTTCTCGATCGTGGCCAGTGCTTGCATGCGCCCATCCTCGAAGGCGGCCATTAGTTCTGCCTGCCTATCCGGCGTCAGGTTACCGTAAGAAGCGATGATTTCTTCTTTTTCCTGACGCAGGATCTCATTTTCTTTTTCCGCCTTGGCCTGCCAATAAGTGAAGAGCAGCAGCAGACAGAAGGCCAGAAGAATGAAAGCTTCCGCGACGGTGAGCCCCATGATGGCCCCACGGCGATAATTGCGATCTGCGGTTGCCACGCTTGCCCGGTTGGAAATAGCCATGTGGACGCCTACTCATCAGTTACCAATGTCGGGGTCACCCGTCGTCCTGTGTGCGGCGACCAAAAAATGACCGCTGGTGTGGAGGGCTTTCGGTTGGGGGAGTGGGGTTTGAAGAACTTTCGCCAAGTTCGGTTGCCCCGGCGGGCTTTACGCTCATGATGGGCCGGGGACCTGGCGTTGCTTCGTTGCTTGTATTCGGATCTGCTACCGCGACTTTGGATGCCGCTTGATCGGGTTGGGTCGCGGCCGGAGTGGCAGCCTCAGGCGCGCTGGCGTTCCCATTGAGCCAGTCGGCGTCGTGGCGATTGCGTTCGGCAGCTTTCCGAAGATCGGCCTCAACTCTTTCCGACACCTCGCTGATACGTTCAGTCAAGCGTGCGAGGTCATTTGTGCTTCGTGTGAGCCTCCCCTTGAAGGTTGCCATGCTCTTGGTGATCGGCACATCCCGCAAATCTTCATCGAGCGTGCGGAGGCTTCGAGAAAGTGAGGACACGCTGTCTCCAATCGACCGAAGGTCCTCTTGGATTGTAATCGCGTTGCCGCGTTGCTCTTCGAGGGCTCCGACATGCGCCTTGCGCAATGTTTTTGCGCTCTCGCCTATCTTGGTGAGACCGGCCTGCATTTCCTGAACGGCCACCTGCGAACTGTCCCCGACGGCTTTCGTTATTTCTTCGAAGATCGTCTGTGCCTGGCTCTCGACGGTGTGCTTGAGCGTATCGGTGATGATGCCGCTGCTTTCCTCAAGCCGCTCTTCGGCGCGTTTGACTGCGACATCTATGCTTTCAGCGATCTTGGCCTCCCGCTCGACGGCCATCTGGATAGATTCCGTGGAGAACGTCCGGATGTCTTGCACGCATTCCGAAAGCGCCACGCGGAAGTCGCGCACCTGATCCTGTAGTTCCTTCCGGGTTTCACGGTCGCGCACCATGATATCGGGTCTGATCTGCATCAAGAGCACTCGCAGGAAAACACCTACGATTGTTGACGAGAGCGCGACACCGAAGCCGGAAATCACTTCCGGCAGCAAGTCGGTCTGCGCTGTTGCCTGTCCCGGCGCTGCAACCCGATAGAGCGTGTAACCCAGCGATGTGAGCGTAAAAAGAAACCCCAGGTAGTAGCAATTATCGCCCAGAACCTCGGGCTCCAGCATCATTTTACCGGAGAGCCAGGAGAGGAGCGCGTAGCCACACAGGATTGCGGCGGCAAAGCCAGCCACCCCAAAAGGGTGGACGCCCATCATCTTCAATACGATCGAGCCCACTGTCCCTGCAACGAATGCCAGAATGAAAGCAGCGCGATCAAGAGTGTCGCGTGGGCTCACGCCATGCATGCGTGTTCTGCGGGACAAAGCCATCAAAGATCCCCCAGATTATGGATATCGAACCGTGCCGACGTTCCTTGACTGTCGAAATACCGTGCCCAGAAAGTGTCGACCTTCCGGGGGTCGCCAATATTGGCGGAGGTGCGCGGAATACGAAGAAGCGTCACCTCGACATCGGTAAGATTGCCGGCAAGGCGCTCATGGGCACGCGTTTTGGTGAAATACTCCCATCCCTCCGCGCGATAGAAAGAAAGCACGTCGCTGTTCTGAAGCATGTCGGAGACGATCACGAGGCGCCTGGGTCGCGTGGTCGTGAAGTTCGGGGTTTCGGAGACGAGCGCCTGCAGGCTTTCCATGATCGGGGAGGTGTCCTGAGTTTCGCTTTGCATCATCTCTTCGAGTGTTTCGTGAAGCGGCACCAGGAATTCGTCATTGTAAGTCTCGCCCAGAATCGATGGGTTCTGAATAAGGGGGTTTGCGTCCTCTGCAGTCTGAGGCTTGCATTTTGCGAAACGCGCACCCCAATCGGAAGGATCTTCCGAAACGACCCCCACCGATAGCATCGCTCCCCGTGGTGAGGACGCGATTGCGTCACCAAGCCAGGTTTGAATCTGGTTGGCCTGGGAGCGCGTCAACGGGTCGGTCAGGTCGAGAAGTGCCACCATCGCACCTGTGGGCCCTCCAACGGGGCAGAGTGTCAACGCATCGATTGTATTCGCGTTTTTTTGGCGGTCAGCCAACCAGAAGCCCCCGATAACGAGGGCTACGACCAGGACGATGACCGCCCCCCAACCAATCGTGCTCCAGGTGCTGGCGGATGAGTTCCGGCGCCGCGATGATGATCTGCGGGACGGCCGGCGCTTGCGTGGCCTAGCCATCATTCGCCTCCCTTGCGCAAGGCGACAACGTCCGCATCACCTGCCTCAGTCTCAGACGAGATTTTTTCGTTGCTGTCCTTCGCCGGCCGAACTCGGCGGGGCCGAGGTTCGTAGTTGCCTTGGATTTCCTCGATGGAGCGGTATTCTTCAATGGAGTGACCGACCTCATCGAAAATCTTCTTGATCGTCTGATCGACGGCCTTTGAAATGGCCTCACGCTCTTTTTCCGCATCTTGGCGTCGTGGCCCTTCCGCATCGGTCTTCTGGAAAGGCTCGAAGCGGAATTCCTCCTTGAAAGTTTTGGGGGCAGGTTCCGTGCGGGCGGCAAGATTGGCGTCGTGATAAATCGCGAGCAATGTCTGGGCCTTCACATCGCATTGCTCGAGGAAAGAATTTAGATGCGAACCCAGCGTGCTTTGGCCAAAGAGCGCGTCGACGCTCTCATTGATCCCGCGGCGCACCATCGTGTCTGCCTCACGCAATTCCTCGATCGCATCGTCACGCTTCTGCTTGAGCTCAGCGATCGCCTCGTCGAGTTCGTCCGCATATTCGTCGCGGGCCTGAATGACGTTGTGCTCGACAGCCCCATATCCCGGATAAACGTCAAGCGTGGACCGCCCCTTCAGAAAAGCGAAGAGCGAGATCAGCCAACCGACCACGATCAGAAGCCAGCTTTCGACGCTTTCAATTCCAAGTGGATTGGACGTCAGGTTCGTGAGACCTGCCCTGGTCGCCTCCCGCCAATCGCCGATCATCTCGACGGCATCACGGAAATGCGCGACGCCAAAATTGAAGCCGAGGGCGTAGGCGAACCAGAAAAGAAAAACGGCGAGTCCGAAGACCTTGGCGGCGAAGTTGCGATGGATGACCCATCGGCTTCCTAGGCCGGAAACAAAGGACACGCCCACATTTGCAATCGAAACCAGTGTCGCGGCCATGATGCCACCCAACAGACCGAGCTCGTTGCGCTGGGCGAACAGGTATCCATTGAGAATGACTTCGATCACGAGCAGAAGCATCAGGATCGCGATAGTCTTCATCCAGCCGGCGAAGTGCTTGGCCTCCCGATCAGGGATACCGTGGATCTCACGAAAGGTGTCGCGGTATTTGAAGGCCCTGCTGACTCTTTCTTTGGGCGTAGTCAGGCGCGAGGTCCAGTTGCGGACCTCTGCCTGGAAATCTGAGATTGCCGTGCCTGCGGCGATCTCGACCTCCTTGCGGGCCTCGGATGCCCTGTTGAGGCGTTCGCGATAGACACGCAGATGCTCTTCGAAGTTCTGCAGCCCTTTGCGACGCAGCTCCTCGACGCGCTCGATGATTTTCATCTCGACGCTGTCGCGGGTCAGTGAGTCTGCCGGCGGCTGGTTCTGCTCGCCGCGGATACGCCCCTGCTCTTCCAGCCGCAGCGAGTTCGCGATGGCATTGGAATCAATCGTGGGAAAAACAGAGGAACCAGGCGCAAAGGCATCGGTAGCGAAAACGTTTTTCAATTTCTCAAGCAAACATCAGACCTTTCAAAACGCGATACACAGTCTTTTTTCGACTGGTCCCCCTGATAGATTGTCGGCAGTCAGCGCCTCGAAGCTCATGGGAGGACCGGCACCAAGATCAAGAGACTATCCCGGGGCGACCACTGGTTTCCCAATTTTCATTAATATCATCGAAAATGTTTATCGTGGCGTTGGACGCGTCGCGCTTAGCTTATTTGTGGCTGACAGGCAACATCGAATGGATGGACCGCGGCGGGCCCCGTTCAGCGGACCTTAGGCTCCAGACTCATTGCTTTTGAGCCAGAACACGACGGTTGCCGCGAGGGCGATTACTGACAGGAAGACTTTCGGGCATTGGCCACCTCGAATGGCGACGCGGCGCAGCCAATCTGGCGAAACCCTCAAACGGAGAATGCCACGAGAGATGTTACCAAGTCAGTTGGCTAACGCCATGATCGTGGGGTCTGACCCCAATCAACCAAATGCCGAGGCGAACACCTGGAAAATGTTCGTAAAACAGAATTGCCACCCAGTTCCTATAGGTTCTAACCCCGGGCTGCTTGTTCCAACCACCACAGGCAAGCCTTAGTGAAATGGATGCGGCTTGCCCTCCATACCGTGGAATTTATCCACAAAATTACGACGTGCCTCGCGTTCCCAAAGTGGATTTGCCGATGACAACTCGCCGATCCTCCTTATCTGGAATCAATACACAGGTGCGATACCGTGAATCGTGGGCACCCGCGTCAATGGAAAATCGAAAAGCGGGCCGCTGAACATCGGTCCTGAATGCAACTGGTGGAGGAAAGCGTGCCGAGACAGGAAGCCGGAAAAAAGAAAAGGCCGAGGAACATCTACGCCTCGGAGGAGCAGTGGGCCGAGATCAACCACGCCAAAGAGGCGTCAAATTACACGACATTGTCCGACTTCATGGTCGGTAGCGCCCTTTCTCAACAGCTCGTCATCCAGGGCCAAATTGCATATCAACTCGGAAATCTATTTCAAATCTGCAACGACGTCCTGACCTCGGATAGTGACGGTGGAATTCCCGGACTGGCCCGTGACGATGCGCAAGCCGCAGTCGAACGGATCATTGAGACCTGTGATGCCGTGATCACCCTCCTGAGAAAAGACTGACGGATGCGCCCCCATATCCGAACCCACCATACGCCTGATGCCTTCCTGAACTATATGCTCCGGCCCGGTTCGAAACCTCTGGGCGGCACAGTTCCGATCAGGAAAAACAAGGAGGTCATCAGAAGGTTTCAGGACTTTGGATCAGGCAATGACGGGCCGAAGCCCTTCCGCCATGTGACCATGTCCTTGCCGAAGGGGCTGGTCGCCGCCAGGCGTCTTTGGCTTCGCATCGCGAAGACCGCCATCAAAAAACTCGGACTTGACCCAGACCGCATGCCCTGGATCGCGGTCCGGCACACCGACAGTGTTTGTGATCATATTCACATCGCCATCTGTCTACGCGACGTCTTCGGCCGCACTCACCGCATCACCTCCGCGAAGAAACGCTGCGAGGACGTGCATGTCCATCTGAGCGAAATGCTCGGCCTGGACCCTCCCGCCTATTTCGATGCGACGGCGCTGCCACGACTCGACCCGATCACCCCGGCACGGAGGTTGACGTCCGCCCATGTCAAATCGCTTCACGCCGATCTCCGCCATGTCTTCACGCACCGACAGCCCGAAACCCTGGAAGAGTTGGACCAGGCTTTGTCCGAGCGTCCCGGCCAATTCCGGGCCACTTTCACGCCGAACAAGGCCCGCACACCTTCGTTCTGCTTCACGAACGCGCAGGGGGCGATCCGAGGCGGCACTCTCGGATGCGCCTGGAGGCCGAAAGCAACGCAGGCCCGACTGACCGCTGCCTTCACCCTGCGTCGATGTCGCTACAAGCTCGAGCTGGATCAACTCGTCGGAATTTTCAGAACACGTGAAATGGAGAAGCTCCTTGACCACCTCTTTGTCGCAACCCACCGCGCTCGAACTGCCGCGCGACCTGCAGATCATCCACGATCGGATCAAGACGACGGACAGCCATGTCCTGGCCCTGCACGCGCTGTTGGATCTTCTGAACAAGCCGGACGACCAGCGGGAGTCGTTGGGCGAGATGCTGGCGGCCTTGCTGAAAAGCCTGGCGGAGACCCAGTTGCACTACCAGGCGCAGTTGGAAAAGATGTCCTCGCAAATCGTCGAGATGCAGCAGCAGATCAACGCGGCGGCAGACGCGGACCGGGAACAGCGGCGGCTTCTGGACAGGAAACTGGATCGCATTCTCTCCCTGCTGGGCATGCCCATCGACTGACGTTGGGATGGCTGCTTGCGCAGGTCTGCCATATCGCGGCGGCGCGCAATCCCGGCTGGCGCCTCAAGATGTTTCCGAAATCCCGGAGAATCGGAATTGCCTTTCGTGATCGAAGTGCGGCTATCGTCAGTGCGACATCAGCAGCCATCGTGAAGGATGGTTCGGAAGCGCGGATGTTCGAAGCTGACTATGCCGCAGCCACCGGCCCTTCCGAGACCTTCGACAATGAAGGCGGTGACCATGATCCCTCTGGACCAGCCTTGTGAAGCCCGGGCGCGTGAAAGGTCTAAACGTCCCCCAAGGATGACGTCGTCACTCCACGCTGACGCGATCTGCATTTGCAACGGCTCTTGAAGCGGCCTGCGAGGCCCGACCGGAAGGCGATCAGCCGTGTTCCGCTTTCCACTTCTCCAGGAAGT
>ERZ1699650.124-NODE-124-length-33073-cov-8.959234_pt1 | contig 33073 bp, 36 predicted proteins | sample MGYA00581512_ERZ1699650 | MGnify/ENA primary metagenome ERZ1699650 (study PRJEB42348, sample SAMEA6618698) | metagenome | isolation source: Polyester-degrading enrichment culture growing on monomer terephthalic acid, Te | collected 2019-05-17 ... | reverse complement strand
TGTGGCGGACTGACTTGGTGCTATTCTTACTGGTGTCAGTTAATGCAACAGTCCCATTCAGCGTTGAAGAAGGGAATGAGAGCAGCCAAACCCTATTACCTTTGGAGAGCTGAGCAGGCATCAGTCTCTTCGGACCTCAATCTAATTTCAAAGTGTCCGCAGCTTTGGGACAAGTACGCATTTCTAAAAGAACAAAGTGAAACCTTGATGACAAAGTTTGAGGCAGAGAAAGACAACGCTGTAGTGGAGAAAGGTTACAATGAAGACGGATCATTTAGTTGGTCTTCAGTATCTTACCCCGCCTACGAGTTTCAAAGCCAGTCGATATGGCTACATGAAACGGCCGTGGACGCCTTCTTTTCCTGGTGTGAACAAGCGCTTGTTCATATGGCTGTCTTGATGGGAAAGCTAACCAGCGGGAAAGAAATCGCTGAACTTCTGAAGCGAGAGTTCGGCGAGAAATGCAAGCTGATCTTGGATCTGTCAAATGTCGACGACAAGGCATCATATGATGATATTTTGGATTTGAGAGTAGGGCTACGGAACTATGTAGCGCACGGTTCTTTTGGGAAAGACGGTTCAACATTTCAGTTTCACTCTCGCGTAGGCGCTGTACCATTAAAAATCTTGGAAAGCGGGACTCAATCAGGGTTTTCGTTTGGAACTGACAGTTCAAGGGACTGGGAAAGCGACTATGCTCGAATTGATAGTTTCCTAGTTCAACTGTGGTCTGGCGGAAGGAAGCCCGCCAAGCAGTACCTCGAAACAGGTTTCCCCTGTGTTCTGACCTACACGACCGACGGCACATACAAGCGAGCGATGCAGAACGAGGATGAAATGAGAGAGTTCATCGAGCATTTGTCGAGGCAAATTGATGATGCAGCCAACATGGATTTTTAATCCACCATCGTAGATGGTTCGATGATGTCCATCCATAACTACAGTCAGTAGTCGTGGCCGTTTCTCATCGTGCCCCGCTTCAACGATTGCTTTTGCCACGACCACAGGAACGCGACCATATCCAGCCGCACTTTCCAGCCGCCGCATGTTCTGTCATTGTTCTCAATCGAAACCCTGTTCCGATTCCCGAGCGTACCGCAGATGTGCAATCTCTATTCCCAGACCAAGAGCCAGGACGCGATGCGCCACCTGTTCGACGACATGGTCGAGGGGGATGAGGAATTTGTAGACAGCACCGGGAACCTGCCGCCTCAACCCGGTATCTGGCCCGATTATCCGGCGCCAATCATTCGACATGGCGAAAACGCAGCATGGCAGCTGACAATGGCCCGCTGGGGCATGCCGACCCCGGCGAAGTTCCTCGAAGGCAAACGTACCGACAAGGGTGTCACCAATATCCGCAATGTCGGCTCTCCCCATTGGCGGCGCTGGCTCGATGTCGAACATCGTTGCCTCGTGCCCTTCACCAGCTTTTCGGAAATTGACGGGCGCCGGGGTGCGCCGCGCAATTCGCCGGTCTGGTTCGCTTTGGACGAGGATCAGCCGCTCGCCTTCTCCGCCGGGCTGCGGACGGAATGGACCTCGGTGCGCAAGCTGAAGGAAGGCGAAGTGACGGCGGAGATCTTCGGTTTTCTAACCTGCCCGCCCAATGCCGAAGTTGCGCCGATCCACTTAAAAGCCATGCCCGTCATCCTAACCCAGCCCGAGGAATGGCGGCGCTGGCTGACCGCGCCGGCTGGGGAGGCCCTGAAGCTCCAGCGTCCCCTCCCAGACGGGACGCTGAAGATCGTTGCCGAGGGGGTGCGCGAGGATGCGGTTTGATCCGGCTCCGAGCGAACTCTTTGCCCTGGCCAGGCACCGGGTCCATGAGGCCGAAGGTCCGGGCCGGCGCAGCTTCGCATTGCTGCAGGCCGCCCGACATACCGAGGCCCTGATCTGGATCATTCCCGGGCATGCCCCGCACCAGCCGATGCTCCGGGGTCTGCCCGAAGGCGTCGGGGAGCGGCTGCATCTCATCCGTCCTTTGAGCGAGACCGACCTGCTCTGGGCCACCGAGGAAGCGCTGCGCTCTGAAGGCGTCGGACTGGTGATCGCGGAGCCGGAGAAGCCCCTCTCCCTGATCGCCGGGCGACGCCTGCAGCTGGCCGCGGAAGCCGGTCGAACCACCGGACTCATGCTGATCCGCGAAGGCCAGGGCAGCAATGCAGCCGAGACGCGCTGGCATTGTGCACCGGTTGCGGGGGAACGACGGGACTCGACTCTGCATCAATGGGCCCTTAATAAGAACAAAAAGGGAACATTAAGAGCCTGGACTGTGCATTGGAATGGCAAGACGGCTGCTGTCCATCCGGTTTCCGCGGCTGGCGAGCGACACGAGCCTGCGGAGACGTCCCGTTGAGGGACCGTTCGCCCTGATCCACAGGTCAGGGAATGCCGATCATGTGCATTGTCTGAACCAGGCCGCCGAGACACTCGGATTGCACCCGGGCATGGCGGCGGCCGATGCCCGCGCCATCTGCCCCGAGCTGATCACCCGGCCCGCCGATCTTGCACGGGAAGCGGCCGCACTGGCAGGCCTCAGACGGTGGGCGGGGCGCTATTCCCCGATGGTGGTGCGCGACGGCCCGGACGGGCTTATCGCCGATATCTCCGGCGTGCCGCATCTCTTCGGCGGCGAGGCCGAAATGCGGGCCGACCTTCATGCGCGGCTGGAACGGGTCGGCCTGACCCTCTCGAGCGCCATCGCCGAGACCCGTGGCGCAGCCCAGGCGCTGGCCCGTCATGGCGGCGGCATCCTGCCCGAGGGCGCGGCGAAGGAGGGGATCGCCGGCCTGCCCGTCTCGGCGCTGAGGATCGGGAGCGATGTGGCCGAGGGTCTCGCCCGGATGGGGCTGAACATGATCGGCGATCTCACCGATCTGCCGCGTGCGCCGCTCGCGCGACGGTTCGGTTCGGGGCTCGTGCTGCGGCTCGATCAGGCGCTCGGCCTTCAACCGGAGCCGGTCTCTCCCGAGGCGGACGCGCCGTATTTCGGGGTGCGGCTGACCATGCCGGAACCTATCGGCCTCGAGGCCGATGTCATGTCGGGCCTCGCGCGCTTGCTAGGCCGACTCTGCAGCACACTTGCCCAACACCATCGCGGCGCACGGCGGCTGCGGCTTGAACTGCACCGGGTCGACCGGGAAACCGCGCAAGTCGAGATCGGGCTGGCCCGGCCGATGCGTGATCCCGAGCGGATTGCGGCGCTCTTTGCAAAAGGCGTGTCGCAGGTCGAAGCTGGGTTCGGGATCGAAGCGCTGCGCCTCGTTGCCCATGTGACCGAAGACCTGCCACCTGAGCAGATCGGCGGACCCCGAACGATAGACCGCGAGGACGCGCTGGCCGATCTCTTCTCGCGGCTCGGCAACCGGCTGGGCTTCGACCGCGTCCTGCGGCTCCTGCCTGCCGCCAGCAAAATCCCCGAGCGGAGCTTTTTAGTAGCACCGGCCGCCTACAGCGCAGCTGAATCTCCGCCGCCACATCGTGGACCAGATCGACCGATCATCATCTTTCCGCCTGAGCTGGTCACGACGAAAGGGCTTGGACAGCCCGGCCATCCCCCCGCCCGGTTCGCCTGGCGGCGCATGTCTTTCACCACGCTCCGTGCGGACGGACCGGAACGGATCGCGCCGGAATGGTGGTTCGACGATCCGGCCTGGCGCTCGGGCCTGCGCGACTACTGGCGGGTAGAGACCCAGGAGGGCCCACGGCTTTGGCTCTACCACACGCCACAGGCCCCGACCTGGCCCGCGCAGAGCTGGTTCGCGCAGGGAGAGTTCGCATGACCGGCTATGCGGAGCTCTGCGTGACGAGCAATTTCACCTTCCTGACTGGGGCCTCGCATCCCGAGGAACTGGTTACGCGTGCCGCCGAGTTGGGCCTGAAGGCCATCGCCATCACCGACCGCAACTCGGTCGCGGGCGTGGTGCGGGCCTTCTCGGCCCTGAAGGAACTGGCCCGCCTGCGCGAAGAGGCCCGCGCCGCGAGCGAGGGGGCCGAGCCTGGTCCGGTGATCCGATCCCGGCAGGTGACCGATCATTCCTGCCGCCAGACGATGCAGCACATACCGGCAGGCGATGCCCCCCGAATTCCGCCGGACATGGTGTTGCCAAAGCTGATCCCGGGCGCCCGGATCGTGCTGAGCGATAGCGAGGTCGACTGGCTCGCCCTGCCCACGGACATTGCGGCCTGGTCGCGGCTGACCCGGCTTCTGTCCCTCGGCAAGCGGCGAGCCACGAAAGGCGAATGTCATCTGACGCGCAAGGATTTGTCGGAGTGGGGCCAGGGCATGGTGCTAATCGCGCTACCACCCGACCCGATGGAGCACCCGGTCCGAGCGTGTGCCAGTGATCTGCGGCATATGCTGCGCACCTTCCCCGGCCAGTGCTTTCTTGGCGCGGCCCCGCGCTATGACGGCCGCGACCCTACCCGCCTCGACCAGCTGGCGCGGATCGCCCAGGACACCGGCCTGCCGCTGGTGGCCCTTGGCGAGGTGATGATGCATCGCTCGTCCCGGCGTCCGCTAGCCGATGTCCTGACCTGCCTCCGGATCGGCTGCACCGTCGACACGATTGGGGAGCGGCGGCTGACCAATGGCGAACACCGGCTCAAATCCCCGGACGAGATGGCGCGGATGTTCCATCGCTATCCGGCAGCGACCCGGCGCACGCTGGAGATCGCCGACCGCTGCGCCTTCCGGCTGGACGATCTGCGGTATCAATATCCCGACGAGGCGCTGGACGGCGAGTCCGCGCAGGCGCGGCTCGAACGGCTGTCGCGCGAGGGGCTGCATTGGCGCTATCCAGAGGGGCCGCCCGCCCGCATTGTGACGCGGGTCGACAAGGAACTGAAGCTCATCGGCGAGATGGCGTATGCGCCGTATTTTCTGACGGTCCATGACATTGTGGTGTTCGCGCGCTCGCAGGGCATTCTGTGCCAAGGCCGCGGGTCGGCCGCCAATTCGGTCGTCTGCTACCTGCTCGGCGTGACCGAAGTGCCCCCCGAGAGCATCACCCTGATCTTTGAACGCTTCATCTCAAAAGAGCGCGGCGAGCCGCCGGATATCGACGTGGATTTCGAGCACGAGCGGCGCGAAGAAGTGATCCAATGGATCTACGAGCAATACGGACGCCATCGCGCCGGGCTAACCGCGACCGTGATCCATTTCCGCTCACGTGCCGCGATCCGCGAGGTCGGCAAGGTCATGGGGCTGAGCCAAGACATAATCGCGCGGCTCTCGGGCCAGATCTGGGGCTGGTCGTCCAGCGCACCGGGCGAGGATCGGATGCGCGACGCCGGGATCGATCCGGCCGACGGGCGCGTGGCGCTGGCAGCAAAGCTGATCGGCGAGATCATTGGATTTCCCCGGCATCTGAGCCAGCATGTCGGCGGCTTCGTGATCACCCATGGCCGGCTCGACGAGCTCTGCCCAATCGAGAATGCCGCGATGGCGGATCGCACCATTATCGAGTGGGACAAGGACGATATCGACGCGCTCGGGCTCATGAAGGTCGATGTGCTGGCGCTCGGCATGCTGACCTGCATCCGCAAGGCCTTCGGGCTGCTGGAGGATCACCGTCACCTGAAGCTGAGCCTCGCCAATGTGCCATCCGAGGATCCTGTGGTTTACGATATGCTCTGCAAAGCCGATGCGGTCGGGGTCTTTCAGGTCGAAAGTCGGGCGCAACTCAACTTCCTGCCGCGCATGCAGCCGCGAAAATTCTACGATCTGGTCTGCGAGGTCGCCATCATCCGCCCCGGCCCGATCCAGGGCGGCATGGTTCATCCCTTCATCAACCGCCGTCAGGGCAAGGAAAAGGTCGAAGACCTCGGCCCCGCCATGATGGAGGTGCTGGGGCGCACCTATGGCGTCCCCCTCTTCCAAGAACAGGCCATGCAGATCGCGGTGGTCGCGGCCGGCTTCTCGGCGGGCGAGGCGGACCGGCTGCGCCGCTCACTCGCAACCTTCAAGCGGATGGGCACCATTGGCGCATTCCGCGAGCGGTTCATCTCGGGCATGTTGGCCCGCGGCTATGAGGCGGGGTTTGCGCAGCGATGTTTCGCCCAGATCGAAGGCTTCGGCAGTTATGGCTTTCCGGAAAGCCATGCGGCGAGCTTTGCGCGGCTGGTCTATATCTCGGCTTGGCTGAAGCGCCACCATCCGGCGGTTTTCACCTGTGCCCTGCTGAACAGCCAGCCGATGGGCTTCTACGCCCCCGCGCAACTCGTCCGCGACGCGCGTGAGCATGGCGTCGAGATCCGGGCCGTCTCGGTCAATCATTCGGCCTGGGACTGCACCCTCGAGCCACGCGGCGACGGAACGCTGGCGTTGCGGCTCGGGTTTCGGCAGATCAAAGGCATGCGGGAGGAGGATGCAGTCTGGATCGAGGCCGCCCGCGGCAACGGCTACGTGGACGTCGAAAGCCTGTGGCGCCGGGCTGGTGTCAGGCCGGTCGCGCTGGAACGGTTGGCGGAAGGGGATGCCTTCGCCTCGCTCGGTCTCAATCGGCGCGATGCGCTCTGGGCCGCCCGGGCGTTGCGAGGGCCAAAGCCCCTGCCCCTTTTCGGGGCCGACGGTGAGGGCGAAGCGGAACCGCAGGTTACGCTGCCGGCGATGACGCTCGGGCAGGAGGTGATCGAGGACTACCTGGCACTGCGGCTTTCTCTGCGCGCCCATCCGATGGAGTTGCTGCGGCCGCGCTTGCCGGACAGTCTGCCGCATGAACGTCTGGATCGAACCACCGGGCGCATCACGGTGACGGGTCTCGTGATCACGCGGCAACGGCCTGGCACGGCCTCGGGCGTGATCTTCCTGACGCTGGAGGACGAAACTGGCGTGTCCAACGTTGTGGTCTGGAGCCGGGTATACGAGACCTTTCGCAAGGCGGTGATCGCCGGGCGGCTTCTGCGCGTCACTGGCCGGATCGAACGCGAGGGACAGGTCGTTCATGTGATCGCCGAGCGGATCGAGGACATCTCGCCGATGCTTTCGAGCCTTGGGCGACCGGCCACCGACGCAGGAGGTCGCCAGCCCGGTTCAGTAGGCCACGCCACGTTCGGCGGCCGCGGTTCAACGGCCCGGCATCCGCGTGAACAGGGAAAGAAGTTGTTTCCAAGCCGGGATTTTCACTAAGGCGTGCCCTCATATCGGTCGCAATAAGCGGGGCCAATATCGTGACCACTGGAAATGCAGACTCAATTGGCAGGACGGGTGCCGCAGCAGATGACCTCAAGGCAACGACAATCAAGTTTCCCCTTGAATGCTTCAGTCCAAAAAATCAAAGGTTGCTTCAACGACAAGGCCATCGAAACAGGCGGAACACATTTTGATTGAACTGAAAATCGAACTTATTGGCATCAAACCACCCATCTGGCGCCGGATCTTCGTGCCGAATGATATCAGCTTGGACATCCTGCATTCCGTTCTTCAGGGCGCTATGCCGTGGCAAGACTATCATTTGCATGAGTTCGAGATTGGCGAGGACAGGTTCGAGGCCCGCGACGAGAGTGACGATAGCTGGGATCCAAACGATGGCCGGAAGGACGAGAAGAGGTTTACTCTTGGAAAGCTGGTCAAGAAAGGCAGTCAGTTCACATACACTTACGATTTCGGCGATGGTTGGCGACATCTCGTCACTGTCGAGAAGGTTGGCAAATTAACCGGAAGACCAGATCAGGACTTTCCCGCCTGTGTTGCCGGAGAGCGCGCGTGTCCGCCAGAGGACAGTGGCGGGCCCTACTCTTACGAAGAATTTCTCGACGCGCTGACCGACAAACACCACCCGGAACATCGTGATACAAAGCAATGGGCTGGCGCGTTCGAACCGGAAGTGTTCAGCGTGCAGCAAGCCAATGCAGCCGTCGGTGCGATGTTCGTATGGGCGAAAGAGCGCCGCGATCGAAAGTGAAACCTGGCTCTGGTTTGGCGCAGCTGCTTCGACATGGGCACAAAGCTTCAACTTTTCGATCCGAATGACAGAGTGTCTTCTCAGCCCTTCGAGGGCATCCCCGCCCTGCTTCGCTGGTGAGCTTCAGAGCCGACAACAGCCAACCCCTTCGAGAGTGTCACAATTTGTCCATCCTTTACGGACTATCTCACAGGTTTTCACAGAAACAAGTGGTGGTCTCTTTAAAAATATATCATTGTGTCGCTTATGAGCGGACAAGAACACGAAAAACTAAAGAACCTTCTTGAGGCTGTCCCCACGGGGTTCCTCGTGGACTCCGTCTGGCTTGAGCACCACGGGATAGGCCGGCGTTCCTCCTACGCCTATATGTCTGCCTAGAATGCATGGCACAGTTGCTGAGAGCATCTTTTGGCCGGAGATTGCCGTCAGGCCTTCGCACGCACTCCTTTTGCCGAACGCTCTTGAAAGAACCTGAGACGGTACGCAAACCCAGAGACCTAACATGGCAGGGCCAGCATCAATTTAGAAACTGGCAATCCGGACAATCAAAGGATAGCCTCGGCGTTGAACCCATCCGTCAATGGAAGGAACGTTTCAGTGTTTTTCGAGTCTACTTTCGCATATCTTCTTCTGGCCACTCTTTCCACCTCAGTGCTCGTTTGGGTCTGGGGAATGTGGAAAGTTCACAAACACATCCAGTCACGAAGGCGTTTGAAAGACGCTGTAGATCGCTCAGTTGCTGCCAAAATTGAGGAAATTCAAAGACGTCGTACCGTTCAAGAAACGCGAGATTTCGATCGTCGCCAGATTCGCATTCACCACTGATCCGCTTCAGGCTCTTTATCTACTGAACCTAGGGTCAGGACCCATTGATTTCTGCTTAGTAGCGTGATTCACGGCTGGAAAACTGAGCGGTGAACATGTCTGATCTTTTCTGGCTTACGGACGCGCAGATGGCGCGCCTTGAGCCCTTCTTCCCGAAGTCTCATGGCAAGCCACGCGTCGATGATCGACGTGTGCTGAGTGGGATTATCTTCATCAATCGCAATGGCTTGCGGTGGCGGGATGCCCCCGCCGCCTATGGGCCGCACAAGACGCTGTACAATCGTTGGAAGCGGTGGAGCGACAAAGGCATCTTCGCCCGGATGATGGCAGGTCTGGCTGCCAACCACGGCGAAAAGAAGACTGTGATGATCGATGCCACTTACCTGAAGGCCCACCGGACAGCGACCAGCATGGGCGTGAAAAAGGGGGGCGTGGGCGCCTGATCGGTCGGACCAAGGGTGGCATGAATACCAAGCTGCACGCTATCTGCGACAGCCAAGGACGCCCGCTGAACCTGTTCGTCACGGCGGGTCAGGTCAGCGATTACATTGGTGCCCGCGCATTGCTGAGCAGCCTGCCGGATGTCGACTGCCTGCTCGGGGACCGCGGATATGATGCCGACTGGTTCCGGGAAGCTTTGAAAGACAAAGGGATACGCGCCTGCATCCCTGGCCGGAGACAGCGAAAGAAACCGGTGAAATACGATAAGCGCCGCTACAAACGCCGGAACCGGATCGAGATCATGTTCGGCAGGCTCAAAGACTGGCGGCGCGTCGCAACCCGGTACGACCGTTCCCCAAAGTCTTCCTTTCAGCTATCGCACTTGCCGCCCTCGTCATCTACTGGCTTTGAAACTCAATGAGTCCTGACCCTAGTTTTTGGCATGGGGTTCAAGCGAATGTAGCGACCATTTCGCCTCATCGCAGCACACATGCCGTATTCAGCCGCCAATTTCATAGCAGGTACTTGGCCTTGACGGCATTGCATCCGCCTCTGAAAGCCGAGCCAGCCAGATTTGCATGAGCTTGGCATGCTATAGTGCCAATCATCCTGATCTCACCTATGCCGTAACCAGGCCATTGACACCGCAGCTTATGCGGCTTGACTGTCCGTCACGGATGCCAATGGCGCCCAATTCCACGGCAGTAATTCATCCAGTCTGTTGATCTTGTGATCGTGGATGCGGTCGAAGATGTCAGCCAGATAGGCCAACGGGTCGAGACCGTTCAGCTTGGCGGTTTCAATGACGGGCATTGCCTTGAATTCAGGCGAATGGTTCTTTCGTTTATTCATCTTGGATCACCTCTCTCATCGTGCGATCCACCTTAATGACTGGTCCGAAATTCCGCGACCAGCTCTGCTGGGGCTTTCCAGGCGCAATGTATGTCAGTCGATGCCTGTATCCTGAACCCACTTCAAGATCGCCATACCTGTCATCGAGCCCGTAGGATAAATCCGCCCGGGGAAAGGGAAAGCGCGGCCTTAACCTGATTTGTGCAACAAAGCCATGTCGGCAGGTCAAATGCGTTAACGTTTTGGTCGGTTATTCTTAGTACGCTCGACTTCATTGGTGGTTTGGGAGAGTTGAATGACCGCGACAAGCTTGATCAATTCGATGGGTGGGCCTACTGGCTTTGGAGAAAACACGCTTGCCCGAGGCGATGACCTCGGTAGCGCTGCCATTGATTTACTTTCGATCTTTGACAACGGACTGGACCTATTTGGGGTGGTCTATTCAGAGCTTTGGATCAATACCAACGGAACAATAACTTTTTCGGGCCCTTTATCATCGTCGTCGCCCCAGACAATCGATGGCTCGATCCCAGCTGGTATTTTCCCCTTCTGGACCGATATAGACACACGCAACCAACAGGCTGCTTCAGCTTCCCCTGGAGGCACTTCGCAGGGTACTAACCTCGTTTATTACGAATTCGACCCAATCAATGATCGGTTGGTCGTCACCTGGGATGATGTAGGATATTTCCCCTCGAGCAACGATTACTCGAATGCTTTCCAGCTGGTCATTCAGGATCGATCTTCCAGTCCCGGGCGTTCCGTTGGCGACTTTGATATTGAGCTGCGCTATGAGTGGATAGATTGGACGGCAGGTGGGTATTTCGCAGACGGGTACGCTCGCGCCGGTTTTTCCGCAGGTGATGGAGAACACTATTTCGAATTGCCGCAATCGGGAGATCATGAAGCTCTTTTGCAACTGGAATCGAGTGTGGGAAATACAGGTGAACCTGGCCTTTGGCAGTTCGAAATCCGCAACGGCTCGGCTCCTCAGAACATTAGTATACTCGCCGAGGGCGACATGATAGAAGGTGATACGGGTACAACGCCACTAAGTTTCACCTTAGAGAGGACTGGCGAGACATCAGGGACACTGAGCGTCGATTGGTATGCGGCGGGCACCTCAGCTCATCCAGCGAGGCCAGGTGATGTGGCCACAACGCTGCCTCTTTCAGGTTCAATTTTCTTCGATGTGGGTGAAACGACACATACACTCTCGATTCCGATCCAAGGAGATCTTTACCCAGAGTTTGACGAGCGTGTAGTCGTATCCATAGAAAATCCGGTTTCAAGTACAACTGCGCCAGTGATTCTTGAGCAGCCGTTCGCTACCGCGGCGATCCTCGACGATGATACCCCCGCACCACCCGCACCAAGTAATGGGCCTAGCGCATTTTTTGTGGGTACCGCCAGCATTATGACATTTGATGGTTTGTTCTATGAACTGCGTGCCGCCGGAGAGTTCACCCTGTGTCAGTTCGGAGATGGGGGTGATTTCGAAATACAGCTAAGGACAGAAGCGACGGGTGGAAATGTAACTGCAGCAACCAGTGTCGCGATGAATGTTCTCGGCCATCGCGTAACACTTGATCCATCACGGTCGGCACCCCTCTACATAAATGGCACGAGGACTGTGGTAGATGAGCTTCAGGGACCCCTCGAGATCGGAAATACGGGTGCTCTCCTTTATCGGAATGCGGAGAAATATACGCTTATCTTGCCCGATGGCGATCAGTTCATAATAGAAATGGACTCATTCGGCTATATCAGCGTTAGCTCTCACCTAGCCGCAGAGCGGCCAACAGGCCAAGTACTCGGTCTTTGGGGGAATGCCAATGATACGTTTGAGGATGACCTATCAACTAGAGACGGTTCGACGCTCAATACCCCCAGCAGCCAAGCGGAATTCACAACATCATTCTTAAATGAATGGCGCATAGAAGACAGTTTCTCTTTTTTTGATCGTCGCCTTGGTGAGTTGACAGATAATTGGCAAGACCTAACACCATACTATCTACCGTTGGCATTGTCTGACCTGCCATTAGATCTACGTGAGCGCGCTCAAGCCGCAGCTCAGGCATTGGACGACTTTCCCAGTTTGCTTCATGAAGTGGCGGTTCTCGATTTTGCATTGACCGGAAACCCGTTCTTTATTGACAACTTTACTGAGCTTGAGATCACGCCCGAGCGCATCATTCATTTCACATCGATTTTACCAGACGAGGCGTGCGCGACCTTGGTGTCCGGTGCAACGACGCAGCTAGTTGAAGGTAACTCAGGGACACGAGATGCGGTCTTCTGGATCGACCGTATCGGTAATCTGAGCGAACCGCTCGCGTTGAGCTATGTGCTATCTGGGGATATTGCGCGCTCAGATTTGATCAATATGCCCATGTCAGGCAATCTGAGCTTTTCCGCTGGGCAATCGCGTCTATATTTCGTGGTCCAGATAACTGGAGATTCCGAGCCTGAGCCTGACGAAGATCTCATTATTACAATCGCGACATCGGATGCTGTGCAATTGAACAACTCGGCGACGTTGATAGTTCTCGACGATGATAGCACACCGATTCTCACGGGCACATCTTCGCAAGAGACTTTGAGTGGCGACGCCGGGTCCAACGTGATTTTCGGTTTTAAAGGAAAGGATTTCCTTCTTGGTGGTGGGGGAGATGATGCGTTGTTCGGGGGATCGGGGAATGATAGCCTAGAGGGGGGGAACGGAGCAGACTTTCTGGATGGGGGAGGGGGGCAAGATATTGCCAGCTATGTGTTTTCTACAGGTCGGGTTATGGTTGATCTCCAAAATGAAGCATATGATTTTGGAGACGCGGTCGGCGACACATATATTAGTATAGAAATCTTCCAAACTGGGCGGGGCCCTGACCAACTCAGGGGCGATGAGCGCGGCAATGTCTTTTATACGGGAGCTTTTTCAGATCGCCTTTATGGTCGTTCTGGAAACGATGTGCTCTTTGGAGAAAGTGGCGCGGATGCATTTTATGGGGGACTAGGTGCCGATGTTATGACGGGGGGCGATGGCGACATACGGGACCGGTTTATATATTTTGCAATAAGCGAGACGGGCGTCGGGCAAGGCAACCGCGACATCATCACGGATTTTCAGCCAGGAGCAGACCGGATAGAAATCAGCCGCTTTGATGCAGACACGACGCTCGGTTTTAAGCAGCGGTTCGTGTTCATTGATGATGCAGTGTTTTCTGGTCAAGCGGGCGAGCTGCGGTGGTTTGCGGAGCAAGAGGCTGGATTCACTCTAGTACAGGGTGATACCGATGGGGACACGCTGCCTGACTTCGAAATAGAGCTCACTGGTCTATTGGAGTTAACTCCTTCCGACTTTTTATTGTAGAATACGGGGATGAGTTTGTGCGGTAAGTATCCGGCGTGGCATTGTTTGAGGTGCCCCTAGTTTCCTAGAGTCAGGACTTCGGTAACGGGTCCGTCCGAGTCAAGGCATTCTGTCCGAAAAGATTGTTCCCGCCGAAGCAGTTGATTGACCTTATTTCGGTGTTCGCGCCAGTTCTTTACGCCGCCCTGCATTGAGGTCCTTTGGGCACATGCTTCGGTCCGTGGTCAGCGCCTGGCTGCCAACATGATGTAAGCGGTGCCTGAACCCCGTTGTCAGTTCAGATTGACGGTTTTTGGAATACCCATGGCATAAGGTCGTCGATGTATGACGCGGGGTGGCCGCCCGCAATGGCGGTCAGTGTTTCGCGCAAGTAGGCGTAGGGGTCGACGGCATTCAGCTTACAGGTTTCGATGAGTGAGGCCATACGCGCCCAAGTCCGGCCGCCTTCGTCGTGACCTGCGAAGAGCGCGTTCTTACGATTGAGAGTTATGGGTCGAATGGTATTTTCGACCGGGTTGGTGTCCATCTCGACGCGGCCATCCGTCAGGAATAGTTGCAAGCCGTCCCAATGCCGATGGATATAACCAAGCTTCTCGCCGAGGCGGGACTTGGCGGAGATGCAGCTGCGCTGATGGGTCAGCCAAAGACGGAAGTCGGTGACCAAGGGTGCAGATTGCGCCTGGCGTGCGGCAAGACGTTCTTCCGGCGATCGCCCTCGGACGCTGGCTTCGATCTTGTAGATCTGGGCGATGCGGCGCAAACCTTCGGCTGCAATCACGGAGCCGTCCTTCTGATGGATATCATGCAGCTTGCGCCGGGAATGCGCCCAGCAATAGGCAAGCTGGAGGGGCTCTCCACCCACGCGCTTGGGTTCGGCCAATGCATTATAGCCGGTATAGCCATCAACCTGCAGGATGCCGTCAAAGTCAGTCAGAACGTCCATCGCATGGCTGCCATGGCGCCCGGGGGCATATTCCAGAGGTGCAGAAGGAGCATTTGGCCGCCAAGGCAGGTGACAAGACGACAACCATGCCTGCGCCAAAGCGCACCATCGGCAATCTCCCGGCCGCACTGCCGCGCATCGAAGAGGTTGTCGAGCCCGACAGCCTGATCTGTCCTTGTGGCTGCGGTGTCATGCACAAGATCAGCGAAGATCGCAGCGAGCGGCTGGACATCGTGCCGGCCCAGTTGCGTGTGATTGTCACCATCCGCCCCAAATATGGGCGATTCTATATTTGACAAACCTGACGTTCATACGCCCTTAACCACGCCTTGATAGGCAGGCATGGGCGAAGGCACGCCCCACTAAACTTATCAAAGAACTACTGAACCTAAAACGATAAGCCTTCGGGGATCATTTGTCCTCGGGGCTTTCGTCCGTCTCTAATCACCTCACCCGACCCTGGCTAAGGAACCGCCAAATATGTGCGAAACTCCAGCTTGTCCGGTCCACCGGATAACACTAGTCATTTGTAGTGGCAGGGCCATACGTTTCTCTGGTGGAATGATTGCTCTACTTGCATGAGCAGAAGGATCACTTTACCACGTCAAGTATGAGAGACACGGCCACCAAGATCGCCGCAGGTTTGGAACGCGCCTTTGCAGCTCGGGGATTTTCTGAACCCTGTGTGGATGACTTGCGCGAAGCCGCGGGGGTCAGTCTGCGTACGCTCTACAAATACACACCGTCGCGCGACGCCATGGTTCGCATGGCCCTTGTGAAGTGGTCCCGATTTTTCGGACAGCCTGGCAGCGTTTCTAAGGTGTATCGGATTTAGGTTTCATGCTGCCAATTTCTGATTTCGATGGGCCCAGCATTCCTCCTTTGGCGTTCTGCGCTCAAGGGAGGAATGAGGGCGCTCGGTGTTGTAGAACACTATCCAGTTGCTGATTACGCGCCAGGCGTGGAAGCCGTCGGCGATTTCTTCGAGATAGACCGCTTCCTGTTTCAGGGACCGCCAGAGCCGTTCGATGAAGATGTTGTCCATGCAGCTGCCCCGGCCATCCATCGAGATTCGCACGCCGGCCTCGGTCAGTGTGGCGATCCAGGCCGATCCGGTGAACTGCGACCCTTGGACGCCCTTCTAAGAGTCAAGCGGCGATCTGGGACTGATTGATCTGTTTCTGGCGCCGCATGATGATGCCGAAGACTTCTCGGGCGATATAGCGCTTGAGGCTGCGAATTGCTTCCAGCTTCGAGTTGCCAGAAGCGATGCGTTTGGCAACGTAGGCTTGGGTGCGCGGCTCCAGTCGCAATCGTCCGATCGCGATAATGTGGATGGCGCTATTGGCCGCGCGATCGCCGCCTCGATTCAATCTGTGCCTAACGGTTTTACCTGATGACGCCGGAACAGGACTGACGCCACACAATGCCGCAAAGCTGGCCTCCGACTTGAGGCGCTCGGGGTTATCGCCAGCCGTCAGCAGCAGCTGCGCTGCGCTGTTCAAGCCGATCGCTGTGTGTTCGAGCAGCTCTGGGGCAAGATCTTTGACGATGGCTTCGATCATGTCATCCAGGTCGGCGATCTCGTCATGGAGTTCCAGATAGCGCCGCGCCAGCGATTTGAGCGAGATGCGATAGGCTTCTTCGACTTCCCGATACGCCGTGAGATCAGGCCGCCACGCTGCCAACGTGCGAATTAACTGCATGCGGGTCATCTGCCGCAACGGGTCCCGCAACCTGTCGGGCGCGCAGACAATCGTCGTCTGGATCATCTGCAAGGCGATGCGGCGCGCCTGGACGGCCGTCTTGCGACAAACCCGCAGAACACGGAGACTTTCGACCATTCCATCACGGCTTCTCGGTGTCACGGTATGCCGTTCGGCAAAGGCGGCATGGGCCGCACTTTCTGCATCGAAGTGGTCGTTCTTTCCGCGTCGGCGTCGGTCATGCTTGTCAGGGGCAGTGACCTCCAGAACCTCGACACCAGCCGTCTGTATGTAACGCAACAATCCTGCGCCATAGCTGCCCGAGCATTCGATTCCAACGCGTTGCAAGTCGCCGAAAGACCGCATCCAGACGAGCATCAAGCGGTAGCCATGACGCGTTGTGGGAAAGCTCTCGACACCGAGAACGCGGTCCTGGTGATCGACGACCGCAGCCACGTGCAAGTCCTTGTGGGTATCGACGCCCCCGACGACGTGAGATGCTTCTGAGTGTTCGGCCATCCTAAGATCCTTTCCTGCGGCACGTGAACGAGCATTGCTCAGAAGAATGCAGGGACAGGACAGTCATGAGACCAGATGGTCAGGCCCTTCTTGGGTCACGGCGCACCTTTGAGACAAGCTCGCCGCAGGGCGTTCCCGGATGATCGACAGGTCCAGGGAAAGACACGTGTCAGGTCGATCGGAGTGAGAGTCAGATCACACCGGAAAGCCATGCGGCACCAACCCAGCGAATGGTCGATCGGTGTTTGAGTCAAACCACCCGAGAACTGGCACCAATCGTATGACTGTCGGTGTTCATGATCTCGGGCGGACCGAACTTGTCGATGGCATCCTTCAACGCTTCGACGCAGAAGCCGGCATGCATCGTGTTCGACAGCCGCCAGCTCAGAACCTTGCGGGTTACCCAATCCATGATCGCCACGAGATAGAGGAACCCGTGCCGAACATGAATAAAGGTGATGTCAGCGCACCGGACCTGGTTGGGGCGGTCGATAGTCATGCCTCTCAGCAGATACGGGTAGACCGGGTGCTGCGGATGCGGCTGGCTGGTCCTCGGCCGCTTGTAGATCGCCTCCAGCCCCATCTTTGCCATCAGCCTACGCACCCGGTGCCGCCCGGCCATGTCCGGACTTCTGGGACCACTTCAGTTTCGGCCGAAACCCAGAATGTTTGGCGATGCTTCGATGTTAAGCGCTCCCGTAGTTTCGACATTTCCCAGATGACCATTCGGGTGACCTTCTCGGCTTCGACATGGTTTTGTCTCAGCCAGTCCTTGTCGCCGTCGACGGACAGGACGAAGCCGTTTGGGTTCGGCATCTTGCCAGAGATTGTGCAGTAGAGTTGTCGTCGCCCGGACACCTCGTATCCATGGGCGTCTAGAAGGGCCTTGTTGGATCCAAGCGTGGAAAGCTTCCAGTTCGGGACCTGGCTGAACAGGTTGATCCGGTTCTTCCGCTTCGGGATCGCGGTACGCCTCCTCGATTTGGTCACATCCCGGGTTCGAGCAGGTTCACATGCCTTCAATCTGGCGCAGGAACATATGGGACCGAAACGAGGGGTACCGATAACAGGTCTCACTGATCTGAAAAGCACGACAAGCCAACGCAATGCTGACCCTATGCCGTGCGACCGCATTCATGGCCATCTCTCGCCCCAAAGACGGTCTTAACGCTTTTTTCCCAAGGCTTCCTTCAGCAGATCGTTCTGCATGCTCATCTCAACATACATCTTCTTAAGGCGACGGTTCTGTTCGGCCATGTCCTTCATCTCTGTAATGAGGGAGGCATCCATGCCGCCAAATTTGGCACGCCAATTGTAAAAGCTGGCGCTGCTCATCTCATGCTCCCGGCACAGCTCCGAGACCGGCACATGGCCCGGATACTGAACTCCGCGCGATGCGCCCGGATGAAGGCGTACTTCATTGGGACTCGCGAGCGAAGTACGCCGTTGCCTTTTTTAGGATGTTGCGCTCTTCAGTGACCCGCGCCAATTCCCGCTTCAACCGTCGGATCTCAGCTGCCTGCTCATCCTCACGTTCGCGCGCGTTGCCCGGCTTCGCGAACTGGGCCTTCCACGTGTAGATCGACTTGGTGCTCACCCCGAGCCGCTCAGCCACCTCAGCTACTGGATAGCCTCGATCGACAACTTGGCTGACTGCATCCTTCTTGAACTCGTCGCTGAACCGATTTTGCGCTGACATTTGTCTCTCTCCTTGGTTCCAAAATTACCAAGCAAAGCGTCTACAAATCTAGGGGCACCTCAATCGTTGGTGGACACTATCAACACACTCTATGGCGCGTCAGAGCAGCAAGGCCGGACGCTTAACCTCGATGCTCGCCCAAAGCGCGTAAAATGACCCATCCAAAGGCACCCGCAATCATAAGTTCTTCGATGGTTTGCCCTCTCGATTCTCGAATCAGCACCATGCTGACGAATATCACGAATGCATTGACTGCCGGGTGCACCCCGGCGATCCAATCTGCCAGATCCAAGATACCTTCTCTCAAATCGTGTTCTCCCTCTGAAATTTCGCCGAACTTCTTATGATGTCAGGAGGCTACTTATGCTCCTATGGGGGGTCCAGAAGTAATTCAGAATTTGACCCTGTGTGTGGTAGGTTGGATTTATTCTGTTAGTTGAACTAGCCAAGCGTAACCTCTCAGCCCATCGCTGCCAACAATGGGGCAAGACCCACAAGCCAACCCAAGAGTTCTCCTAGGGCACCAAAACCGCTGCTATCTTCATCAAAACCCTCCTCTTCTTGTTCATCATCATCGGGTACAGAGTGTTCCGTACCTTCCATCGAAATGAACAGATCTTCGATCTGCACCTCCTGTGATTCGATGCCTTCCGCTTCGCCGTATGTAAGAGCTTCTTCATTAGCCCATTCGTTCGATGCGAGTTTCACGGGGTCATCTTCCACTATACCAAGCAATTCTTGCATCTCCGGAGAATAAACGGGGTTCTCGAGAACGATCTGGATAATCTCGTAAGGTTCAAGATCTTCCATAATGACTCCATCTTCGAGGGATGTATCTGCGTCCAGGTCCGTTACTTGAGCCCGCGAGTCGGGGTTGCCCGGCGTGTCCCCTTCCACAACACCTAGCCTTGTTACGGTTGCCGTCTCCCACTGAGCGACAATATTGCTGAAGTCCAGATCTGCCTCGGCACCGTGATCATCGTTTGAAATCATGTACACAACAAAACGCTCTTCGCCGCCAAACATGTGTACTTCCATCCCCTCTTCGACCAGTTCGGTCTCCCTGGATCCAGCATTGGCATCCAAGACGCGAAGCCCTTCAAGGTTCCCAGACATCATGCGAAAAAATTCTCCGGGGATGTTTAAGTCCTCTTGACCCTCAGCGCTCGCAAGAGATGTCCTGGTGTTGTGTTGAATTGCCCAGACATGGGCTTCCTCAACATCGGCTTCCACCATGGCCTCAAGAATATCAAGCATTTCCGCCGGAGTGTGAAGCCCGAAATCTGTCTCGCGGTCGAAATTCCCAGTATTGGCCTTTTGATTCCATTCAGTAACATAAATGGCAATAGGCTGGTCGATCTGACCCCAGGTTTCAGCAATCGTATCGAATTCATGATACCAAGACGATGAATTGTCTTCTCCTTTTCCGTAAACATGCGCAGCAATACCATCAACTAAACCTATCGTACCTTCTTCTTGAAAATGTCCGATCATGATTGCGTTTGCTACTTCGGTATAATCTATAGCACCCGTGGTCATTATATAGGATTCGTCCAGCTCAATGCCATAGTCATACCCGATGGCAGCCAGCGCATCCTCGGGGTCAGACCACTCTGAATAATCACCGCGCAAATTAGCTTCGTTATTGTTCGTGCCTATTTGCACGACGATGTCGACGTCGTGCGCTTGCGAGTCGACAGGAAATTTGTCCAGTTCGTCGGCGATGATCTCCGACATCTTGCTGGCAACGCGAGCATATTCTAGCGTTGTCATTGAGCCGTCGTCCCAATCGCCAATACCCCAATATTCGTTGCCAATTTCGAAGGACTTGATCGATGGAGATCCGTAGTACCCGCTAAGTGTGTCGCTTACGAATTGACGCAATCCGGCCTCATCTACGTTCGCGAAGCTGTGACCGAGTTCGTCCTGTTCCTCAGTCAGATAATGCCGAGTAGGTAAAACGATAGTTACAGGGCGGTCACTTTCTTCAGCGAACTGCATGAATTTTGAAAAAGGGAAAATAGTTTCTTCTGCACCGCTTCCAGGGTAATTTGCTGTAGTCGCATCCGGATTGTTGATGTCAAAAAGACCTTCGGTAATAGCACCACCCGGAAATCGCAATCCGGTAACTCCGAGGTCATCCACCGTTTGTGAATACGTTCCCTCTTCTCCTGCAACATCTCGATGAAATAGAAAATTGCCTCCGAAAAGCCCAGAGTTAACCTCTTCACCAATAGTGACATTTGCGCTGAGCACCGTCATTTTCGTTTCTCCCACCAGTGACCACAATCGGTTCATTCCACGGGGGAGTGACTAATTCTCGAGCCAGACATTTTTTGGCGTCAAATATGGAAACAATTAGACCTGAGTGATTAATGAGAATGAAACTCGAATAAATTTGTCCGACAATTTTATATGTTACAATTATTGGGTATTTTATATTTTGTATAAGGATAGTTTATACCTTTCCCATATAACCAAGTGGAGAATAAAATGAAGGGTTGAACGCATGTTAGGCTTAGGGGTGCTCTTTCTTTTTGGCATGGCCGCCAGCGCTGTTGCAGTTTTTGAGTGGGGCACAGAAGAGGAAGAAGCGACAGAGGAGGAAGATTTTGATGAGAATGCCGCGCGAATGGGCCTCGAGTTAGACGATCCAGACTTTGGCAATTCCAACGCCCAGCCTAGCTCGTCAGAGAACAGTATCATTCCTATTGATCTGACAACTTACACGATGGAAAATGATAGCTTCGATAGTATCGAGGGCTCCGAACCGGATGAGCGAATTGAACTAGGTGAAGGCCATCACATAGTTAGTGTGCGTGGTGGTGGAGCGGACACAGTTGATGCTGGTGATGCGGACACGGCTCTCATCTTTTTCGGCGGAGGAGATCTTGTTCTCGGCCCCGACAAGGCCGAAGGTATAAGCGACTTCGTGGCAGTGGCAGTTGAAGGAGGAGAGTTGCAGGGCGGCGCAGGAGATGAGTTTGCTCAGGCAATCGGTGACGGAGCAACTTTGAGCGGCAATGCAGGCAATGATATGCTGCTTAGTGACAAGGGTACGAGCACGCTGATCGGCGGTGAAGGAAATGATACGCTTGTAGGGGGCATTACGGAGGCCAGTTATCACAGTTCTGATGCCGACGCGTCTTTCCAGACCGATGATCGAGCCGAGGATTATCTGTCAGGGGGAGATGGAGACGATCTTCTTCGGTTCTCTACGGGGGACATTGTAGAGGGTGGTGGTGGGGCGGATCGCTTTGAAATGGAGTTCAATGCGATCGGTGAGAACTTTGCTGCGGTAGTGCAGGATTTTAACAAGATTGACGACAGCTTGGTCATTGAGATGCGAGTCGACTTTCAAAGCCTGATGGCAGTGAGATCTGCTTCGGAACTGGCGGGAAGCAATGGCATTGAAGTCTGTGAGACAGATGAGGGAACTGACTTGCTTTGGAATAACAGATCTATTTGCTCGCTTACTAACGCAATCGATGTAAGCGCCCATGTGACGATCGACATGCCAGACGGGAAGATTTTGCACCTGCATTGGCAGGACGGAGCCTTCAATGAAGAACAAGACGAACCTGATGCGGATGTGGAAATATTCATTAGTGCAATATTATGAGGCAAAAGGCCACTAGACAGTACGCAAGGAGTATCCGAAACTTGACCTGCGCCCAAGTTTCAATGACCTGCGCGACAGCGTCCTGTTTAAACTCAACTGTTAATCTTATTCCCTCGTTCATATCTGACTCTCCTTGGTTCCAAAACTAACAAGCAAACTGTCTAAAAATCTACGGGCACCTCAGTCCGAAAATTTTTCACTTTGTGAAACGGACGGGCGTATGCTTGCTTCCTCGGACATATGCGTGTTTGCTTTACCCAACGCGAGCACGGCTGTGCACACCATGGCCAGTAGGGCCAGACCTCCAATCAGTCCTTCAATTTCTTCTGCTTCATTTTCTTGACGGGGCATCTCATCTCCGAAGGTTAAAGGGGTATCCGTATCCTCTATTTTCGTTGAACAGACATCAGTTTGGTGAAGAAAGCTTTACTGGGGCAGGTCAACTCTGTTGCGCAAATCGGCGGATGATCAGGCTACCTCTTTCCTAGGGCGGAATTATATCGACACTCGAAGCGCCTCGTTGTGCGCGATTGCGCCTGCTGTCGTGGGGTTCCAGCGCTTGGCGTTCCTGCGAGGTGGGATGACGGAATGCGCGCCGCCGGCGGCGATAGTGTCGTGGCACTTGCGCATGCCATAGGCTCCATCGGCGGTGGCGCTGCCAATCTGCTCATCCGCCGGGGTCTGGCTGAGCAGATTGGGTAGAACAGGTGCGTCGCTGATATGGTTTCCTGTGGTTTCAACGGCTCGGACTGCCAGTGTTTGCTCGTCAATTCCTAGATGGATCTTGCGCCAGACCCGCCGCTTGGGACCGCCATGCTTGCGCGTTTGTCGGGAAAACAGTCCCCCAGACTGTTTTCTGATCCTCCGCACTCCATCGCCTTCGCCCTCAATCTTGATCCTGGTGCTCTCGACCAGTGGCATTTCTACTTGGTTGCAACATAGTAAATGTTGCAATAGTATATTTTCGTATGAATACTGGGAGTCGCCTTCTGAGGATCAAAGCATGCACCTTTTGTCAAAAAATCCTATCTTCCCGCTCTTAGTGGCTATGGCGCTGGTCAATGTTTCGCTTCCCACCCGCGCCAAGGCGCAGACCTACTCGATTGATTGCGCGATCCTTCTTTGCCTGTCCGGCGGTTGGCCGGCATCGGTACCTTGTGCACGGGCCCGGGCCGAGTTCATTCGCCGGATCACTCCCTGGCCCGTCGAACCGCCATTGCAGATTTGGCGCTGTCCGATGGGTGCATCGTATGAGCTCAAACGACAATCGCATGAACCAGTTCGGCTCTTCGATATCCTGTTCCAAAAACACGAATATGGACTGGGCCAGTCCGTTCCAGCGCCCGGCAACACCTCAGCTCCTACGGTGGTCGAAACTATCTGGCACCCAGCCGAACTCGCCACCGGTCTAGTTGCTGCAGATTTTACACTGCGTCTTGTTGCGGACCGTGCGGACATCGATATCAGCGGGCCGGAGTTCAACTTCGTCCGGTCTATCCGAGTTTTTGACGTCCGATACGCCATGCAACGCGAGTCCCCGCGCAGCAACGAATGCATCCGCAGCGCGGCAGTATTCCTCGGCACCTACGGGACCCAAGGCGATTTTGCATGGCAGCGATCTTCCACCGCCGCACTTCCCACAGCGCATGTCGGTCTCGAACAATGGGGAGATCATTGCCCAAGCATTTTTCACCGGTCGGTGTTCGTGGATTGGCATGACTATGAAGGCACCTATGGGTTCGAGCAGGTGAACTACTGATTCCGGGCAGAACGCCACAGCTCAAAACCGATAGTCCGAACGCCCGCTATCTACGGCTGGAATTCACATGCCGGCGATTGTCTTCACTACCTGGCGAAAGCCTCCACCGTCCGCCAAACTTTGGGCCCAAAATCGGCTTAGGCGACAAGACACGGCACCGAATCTATGTATGTCCGCCGCCAGAGCAGCGGATTTGGCCCAAGCCGTGAAAATCAATTTCGCTTAGTTCCACGTCCGTTAGTTCGGGCATGCAGTTTGCAACCCGTCTAGGGCCGTTCTTCCAAAGCACACACAACGAGCCAGTATTCCAACGGTACACCCACCCTACAATGCTACGCTCATCCGATCCGATCAATTTAGCTACCGCGACGGCTTCGAAGTTCTCTATGGTCATTGGCGCGAGCTTCCAGAGATTTGGCGATGGGGACTTCTCGGTGGCATCCGCGTTCGAGCTCCTTCGGTCAGCCTGGCATAGGTAGGCCCGTACTGGCTTTGCGCGAAGCCGAACTCAGCGCCGCGAACCGGCGGCTCGCCGAGAAGCGGAAGAGGGGAAAGGCTGCGCGCAGGCCCCAAGTGGGATCTTCGGATACAGTTCAAGGGACCGAGGAAGGCAATACGCACTTGTGCACAGCTGCAGGATTGGAAGAAAGAAGAAACGGGCTTAGATGTCTGGCGGGGAAAACCGAAGCGCTCTTCGACAGCCAAACCTCGATGACGTTGCCGCTCGTGATCTTCTCAGGTGCTTGCATCCTCGCCCTGATATCATTCACGCTGAATATCCACAGCGTCATTTTCACCCCAGACGATGGTCTGCCCAAGCAGGTCGGTTTTTTGTGGGCGCCGAATTGGACGGTCGTGTTTCTCGCCGTTCTTCCCTTGTACCTTGCCTGGTTAATTGAACTCCTGCGTTTCTGGAAAGAGGAGTGGCGACCAAGGCTCGCGGTTTTGGGCGATCCGGTCTCTCCGAATGCCCCATGGGAACACAGGCTCTTTGCGGCTTCCTATCTGTTTGCGGCGACATTGATTGTCACCTTGATCGTAGCCTCGGGGTACAATTGGACGGTTACCCACCTTGTCCCGTTGCTGAACGGCGACCCAGGCGCATGGGCCATCAATTGGGGCCGACTGGCAATTGTTCGACCCGACCTGATATCGGCAACAAGCGCAATAGCCTTCTCAGGGCTCGTGTTCCTGTACAACGGCATAACAGCATACCTCTTTTTCGCAGGCCTGATTTTCCTTCATTTGATGAAACACGATTATCTGGATCTCGTGAAAGGTCTCGACGCCAGATCAGGTGAAAACCCGAACCCGGAGACTGCCGACATCGGCATTTCACTGATGAACGGGGTCTTTCGGTGCACAGTGTTGGGCGTCGTGATCACTATCCTCATGAAACTCCAATCAAGTTTTCTGCAATCAACTGGCGTCAGCATAATCGATTGGGTGGTTAACGATTTTCGATCACCGTTTGGCAATCACGACTCCGCAGCAGCCAAAGGCCTTCGGATTGGAATTGCGCCAGGGTTCTACTACAGTTTCTTCTGTTTGCTTGCTATTGTGGGCACGTTTGCAAATGCATCGATCCAGGTCCGAAGGACGGTCAAACGCCTGCATGTGTTCAGTTCGCGCAGGCAGTTTTACACACTTTGGCTGATGATGAACGGGACGATGGCCCTGTTGGTCATCAGCTATTTCCTGGTTGGCTTTCTGCCAGGGTTCACAATTTTCTTGTTTATTTCTATGTTATTGACAGGTTTTGCGCTCAGCCGCTCTGCCTCCATCGTAACCAACGAGCCAATGAACCGGGGGCAAAAATGAACCATTCTGTCTTGATCGACGAGGCGCCGTTTTCTCAGCAAATTGCGGAAGGTCCAGAAAGCGTGAAGGCGTATTGGATCAAATCCGATGATGACATGCGTCTTCGAGTGGCCCACTGGCAAACCGACGGAAACCCAAAAGGCACGGTCTTTTTATTCCAGGGGCGAACTGAGAACCTCGAAAAGTATGGTCTCGCAGTTGGAGAACTGCACAATGCTGGCTACGCGGCTTTCGGAGTCGATTGGCGCGGCCAAGGGCTTTCCGACCGGATCGCGGAAGATCCAATGGTAGGTCATGTTGATAGGTATTTAGACTACCAAAACGACGTTGCGGCCATGCTCAAGGCTGCCGGCAACCTCGATCTTCCAAAACCTTGGTACCTGTTCGGTCACTCGCTCGGCGCCTGCATTGGCCTGCGAGCGCTGTCTGATGGACTGCCAATGTCAGCTTGTGCATTCTCTGCTCCATTGTGGGATATCAACCTTTCGGCGTTTCAACGGATTGCCGCTTGGCCGCTAACGTGGGTGGCACAACTCATTGGGCGCGGCCACACCTATGCCCCTGGAACCCGTCCCGAGAGCTATGTGCTCAACACGCCCTTCGAAGAAAATCGCCTGACACGCGACCCAGGTATGTATCGGTATTACCAAAAAATCTCCGAGAGCTTAGTTGAACAGCAAATCGGCGGACCGAGCATGGCCTGGCTTTTTAAGACGCTCGGCGAGACGCGGTCTCTGTCAAAACTACCTTCCCCCGAGATACCGTGCGTTACCTTCTGTGGTGCCGAGGACAGCATCGTGGCAATTTCTGCAGTAGAGGATCGGATGGCACGTTGGCCACGAGGGAAATTCGAACTGATCCCGAATGCCCGACATGATGTTCTCTATGAAATCCCGGACGTTCGCGATGGCGTGTTTGCCGAAATGTTGGAGCTTTTCGCGAGAACTGGATGAGTGCTTTCCCAATCCAAGACTATGCTATGATCGCAGACGTTGCATGGGCTGCGCCTTGATCGGGCATCAATCGCCTACCAGTTGTAGGAACCGGCCGTAGTCTTCACTGACCTCGCGCGCTTCTGCGAACGCGCGGGCGCGCTCGAACTTTAGGCAGCGGAAATACCCCTGAATGTCGTGGATGTAGGTCTCGAAGTCTTGCCGGATAATGTCCGCGTAGTCTCGGGCTGCTTGCGAATCGCTCGGAACATAGGGCCTGGTCGGCGCAAGACACGAGTCAGCAAGACCAACATCCGAAAGGAGAATAAGCATGGCGAAGGCCTGCAATAAGAGCAGCCTTTTCGACCGGAGGTTTCCGAAACCCTTATTTTCCTTGATAGACGCCAATGGCCGTGCCTAGAGTTTGAGTAACCGAGATACAGCCGTATCTTCCGCATTATATCTTGCGGTTAATAATATACTATTGTAACTTTGGGCATCAAGTCGAAATGCCCGTTGTTGCGCTCATTGAGAAAGCGTGAGCCGGGCCATGAACTGGGACATCGAAGCACCAAATGTGGTTACGGAAGCACGTTTCCGCGAACTCGTGGAAAGCGGTTACAGCGCAGAAATCCTGTGCCAGGAGTCAGCACATAAGAAAGGCCCCAGCTATTACGGGGTCTGGATCATGCGCGTTGTCTCTGATGACGGGGTGGAAAAGCTGCTGGTCACTGCCCGTACCCGCACGACCTACAACGATATCAAGATCCGTGAGTTCAAGACGATCTCCGGCGTGGTGTCTTTCTTCATTGGCCTTGGGTTTGCGCATGTCGACCTGCCGCTTGAGGCGGGTACAAGCCGTACGCATAAACTCGCCCCGCCAGACAAAGCCCCATCAGACAAGGGCGCTGGCAACTAACCTTGTCTGTCTCTGGCTGGTCGCCGTGCCAGCCTCAGCGCAAATGGTCCTGGTCATGGAGAGCGACGGCTCTCTGACCCCATCCCGGTCTCAGAGCGGTTTTGCCCGGAACTATAATGACGGCATCGGTCAGGGATCGGCGTCCGATGGTTTGGCCATTCTTGGTGAGACTGAAGCAGCGCCCAAACCTGACGCGCTGAGGTTTGCAGCGTTCGCCCAGCCAGCACCCTTGCCCCGCGCAGACGTTCTCTCGGGCATCGAGGCAAGCCGGACTGGCTGGCCGCCGATACGGCCTACGGCAATGCCGAGAACCTGGGCTGGCTGGTCGAGAAACGCAGCATCATCCCCTTCATACCGGTGATCGACAAGTCGGAACGGACCGACGGCACGTTCTCCCGCTCAGACTTCCAGTGGGACGAGACGAATGATCAGTATATCTGCCCTGAAGGCCATGCCCTCAAACAGTTCAGACGCAACTATTCCGATCCGAACCGGGGTCGGGATACTGGTGGGCGAAAGAAATACCGCTGCTTGAAGGCTATCTGCCAAGCCTGTCCATCCAAGGAGATCTGCTGCCCGAAAGCCGATGCCCGGTATGTCACGCGTGAGCCCCATGAAGAGGCGCGCGAGTTCGCCAGAGAGTGCCGCAAGACCAAGGCCTACAAAGTGTCGCGCGACAAACGGAAGAAGGTCGAGATGCTCTTCGCGCACCTCAAGCGTATTCTTGGCCTAACACGGTTGCGGCTCCGTGGTCCAAACGGCGCCAAGGACGAATTTCTGCTCGCCGCCATCGCACAGAATCTCCGAAAACTCGCGAAGCTCCGCTCGCGAAGCGTCCTACAGGAGGCCGTAGCATGAGCTGAGCGGCCATATTACCGCCTTGAGGCGGGGCGACGGGCGATCGCCCGAACGCAATAGCCTTGCCCGGCGGCGGCGAGCCTCAAAATCGGCGATTTCGGCCGACTTTTTCAACAACATCCGCCCACAACGACGAGGAGGGAATGCCTTGTCGCTAGAATTGCACGAGGCTTCGTTCAGAAATAATGAAACGATTTTCACATTGCAATCATGCGGCTTTTTGCAGAACGCAGAAGAATCGTTGCACGGCAAATGAAACGATAAGCAGAACGGCGGACTTCACTTTCAGCATCGGCAATGCGTCACCCGAAATCGACCTCTGGTGCTTGGTCGACAACTCCCGCATCCTCCAACTGTTCCCGATCGGGAAGATCGCGCAGGTTTTCCAAACCGAAGGCAACAAGGAACTGCTCCGTGGTGACGAAGGTATAGGGCGCCCCCCGACGCGGCGACCTTGGCCCTGTCCCGATCAGGTCGCGCGCATGCAGCCGACCGATCAGGTCGCGGCTGATCTCCTTGCCGAAGATATCCTTCAGCCCGTCGCGGGTGACCGGCTGGTGGTAGGCAATGGCTGCCAGGACGGCGACGTCGAACTCGCTCAAGTCCAGCAGTTGGTCGCCGACGTCTGCCGCAGCTCGGATCGCGGGGGCATAGGCCGCCCGCGTCCGGAACATCCAGCCGCCGGCGACCTGAGCGATCTCGAAAGCCCGCCCCTCCAGATCGGCGGCAAGATCCTCGACCAGAAGGTCGACCGAGGCCCCCTGCCCCACCACGCGGGCCAGGTCCTCGCGCGACACCGGCGAAGCCGAGGCAAACACCACCGCCTCGATCCGGCGCATCCATTCCCGCCAGCGCAGCTCGGGCGGCAGGTCGGACAACTCGCGGTCCAGTTCGGGGTCGGCGCGATCCTTGGCCATGCTCACACCCCGTAGAGCCGAAAAGTGTCGCGCCCGGTCAGCTCGCGCACCGCGCCGAGGTCGACCAGCCGGTCGCACAGTCGCCGCGCGGCACGGTCGGGCAAAGGCAAGACTGAGGGCGCGACCGCATCGCGGGTCAGGAACATCTCGACCGCTTCGCCCGCCCTCTTGGCGCGAAGTTTGGGGGCAACCGCCTTCAAATGCGTCGTCCGACGCGCGAGGTCGGAAGCCTGCCGCACGGCCTCAATCGTCGATGAAATCAGCGCCCTGTGACAGGTCAAGCGCAAGTCGTCGCCTTGCTTGCGCAGGTCGGCGCGTTTCAGGCCCGCGGCCAACAACGGCACGAGATGATCCCAGCCAAGCGCCCGTGCCAGAGCTGCATCAGCAAGAATCAGCGCAGGCACGTCGGCACGCGGCGCTCCGGTAAGCACCGCCTCCAGCGCCATCGCGGCCCGGGCCACGGGCGCCCCTTTCCCCGCATCGAGCCACGCGGCATTCTGGCCCGTCTCGAAGGCCGGCAAGGCTCGTCCCAAAGCCTTGATCGACACCGGCCGCTCCACCGCACGCCGCCAGGCAAGGTAGGTTTCACCGCCCGGTCCGGGAAAATCGCCGGGCCGCAACAGGTGCGCCGCATCGCGCAACTCCCCTGCCCGCTCCGACCGTCCAGAGAACGCGACGCAAGCCTCGGCCGCACGCAACGCGAGCCGGTCCCGCAACAAGGCTTGGGGCACCTCTTCACGTCGCAACACAAGATGCAGGTGGTTCAGCGCCGCGCCCGACAAAAACGAAACATCTTCAAGGGTTTCAGCGTGCGCGGAGGTGACCCAAGCGGGCATCCGGGGTAACGTTTCGGGGTTGCTGATGTGATCCGGCAGGGTAAATATCATGCTGGAAGACTACAATAGCGCGGCGCTTTCTTCCAGAAAATTGCGCAATAACCGCCCCATCTTTCTGTTCTTATCTATGTCCAATAAGTTTGCATTATCGGACGTAAAAATGATATGCATAGAAACATGGTCTTCAACTCATGTTTCATCAGTCGGATGGCCGGAGTTGATGAGATTCAAGCACTTCCCTGAAAAACGAGCCGGGGTTCATGAGATTCTGTACCGGTATTTATGAGACTGGATGAGTCGGAGTTTGTGAGACTGGCGTTGTCTCGCGGCTTTTTCTGCAGACTGCCGTGCTCTCTCGTCGCGCTCAGCGCGCCAGAACCGGGCCGAGATGCTTCGCCTCAACGAAAGAGGCCATGCGTCAATCGCCTGCCGGACCCGTCCCTGCCCCTCCACATCGCTCATGAGCATGACTGAGATCGCCCATTTGACCGGATCCTCAATGATCCGCCCGGCGCCGACCGCCAGCGCGAAACACTGCAAGAGCGAGCCCTGCGCCAGGGCGTGGAGACCGGGACGCACTGGCTTGGCAAGCACTGGCGCCACCTGATCGTATTCGGGAACTACGACCGTGAGCGCCTGTCGGATGATCGGCGTGGTCAAATACCCTGCGCAGCCCAATCCGTGCTGATACCTCGCGCAGTGAGCCAATGCGATTTGTCCATCACCGCATGGGTCAGACATAGCGCAACAGCCAGAAGCGATGGCGGCTCCAGCGACAGATGAAACCCCAAAACCATGCGGGTGTTCACATCGATGGCCACAGTCAGCGTCGGACGACCGAGCGGGCGACGCGTCACCGGGTCGACCACTGTCACATCGGCCTTGGTGTGGTCGATCTGGACGATATCGAGAGGGCTGTCTGCGGTGAGGCCTCCCGGCGTGGCCAGATAGCGTCGCTCGGCCTTGTCCTTGCCTTCACGCCGGGCCGTCAGCTTTGCTTGGTCGTGCCCCTCGAGCCAGCGGCCCAAGCGCCGGATCGAGGGCGGTGCCAACCCTTGCGCCCGACAATCGGCAGCGATCTCACGCCAGAACCGTGTCCTGGTGGGCTTGCGGCGGGTGGCAAAGAAAACCCTGAAATGGTGGGCCACGATCGCTTCCACCGCCGGGTCCAGGGGCTGCATGCCCGGTTTGGGCCCCCGGGTATCCGGTAGCAGTGCACTGGTCCGCCCGTCTTCGCGGAACTGCTTCACCAGACGAAAGAGCGTGGATCGGCTGACATTCAACTGGAGCATGGCCCAGTCGACATTGTCCTGAGTGAGCTGGGCCGGCAGCTCCGCGATCACTCGGGCGCGGTGCTCGGCCTCTTCCCAATCCTTGTCAGCTGGAAAATTATCGGACATAACTTACTCAGTGCATGGATGCCGGATAGTCTCATCAATAGTGACTCAAATCGGCGTCCAGTCTCAGATACCCTGAATCGGTTTCAGAAATGCGACACAGGCAAGCTATTGAAAACAAATGGAACGAAGTCTCAGAAACTCCGGCAGACCGACAAACAGCACCAAGATCGCGGGTTCTTGCGGGTCTGAGTCTGAGATTTCGAGCTCAGCACCTAATACCGCGCCGAACAGTGACGAGCGCAACGAGAGAACCTCTCGGGACCGAGCCCCAATCGCTCTGCCCGCTCATGTGGCCGGCTCCGGCTCGCTCGACCGGCTGATTGATACCGCCTGGGACTACGCAGAGGCCTCGACGGCCGGGAACACCAACAAGGCCTATGCGGCCGACTGGAAACACTTCACCCGCTGGTGCCGGTTGAAAGGCACGGAACCTCTGCCCCCCGCGCCCGAGATGATTGGACTTTATGTGGCTGATCTGGCTGCACCAACCGGGAAGGCCCCTGCCCTTTCGGTCTCCACGATCGAGCGCCGTCTCTCGGGGCTTGCCTGGAACTACATGCAGCGCGGGTTCACTCTTGATCGCAAGGACCGGCACATCGCCACCGTTCTGGCCGGAATCAAACGCAAACATGCGCGCCCGCCGGTTCAGAAGGAAGCGATCCTGCCTGAGGACATCCAGGCCATGGTGGCTACCCTTCCTTTCGATCTCCGCGGGCTTCGAGACCGGGCGATCTTGCTTCTGGGCTATGCAGGCGGCCTGCGCCGGTCGGAGATAGTCAGCCTCGACATACACAAGGATGATACACCGGACTCCGGCGGCTGGCTCGAGATCTTCGACAAAGGCGCGCTGCTCACGCTAAACGCCAAGACCGGGTGGCGCGAGGTCGAGGTCGGGCGAGGTTCGTCCGAACAGACCTGTCCCGTCCACGCGCTGCAGCAATGGCTACACTTCGCGAAGATCGACTTTGGGCCAGCCTTCGTGCGCACCTCTCGCGACGGCAAACGCGCCCTCGAGGCCCGCCTCTCCGACAAGCACGTCGCGCGACTGATCAAGGCGACCGTTCTGAAGAGTGGCGTCAGATCCGATCTGCCGGAAGCGAAACGGCTAGCAATGTTCTCCGGCCATTCCTTGCGCGCCGGGCTCGCCTCGTCGGCAGAGGTTGATGAGCGCTATGTTCAAAAGCAACTCGGACATGCGTCGGCCGAGATGACCCGGCGCTACCAACGCAGACGCGACAGGTTCCGGGTGAACCTGACCAAAGCCGCAGGGTTGTGAAGCTCAGGAAACTTGACGCGTTGGTGAAGCGCTAAGGTGAAATTCCAGCGCTTCAGTTTCAGCTTACTGCTTCAATTGAAATCAGGAACTAAACGCGACATCCAAGGGCGACACGCTGGTGGTCGTGCGGATTGACCGCCTCGCGCGATCCCTGTCGCATCTGCTGGAGGTGATCGAGCGGCTGGAGGCCAAGGGTGCGTTCTTTCGTTCCATTCAGGACCCGATCGACACTGGATCCCCCCAGGGCAAGTTCACGTTGCAGGTCTTGGGCGCTGCGGCCGAGTTCGAGCGTGCCCTGATCCGGGAACGCACCAAGGCCGGCCTTGCCAGCGCACGCACAAAGGGCCGCGTGGGCGGGAACCCTGGGCTGCGGGCCAAAGACCCTGCCGCTCTTCGCAAGGTGCGGCTCGCGCGGCAAACCCCCGAGCCTGACAGCGAGGTCGCGCAAGCTGCCTGAGCCATCACGCGACC
>ERZ1699650.123-NODE-123-length-33203-cov-22.368439_pt1 | contig 33203 bp, 27 predicted proteins | sample MGYA00581512_ERZ1699650 | MGnify/ENA primary metagenome ERZ1699650 (study PRJEB42348, sample SAMEA6618698) | metagenome | isolation source: Polyester-degrading enrichment culture growing on monomer terephthalic acid, Te | collected 2019-05-17 ... | reverse complement strand
TCACGTCCTACGTCTTACGTCTTTCGGTTCTACGTGATAATTAACCCTTCGACTGCGCTCAGGGGGACGGGGTTGGGGATTTGTGATTTGTTAATTCGGGATTTGTGATTTGTTAATTTGAAAATGGAAAAAGCATTTCATTGCCCCAGCCCTAAAGGGTGGAAATGCTTTTGGATTTAGATGATTTAGTTTTAAAATTTTCACTACTAACTACTCAATTCTCACGTCCTACGTCTTACGTCTTTCGGTTCTACGTGATAATTAACCCTTCGACTGTGCTCAGGGGGACAGTTGTTGTGATTTGTTAATTTGTGATTGGTTAATTCGTGAATTTGTGAATTTGTGAATTTGTTAATTGGGGATTTGGAGGGGAAAGCATTTCTTTGTCCCGGCCCTAAAGGGTGGAAATGCTTTTGGATTTAAATTCTATAGTTTTAAAATTTTCACTGCTCACTGCTCACTACTCACTTCCTACGTCATAACTGTTTCTTCGGTTGGGTTTAGGGAATGAGGATTGATTCTTGTATATTTCTTTAGAAAACCTTTATTTCCTACAATTTATAGGTGATTTAACACTTAAACTTAATTGAATCTTTATCTTTGTCGGTTTAATTTATGTAGATAAATATCTCCCCCTTTACATACAATTTAGACATTAAAATAATAACACTAATTCATTATTTTCAACTACTTATATGGATGTTTTAAAAACAAACCCTAAATCTGATTCTTTAAATAAGGATGGTGATTCAATAAAAATAGGCGTAATAGGTCTTGGATATGTAGGCTTGCCTTTGGCCAGACTTTTTGCCACCAAATACCCGGTGGTGGGTTTTGATATAAATAAGGAACGAGTAAAAGAACTTCAAGAAGGACACGATAGCACGTTAGAGGTGGAAGACGAAATTCTACAAGCTGTTCTACTTAAGTCGAATCCGTTTGTTAAGGCAAAGTTGGACAATAATGAAGGAAGTTCTGATATTAAAAACGGACTTTTTTGTAGTAGCGATTTAATCGATGTTCAAGATTGTAATTATTTTGTTGTTACCGTTCCCACCCCAGTAGATAAAAACAATAGACCGGTATTAAAACCCTTGTATGCCGCAAGTGAAACTGTGGGGCGCGTGCTTAAAAAAGGGGATACAGTGGTATATGAATCTACAGTATATCCCGGTGTAACCGAAGAAGAATGTGTGCCGGTATTAGAAAAGGTAAGCGGACTGAAACTAAACGAAGATTTTTATGTGGGGTATTCGCCAGAACGTATAAATCCGGGGGATAAAGAACATACAGTAGATAAAATCCTTAAAATTACTGCCGGCTCCACACCCGAATCGGCTGAAAAAATAAATGCTATTTATGCTTCTGTAATCACGGGAGGTACCTATATGGCGCCCAGTATAAAAGTGGCGGAAGCTGCTAAGGTTATTGAAAATTCGCAACGCGATATAAATATTGCCTTTGTAAATGAGTTGGCTAAAATTTTTAATCTATTAGAAATTGATACCCACGAAGTATTAAAAGCTGCCGGAACCAAATGGAATTTCTTGCCCTTTAAACCGGGCTTGGTTGGCGGACACTGTATTGGGGTTGACCCGTATTACTTAGCACAAAAAGCACAAGAAAAAGGCTATCATCCCGAAATTATTTTGGCGGGAAGAAGGCTTAACGATTCTATGGGCGAATATGTAGCAAGCCAAGTAGTTAAGTGTATGATAAAAAAAGGCATTGCTATAAGCGATGCCGAAATCCTTATGCTTGGTATTACTTTTAAAGAAAACTGCCCCGATGTGCGCAATACTCGTATTGTAGATGTTATAGCCGCGCTCGAAGATTATGGGGTTAAAGTAACTACCTACGATCCGTGGGCTAAACCCGAAGAGGTTATGCACGAGTATAAGATTGAAACTAAAAATACTCTTGACAATAAAAAGTATGATGGTATAGTGTTAGGGGTTTCGCATAATGAATTTTTGGAGTTGGATCTAACACCTTTTCAGAAAGAAAAAGCTATAGTATACGATGTTAAAGGAGTGTTGAAAGAGAGTACGGGGAGGTTGTGAGTTGTTAATTTGTGATTTGTGAATTTGTGATTGGTGAATTTGGGATTTGTTAATTTGTTAATTTGGGATTGGTGAATTTGTGATTTGTGATTTGTTAATTTGGGGTTTGTTGATTTGTTAATTTGTGGTTTGGGATTTGTTGATTTGTTAATTTGGGATTGGTGAATTTGTGATTGGGGATTTGTGATTTGTGAATTTGTGATTTGTGAATTTGTGATTTGTGAATTTGTTAATTTATGAATTGTTATAAGTGAGATTTTTTTCAATTAAATTTATAACAATACTTAGCGCAGCTAAGATTGTATTGAGCGCAGCGAAAAAACCAATTAACCAATTAACCAAAACATCGTGGCATCAAATTTCGAGGATTTAAACTGTTGGAAGGAATGTTATAACTTAAAGGTTTTTTTAAAAGAAAATGTATTAACAAACCTGCCCAAAACTGAAAGGTTCGAATTGTATTCGCAAATTTTGCGTGCGGCTCGGTCTTCAACAGCAAATATTGCCGAAGGATGGGGGAGGTATCATTATAAAGAGAATATTAACTTTTTGCGCTTCTCGAGAGGCTCAATCGCTGAAATATTAGATCATTCAATAGAAGCTAAGGATTGCGATTATATTAGTGAAGAAGTTTTAACAGAAATACGATTACAGACTGATACTTGTATACAATTAATCAATGGTTATATAAGATATTTGAGAAATAAATATGATGAAAAATAGTGTGATTTGTGAATTTGTGAATTTGTGATTGGGGATTGGTGATTTGTGAATTTGTGATTTGTGAATTTGTGATTTGTGAATTTGTGATTTGTGATTCGTTAGATCTGAATTATTGAATATTCACTCGGTCACCTCGATACAAATTTTAATTCGCTTTGCTCATTAAAATTAACTCGGTAACCTTGGAGGGTTGAATTGTTGAAATGTGGATTCTGTGTAAAGAATGAAAATGATTATAAATTGTAACACTGAGCGAAGCTAAGATCGTATTGAGCGCAGCGAAAAAACCAATTAACCAATTAACCAATTAACCAATTAACCAATTAACCAATTAACCAATTAACGATTCCCGAATTAATAAAAAATGAATTTAGATCAATTTAAAATATTAAAAGATAAGAATATTCTCGTTACAGGCGGAGCTGGCTTCAACCCGTGAAATAATGGCAAATGGATGGTTTCTACTATATATACGTGCTCATTAGCGAAAAAGATGGCAAAAAGTATACAGGATATACTTCAAATTTGCCATTAAGATTTGAGGCTCATCAAAAAGGTAGAGTGCCATCAACAAAACATCGCAGACCTTTGAAATTGATTTATTTTGAAGGATGTATGTCACAAGAAGATGCTTTAAAAAGAGAAAAATATTTAAAAACACACTATGGAAAAATGTATTTGGGAAATCGCCTCAAATCTTATTTCACAGGTCAAGAAAATAAATGATGCATTTAGAAGAATTTAATAAGTTAGAAAATAAGAACATTCTCGTTACAGGCGGCGCTGGTTTTATTGGCTCCAATCTCTGCGAAGCTTTATTAGAAATAGGCGCAAAGGTTACTTGCTTAGACAATTTTGCTACTGGACATAGACACAATATCGAACCCTTTTTAGCGAATAAGAATTTTAAACTTATTGAAGGCGATATACGCGATTTAGAATCTTGTCACCTTGCTTGTAAAGAGCAAGATTTTGTGTTGCACCAAGCGGCGCTTGGCTCGGTACCGCGGTCTATTAACGACCCTATTACTTCTAACGATGTAAATGTAGGCGGATTTTTAAATATGCTCGTGGCCGCAAGGGATGCGGGGGTGAAGCGGTTTATATATGCCGCCAGTAGTTCTACTTATGGCGATAGTGAAGCCTTGCCAAAAGTGGAAAATAAAATAGGGAAGCCTTTATCGCCTTATGCTATTACAAAATATGTGAATGAGTTGTACGCCGAAAACTTTTATAAAACTTATGGGTTAAATACCATTGGCCTACGATATTTTAATGTATTTGGCCGCCGCCAAGACCCTAATGGCGCTTATGCAGCGGTTATCCCTTTGTTTGTAAAACAGTTGATGAAACACGAGAGCCCAGTGATTAATGGCGATGGCACTTATTCGCGCGATTTTACCTATGTAGATAATGTGTTGCAAATGAATTTGTTGGCGATTACAACAGAAAATAAAGATGCTTTAAATGAAGTATATAATACTGCGGTAGGCGATAGAACAACTTTGCTAGAGTTAACCGAGCTATTAAAGAAACATTTAAGTATTTTTGACCCAGAAATTGCAGAGGTTGAGATAAAACACGGACCCAACCGAAAAGGGGATATCCCGCATTCGTTGGCAAGTGTTGACAAAGCGATGAAATTAATGAATTATAAACCTAGTCATACCATCGACAAAGGTATTGAAGCTGCAGTGGCTTGGTATTGGGAGAATTTGAAGTAATATAAAATATAATAGAGAATATTAGTCTCACACCTGCCTGCCGTAGGAGGGTCTCAAGTCTAATAGCTCACGTCTATTTAAAAATGAAGAAAATACTTATTGTATTTGGTACTAGGCCAGAGGCTATTAAAATGGCGCCTTTGGTTAAGGAATTTGAAAAGCATCCTGAAACTTTTGATACAAGAGTTTGTGTAACAGCACAACATCGTGAAATGTTAGATCAGGTACTGCGGTTTTTTGATATTCAACCACAATATGATTTAGATTTAATGAAGCCTGGGCAGGATTTATACGGGCTTACTGCTGCCATAATTACCGAGTTAAAGCCGGTGTTGGATGATTTTAAACCCGACTATGTTTTTGTTCACGGCGATACTACAACTACCATGGCTTCGAGTATTGCAGGGTTCTATAGCGGCGCTAAGGTTTGTCATATAGAAGCCGGATTGCGAACGCACAATAAATACGCACCATTCCCCGAAGAGATAAACAGACAGATAACGGGTCGCGTAGCCGATTTTCATTTTGCGCCTACAGAGGCCTCTAGAAATAATCTGTTAAAAGAAAATATAGATACTAAGAGTATTAAAGTTACAGGAAATACAGTAATTGACGCTTTATTACAAAGTGTAGAGAAGGTAAAACAAAAACCTAGTGAATTAGTACAGCAAATAGATAAAAAGTTAAAGGGAGCCGATTTATTATTGGTTACTGGCCACAGACGAGAAAATCACGGTGATGGGTTTATTCGTATTTGTGAAGCTTTAAAGACTATTGCAATAGAACGGCCACAGGTACAAATAGTGTATCCAGTACATTTAAACCCAAAAGTTTTGGAACCTGTAAATCGTATTTTGGGAGATATTAAGAATATTAACCTGATAGAGCCTTTGGCTTATCACGATTTTATCTGGATGATGGATCGTGCTAAGATTATTATTACTGATAGTGGTGGGGTTCAAGAAGAAGCCCCAAGTTTGGGGAAGCCAGTATTAGTAATGCGCGATACTACAGAACGCCCTGAGGCTGTAGATGCAGGTACGGTTATTTTGGTAGGTACAAATACTGAAAAAATAATTGCAGAAACCTCTGCGCTCTTAGATGATGAGATACATTTTAAAGAAATGAGTAGCCGCCATAACCCATACGGCGATGGAAAAGCATGTGGCAGAATAGTAGAGTTTATGAAGGAATTGGAAATGGTCAAAGTAATAGAATAACTTGTCCAATCGAACGCAGTCGATTATAGGCCTGCCTCGAGCGCAGTCGAGAGGTTGTTTAAATACAGATTAAAAAATTAACCAATTAAGAAACAATAAATGAATCCAGACGTAGTAACAATTGGGTTAGGGTATATAGGATTACCCACTTCGGCATTAATGGCTTCAAAAGGGATGCAAGTACATGGAGTAGATGTAAATCCGGAAGTGGTTAAGACGATAAACCAAGGAAAAATCCATATTATAGAAATGGATTTGGAAGAAGCGGTTGCCAAGGCAGTAAGTGCAGGTAAATTAAAAGCTGATGTTCTGCCAGTAGCGGCAGATACTTATTTGATTGTAGTACCTACGCCATTTAAAGGTAATCACGAGCCGGATATTTCATATGTTGAGGCGGCTACACGAGCGGTTTTACCATTGTTAAAGGAGGGAGACCTTTATATTATTGAATCTACCTCACCTATTGGCACTACTGAAAAGATGATGGAGCTTATTTATAGAGAGCGCCCCGAATTAAAGGGTAAAATACATTTAGCATATTGCCCAGAACGCGTACTTCCTGGGAATGTGATATATGAATTAGTACATAACGATAGGGTAATTGGAGGTGTTGATAAGGCAAGTACTGAAAAAGCTATTGCTTTTTACAAACAGTTCGTAAACGGAGAACTACACGCTACCAATGCGCGTACTGCAGAAATGTGTAAGCTCACTGAAAACTCAAGCCGCGATGTGCAAATCGCTTTTGCTAATGAGCTTTCGCTGATTTGCGATAAAGCCGATATTAATGTATGGGAGTTGATTAGATTAGCAAATAAACATCCCCGTGTAAACATTTTACAACCCGGTTGTGGGGTAGGCGGACATTGTATTGCGGTGGATCCTTATTTTATAACTTCCGACTTTCCTATGGAATCTCAGATTATTGGGAAGGCCAGGGAGATAAACAACTATAAAAGCTTTTGGGTAGCAGAGCAAATTAAAAAGGCCCGGCACGCCTTTCAATTAGAACACGGTCGCCCCCCGGCAATAGCCTTAATGGGGTTAGCTTTTAAACCCAATATTGATGACCTACGCGAATCGCCCGCTAAGTATATTGTACAAAAAGTATTACAGGAAGCGCAAGATGAAACCTATTATATAGTGGAGCCAAATATTGAAGACCATCAGGTATTTAAAATAACGGATTATAAAAAAGCTGCTGAAAAAGCAGATATTGTGGCACTGTTAGTAGCGCACGATGAGTTTAAAAAATTAAAGCTAAACTCACAACAAGTGGTGTTGGACTTTTGTGGCATTAAAAATGGGAAATAAATTAGGCATAGTTGTACAGGCTAGACTAGGTTCTACAAGACTACCCCATAAACTTTTAATGCCTTTTTATGAAGATAAGGGTATATTGGAGGTGATTTTGGACCGTTTAAAGTTAAGTTTTCCTGAAATCGATTTAGTTGTAGCTACAACCACTAATCCTAAAGATGATGAAATAGTAAACTTATGTGAGAATAAGAGGATAAAGTTTTTTCGAGGTTCGGAGCACAATGTTCTCAAAAGATTTATTGATGTAGCCGAATCCTATGATTTTGATTTTTTGGTTAGGGTCTGTGCAGATAATCCATTTTTAAATGTATTAGATTTAAAGGAATTGATAACATTTTATGAAAGTGAAGATGCAGATTATTTCTCTTATGGGACCAGTCAAAGGGTTCCCGCTATTTTATCTCACTATGGTTTTTGGGCGGAAATAGTAAAAACCGAAACGTTAAGAAAGGTTTCAAAATGTACGCAAGAGCAATTATTTATTGAACACGTTACAAATTTTATTCATACCCAGCCAGAGCGTTTCCAAATTAAATTATTGCCAATTGCTCCACAAATAGAAAAACACAAAAATTTAAGATTGACAGTTGATACCAAAGAAGATTTTGAATTGACTAAAAAAATATATAAACATTTGTCAGATTTAAATCAAAGACCAGAAAAATTAGTGCAAAAAATAGTTCTAAATTCAAATTGGTTGAACGAAATGAAAATACAAATAGATAAAAACAATAAATAGAATGGGTAAAACGTATGTAATTGGAGAGATAGGACAAAATCATAATGGCTCTGTAGATATAGCCAAATTGTTAGTAGATGTTGTTTCTAGACCCATCCACGATAAACTTTTTGATAATACATTGCCTACAATGGATGCGGTTAAGCTAACAAAAAGAGATTTAAATCAAGAGCTTTCGCAGTCACAAATGGATCGACCATATAACACGCCAAATTCATTTGGTAAAACTTATGGTGAACATAGGGAATATTTAGAGTTGAGCGATGAAGAGCATTTTGAAGTCTATAAATATGCAAAAGAAAAAGGTTTAGACTTCGTTGAGACCTTATGCGCAATTGGTTGTTTAAGTATGTTTAAGCTTTTTACACCAGATAAATTAAAAGTAGCCTCAAGAGATTTAACTAATTTACCCTTGCTTGCCGCATTAGCTGAAACAAAAGTACCAATGATTGTTTCTACTGGGATGGCTGGTAAGAAAGAATTGGATGATGCTGTTAATGTAATTACAAAATACCATAGTGATTTATCTATTCTTCATTGTGTTTCAGAGTACCCAACCAAATACGAGAATGTAAATCTAAGAACGATAACTTATCTTAAGAATAATTATCCTCAATTTAAAATTGGTTATTCGGATCATACTATTGGAATTGCTACTCCAATTGCCGCTGTTGGAGTTGGAGCTGAAATTATCGAAAAGCATATTACCCTTGATAGAGGAATGAAAGGAACGGACCAAGCAGGTTCTTTAGCCATTGACGGTATTTATCGAATGATGCGAGATATTCGTAATCTAGATTTATCAATGGGAAAGGAAGAGATTTACATTGAACCTTCTGTGGTTGCAGCCAGAGAAAAACTGGAACGCTCTATAGCCACTAAAGTAAATCTAAAAAAGGGAGATACAATAAAAGAAGAAAACCTTCATCTATTAAGCCCTGGGGATGGGTTTAAATGGTCTGATAAAAATTTGCTAATAGGTAAAAAAGTTAATGCTGATATTGCTAAAAATGAAATCATCTATAAAAATCAATTAGATTAATAAAAAATGGCCTTACCTAAATTAGTGATAACAGATATTGATGGAGTTTGGACAGATGGAGGTATGTATTATGACCAAACCGGTAATGAATGGAAAAAATTCAACACTTCTGATAGTGCCGGAGTATTGTTTCTAAATCTTTTAAATATACCTTTTGCTATTATCACCGGTGAAGATACTAAAATTGTAAAAAGGAGAGCAGATAAGTTGAAAATAAAACACCTTTATATGGGGGTTAAAGATAAAGTCTCCATTGCAGAAAACTTATGCAAAGAACTTAGTGTTGATTTAAGCGATGTAGCTTATATTGGAGATGATATCAATGATATTTTATTATTAGAGAAAGTTGGCATTTCTTGTGCGCCAGCAAACGCACCTAGTTATGTGAAGAATAGAGTAGATTTTGTTACTGAGACTAAAGGTGGAGATGGTGCGTTTAGAGAATTTATTGAATACATATTGAATAAGAACCAAGTATTAGAAAAAGTTTTGGATAAATATCTTGAAAATCAAATTGGCCTAAACCAATAACATGAATTCCAAGTTAATAAAACATACTTTAATCTATGGGTTATCTCCATATGTACCTAGATTATTAGGCATATTTATTCTACCTATTATTACAAAGGATTTAACAGAATTAGATTATGGTGTTTATGGAATCATTTTAGCATTTGTTGCAGGAGTCGAAGTTCTTAAAGACTTGGGTTTAAATCTAATTTTATATAACTCCCATACACAAATGCCTAAACAATTTAGGTGGATGTGGCGTTCAATTTATGGTTTTTTAATGTTATGGAACACAGTTTATGCTTTTTTAGCTGCTGGATTAATTTACTTAATTGTTCCTCTTGAAGCTAAGGAAAACGTTTTTTTAATTATGACTCTCAATGTGTTGCCAATCATATTATTTGGACCAACCGCCTTATTAGGACGTGTTTATTTTCAAATGGAAGAGCGTCCTCGCCAAATTGCATGGCGAACCATAGTTTTTGGTGTTTTAACTATATTGTTGAATCTATATACTATATCCTACTTAAAACTCGGGTATATGGGGTGGTTTTGGTCTACCTGTATTGTTACAATTGGATTAAATGCTTCTTTTTGGTATCCCATTAATAAAAAACATAAAATTACTCCAATTTTTAATTTTAAATGGAGACTTATAAAAAACAATTTAAAGGTTTCCTTGCCAACGGTTCCACATTACTACTCTAGTTACGTATTGCAAACTAGTGATAAGGTAATTTTGAACTTAATGAATGTTAACACAGCTGCGGTAGGGAACTATACCTTTGCAGGTAGTTTTGCTGGGTATTTTAATCAATTAGGAAATGCTGTTGGGCAGGCTTCTAGAGCTACATTAAATAACAATAATAAAAGTGGAAATTATTTAGCTAATAGAGATTTAATCTTTAAAGTGCAATTATTTTTTTTCACAGCTACTTTTGTTTGTTGTATATGGCTCAAAGAAATTTTTCTTATTCTTGTAAACAATAAGCTACTTGCAGCTACTTATCCGTATGCAATAATTTTAATTATGGCCGCCAATTATAGGCCGATGTATTTAGGAGCTACAAACTATATATTTTATAAGCAAAAAACTAAAAAGTTATTATATGTAACTTTGATTGCTTCATTATTATCTGTTATCCTTAATGTTATTTTAATTCCTCAATTAGGTATAATGGCTGCGATATTAACGACATATATTTCCTTAATGTATTTGGGCTATTCTGGATATTATTTAAAAGAATTTAAAAAAATTAATGTTAATTACTACCCAATGTTTTGGCTTTTAGCTACATTATTGCTAACCGGGACTGCCTATTATGTTGTGGAATTGGATTTATTAATTAAAGGGGTTGTTAGTCTAATCGTAATTATAATCAATCTTCTAGTACTGAAGAAACTTATTAAAATAAAAAGAAATGGATAGAGTCTGGTATGTTTTTTTTAAGTTTTACTTTGCTGTAAGAGGAAGGCTAAAACAGAAACAATCGATATATTTTAAAAAACAAGTTGAGAAAAACTGTGAAAGTTATATATCTCCATTGCGCGTTAATGGACCCACTTTTATTTCAAAGCATACAACATTAGGTAAAAATGTTAGTTTTAATGGAATGCAAATTGGCGGTAAAGGAAAAGTTAAAATAGGAAATAACTTTCATTCTGGTGTTGGATGCAAAATCTTAACACAAATTCACAACTATGAAGGAAGTGCATTACCTTATGATAATAAGATTATAGCTAAGGATACGGTAATAGGTGATAATGTATGGCTTGGAGATGACGTAACTATTATTGGCGGCATCACAATTGGTGAAGGGGTGATAATTCAAGCGGGTAGTGTGGTTGTTTCAGATATACCAGATTATGGTATCGCAGGAGGTCATCCAGCAAGGGTGTTTAAATCACGCAATATTGAGCATTATGAAAAATTAAATAATAAAAAACTTTTTCATTAAATGAAGAAATGCTTGCGAAATGCTAAGGACGCGCTGTACTTGTATAAAAACGGCTATTTGAACACTTTAAGCAAAAAGAGGTTTGAAGGTATTGTTGGGCGGTCACTTTTATTTAGGCTTCGTGTTGTTTTAGTAAATACCTTAAAGGAGTTTAAATTGATATTTCATCATAAATCTAAACTAAATATTGAAGGCAAGATTGTTTGTATAATAAATTCAAAGAATAATTACGAAGCCTTAAAATTTTTAAAGTCTCCAGAGGTAGTATTTTTAAAGCCAACCGTATTGGGTGATAAAGTTGAAAATGTGAAAACTCATAGGTTTAAATCTAAATTTTTTTATAGTCTCCCTTTTATAATTTACTTGCCTTATATTTTATTGGATAGACTGAATAGAAGAGATTTAATACTTTTGCATAAGGCTTTTGGTTTAACTAGTTTATTTTCATCATTATTAATTAAACAACGACCTCGACTAGTTGTTTTTGCTAATGACCATATTCCTGATGCACGTAGTTTTATTTTAGCATGTAAAAACGCAGGTGTGAAAACTGCTTATATTCAACATGGATCAGTTAGTAAGTACTTTCCACCATTAGAGTTCGATTTAGCTCTTTTAGAGAGTCAATACTCTAAAGATATCTATACATCTAATAAAAAATCTAATTCTAGAATTGAACTTATAGGAATTCCAAAATTAGACAAAGAAATAAAGCAAATAAGACAACGATCAAGTATTAAAACAATTGGAATTGCTATTAATCAAAATGATGATTTGCAAAAAGTTGAAAAATTAGTAGAAGCTTTGATCCATAATGATTATAAAGTTATCCTAAGAAAACATCCTGCAGATATAAGAAAAGTAGCTTCATTATTTGATATACAGGACGGGAATAGTATGAGTGTTTTCGATTTTATACATGGTTCCGATTTTATAGTTGCTTCAGATTCATCAATACATGTTGAAGCTAATAGCTTAAAATGTCGTTCTATTTATTTTAAGTTACATGATAATGCTAATAAATATGATTATTACAACTTTGTTAAAAATGACTTTGTCGATGAGGCTTTAACTGTCTCTCAAGTATTGGATAGAATAAATAGATTTAATTATAAGTCATTTGATTTTTTTTCAAAACGACTGAGTTATTACAATAGTGCGTTAGACCACGATTTATATGGGCGTTCAAGCGATAAAGCTCTAAAAGAAATTTTATAGACAATGGTAAAATTTAGTGTAGTTATACCCGTTCATAATAAACTTCCCCACCTAGAGCGGTCAATAAATTCGGTCTTAAATCAAACTTTTTCAGATTTTGAATTGATTCTTGTTGACGATGCATCAACCGATGGGTCATCAAACAAAATTAAGGAGTTTAATGATTCTAGAATAAGAATTTACATAAGAGATACTCCTGGGCCAGGAGGATATGCAGCACGAAATTTGGGTATTGAAAAGGCTGAGGGTGAATGGGTCGCTTTTTTGGATGCTGATGATGAATGGCACCCAAATCACTTAGAGAAAATGAATGATTTATCATTAATTTTTCCTGATGTTTTCGTTATGGGTTGCGGATGGATAACAGAAAATAAACACGGCAAAGAGCCAAGCCCTTTTTTTAAAGCAAACGCTGCCCGTGAACCTTTTTTGATTGAGCTCTCACAATTTCTTCAAAATGGGCTATCAAAACAATTACCTATTTGTACTATTGTTACTTGTGTAAAACGAAATTCACCGGAATTATTAAATCTATTTCCGGCAAGGTCAGATGCAAAACGTGGAGGAGATTTATATGCGTGGCTCAAATTAGTTTGTTTCCATAAACAGATGGCATGGAGTAATCATATAGGAGCAACTTATCACATAGACAGTGTGAATATGGTTACTAAAAAATCTTCGTTCTCGATTGTGAACCTTTCGAAACCTAAATACAATGAATTAGCTGTTGGTTTAAACAATGAGGAGAAGGTCTTATTGAAAAAATTTTTCAATTTTAGGATTAAAAATGATTTAAAAGCCAGTAAAATACAAGGTTCAAAAATGGAAAACGTATTAAAAAACATTCAATTTCGTGGTGATCTTATAAATGCTTTAGTAATAATTCTATTATGGGTGGGGCCAGTTAGATTATTAAGCAACTTAAAAAATAAAATTAAGCGTTAAACTATGTGCGGAATTTGTGGTGTAGTAGATTATAGCAAGCAAACAACTTTAGAGATTGCAGATAATATGATTGAATTATTGAAGCATAGAGGACCAGATGCTCAAAAATCGCTAAAGTATGAGTCTGATAATGCAGACATACTTCTGTCTCACGCAAGACTATCAATTATAGATACTAGTGAGTTAGCTAATCAACCCATGGTTTATAAGAATTTAACAATTGTTTTCAATGGTGAGATATACAATCACCAAGAAATAAAGAAAGAATTAATTGGTTTAAAACATAGTTTTAAAACGAATAGTGATACAGAAGTAATTCTTCACGCATTTCATGAATGGGGGGAAAACTCAGTTGCCAAGTTAAACGGTATGTTTGCATTTGCTATTTATAATACATCAAACCAAAAATTATGGTTAGTGAGAGATCGGTTAGGTGTAAAACCTTTATATTTTTATTACAAAGAAAACCAAATGATGTTTTCATCCGAATTAAAAGCTTTTCATCAACACCCCTATTTTGATAAAAAAATTAATTTTTCAGCTGTTTATGATTATTTTGAAAAAGGATATATTAATGGAAAACATAGTGTGTTTCAGTTTGTTAATAGAATTGAAGCAGCCACGATTAACAGTATCGATTTAAAAACTAAAGAAATAATCACTAAAAAATACTGGGACATCAATTCTTTCTTTCTAAAACCTAAACTTAAATATGAGTACACCAAGGCTAAGCAAGAACTGAAAGAACTTCTACGCTCTTCTTATAACTACAGAATGATAGCAGATGTACCTGTGGGTGTTTTTTTAAGTGGGGGATACGACAGTACTTCCGTAGCGGCAATACTTCAAGAGACATCTAAAAACCCTATAAAAACATTTACTATTGGTTTTCATGAAGGAAATAATGAGGCTGAATATGCAAAAGATACAGCACGCCTCCTAAATACCGATCATAAAGAATACTATTGTACGGAAAAGGAGGCAAAAAGTATAGTAAAAGAAATACCATTTTTTTATGACGAACCATATGCAGACTCATCACAAATACCTACAATTTTAGTCAGTAAAATGGCAAAAGAGAATGTGAAAGTTGTATTATCTGCAGATGGAGGTGATGAACAGTTTATAGGATATAATATTTATCATCGTATGAATAAGAGGATTGGTATGCTGTCGAAGCTACCATTACCATTAAAATATGTTTCAAAAATATTCTTTTCTATTGGTTATCACGTTTTACCTCCTGGTAATTATTTGAAAAAAGAGAAGTTCAAAATTTTGTCAGAAACTATTTTGCTGAGCGAAAATGAAATGGCTCATTATAGTTTTAATTCGGCCAGGAATACATCACAATCAATTTTAAATAAAATTTTAAAGATTGAACCATCAACTAATACTATTTCACAATTTTACAATAACTTTAAAAATATAAATGATGTTTTTTCTTCAATGGATATTGATGGATATTTAAAAGAAGATATTTTGACAAAAGTAGATAGGGCTACAATGTCTCAAAGTATTGAAGGTCGGGAGCCAATGCTTGATTATAGATTAATGGAATTTAGTGCACAACTACCAAATGAGTTTAAATATAAAAATGGTGTTGGGAAAAGAATTCTAAAAGATATTGTTCATGACTACGTTCCTAAAGAAATGATGGAGAGACCTAAGACAGGCTTCGCGATCCCTATCATTAAATGGCTAAAGGAAGATTTATCCTATTTGGTTGATGATTTTTTATCGCAGGAAGCCCTTAAAAAATCCAAGGTGTTTAATGAAAGTGAAGTACTGAAGTTGGTTAAAGTGTTTAAGGAAAAAGATTCAGTCGTAGACGGATTAATATGGAAGATTCTCGTTTATCAAATGTGGTATAATGAATGGATTGAAAAATTAATAAAAACATAATGGCATTAAAGAAATTTCAAAATCTTGCATTATACGCATATTTTTTCAGTCTCAACTTTGAAATGTTAAATTTAGGAGGATATGGATCAACTTCTAAATTTGTAAGTATCCTCTATTTAATAAGTATTTCATTTGACATTAAAAATTTTATCATTTCCAAAGGAATAAAGAAGTTCTATTTACCTTGGATTGTGTTTTTTCTTTATTTGACTTTGATTTCTATCTTAAATATTGGTTTCTACACCGAAATTGATCATATTTTCGATTCAACGTTATTATTAAATATTTTATTTTTTATTTTCTTAGTTAACCACGAAAGAAAATCACCAGGGGTCCTATTAAAAGGATTTTTAAGTTTTGTTTTTGGGGCCATTTTATTGGGAATACTCTATTATTATAATATTGGTGTGGAATATAATTATGGTAGAATGACAATGTTTGGCGACAACCAGAATAAAATAGCCACAAGAATTGCTGTATCTATTATTTTTATTTTCTATTTTACAACAACAAAAAGAGTTATTAAAAGAAAAATAAAATACCTCTTATTACTTCCTCTACCTCTATTACTACAACTGTTGTTTGAAACTGCTTCAAGAGTGTCTTTTTTATCAATAGTACTTGCTATATTAATAGGGGTTATCTTAAATAAAGAACTTAAATTAAAACGCAAGATAATTGTTATAGGTTCATTAGTTGCGTTTATTATGTATTTTGGACCCACTTTATATCAAAAGTCTGAGCTTTTGGTAGATCGTTTAACAGATATAGAAGAAAAAGGAGTAACTAGTAGTAGAGATATGGTTTGGCAAAATGCTCTTGATATAATAGGAAGTAATCCTATCTTTGGTGTGGGTAAATCTGGTTATATTGAAAAGTCGATTTTAATTTCTGGTCGGAATATGAGCCCTCATAATGTCGTCTTAGAAGTTTGGGCTTTAACTGGGCTTATCGGTTTATTTTTGTTTCTACTTTTTTTATTTAGAATATTCAAAACTTCTTATTTGTCCTTTAAATTCGATAAGTTTATGCTGCCATTTTTATTGTTAATTCCGATATTAGGGCAAATAATTACAGGACAAGTATTAGGGCATAAATTATATTGGGCAATATTTGCTTTATGTGTTGCTAGCACTTTTTACCATGAAAAATACTTGCTAAGGAAATGAAAGTTTTGATGTTAATCGATTCATTTACAGTGGGTGGAGCCCAACGTCAATTTACTACTATAGCAAAAGAATTACATAAAGAATACGATGTTACAGTGGTTGTTTACCACCCCATCACTTCTCATTTTGAAGAAGAACTAATAGCAGAAGGTGTACGCATAAAAAAAATATTAAAAAAATCTAGATTCGATATTCGATTTGTTTTTAATTTACTCAAATACATGAGGAAAGAAAACTTTGATGTATCCATTTCATTTTTAGATACGCCAAATTTCTATAATGTTTTAGCAAGAATAACACGAAGTGTTCCTAAGGTCATTGTCAGTCAGAGAAGCGCTTATTTCAAAGCTACATTAAGCTTAAAAAAAAGACTTCAAGAATCATTTTTATACTTTGCAGATTATATCACAACAAATTCAATCACTCAAAAGAAAAGAATGGTAGATATTTTTCCTTTTATGGAAAAGAAAATTTATTATTTGCCAAATGCGTATCAATTTATAGAAAAACCTGATTTAAATAAATCCCTTGAAACCAATAACTTTATTGTATTAAGTAATCTAAATGAATATAAAAATGCTTTAAAACTTGTGCAAAGTATTGAGATTTTGGTAAACGTGTTAAACACCTCTGATTTTAGAATTAGGTGGTACGGTCGTTTTCCAATTACTGAAAAAGCAAAGGTTGATTTTGAAAAAGCAAAAGCAATTATAGAAAACAATAATTTAAAAAATCACATTGAATTTAAGGGCATTACCAAAAATGTTACTACAGTAATTAAGGATTCATCAGCTTTAATTCATATATCGGACTTTGAAGGATGTCCAAATAGTGTTTGCGAAGCCATGGCATTATGTAAGCCAGTTATTTTAAGTAATATTTGTGACCATCCGTACTTAGTAAGTTACGATAATGGATTTCTAGTTAACCAAAAAGACCCTAAAGATATCGCGAAAGGAATTTTTGATTTTATTAACTTACCTAATGAAGATAGATTTATGATGGGTATCAAAAGTGAAAAATACATTTCGGATAATCTGAATATTTCCAATTCAATAAAAACTCTAAAAAATTGCTTTTAAGATGCTAATACACTTTTACAGGTTTGCTAATTTACTTTCAAGAAATAGAATCCCTTTACTTCCTAAGTTTTTTTATTATTTGCAATTTATTTTATTCAATTGTTCTGTTCCACCTACAACTTCAATTGGTAAAAACACTAAGTTTGCTTATGGTGGTATTGGTATTGTAATACACGGCCGATCTGTGATAGGAAAAGATTGTTTAATTGGTCAAGGCATAACCATAGGAGGGAAAAGTAAAAGTAAGGATGTTCCAAGGATAGGTAATAATGTTTATTTAAGCGCTGGGTGTAGGATTCTAGGAGATATTCAAATCGGGGATAACTCAATTGTTGGTGCAAATGCTGTAGTCGTTAAGGATGTGCCTCCAAATAGCATTGTTGCAGGCATTCCTGCAAAAATTATTAAAACTAATATTGATCCAAAAGAATATTATTAATGTCTAAATATTTTTTTATTGGTGGTATTAATGAAGGAAACACTCCTAGAGGTGGAGCTGAGGCTAAAAATCAATTTCTACTGAAAAAACTACAGAGCATTTATCTAGATGAGATTGATTATGTTGATATGACATCTTCAACGCAAAGTCCTATCATTCGCTATTTAAAGCTTATAAAAGGTATAATAAAGCATCAACACATCATACTTTCCGTGGCATCTACCGCATTAGAAAAGTTAGCTTTTTTAAATTTTTATCTTAAAAGAAAGAACCTTACAATTTTTATCATTGGAGGAGTTGTGGATCAAAAATTAATTAACCCGAAGATGCTTGAATTATTTGAAAATGCCAATTTGGTGTATGCAGAAACAAAAGCATTAACAAAAAGTATAAAATCAATCTCTGAAAAAATACCCGCTAAGCATTTACCTAACTTTAAAAAACTAGTAGAATTTAAGTATAGTAAAAAGACAAACAAAGATAAAATAATCAATTTTGTGTTTTTATCAAGAATTCACAGAGATAAAGGTATATTCCGTGCTATTGAAACGGTAAAAATGCTGAACACAGCAATTGATAAAATAAGGTTCAAACTAGACATTTATGGCCCAATAGATCTGTCTTATGAAGATAAAACACAATTTGATGAATTAATTAAAAGTAGCGACATTAATTATAAAGGATATCTGGACTTATCAATTCCGGAATCCTTTACAAAACTAAGTTCATACCATTTCTTTATTTTTTTAACCACCCATCCTGGAGAAGGATTTCCAGGGGTGTTAATTGATGCTTTGCATTCAGGAACTCTTATTATAGCCTCTGATTGGAAATACAATAAAGAAATTGTGCCGTGCTCTAACCTTCTAGTTGATTTAGAAGGTGATTATCAAAAAGAGATAATGAACTATATAGAGAAAATTATATCGATGAAAACGAATGATTTTGAGGAGTTAATTGATAGTCAAAAAAAGCAAGCGAAAGCCTATGATATTAACACTATTAATTTTGAGTTAGCCTGATGGAAAAACTATTTATCAATTTACCGTTTTTTCTAAAGAACATAGCCTTTGGAATTGTTTCATTAATGGAGAAAAGAAAAAGAAAAGGTAAGTACTATCTCCAATACAAAACGAAGTTAATTGAAAGCGTAAAAAATGATTTAACTGCTGAAGATATAATTAAAGATAAAGCTATAGAAACTGTAAATCGTTTACCTTATTATAAAGGTGAAAAAATAAAATCTTTTAATGAAATTCCTATAATTGATAAGAATATCATAAATAATCATTATTGCTTGTTTTTCAATACCACAGCGCAACCATTCACAGAAATGAAAACAAGCGGCACTTCAGGGCAATCACTAAAAATTCCTCTGTCAAAAAAAATGTATCAAAAGAAATTTGCAGCTTACGATGCATTTAGAGAGTTAAATGAGATGTGTCTTAAAGAACCTAATGCAAACTTTTTTGGTAGGACAATATTTCCTGTTAAAAAAAAAGTAGCCCCATTTTGGCTTTATTCTTCTTTTTCAAAACAATTAGTCCTATCACAATACCATTTAAATGAAAATACCGTAAATGATTATTTAGATGCTTTAAGTAAGTATGGGATAAAATGGATTCATGGTTATCCTTCATTTTTAAATTTATTTTCTGAGCTATTAATTGAAGGTGGATTAGTTGAAAAATGTCGAGATTTAAAAATCAGCAAAATTTCTACAGGTTCAGAAACATTATTAAGTTTTCAAAAACAAAACATTGAAAAAGTTTTTGGGTGTGAGGTACTAGATTTTTACGGTCAAGGAGAAAATGTAGCCCATATCTTTTCTTATAACAATGAGCTTTACGTTGATAAAACTTTTAGCTACGTAGAATTTGTCCATTATAAAGATGATTTGTTTCACATTATAGGGACACAGGTAGATAATGAGTGCTTACCTTTTATTAGATACAACACTGGAGATTTAGCAAGAATTAATGACCAAGGAAAAATTATAGAGATTATAGGAAGAATCGAAGACTATATTTACCTAAAGGATGATACTAAAATAAGTCGCTTAGACCATATTTTTAAAAGTGTAAAGAATCTAAGAGAAGCTAAAATAATTCAAGAACATAAAGGTTCAGCTAAGTTCTTAATTAATCCAACAAATAATTTTACAGATAAAGATTACAAAGAATTAAGGGAAAGTATAATGAGTAAGTTAGGTAATGATTTTATTTTTAAAATTGAAAAAACCAGCCATATCCCAAAAACAAAAATGGGTAAGCTTAAATTTGTTGAACGTTTAGTTAAATAAAAATTTAATTAATGTTTAACAAACTAAATACATCTTTTCAATTGATTCGAAACATGGGTACTCGTTATGTTGCCTATCGTTTACGTCATGAATTCGAGAAAAAACTTGGTGTTTTAAAAACGAGACACCCCATCAACCCTCCGTTTAAACAGTTTATATCCTTAAAGAACTGGCGAAAAGAAACTCCTTCGTTTTTTTTTAATGGCAAGAATATTCCATTGACTCCAACACCTCAAATTTCGTTAAAAGAACGAGTAGAGGCTATGAAGCAGGGGAGGTTTGTACTGTTTAGTAAAATGGAGTATGAATTAGGAGTGAATTATGACTGGGTAACTAATCCTGTTACAGGGTATCGATATAAGGTTAAAGAGCATTGGTCAACTATAGCCGATTTTTCTGAGGAAAGTGGCGATATAAAGTTTGTATGGGAAAAGGCACGTTTTGCTTTTTTAACAGATATAATACGTTATGATTTTCATTATCAAGAGGATCAATCTGAATTTGTTTTTAAACAAATAATAGATTTTATTGATAAAAATCCTATTAATTGCGGCCCAAACTATCGGTGCAGTCAGGAAATTAGTTTGAGAACAATGAATTGGATTATTGCACTTTATTATTATAAGGATTCGCCAAATCTTACTGAGGAGCGATTTGGTAAAATAATGCACGTTATTTATTGGCAGCTACATCATGTATATCACCATATTGACTTTTCCAGAATAGCGGTTCGAAACAATCATGCCATTACAGAAACTTTGATGTTGTATTTATCTGGTTTACTTTTTCCGTTTTTACCCGATACTGCAAAATGGAGCAGAGACGGGAAAAAATGGTTTGAAGAGGAAGTTGAATATCAGATATACCCAGATGGCACTTTTCTGCAATTTAGTATGAATTACCATAGAGTTGTAATTCAGTTATTGACTTGGGGCATACGATTGTCAGACATACACGGAAAATCGTTCTCTCCAGTTGTTAAAGAGAGGGCAAAACTGTCCTTGAAATTTTTGGATGCATGCTCAGATCCTGTAAGCGGGAAGTTGCCAAACTACGGAAATAATGATGGCGCACTTTTCTTTAAATGGACGGAAGATGACTTTAGAGTTTATACCTCTCAATTAAACGATTTGCGTGCAGTTTTATATAACCAAGTAACCAAACCGCAAGAAAGTCAGGCGTGGTATGGTTTAAAAAATCTAAAAGTTACATCACTTAATACGCAGGGAATTCACGAGTTTAGAAATAGTGGGTATTATATTCATCAGGAAGGAAGTGTAAAAACTTTTTTGAGGTGTGGATATTATAAAGATAGACCTTCGCAAAGCGATAATTTGCATCTCGATATTTGGAAAGGTGGCATCAATTATTTGTGGGATAATGGAACCTATAAGTACAATACTAACAAGGAGACAGTAGATTATTTTACAGGATGTGAGGGGCATAATACACTTTCGGTTGAAGGTAAAAATCAAATGTTACGGGGGGGACGTTTTATTTGGTATTACTGGGTTAAATCGGCACGAGCAAAGATGGCCTTAGATAGTGGTAAAATGCAGTTCGACGGTGAGTTAGAAGCTTTTCAACATATTAAAAAAGGAATTAAGCATTTCCGTAAAGTTGAAAAGAATACTGGGGAAAACCAATGGTTAATTACCGACAGTCTTGAAAAGGCTGACGGGATGGAAAGAAGTATATATTGGCATCTAAATCCGGAGGTTTTAGACTTACTAGAAATTAACTGCGAAACAGTTGAAGGAAAAAAGATAGCCCCTATTGTAGAACAAAAATGGCACTCTAGCTATTACGGCGTAAAGGAAAAAAGCATTCGCTATCGTTTTAGCAGCGCAGAAACGATGGTAACTACTATTAAGATAAAAGACAGATTGTGAGAATTTTATTAATACATCAGTATTTTTTAGAAAAAGGAGAGGGCGGTGGTTCGCGTTTTAATGAAATGACCCAGATATGGAGTAAGTTGGGGCATAGGGTAACGGTGCTGGCCGGCATGGTAAATTATACTAGCGGGAAAAAGCCTGAACGCTATAGAGGTAAGCATTATTACAAAGACTTTGGTTTTTATAAGAACGTTGATGTATTGCGATGCCACGTTTCAGAGAGTTATAATGTAAATTTCTTAGGTAGACTGTGGGGTTATTTTTCCTTTATGTTTTCTGCTATTTGGGGCGGGCTTTTTAAAACATCGGGTAAGTTTGATGTAATATTGGTTACCTCCCCACCTTTATTTGTAGGTATGACTGCCTATATTTTATCTAAAGTTAAAGGAGTGCCCTTTGTGTTTGAGGTTCGCGACTTATGGCCAGAGTCTGCAATAGACACAGGGGTGTTAAAAAATGGAATGATAATTAAACTATCTTATTGGTTTGAAAAGTTTTTATATAAACGTGCCAAATTTATAAATGTCCTTACCCCTGCATTTCGAGATAAGTTAATTGAAAAAGGAATTCCTGCCGAAAAAATTAGGTTTATACCTAATGCAGCAGATTTCACTTTATCAGAAAAATTAAGTGATTTTGGCGGTGAAGCTTTTAAAAATGAGTTAGGACTTGGGGATAGGTTTGTAATTACTTATGTTGGCGCGCACGGGGTTGCAAATCATTTAATTCAGCTTTTGGATGCAGCTGAATATTTGCGAGAAACGAACATAACTTTTCAACTCATTGGAAGTGGAATGCAAAAATCGATGCTACAAACTGAAACTAAAAAGCGAGGATTAGAACAGCATATAATTTTTAGAGATCCAGTAGCTAAGGAGGAAGTTTTTAAATATATTATGGCTTCCGATATGGGCGCTTCTGTACTCAAAAAAGTGGATACGTTTAAGACAATTTACAGCAATAAGACCTTTGATTATATGTCTTGTAAAACACCTATACTACTGGCTATAGATGGTGTTTCGAGAGAGTTGGTGGAGAAAGCTCAATGTGGGATATATGTAGAGCCTGAAAATGCTAAAGATATTGCCGATAAGCTAAAGGCTATTTATACCCAAGCCGAGAGGCTAAAAGAAATGGGGGAGAACGGTTATAAATATGCCAAACAGTACTTTGACAGGGAAATACTGGCGGAAGAATATGTAACTTATCTTCATAAAATAGTTTAAAATACTATCTTTAATACCAAATAATGCCTTCAAATTAATACTTTTTTGACACCTTAAATGTATAGAACCTTACTCAAACCCCTTTTCGATTTTTTAGCGGCATTAATAGGGCTATTATTAATTAGTCCGGTATTTGTGTTGGTGTGGGTGTTTCTTGCTATTGCAAATAATGGGAAGCCATTTTTTACGCAAAGAAGGCCGGGGAGAGATGGGCATATTTTTACTATTGTAAAGTTTAAGACCATGAATGATAAGCGGGATGCAGGGGGTAATTTGTTGCCCGATGATAAACGGCTAACTGCAGTGGGACGATTTGTAAGGAAAACATCTTTAGACGAGTTACCACAATTATTAAATGTATTAAAAGGCGATATGAGTTTTGTGGGGCCAAGGCCTTTATTACCCGAATATTTACCTTTATACAACCAAAAGCAGCGGCGACGCCATGAAGTAAAGCCTGGAATAACGGGGTGGGCGCAGGTAAATGGAAGGAACGCCATTAGTTGGGAACAAAAGTTTGAATACGATGTGTGGTATGTTGAGAATCAAGGGTTTTTATTGGACTTAAAGATTCTTTTTAAGACTGTTAAAAAAGTTTTTAAAAGTGAGGGGATTACACAGGTTGGGCAAGTGACTAGCCAACGTTTTACTGGCAATAACTAATTGAAAACTGAATTTTTTGTAACTAACAACTAACGACTAAAAATGGTACTATTTGGAGCCAGCGGACATTGTAAATCTGTTATTGATATTGCGGAATCTATTGGGCAAAAAGTCTCTATCATCTACGACGACAAGCCAAAAACAGAAGCTGTCTGTCATATCCCTGTAGAAAAGTTTGTCAATGACCTATCGGGACAGAAAGAAACTTGGATTATTTCAATTGGTAACAATAGTATTCGAAAAGAAATAAGCGAAAAATTACCCCAAAAATTCGGTCAATTAATTCATAAAACCTCAAGTATATCTTCGTGGTCCTCGATTGGGGTTGGCACAGTAGTAATGGCAAAAGTTGTAATAAATGCGTGTGCTACAATTGGTAAACATTGTATTATTAATTCTGGGGCTGTTATAGAACACGATTGCACGCTTGAAGATTTTGTGCATATATCGCCTAATGCTAGCTTAGCCGGAGGAGTACAGGTAGGAGAAGGCACACATATTGGGATTGGAGCATGTGTAATACCGGGAGTGAAAATTGGAAAATGGGCCACTGTAGGAGCAGGGGCGGTAATTTTAAAAGATGTACCTGATGGGGCTGTGGTAGTAGGCAATCCTGGGAGGGTAATTAATCCTTAAACAATATTTCCAGGCATTTAGGAAACCACACGTGCGGACTCGTGCGGTAGCGAGGGAAATATTCTATTTTTTTAAGGTTTTATATTTATCTATAATAGATTTTTTTAATTTGCGGTAATACTCCTTTTTTTCCATAGTTAACTTTTGTTCAAGACTAAATATTTCGTCAACCATAAGAAGTAAATCATCCTGGGGCAGAGGATGGAATAATTTATTAAAATCAATTTTCAACTCTCTACTTAAAATGTAGATTTTATCCCATCCACATAACACTTCAGCACGTTCTATCCTTCCAATAGTTGTCGAAGTTGAATCAATCGCAGCAGCTAAGTAATGTTGAGATATGTCTTTTCTTAACCGGTTTACTTTTAGAATACAGCCAATCTGGATATTTAATAAATGTAAATATTCTCTTTCGTCTTCATTCATCAAGTAAAAATTGTGATATCATTTATTTTTATTCGATACATATTTGTATTGAATAATTATTTTGTTATATTGCACTATAATTATGTATTGCGTTAACTTCATAATTAAAAATTAGAAGCTATCGCTTTGATTCTCTTGATAGGAAACTGGTAATTTTTGTAACGAGATGATTAGCAGATTGGCTTGCGTCCCGGGCGCGGCCTCTCTTATCGTTACACGGTATACCAGTACCTCTATCAAGATAAGTTGAGTTCCGCGCCCTTTTGTATTGGGCTTGGTGTTTAGTGGTTAGTATTGAGTAATTAGTATTGAGTGGTTTGATTAAGGTTTTTAACATCTTAGGAGGTTTCGACTGCGCTCAACCTGACATACAATTTTTGTGTGTTCAACCTGACATACAATTTTTGTACGCTCAACTTGACATACAATTCTTGTGCGTTCAACTTGACATGCAATTCTTGTACGCTCACATTGGCGTGCAAGTCTTAATACAAAAAAAGACCCGCTCCTAGTTTTCGAGGACCGTTGGAGCAGGCCAGACAGTTAAAATTATTGTATAACCTTAACCTTTGCAAAATTATGAAAAATAATTTCAGGCAAAAACTTCTGCTTGCCAGTATTTTTGTTTTTTTATTAAGTATTAACTCCCCTCTTTTTTCTCAAGAACAAGTTTTAAAGACTATTCGTGGTACGCTTAGCGATGCCGAAGGTGCGTTAAGTGGTGTAAATGTTATAGTTAAAAACACATCGCGTGGTGTAATTAGTGATATGGAGGGGAAGTACTCTATTGCGGTTAAAAGCACAGACAGTGTTGTGTTTAGCTATATAGGGTATAAAACCCAGACTCTGGGTGTTGGCAATAGGAGTGTTTTAAATGTTATTATGATACCCGATGCGACAGCATTAGACCAGGTTGTTATAAATGCTGGATATTATAAGGTTTTGGATGCTGAAAGGACTGGGAGTATAAGTAGCATTGATGCTGATGAGATTGAAAATAGGCCTGTTAGTAATCCTCTTGCGGCTATGCAGGGGAGGGTAGCGGGGGTACATATTACACCACAGACTGGTTTGGCTGGTGGGGGGTATGAGGTACAAATACGCGGGCAAAATAGTATTGCTGCGGGGAATGACCCCTTGTATATTATAGATGGTATACCGTATGATTCGAGAAGCATGGGTTTTGCCAATGTGGGGGCTACTACCATTCCCGGAGGGCGAATAAGTGTTTTAAGCTTAATAAATACCTCTGATATTGAGAGTATTGAAATTTTAAAAGATGCCGATGCTACTGCTATATATGGTTCGCGTGGGGCGAATGGGGTTATATTAATAACAACTAAGAAGGGAGTTGCGGGGAGAACGGCTGTTACATTGAATACCTATACTGGGGTGGCGCGTGTGGCGCGTACTATGGATTATATGAAAACCGACCAATATTTGGCCATGCGAAGGGCTGGATATTTAAATGATGGTTTTACTGAATTACCTGTAGATGCTTATGATATAAATGGCACATGGGACCCTAATAGGTATACCGATTGGCAAAAGGAGCTTATTGGCGGGACGGCTTATATTAATGACTTACAAGGATCGGTTAGTGGTGGAAGTAAGCGCACCAGTTTTTTATTAAGCGGCAATTATCACAAGGAAACCACGGTTTATCCCAAGGATTTTGAATACGAAAAGATTTCGGTATTAGGTAATTTAAGTCATAGAAGTGATGATGAGAGGTTTCAAGTAAATTTTTCGAGTAATTATGCATCGGAGGCCAATGATCTTCCGGGGGTGGATCTTAGCCAATTTATACGATTTTTACCGCCTAATGCCCCTGCTTTATATGATGCGGACGGGAATATAAACTTTGAGAACAGCACTTTTGCCAATCCGCTTGCCGAATTGGAGGGGAAGTATTTCACCAACCGACGTAATTTAATTGCCAACACGCGGTTGTCTTACCAACTTTTTTCGAGGTTAAAATTGTTGGCTAATGCGGGGTATACTACAACAATTTTGGAGGAGTCGCGTACTAATCCGCATACGAAGTATGATCCTGCGATAGGTTTAACGAGCAGTAGCTCGTCTATATATACCAATGATGCTAAGAGGGAATCGTGGATTTTTGAGCCGCAATTGAACTATGAATATTTATTTAAAAACTCGAGTATAGCTGTGTTATTGGGGGCGAGTTACCAAAAGCAAACGGATAAGATAGTGTCTCATTATGCACGAGGGTTTGCGAGCAATAGTGTTATATACAACTTGGCTGCTGCCAATTCGCTTTTGGTACAGCGCGATAGGAAGGAGGCGTATAAGTATCAAGCATATTTTGGGCGTATAAATTACAAGCTTTTTGAGCGGTATATTTTTAATTTAACTGGGCGAAGAGATGGTTCTAGTAGGTTTGGGCCTGGTAATAGGTATGCTAATTTTTGGGCTATAGGGGGAGCGTGGTTATTTGGTGAAGAAACTGGGGTTAAAAACGCTTTACCGTTTTTAAGTTTTGGGAAATTACGGGTAGGATATGGGGTTACGGGTAATGACCAAATAGGCGATTATCAATATCTTGAAACCTACAGTACAACCGGCTCTATTTATGATGGTTTGAGTGGGCTTGAGCCTAGTAGAATTTACAATGCCGATTTTGGGTGGGAGACGAATAGAAAATTGAATGCTGCGTTGGAGCTTGGTTTTATACGAAATAGGATAAATTTTACATTTGAGTATTTTAGAAATCGTTCTTCGAACCAGTTGGTTGGAAATCCGTTGCCGGGAACTACGGGATTTTCTAATGTGCAATCTAATTTGGATGCCGTTGTAGAAAACAGTGGTATAGAAGTTACTTTACACACAGAAAATTTTAGGGGTGATAATTTTAGATGGGAAACGGCTATAAACTTAAGTATTCCGAAGAATAGGTTGGTTGCTTTTCCTAATTTGGAAGGTTCTACTTATGCCAACCAATATGTAATAGGGGAGCCATTAGGAATTAAAAAGCTCTATCATTTAATTGGGGTGAATCCTGAAACTGGCATTTATGAATTTGAGGATTATAATGGAGATGGCAAAATAAGCGCTCCTGATGACAGGCAGTATACAGTATCTGTTATGCCTGAGGTATATGGTGGGATAAGTAATAATTTATTTTATAAAAATTGGGAGTTAAATTTTCTATTTCAATTTACTAAGCGGCAGGGATATAATTATGTATTGGGTAGTGCGGCACCTGGGCAGATGGGAAATCAGCCAGCTTTTCTTACGGGGGAATGGCAGCAGCCTGGGGATGAGGCCGAGATGCAGCAGTTTACAGCGGGTTATAATCCAGAGGCTCTTATTGCATTTTCGCAGTATATGTTTAGCAATGCGTCTATAACCGATGCTTCGTTTGTACGGCTTCGGGATGCTTCACTCTCTTATACATTGCCTAAGAAAGGTACTACCGGCACGGCTTGTAAAATTTACTTACAAGGCCAAAATCTTTTAGTTTTTACAAAATTTAAGGGCGGGGATCCTGAGCAGCTTACGGGGTTTTTACCGCCCTTACGAAAGGTTACCATGGGGATTCAATTATCAATTTAAACTTATAGCGATATGATTAGTATTACAATATATAGAAGTAAAATAGTAATGTTTTTTTTACTATTTGTTACGATTGGTTGTGACGAATTTACGGCAGTAGATTTTCCTGAAATGGAGCTTACGGGGGTTGCTGTTTTTGAGGATTCTGCTACGGTAGATGCTGCTTTTGCGAGTATTTATTCAAAATTACGGGATGATGTTTTGGTTACTGGTAAGGCGCATGGTATTAATACATTATTGGGATTATATGCCGATGAGTGTGATTATTATGGGGTGCCGGGTGAAAATAGTGACCAGTTTTACCGGCATGTGGTTTTGCCTAGCAATTGGGATATAGCGGCTTTATGGAATGGGGCTTATAACTTGATTTATGCTGCAAATAGTATTATTGAGGGGGTTACAAATTCGGGGAAGTTAAGTGAAAGTGAGAAGGAGCGGTTTTTAGGGGAAGCACTATTTGTACGTGCTTATATGCATTATTATTTAGTTTCACTTTTTGGTGATATTCCTTATATAAAAACCACCGATTATACTGTAAATAGTAAGGTATCGCGTATGCCTGAAGGGGAGGTTTTTGCCTTGTTGATTCAGGATTTACAGGAAGCTGAGGTATTGTTGATGTCTGCAAACCCGAGGATTGAGAAAACAAGACCGGCTGTTATAGCTGTTCGTGCACTTATGGCCAGAGCTTATTTGTATAATGAAGCGTATGCGTTGGCAAGGGAATATTCTACTAAGGTGATTGAGAATGGCGGATTGGACATTGGCAATTCGGTAGCGGAGGTTTTTAATAAAAGTAGTACTTCTACCATTTGGCAGTTGAAGCCTGAACAGGGGAGTCATACTTGGGAGGCTTTTACTTTTATTTTTGTTAGTGCGCCCCCGCCGTTTGTTGCTTTAACTTCTAATTTAATTGACTCGTTTGAAGTGGGAGACGCTAGAAGAGAGAATTGGATAGGGGAGGTATCATCGGGGGATGATGTTTATTATTACCCGAATAAGTACAAGCAAGTTGGTAGTAATAATACCGAATATTCCATTTTATTAAGGTTGGCAGAACAATATTTAATTCGTGCAGAGGCAAGTGCTCATTTAGGAGATAATACTGCGGCGGTACGCGATTTAAATGTGGTAAGGTTACGGGCTGGTTTGGCTCCAACTGAAGCTACTAGTAGAGCAGAATTGCTTGAAGCCATTGCGATAGAACGCAGGCATGAACTATTTACAGAGCAGGGGCATAGGTGGTTTGATTTAAAAAGAACGGGGATGGCAAATATTGTACTTGCACCAGTTAAACCTGGGTGGCGAGATACCGATGTTTTGTTGCCATTGCCAGAAGCGGAATTACTTTTAAATAAAAATCTTGAACCTCAAAATCCGGGATATTAAGATGGAATTTATAAAGAGCTTTAAGGGATATAGAAGTAAAATTAGCCAATTGTTTTTAGGTTTTTTCTTGTTTGTATTTGCAGTCTGTTCAAGTTTTGGGCAGGCTGTAAACAAGAAAAAAATTACGGAAGATGATTATGGTTTATGGAGTACGTTATATGCTCCAGTAATTTCAAATGACGGACAATGGGCTGCGTGGAAGTTAAATTATAAGGGGGTAAGCGATTCTTTGTTAGTTATTAATACTAAATCTAGAAGGACTATGAAATACGACAATACGAGAGAACACAATTTTAGCCCTAACTCTAAATGGATTTATAATTTTGAACCGAATAGGAATTTGTATTTAATTAGTTTAGAAGATGGAGAGTCTATACTCTTTAAGGATTTAGCGTTATTTTATTTTTCTGAAGGGGGCGACTATGCGGGCGTTTTAGATGCTAACAAGAATTTTATTCTTGTAGACTTAGAGTCGGGAGAGATGGAGCGATTTGAGAATATTTCGTGGTTTGCATTTTCGCCCAATGGGAAGTATACTGCGATTACTACAGTAACTGGTAGTAAAAATACAATAGAGCTGTTGGATACCCGAAGCTTACAACGAACTGTATTATTAAGTAGTGAGCAAAGCAGCTTTATGAATATGGCATGGAATTTAGAGAGTACGGGGTTGGTTTTTATGGAGGAGTTTAAGGGGGATGATGAAGAAGCAAGTAGCACAACTTTATATGAATTTAGAAATGGAGATATGCCGAAACTTAGGTCATTAAACCCTAGGTGGCAGCGTGATTTTCCGTTTAACACTTATATTTCGGCAAGAGATGAAGTTTATTATGCAGCTGATGGGCAACGGATAATGTTTAATGTGCGTCCTAAGAGTTTTTTGGAGTGCAATCTCGATTCATTAAAAAGTAGTATTCAAATTTGGAAAGGAGATGATAAGTGGATAGTGCCGCGGAGGTTGAGAAACGCCAATGCAGAGGATGGTCCGTGGTTAACCATGTGGAACCCTGATACAAAGGAAGTGTTACCAGTTGCAGATGATAAATTACCAGGAGCGTTTATTTTGCCTAATGAAAATTACGCGCTTTTGTTTGACGAGAAACAATATGAACCCAGTTATAAATATCGTGGAGACTCGGATTTATACGTAATGAATTTGGTAACAAAGCAAAAGAAATTAATGCTTCGGCAGGCTGACCCTAGCTATAATAGGCGGTATGCGGATGTAGATGGGAACTTTATTGCATATTATAAGGATAGTAATTGGTGGGTTTATGATGTGAAAAGCGATACTCATATAAATGTGAGTGTTAATATACCTAATAGCTTGGAGACGGGTGATAACTATTCGAGCGGAAAGACTGTCCCGTATGGATTTGCTGGTTGGAGTGGGGATAGTAAATGGATTTATATATACGATGCATTTGATATTTGGAAGATTAGAAAAGATGGAAAGGAGGCACATCGAATTACAAGTGGCTGGGAGCAAGGGATAACGTATAGGGTTTATGAGAAAACTTTTGAAGAATTTCCTTTTCAACGATTTGGAAGGTTTCCTTTAAGAAATATTGTATGCGAGGAGGAGGTGGTTTTAGAAGGTACAAATGCTAATGGATCTGGGTTTTACATTTATAATTGTAAGGATGGGGTGAAACCTCTTTTTGTTAAGCGTAGGAAAGTAGGAAAATTAAAAAAAGCAAAGGAGGAGGGTAGTTATATAGTACAAGAAGAATCGTTTGACATTCCGAGACGCATATATTTATTGCGCGATGGGAAGGAGCAATTGTTATATGAGAGTAATTCGCATTACAAACAATTTAAAACTCCACGACAGGAATTAATACGTTATAAGAATACAGGAGGGGAGGATTTAAAAGGAATATTGATGTATCCTGATAACTATGAAGAGGGCAAGCAATACCCTATGGTTGTTCATATCTATGAACGATTATCTAATACGTTTCATGAATATATATGTCCGAGTTTATACAACGGAGATGGATTTAATCCGAAGCTATATACTGGGGATGGGTATTTTGTTTTATATCCTGATATAGTGTATAAGGTTGGTGACCCTGGAGTATCGGCAGTAGATTGTGTAAGTGCTGCCGTTGAGGCAGTTTTGAGGATGGGGATGGTTGATAAAGATAGATTGGGATTGCGGGGACATTCATTTGGGGGTTATGAAGCTGCATTTATTGCTACACAGACTGATATGTTTGCTGCGATAGTTTCTAGTGCGGGTGTTACTGATTTTAGGTCGTGGTATTTAACGGTAGGGGGGAATACTGGCCGGGAGAATATGTGGTGGTTTGAGGAGCATCAATGGCGTATGGGCAGTTCGTATTTTGAGAATATAGCGGGGTACAAAAGGAATTCGCCTATGGAGCATGTAATGGAAGTAAATACCCCTATTATGTTATGGTCTGGGGCGAATGATAGGCATATTGATGTAAATCAGAATATTCAATTTTATTTGGCTCTACGGCGGTTGGGTAAGAAGGTTGAGTTATTGTTATATCCTGGGGAGCGTCATGGGTTGTTGAAGTTGGAGAATCAAGTTGACGTATCGAGGCGGGTGATGGAGTGGTTTGGGGTGTGGTTGAAGTAGGTTTTAGTATTGAGTTATGGGATATGGGTTGGGAGTTATGAGTTGGGATTTGTTAATTTGTGATTTGTTAATTGGTTAATTAGGGATTTGTGATTGGGAAGGAAAGCATTTCTTTTGCCCCGACCCTAAAGGGTGGAAAAAAGCATTTCTTTGCCCCGGCCCTAAAGGGTGGAAAAGCATTTCTTTGCCCCGGCCCTAAAGGGTGGAAATGCTTTTAGGAGGAGATTTGGAAGAAAAAGCATTTCTTTGCCCCGGCCCTAAAGGGTGGAAATAAAAGTATTCTTTTTCCCCGACCCTAAAGGGTGAGAATACTTTTAGGAGGAGATTTGGAAGAAAAAGTATTTCATTACCCCGACCCTAAAGGGTGGAAATGCTTTTTGATTGAGATTTGAAAGTCCCCTTTAGGGGAT
>ERZ1699650.122-NODE-122-length-33517-cov-22.721864_pt1 | contig 33517 bp, 30 predicted proteins | sample MGYA00581512_ERZ1699650 | MGnify/ENA primary metagenome ERZ1699650 (study PRJEB42348, sample SAMEA6618698) | metagenome | isolation source: Polyester-degrading enrichment culture growing on monomer terephthalic acid, Te | collected 2019-05-17 ... | reverse complement strand
TCAGGATGTGAAGTTCATTGTGAACCAGCTGAAAGCGGCCGGGCGCACCGAGCACAATGTGCATGCCCGGGTGCACCGCCCCTGGGGCTCGTACAAGACCATTAACCTGGGTGATCGCCACCAGGTGAAACGCATTACCGTGAAACCCGGCGAAAAGCTCTCGGTACAGATGCACCACCACCGCGCTGAACACTGGGTGGTGGTGAGCGGCACGGCCAACGTTACCATTGGCGAGAAGACTCAAATGCTCAGCGAGAACGAGTCGGTCTACATTCCCATTGGCACCGTGCATGCCCTGGAAAACCCGGGCAAGATCCCACTTGAGTTGATTGAGGTGCAGACCGGCAGTTATTTGAGTGAGGATGACATTGTGCGGTTTACCGACCGGTATGGGCGCGCTGAATACAGTAAGGTCGAGGTCTTGAAATGAAAATATTAGTAACAGGTGGGGCCGGTTTTATTGGATCAGCAGTTATTAGGCATGTTATTAATAACACAGAAGATGAAGTTGTTAATCTCGATAAGCTTACATATGCTGGCAACCTGGAAAGCTTGGCTGAAGTTAGCAACGATGACCGATATAGTTTTGAGCATGTAGATGTTTGTGATGGACCACAGGTTCAACGAGTTTTCGCACAACACCAGCCAGACGCTGTGATGCATTTAGCCGCAGAAAGTCATGTTGATCGTTCAATTGACGGCCCAGCGGGCTTTATTGAAACAAACATCATTGGTACCTATACCTTGTTAGAAGCCAGCCGTCAGTTTTGGCTAGGACTAGAGTCAGATCGTAAAAATTCCTTCCGTTTCCATCACATTTCAACTGATGAAGTGTATGGGGATTTAGACGGGCCGGAAGACTTATTTACGGAAAACACAGCATATGCGCCAAGTTCTCCGTATTCAGCCAGCAAGGCAAGTTCAGATCATTTGGTACGCGCGTGGCGTAGAACCTATGGTTTGCCTACCTTGGTAACAAATTGCTCGAACAACTATGGGCCTTATCATTTTCCAGAGAAATTAATTCCTCTGGTGATTTTAAACGCTTTAAAAGGCAATCCACTGCCTGTTTATGGCAATGGCTTGCAAATACGTGATTGGCTGTATGTAGAAGACCATGCACGCGCGTTGTACAAAGTCGTGACGGAAGGTGAATTAGGCGAAACCTACAACATCGGCGGCCACAATGAAAAAACCAATATAGACGTAGTAAAAACGATTTGTAACTTGCTAGAAGAGCTAGTGCCGAACAAACCAGTCGGTGTAGCACATTATCAAGATTTGATTACTCATGTCACAGACCGCCCAGGCCACGATGTTCGTTATGCCATTGATGCCAGTAAAATTGAACAAACATTAGGTTGGATACCAGAAGAAACCTTTGATACAGGGCTTCGTAAAACCGTACAGTGGTATCTAGGTAATGAAAAATGGTGGGGCCGTGTGTTAGACGGCTCTTACTCGATGGAACGTATAGGGGTAAATAATCAATGAAAGGCATAGTACTAGCCGGGGGCTCAGGTACACGACTTTACCCTATTACCATAGGTGTGTCTAAGCAGCTGTTGCCTGTGTACGATAAGCCAATGGTGTATTACCCCATTTCGGTTTTAATGTTGGCGGGTATTCGAGAAATACTCATCATTACCACACCTGAAGATCAAAGCAGTTTTCAGCGTCTTTTAGGTGATGGGTCGAAGTTTGGCATTGCGCTAAGTTACGCTGTACAGCCAAGCCCTGATGGATTAGCCCAAGCCTTTGTCTTAGGTGAAGACTTTATCGGCCGTGATGATGTGTGTTTGGTCTTGGGGGATAATATTTTCTACGGCCATGGTTTTACCCCTAAGCTTAAACACGCACTTGAAAACGCGAGAAATGGCCAAGGCGCAACCGTATTCGGTTATCAAGTTAAAGACCCAGAGCGTTTTGGTGTCGTGGAGTTTGACCAAAACCAGAAGGCTATTTCGATTGAAGAAAAGCCGACTAAACCAAAATCCAACTTTGCAGTAACGGGGCTGTATTTTTACGATAATTCCGTTATTAAAATGGCAAAAGAAGTACAGCCGTCAGCGCGTGGTGAGCTTGAAATTACCTGCCTTAACGAAATGTACCTCAAACAAAACAAGCTGAATGTCGAAATGCTAGGCCGTGGGTTTGCTTGGTTAGATACAGGCACTCATGAAAGCTTATTAGAAGCCGCGCAATTTGTCGAAACCATAGAAAAGCGCCAAGGCTATAAAATTGCCTGTTTAGAAGAAATAGGATTTAATAATGGGTGGTTAACTGAATATCAACTGAAAGAGCTAGCAACACCTATGTTAAAAAATAGCTACGGACAGTATTTAATGGATTTAGTATCACTATAATGTCTAGATTATTTACAACTAAAGAGTGGGATAGTGATTTTTTTAATCGTACTATTTTAACAATTGATCTAGATGCTCTCGGGACTAAAGTTGAAAGTTGGCCTGAAAATTCACTTGTTACAGTTAAGGTTGACGCTAATAATTTTCAAAGCTTACAACATATAAATAATTATAATTTTAGCTTTGTTGAAGGAGAACTTGTTTTTCAAAAAAAATTACTAAAGAATAGTAATTCTGATTCATTAACAGACTTTGATGCCTATTTAGCCACAAAAAGTTCTATTGACGAACTTAAACTCATAGTTAGTAATCTATATGTTAATAGTCGTTTTAGAGGCCCATGGTTTACCTCAATAGAAAGAGATGATTTCTATAAAACGTGGATCGAAAATGCTGTATTAGCTAAATTTGATGATTGCTGTTTAGTTTTAAAAGTCGAAAACACTATTTCTGGTTTTATAACTGTTCGTATCAGAGATTGTGAAGCAACTATTGGGTTGATTGGTGTTGCTGCTCCTTTTCAAGGCCAAGGCACTGGTAAAAAGTTACTTGAATTAGTTCAAAGTTATAGTAGTGCAAAAAAAGCGAAAAAAATTAAGGTTGCTACACAAACAAGTAATATTTCAGCTGCAAATTTATATGGTAAAAATGGCTTTGCTATCGCTAATATTTCATATTGGTTTTATAAGCAGGTTTAAAGATGATCCCTTTTAGTGCTCCCTCCCTTTAAACAGGTGATGAGTTAAGTTATATAGATCAGGCAATCCAAGCAAATAAGTTATGTGCTGACGGCGATTTCTCAAAGAAATAAATGAAGGCCCTTCATTAGTAAAAAAAGTTCACATAAAAAGTGAGCGCAATATTAGTAATGTGGATGATCTCGTAGTGAATTTCTATTTGATTATTTAGGATGAGTATATGCCAAAATTTCGAGGACGGGATTGTTTGTTAAAAGAGCAAGGTCATCCCAAAGTCACTTACACGTGTAAATCAATACCAAGTGATTTTAAAATTAATTGGAACTTGTCCGCCGTTACTATTAGAAATTAAATTAGATCATATGGTCCTACATGCTATGGTGCTTTTTGCTAATTAGAAGAAAAGAAGGTTTTTAAATTGAAAACCGATATAGACTGTTCAAAAAACATATAGGCCTGAAACCGGGGGCGAGCCGTTAAAATAGAGCAGTGTAAATAGGTCTATATAGCGACTGTAGATGCACTTTTCTTTACACATGAGTTATGGTCGAATGTGAGGCTATTGAAAACGCATCATATGTTTTTAATCGGATTGATTTGACTTTGAGGTAGAGATGGAAATTATTAATTTTAATGAGCCGTTTGTTACAGGTAAAGAATTGGAATACATAAAGGATGTTTTTGAACAAAATCACTTTTATGGGAACGGTAAATATACAAAGTTGTGTACCGAGTTTATTCAAAATAAATTAAGTGTAGATAATGTTTTAATTACTGATAGCTGCACTTCTGCATTAGAAATCACCGCTCTTTTACTGCGAGATACTAGTAAGGAACAAGAAATAATTCTACCATCTTATACCTTTTCATCAACAGCATCTGCCTTTGCTCGTGCTGGCTTTAAGCTTATTTTTGCTGAAGTAGATCCTAACACTATGATGTTAGATGCTAATGATGTGAAATCAAAAATAAATATAAATACAACAGCAATCGTCGCTGTGCATTATGGTGGTTACTGTGCAAATGTATATGATTTAAAAGATATCTGCGACCAGAAAGAGATCTACTTAGTTGAAGACGCTGCACAAGCATTTAATTGCTTTATAAATGGTGAAGCATTAGGAACCATCGGTGACTTTGGGTGTTTTTCATTTCATGAAACCAAGAATATTCATGCTGGTTTATCTGGGGCTCTCGTCGTGAAAGATAACGATGTTATTAATAGAGCAACTTATATTTGGGAACGAGGCACTAATCGGCAGGATGTTTTAAAAGGCATAGCTAACAAATATTCCTGGGTTGAGGTTGGTGGAAGCTTTTACCCCACAGAGCTCCAAACGGCATTTCTATATGCGCAATTAGAGGTAGTAGATAAAAATCTAGAAGAAAGGAAAGCGATATATGATGAATATAATGCAGGGTTAACTGTTCTTAAAGAAACACGCCTTTTGCATTACCCTGAATTTCAGCAGGGTTATCAATCTAACTATCATGCCTTTTTTGTACTCTTTAATAGTGAAAGTGATGCGGATAAAGTTCGCGATTTTTTAAAAGAAAATAATGTGCATGCTTATATTGGCTATATTCCTCTTCATTCATCTCCGGTCGGTTTAAAAATGGGATATGAGGTTAATTCATTGCCAATCACTGAAGAATATTCAAAACGTGTACTTCGTTTGCCTTTTCATAATAATTTGTCAGTCTCTCAAGTGAATAAAATTGTGGAATTAATGAAGGAGTGTTTTTAAATGTTCTTCACCGAATATAAAAATAAACTTAAAGAATATCAGTCATACCTCAAAATGCATGAATTTGAACTCAGCGATTTAAGAATTGAAACACAGTTTGAGTCATTTCGTGACTGGTCTGTAATTGGTGATTTAGGTAAATTTAGCGCTTGGTTTTTAGAGCAGCAAAAAAGCTGTCAAATGATAATCGAAGATATTCCATTAAGTGAATGCCGTGATTGGCGTATAGATCCAGAAACTGGCTGGGTTAGTCACAAATCGGGTGAGTTTTTTGTTGTTCAGGGGGTTAGAGTTGCATTTACTGCTGACCGTGAAGTTGCAGGTGGGTGGGATCAACCTATAGTAACCCAAGTCGGTTATAATGGAGGTTTATTAGGATTGCTTAGAAAAAGAATTAAAGGCGTTCCGCACTATTTAGTTGAAGCTAAAGCTGAGCCTGGAAACCCGGATAAAGTACAAATTAGTCCTACTCTACAAGCTACTTTCAGTAACTTAAAACAGGCTCATGGCGGAAGAAAACCAAAATATTCGGAGTACTTTGAATATCCTGAAAATAATAATGGCACAGTACTGTTTTCTCAATGGATGTCAGAGGATGGTGGGAGATTACATTTAAAAAGAAATCAAGGAATGTTGGTTGAAGTTCCGGAAGATACGAAAATTGAGTTTACTGATAATTTTTATTGGGCAAGCCTTTATCAGTTAAAAGAGTTGATAAAGCAAAATTCATGGGTAAATCCTCATATACGAGGTATCATTTCGCATTTATGAATAACTTAACTATGCAGAAATCAGGCGTGGCGTGTTGGACAATAGGTCAGCATGCTCAGAAAAATATCATACCAGCCATTGAAAATTGTGACAGTGTCGATTTGATTGGAGCCTATACCAGAAATGAAAATGTACTTATGTCCGTATGCTCAGAAACAGGTTGTAAAAAATATTCTGACGAACAAGAGTTGCTTTTAGACCCAGATGTTGATTTAGTATATTTGAGTAGTCCAACAGGTATACATTACGAACAAATCAAAAAATGTCTTACTGCAAAAAAATCTGTTTTAGTTGAAAAAACTGCATTAACGGACTTACAGGATGTTAACGAAATTATCGCATTAGCTAAATCAAATGGCGTGCTTGTAATGGAGGCATTTATGTACCGCTTCCATAGCCAATTCAAGCGATTGCAAGAGCTATTAAAATCAAATAAATATGGTGCAATTGTACGAATAGAGTGCGAGTTTGGTTTCCCGCACTTACCTAAAGATAACATTCGCTACTCAAAAGCATTGGAAGGCGGTTCTTTATATGATGCGGGTGCTTATACTTTATCCGCAGCGCAACTATTACTCGGGCATCACCCTGATGTGAAATGGGCTAGAAGGTGCAGTGAAGCAGGGTATGAAGTAGATACCTTTGGCAACGCTATTTTAGTTAACGATAAAAATCAAATTGCTTTATGTAACTGGAAATTTGGAGCTAGTTATATTAACCAAATTCGTATTTGGCTAGAGCAAGCTCATATTGTCGTTGATAGAGCGTTCTCGAAACCAGAGACTTATCAAAGTAATATAGTTGTTTATCATAATGGTAAAGTCGAGGAAGAAATAATTAGTGGGACCGATAATCACTTTGTGAATATGTTTTCCTATATAAATAATATAATTATGACCTCCAATTTTGAGCTGGAATACCAGCAAATTTATGATCAAGTGAAAACTATCAAAGCTGTTGTTGAGTGTAAATCGTGATCGCAAGTATAAAATGTGCAGCTCAAGGTATGATGTCAGCCTTTAACTACAGATGCTTGGGTACTATTGGTCATTTAGGTGCATATGGTTTTTTTGAAACTAAAAATCATACTAGCGTGGGATAGGTAGCCTTTTATTAATAAATGTTGAAAAGTTTGTTGATCGTGCCGAAATACTTCGTGAGAAAGGAACTAATAGGATTCAATTTTTTCGTGGTATGACTGATAAATAAACTTGGATGGATATCGGTAGTAGCTTTTTGCCTTCTGAATTACAAGCAGCGTATCTTTGGGCAGAACTTGAGGTTATCCAAGCTATTAACGATAATAGAAGGCTTGCTTGGAAGGCATATAAAAATGGGCTATCTGACTTAGCATCAAGCGAAATTTTGATACTGCCAACGATACCAAAAACTGTCTGCATAATGCACATATGTTTTATGTAAAGGTAACAATGCTTGAAGAAAGAGCCGAGTTCATCAAGAGCTTTAATAGAAAAGGGTATAACAGCTCCATTTCACTCTGTACCTCTTCACTCAGCTCATGCAGGGAATGCGTTTGGTCAGTTTAACGGTGACGATGTACATACTACAAGAGAAAGCTCTTTACTAGTCCGATTACCTCTTTGGTATGGAATTAGGCGGGAAGATAGAAAAATAGTTATAAACTTAATAGTTGTGTTCTAAAATGTATAAATCTACTTGATTGAAAAATCCGAATGTTAAATTTCAATTTTTACTTTTGAAAATCTGATTATCTTAAAGAAAATTTACTGGAGTAACAAATGATTAAATTTGCACTCATGGGTTGTGGTCGTATAGCAAAAAGACATTCTGAGCTTCTTGGAAATAATCAAATTAGTGGAGCTCAATTGGTTGCTGTATGTGACATATCTGAAGAAAAAGCAAAAAAAGTTGGGGAACAGTTTAATGTCCCATACTTTGTTGATTATAAGGATATGATGGAGTCAGTAGAAGTAGATGTAGTTTCTGTTCTGACTGAAAGTGGCAACCATGCAAGGGATGTCATCGGTTTAACAAAGTACAAAAAACATATCGTTGTAGAAAAGCCTATGGCACTTACATTAAAAGATGCCGATTTGATGATTAGAGCATGCGATGAAGCAGGAGTTAGACTCTTCGTTGTAAAGCAAAATAGGTTTAATGTTCCAGTAGTTAAATCACGAGAAGCACTTGAAGCAGGGAGATTCGGTAAGCTATTTATGGGAACAGTTAGAGTTAGGTGGTGTCGTCCTCAGCACTATTATGACCAAGCACCATGGAGAGGTACTTGGGCTATGGATGGTGGTGTTTTAACGAATCAAGCAAGTCATCATCTTGACCTTCTTGAGTGGATGATGGGGGATATTGAAAGTGTGTATGCTAAGTCAATGACGGCTGTGGCAAATATAGAGGCGGAAGATACAGCTGTTGTAGTTCTAAAGTTTAGTAATGGTGCGCTAGGTACAATAGAGGCGACAACTGCAGTAAGGCCGAAGGATCTTGAAGGGTCACTAACACTTCTGGGCTCCGAAGGCTCTGTCGAAATTGGAGGATTTGCTGTAAATGAAATGAAAGTCTGGCAGTTCTCAAATCCAATACCAGACGATGATACAGTGTTAAAGGAATACTCAGTAAACCCTCCGAATGTATATGGGTTTGGACATCAAGCTTATTATGAACATGTTGTTGACTCAATCAAAAATAACAAGAAACATCTAGTTGATGGGCTAGAGGGGAGAAAGAGCATTGAGTTGGTCAATGCAATATATGAATCAGTTGAAACAGGAAAGGAAGTATTTATGAGGTTCAAGCCAAAGTACTGTAAGTTAGGTATCAAAGATGAATAACGTCCAATTCTTTGAAGCAAAAATCGCAGAAGATGTCTTGATGGGTGAAAATATCAAAATAGTTAAGCCATGTAATTTATATGGATGTACTTTAGGTAGTGATATCTTTATTGGCCCTTTTGTCGAGATACAAAAAAATACCATGATAGGCTCGGGGACCAAAGTCCAATCACATACTTTTATATGTGAATTAGTCACTATTGGAGCTAATTGTTTCATTGGGCATGGCGTTATGTTCATTAACGATTTGTTTTCAAAGGGATCACCGGCAATGGGTGATACTAGTTTATGGAAAGAAACAATAATAGGAGATGGAGTCTCTATTGGTAGCAATGCCACTATACTACCTGTAAAAGTGGTCAATAACGTAGTTATAGGTGCCGGTGCAGTAGTAACTAAAGATATTCTTGAACCTGGTGTTTATGTAGGTAACCCTGCAACAAAACTGAGGAATCTATAGTGATAAAATTTCTAGACTTAAAAAAGCAATATGAATCAATTAAAAGAGAAATTGACATGGCAATAGCATCGGTAATTAACGACACTGCATTTATTGGAGGTAAATATCTTTCCAAGTTTGAGAGTGACTTTGCTGAGTATTGTGATGTAAAGTATTGTGTTGGTGTTGGTAATGGAACGGATGCTCTTGAGATAGCCATTGAATCACTAGATTTACCTAAGGGTTCTGAAGTCATTGTCCCTGCAAATAGCTTTATTGCCTCATCAGAAGCTGTTACACGAACTGGCCTGAAGGTGGTATTTTGCGACGTTGATGAAGAAAGCTACATAATGACAGCGAAACAAGTAGAAGATTGTATAACGTCTAAAACCTCCGCGATAATAGCAGTCCACTTATATGGACACCCTGCAGATATGATCGGTTTACGTGCTTTGTCTCAGAAGTACGGTTTAAAGATCATTGAGGATTGTGCTCAAGCACATGGAGCTGAGGTAGAAGGCAAGCGGGTAGGATCTCTTGGTCACGTCGCAGCATTTAGCTTTTATCCAGGTAAAAACCTAGGTGCATACGGAGATGGTGGTTGTGTAACGACCAATGATAAAGCACTAGAACTAAAAATTAGAAAAATTGCAAATCATGGTCGTATTGCTAAGTATGATCATGAGTTTGAAGGTAGAAATTCGAGATTAGATGGTCTCCAGGCAGCCATATTGAGTGTGAAATTAGGTCACCTAAACAGTTGGACTAATCATAGAATCAATATTGCTGAAAAATATTCAAGTAAGTTGGCTGATTGTCAAAGCATAACTTTACCTATTAGGAAGCCATGGGCAAAGCAGGTATACCACTTATATGTTATTCGAACAGATGATAGAGACTCACTAAGAGCACATCTTGAAGAACGGAACATAAAGACTGGAGTACACTACCCTGTAGCATTGCCTAAACTCAAAGCTTATGAATATTTACAACAAGACTGTTCCGATTTTTTTAGTCTTGATATTGATGAAAATTTATTAAGTTTACCAATAGGTGAGCACATATTGGAAGAAGAAGTTGACGAGGTTTGTGATTGTATTCTTGAATATTTTGAACGATGAATAGAATTCTACAATACAGGAATAATTATGAAGAAAAAGACGGTAGTTCAGATTTCAGGGTACTTTCTTTCAGGAATGAGCTATCAAGAAAACATATATTGTAGCGAGCTTTCAAAAAGGAGTGCCTTACTAAACCTATTTATTTCTTCATCTGTAAAGTACCCAAAAGATGGTTCCTATAGTCATTTAAGAGAAGTATATACTGGCACAAGAAATCTTGATAGTGGCGTTTATTATGATGACGGAGTTGTAAACTTTAGACTAAAACCACTTTTTGAGAAAAACGGAAAAGTATATTTGCGGAAATTATTGAGGACATTATCTTTATTAAATCCGGATGTCGTTTTAGTACACGGATCTACATCTATAGTATCTATACAGGTTTCTTTTTACAAAATATTCTTCAGGAATAAATTTAAGTTACTTGTGGATGATCACACTTTAATTACTCTCCAAGAAAAATCCGTGTTGAGTAGAATATATAGGTTTGTTTTTAAGATGATATTTTCCAAGTTAGTAGATAAAGCAGCTGATCTCTATTTGCCGTTGAGTAAAGAGACTGAAAGCATAATGGTTAATAACTATGGTCTAGATAAATCAAAAATGAAAATTCTATACTTGGGAGCCGATGATAATCTATTCAAGCCAGAGCCGTCCAAAAGAATTTCCTTTCGTGAAAAGTACAGAATCAAAAGAAACGAAGTTGTTTTTCTTTATACTGGTAAGATTATAGAGTCAAAAAAAATTGATGAGATGATTGGTTCTTTTAAAGATGTGACTAATTTAAACTATCGCATAATAATTGTAGGCCCCGCGGAACCAAAATATAAGTCCTATCTCGAAGAACTTATTCTAAACTTAGAGATGGAAGATCAAATTGAATTTGTTGACAATATGGATACGAAGTCGTTGGTGGAAGCTTTTAATGGAGCCGACATTGGTATTTGGCCATTTGCTCCTACTATATCCACCGTAGAAGCTCAACTATGCGGTTTGCCCTGTATTGTTCAGTCATCTGAGTACAATCGTGAACGAATAGTAAATGATACAGTTGTGTCAGGCATGTTAGTTAACAATGTATCTGAACTAAAAAATGTTATTGTAGATGTACTAAGTGGCAATCAGGACATGGCCACGTTAAGAGAAAATTCAATTAAAAACTCTCAACGATATAAGAATAGTGTGATAGTAGAATCTCTTTATAATTATATGGTAAATTAATTCCCGTCTTTCTTAATACTATATGAAAAGAGAAATTTAACACCTATTGAAAAGGTGCTTTAACTTTGTTTTATAGACATGCATCAAAATTAGTAGGTAGCACCTTTTTCGCTCAAATTGCTCCCTTGCTTATATTACCTATATTAACAAGAAACATGAGCCAGGAAGCTTTTGGCGTATATTCATTATTTTTCACGTCGTTAATAATGATAGGCACTATAGCAGCACTGAGGTATGATTATGCACTGAATTCAGTTGAAAAATTGAAGCAAGTAAACTCGCTAGTTTTTATCTGCATTTTACTAGCTTGTGTTACTAGCGTAGCATTATTTTTTCTGATAATTGTCTTGGTAGCTATTGGGTACTTGAGTTCAATTTGGATTTTACTACCAGTAAGTGTTTTTTTACTATCTCTTCAACAGACGTTCTATCAGTATGCGAATAATAAACATAATTTTAGTTTGATGGCCAAATCTAAGGTTGTGCAAGCTTTTTCAACTGCAGCAACACAATTACTATTAGTATACTTTCTTGGAATTGAATCTGGCGCTTTCTGGGGGTTGGCGATTGGCTATCTTGCTGTTGTAGCTTATTTTCTACTTGATATTAAGTTAGTTCGACTATGGACTAACCGCGACAGATTAAGAAATACCCTAAAAGAATTCTATTCATATCCGACAATGATATTTCCAGGCACCTTGCTTAATTTCATTTCGGGAAATATTCCCATATATTTAATTGGGTTTGTTTTCGGTGCCAATGTGGCTGGGAATTACGGACTTGCAAATAGAGCTGCGGGTATACCAACTAGTATGTTAGCTAGATCCTTCGGTGAAGTATACCGTTCGAAAGCTCTGCAAGACCTCAATGAACTTGGTACTTTCAGAGCAACTTTTATTAGAGTGAATATTGTAGTCTTTGTTTTGGCGATTCTAGGGTTTGGTATTCTTTTCTTTTTTACTGAAGAAATATACAGAATTGTGTTTGGAGAAGGATGGGATAATGCATCATTATTTACAAAGTTACTTTTACCAATGTTCTTTATGCAGTTTATTACTACACCTGTTAGTTATTCTTTAATGCTTGTAGGTTGGCAAAGTAAAGAGTTCAAGTGGCAAGGGCTAAGGCTTTTGTTGATGACAATTTCTATGGCAGTTGCCTTTATATTTTATGATACTGTAAATGCATATGTTATAGCTGCGTCCCTATCTATGACGTTGTCATTTTTAGTTTATTTTTATCTGTGTGTAAAAAGTGCTTTTTATGAAAGGCTATATTTTGAAAACAAATAGAGTTAACTATTTAATTGCAATAGTAGTGTATATTTTTGCATTTGGTGTATCATACAAACTTCTTGTAACAAAAAGATTCGACTATTTTGGTTTTGGAACTGGTGAGTATGATTTAGTTAGTATGTTCACGATGGCGGCTTACATGCTGTTGCCGGCTTTCTTTATTCCTATAAAGTCTGAAAGGCCGAGTGTATTTGTTTATAGTATAGTATATTTTGTAGTTTACATACCGTCATTGTTTGTGGTCTTTGACAAGAATCTGGGTTTCGAGATAAACTCTCATAAGATAAGCTTATTCCTTTTTTTAAGTATTTTAATTAACATCCTTTCAACAAGAATGAAATTAATCAGGTTTGACCTTTCTTATTTTTCTATTGGTAAAGACAAAGTAGACTATTTCATTCTTTTTTTAACCATCGCCATTGTAATTATTGTGCTGCATAAGGTTTCTAGCAATTTTTCATTAATAAGTATTGAAGAAATCTACCAAAAGCGTGCGAAGGTCGATAATCTAAATTTAGGTAAAATGAGTTATTTAATATCTTGGCTAACTGTTTTTTTACTGCCAGTTTTAATAGCTAGGAATTTTTTAAAGAAGAAACAATTGATTGTGGTAATTGCCCTTTTAGTTTATCTGTTTCTATATTTTACGCTCGGAGCGAAAATCTACTTGTTTGTCATTGGCTACTTTGTGTTGGCATTTGGGTATGTCAGAAGGTTGAATGGTTTATTTGTTCCATATGCGTTTTCTGCAGCGCTATTAGTGCCTTTGATATTATATGTTTTAAATCAGAGTTCTTTAGCATCGACATACATTGGAGTCGTAAATCTAAGAGTCTTTACAATACAAGGGCTTGCGGTACCAGTTTACGTGGATTTTTTTAGTGAACATGCACATACTTTATTTTCTCACATTTCAGGAGTTAATTTCCTCATTGATTACCAGTATGATGCTATGTTGTCGGTTTTGATGGAGAGAGAGTACGGCTTAGGAAATTTCAACGCACCATATTTTGTCGGCGATGGTTATGCAGGATATGGATATCCGGGCATGTTGTTCATAGCAGTAATAGTATCGACTTTCTTTTATTTTCTAGATAGTTTAGCTCATAAGCATGACTATAGATTTGTCATACTATCTTTATCAGTTTTTGTGGTGTCCTTTTCTAATGTTTCTTTTGCAACATCAATGCTAACTGGTGGCGGGTTGCTTTTTATTTTGTATTTTGCTATTTGTTCAAAAAAGAAAATGTAGTTTTACTTTTGTGTTATGTATCAAATTTTAAATCGAAAATTCCATTCGAAATTCCATAGCATATTTAAGCAGGTGTTATATAAATGAAGGGTTCATGTGCTGAGGATGATAAATTTCAGGTTATAAATATTTGCACAAATGATTTTGGGGGGGCGGGTAAAGCAGCTTTGAGAGTGCATCAATCATTGTTAAATTGTTCTGTTGATTCTAGGTTTTTTGTTAGGCAAAGTAGATCATGTGCTCCGCAAGTATTTGAATGTAGTAGTAAGTTTGGAGTATATTCATCAAAGTTAGTTTCGGTTTTGAGACGGAATATTCAGTACAGAAAAGAATACTGTATGTATAGTGTAGCTGATGAGTCTCAAGGAGACATTCTAAGTGAGATCTTAGAAAAAGGCTTAAGTCCTGATGTTATAGTTTTACATTGGATTTCTGGTTTTGTTAGCCTTGACGACATTGTTAGATTGTATGATGAATTTAAGTGCAAAATCTACTGGTACGCTCTAGATATGTCACCATTTACTGGTGGCTGTCATTTTTCTTGGCAATGTAGAGGTTATGAAAGTACATGCTCAGATTGCCCAGCAAGTTTGCATAACTATACAATTGACAATACTAGTCAATATCTAAGGAAGAAAAAAGAAGTTATTCAGTACTGTGATATTTCGGCGATAGCAGCAAATAATTGGCTGTATGATCAGATTATGCGATCTTCTCTACCTTTCAAGAATATTCATAAATGCTATTTACCTTTAAAATCTGATGTTTTTTATGATCATAAATCGGGTAGTGATTATAAGAATATTGATGATTCAGTGCATATCCTCTTTGGTTCCCAAAAAATTGATGATCCGAGGAAAGGTGTAGTCTATTTTATAGAAGCAATGAAAGAGCTTTCAGGTCTATTGAATCAATTAGATGAAGAAGTTCAATTGCCCACAATACTTCTGCCGGGTAACGTGAGTGGTGAGCTGACTGAAAAAATTCCATTTAAAGTGAAGCTTATTCCATTTGCCAACAATGATGTTGAGTTATCGCGAATTTACAATCTTTCTGAACTTTTTGTTAGTACAGCTATTGAAGATAGTGGCCCAATGATGATTTCCGAATCTTTGCTTTGTGGTACACCTGTAGTTAGCTTTGAAATGGGAGTTGCACCTGAGTTGTTAAAGAATGGCTATAATGGCTATTTAGCATTAAATAAAGATTCAAGAGAACTTGCTAGTAAAATCCTTCAATTCTTGAGACTAAATCCTGCGGAGCGAGCTATTATGAGGCGAAATGCTAGAGCTTCGGTAGAGAGCATAATGTCAGAAGGTAAAGCTTGCCATAATTTGTTAAACACAATTTACACGCATTAGCAGGCCAAGGTGTCGGTTTATGATAACTTCAAAGAGGTTTAAGTAATGGAAAAAATGAAAGCGCTAATAACAGGAGTTACGGGACAAGATGGTTCCTACTTAGCGGAATTTCTTTTGGAGAAAGGCTATGAAGTCCATGGTATTAAAAGGCGTGCCTCTCTATTCAATACACAGCGGGTCGATCACATTTATCAAGATCCCCATGTAGAACACCAGAACTTTATCCTTCACTATGGCGATCTTACCGATTCATCCAACCTGACCAGAATACTTCAGGAAATCCAACCTGATGAGGTTTATAACCTGGGGGCGCAATCTCACGTGGCTGTGAGTTTTGAATCGCCCGAGTATACCGCTGATGTTGATGCTTTTGGCACGCTGCGACTGCTGGAGGCCATTCGGTTACTGGGGTTAGAGAAGAAGACTCGGTTCTATCAAGCGTCAACCTCAGAGCTCTACGGTCTTGTTCAGGAAGTGCCGCAGAAGGAAACCACGCCGTTCCATCCTCGCTCGCCATATGCTGTAGCTAAGCTTTATGCATACTGGATTACGGTGAATTATCGTGAAGCCTATGGTATGTACGCCTGTAACGGGATTCTTTTCAACCACGAATCCCCCCGGCGTGGTGAGACGTTTGTAACCCGAAAGATTACCCGTGGCCTTGCCAATATCGCGCAGGGTCTAGAATCAGGGCTGTATATGGGTAATATGGACGCACTTCGGGATTGGGGGCATGCCAAAGACTACGTCCGCATGCAATGGATGATGCTTCAGCAGGATGAACCTGACGATTTTGTAATTGCGACGGGCGTGCAATATTCGGTGCGGGAGTTCATTGTGTGGTCGGCAAGAGAGCTGGGTATTGAGCTTGAATTTGAAGGTAAGGGCGTGGATGAAAGGGGGATTGTCGCCGCTGTGTCCGGAGATAAAGCTCCTGAAGTCAAAGTAGGTGATGTGATAGTTAGAGTGGATCCTCGTTATTTTCGACCTGCGGAAGTCGAAACGCTTTTAGGTGATCCAACGAAGGCGAAAGATAAGCTTGGTTGGGTGACCGAAATTACCGCGCAGGAAATGTGTTCGGAAATGGTGGCGGAGGATCTGAAAGCAGCCCGTCGCTATGCATTGCTCAAGAAACATGGATTGGAAGTGCCAGTTTCCTTGGAGGACGGCGCATGACTGAAAGTCGACGTAAAGTGTTCATCGCAGGCCATAATGGAATGGTCGGGTCTGCTATTGTCAGGCGTCTTAAGAGTGAAGGGGCTTATGAGATCATTACCCGTTCACGGAAAGAGCTGGACCTGCTTGATCAAAAAGCAGTTCAGGCTTTTATGAGTTCAGAACAGGTGGATGAGGTTTACTTGGCAGCAGCAAAGGTAGGGGGGATTCATGCGAATAACACACTCCCTGCCGAATTTATCTATGAAAATCTGTTGATCGAATGCAACCTTATTCACGCAGCTCACCAGGCCGGTGTGCAAAAACTGCTTTTTCTCGGGTCATCCTGCATTTACCCCAAGCATGCTGAACAACCGATGAAAGAAGAAGCATTGTTGACGGGGGTTCTGGAACCAACTAATGAGCCCTATGCCATTGCCAAGATTGCCGGAATTAAATTATGTGAGAGCTATAATCGACAATTTGGTAGAGACTACCGGAGTGTGATGCCTACTAACCTCTATGGGCCGAATGATAACTTTCATCCAGAGAATTCTCATGTCATTCCTGCGCTGATAAGGCGATTTCATGAGGCAGCTCAGGAAGGTGCCGAGTTTGTAACGATATGGGGTAGTGGAAAACCAATGCGAGAGTTCTTGCATGTCGATGATATGGCTGCCGCAAGTGTGTATGTCATGAATCTTGATGATGCTGTCTATAAAATTAATACCGACCCGATGCTTTCCCATATCAATGTCGGTACCGGCCTTGACTGTACCATCCGCGAGTTGGCTGAAACGGTCGCAAAGGTAACTGGTTTTCAAGGCCGACTGGAATTGGATACCACCAAGCCAGATGGTACACCACGTAAACTCATGGATGTATCCCGGCTAACTTCGATGGGCTGGCAGGCCAGTATTTCTTTAGAGCAAGGGCTGCGCGAAACTTATAAATGGTTTTTAAACCATCAGAATGATTTTAGGGGCTAAGACAAATAATCTGCCCCTTACGAATTAACGGATTTTTATGAAACTATCAGTTATAACCGCTTGCTTTAATAGTCAGAGTACAATTCGCGAGACGTTGCAGTCCGTCATAGGTCAGGATTACTCAGATGTTGAGTATATTGTTGTGGATGGTGGTTCTAGTGATGCGACACTTGATATTATAAATGAATACAAAAAAAGCATAACAACGCTTATTAGCGAACCAGATGCTGGTATTTATGATGCGTTAAATAAAGGTATTAATGCCGCTACAGGTGATCTTGTCGGTTTTATGCATTCAGATGATACGTTTGCAAATTCCGGAGTGCTTACTGCAATTGCTAAGTCGGCGGCTGGCTATGATGCAGTTTATGGTGATTTAGACTACGTATCTCAGAATAATCCGGGTAAGGTTATTCGACATTGGCGTTCAAGGGAATTTAACCCAACTTTACTGAGGCGAGGTTGGATGCCTGCTCATCCATCCTTGTATTTGCGTCGTAATGTCTACATGGAATTAGGTGGGTTTGACCTAGAGTTTAGGATTGCTGCCGATTATGAAAGCATACTGCGTTATTTTTCTCAGCCGGGATTCAAAGCAAAATATTTACCTGAAACGATGGTAAAAATGAAATTGGGTGGTGCGAGCAATGGTAGCCTGAAGGGTGTTATACGAAAAACACGAGAAGATATGGCTGCGCTTCGTAAGCATCGCATTGCAAACCCTTGGATAGTGCTTGCATTGAAGAATATCTCTAAGGTACCTCAGTTTTTGAAAATGAAATAAAATGCATACCTTAACGGTTAGTATGGGTAATATTGCGGCGTAACCACTTTGCTGCCTTGAAGGAATGCTTAATGAACTCAAGGTAAGCAAAGAAAAGAACGATAAAGGCAATAAATGATATGACCCCACTTTGAAATCTAACTTGAAGCCAGACGCCCGCTGCAGCTGCAACTGTTTGGAAACCTAATATGGCAATGAGTGTGGTCCTACTGCTAAGTCCCGCTCGCAAAAAAATGTGATGAACATGGGTGCGGTCAGCATGAAAAGGGTTCTTCTTGTGCTTTAACCGACGAAAGCATGTAACGAATATATCCATCAGGGGTACTGCAACAAGCCAAAGCGCTGTAACTGGCATCATTATTTGCTTAGGTTGCTGTGAATAGCGAATTAGAAAGGCGGTTAATATAAATCCTAGCAACATCGAACCAGCATCACCCATAAATATTTTGGGTGTCCATTTGGGTAAAAGGTGGAGGTTCATAATTAAATATGCGCTCAAGGCCCCCATCATTAACAATAGAATATTACTTGCACCATCTGCTATTTTGTCACCAATAAGAAAGTATAGTGCAGTGGCTGTTATTAAACTAAGCCCTCCTGAGAGACCGTCCATACCGTCGATCATATTAAACGCATTAATAAGGCCTATTACGGCGAGTGTAGTCACTGGAATACTAAGCCAGCCTAGTTGAATTGCACCAACACCAATTATGTCTCCCAAACTAAGTAAGCTAGTTTTGGCACCCCATATCAATAGGCAAGCGGAAATAGCTTGAACACCTAACCTAATTTGATAATGAAGGTCATAGCGGTCATCAATTGAGCCCGTCATGGTTAGCAAGGCACATGCAGCAAGCAGATAAGTCATTTCATTGGATGGTGGAACAAAGAACAGTGCTGCTAAAGTAGTTGTAGCAAACATTGCAATGCCGCCGACCAGCGGTATGGCTCCAATATGGTTTTTGCGTTTGTCTGGTTTATCGACCAGCCCTAATCGTGTGGTCAGTGGTGTGAGGGAAAAAGTGGCGATGAATACACCAAAAAAAGCGATTAGGAACTCTATCATAATTGTTCGACCTTGAACGTTTTCAATAGTAAGTGATGATATCTGATCTTCAAAATATCTTACGTTTGTAAAGCGAAAGCATTAACTTGAAAGCTCATACTTTCCTTGTATTGCCGTATATAATGAGCTTGCAAGCTGTTGACTGTACATTGGGGCGAAGATGATTGAAACGACATAGACCCCACTCCAAAAGAATAAGTAAGATTCGAACAAATTCATTATAGCGAGTAGTATTATGCTGTACAGTGAGAATTTGTTTAGGTCTATTTTTTGAGTTCCTGGGTTTAATTGTTCACGACCGCTCGTCTGCTGTATTAAAGTAAAGAGTAGAGCAAGTAATACAATGAGTCCTATCAGACCGTAAGCAAGCGTAAACTCTATGTAGCTGTTATGAAAATGGCCAAACTGTTGTTTGATACTGCCAGGAAGCCTACTTGAACTGTCTATTATCGCTTCCCGCACATCTCCACCCCACCCTATGATAGGGCGTTCTCCCATCCAAGGGATGGCTTCTATCCAGGTGTTGATACGAATTCCAATGCTAGTGTAAGGGATATTGTGCCAGTCCCCTTCGATGATTGCTGTTAAAGTAGTGTTTTCAGTACTTACCCGGTTGGCAATAGGCTCCTTGAACGCTATTCCAAACAGTGTCGTTAATACCGTAAGTATCAATAGTGGTGCTATTAATTGTATTGCTTTGCTTGCTTTTAAGATTCTGTAGGCGGTGCTCAGTACCCATATTCCGGCGCAAAGCACCAATGCAAGCCAAGCAGCGCGAGTTTGAGTTCCAATGATTACGAGAATGCAAAGGCCTAGTGCAGCTATAGCAAGAACAGCCCTGGTCGCATTGGTTTTGGTGTAGGGTTTTTTTATCCAGATTGGCAGGTAACTTAATAGCCCGATGAGTGCGAGGGAATAGTACAGTCCTACATGCTGTGCGTTAAGGATATTGAAGTCCACTCGTTGGCCGTTAATCAGCGCTCTTAATGTGCTACTCAAGTTAGGGTCTAGCAGTGAGGCAGTTACTAAGCCTGCAAATGCTATTGTTAAGAACCAACCAATGGTGCGGGTGTTCCCTCCCAGCCACCAGGCAATGGGCACAAAGAAAAAGAGCTTTGCAAGCTTATCCAGACTCTGGTATTCCAACGCGGTTACTGGGTCTCGGAGGTAGTTAATGCCGAAGAACACGATGGGTAGAATTATCGCCAGGCCGAAGAGTTGAATAATTCGGTCTCGTCTTAGCCAATTGAAGTTAACGACTAATGCATAAAAAAAGGGCAGAATGTAAAGCGCCTCTGGAATACGGTTAATGCTCGTTGGCGTCCATAACTTGACGAACACGGCAATGAAGGTAGAGAGCAGCCCAATCCACACCACAATATTGGGCCCGCGATGATAGTCTGAAGGAAACCAGCGGTTTACATCGAATGGGGAAAGTGGATGGCTGGTTTCGGGCATTTGAGGTGTCACTAAGTGTTTGATTTAATTAGCCAGAATGGTAGCACAGGGTAGTGACTTTGTTCACCTTGACACGTCTATTTTGGGCATCTCGGTATGTTCTGCTTTTGTAGGCTAATGTAGCTTATTACCAATGTGGGGCTACGTGTTGTTTGCTGTTTAATCGGGCGTTTCCAGTTTTTCTATTCCGTTTTTAGCCTTGTACCGCCCCGTTGCCTTCACTTCATCCCTTATCGCCCGGTTTTTGGCCCATATTTCCGGTTTGGCGTAGCCCCGGGCGTGGTCTAGGTGCAGGCAGACGGCGCTGTAGCGTATCTGGCGGGATACCAGGCCCTTGTTCCATAGGCGTTCGCCCAGTTCGCGGTCTAGCCCGCCGTATTGCATGTCTTCGTTGAAGCCGTTGGCGTCTTTGATGTCTTGTGTCCAGGTAGAGCTGTTCATGCCGTTCCAGGTGGCTTTGGTGGGGGTGAGGCTGTTTAACAGCTTTACCAGCCAGGGGCGCCGGGTCAGTTTCCACAGTTTGTGGGTGTTGGGCTGGCCGTGTTGGGTCAGCCAGTCGCGCTTGAACACGGCGCCGCTGCGAATGTCGGCTTCGGTTATGGCTTCAGAAACCGGCATGGTGAGTTTGATGTACCCGCCCGATAAAAAGGTGTTCGGGGCGGCCATGGCTTTGTGGGTGGCTATGAAGTCTTCGCGCGGAATGCAGTCGCCATCGGTAAAAACCAGGTAGTCGCAGTCGGTCTCGGCAATGGCTTTGTTGAGTATGGTGCATTTGCGGAAGCCCTGGTCTTCGTGCCACACGTGAACCAGGTTCAGGCGGCCGCGGGCGTTTACCTCGTCTATCAGGGCTCGGGTGTCGTCGGTTGAGCCATCGTCGGCAATTATGACGGTAAAATTGGGGTCTGTCTGGGTTTCATAGCCACTAAGCACGTGGGCAAGCCAGCGCGGCGAGTTGTAGGTGGTTATAACCACGCCAAGACGTTGCGGTTGTTGCATGGTGGGTCCTGTTGCTTGCGGTTTCGGGGGCGAAGTTTAGCCTGTTTCAGGCCGGTTCGTCTTTAGTGGGGGCGCTGGTTTTACCCGCTGGTGCGGTTGCCGTGCCCAGGCCGTAGTGCTCGCGAATGGCATTCCATTGGGTGCGGTTCTGGTCGAGTTTGATGTTGGTTTTGCCCAGGGCTTCAGCCTGGGAGCGAATAATGGGTATGGGCTTGCGCGGCGGCTGTTCGCTGCGGCGGGTTTGGGTGCCGTTCAGCAGGCTCATGGCTTTGAACCACAGGTCGTCGGCCCGGGGGGCCAGGTTCAGGTAGAGCTTTGGGTCGGTGGTATCCCGGTGCAAGCGGTTGGCCGGGTAGAGCGTGCCGCCGAAGCCAATGGCCAGGGTATCGCGGTGGCTGGTGCCGCGTTGCTCCGTGCGCCATTGGGCGTAGGGCAGGGTGTCGCCCTGGTCGTTGTAATGAATGCGCCGGCATTCGTGGCCAATCACGTCGTCCGGGTGGTTTTGGTGCTCCTGGTACAGGGTTGCCAGCCAGTTAGGGCGGTAGAGCAGGTCGTCGTCGCAGGTAACGATGGTTTTGCCCGGGAAGGCCGCCAGGGCGTGCACCAGTTTGCGGTGCGCGCAGGTCTGGTCGGCGTAGCGTATTTCGAACAGGTCGTTTTGCAGAGCGTTCAGTCGTTCGGGCACCTGGGGTTTCAGGTCGTGGTGCAGCCACAGCATCAGTTTTTCGGGGTGCACGGTTTGGCGCAGCAGGCTGCGCACGGTTAGGTGCAGTATTGGCAACCGGGAGGGGATGGAGGTGAACGACACCACAACGGGTACGGTTTGCCCCTTTGCCTTGCTTAACAAGTGGCTTACCGGCGTAAGCCAGAGCGCTGCGGAGTGCCAGGCTGAGACAGGGTATTCTTTGAGTTTCATAACGCCCTTAGTGTTGGGGAAGGCTGCGGTGTCACTGATTTTGTCGGCCAAGTGTAACCAAGCGTTGCACGGGCGTCATTAAACGGTAAGAGATTTGGCACACACTGCGGGCAACTGTTTAATTGGGTATGCCTGCCATGCTAGCTGCTTCAGCCGGAACCGCGCGTTACAAGCCATTTAAACCCTTTACCCAGTTTGTTCGGCTGGGGTACCGGTTAACGCACCCGCCCAGCATGCATCACGTGGCCCGTACTTTGCCGTATTTGAACCTCTCGCCGCAGGGCGATGTATGGCGGTTGCATTGGCAGGGGCGCTTCGTGACTGAAACGCATTCGTGGGCGGCTTTACGCCAAAACGCGCCTGAACAGCTGTTTGTGGTGGGCAGCGGACCTTCGGTTCGCGAGCAGAACCTGGCGCCTCTGGCTCGCAGTGCTTGTGTGTTGGTAAACGGTGCGGTGGCGTTGTGCCGGGAGGGGGTGGTTAAGCAGCCCTACGCCGTCGTTATTGAAGACGCCCGCTTTATTCAGGAAAAAGGCGATATGCTGCGGTGCCTGCCCAAAGGCACCCGTTTGTGCCTGGTGGGCAGTGCGGTGCAGGCACTAGGCGCGCTAGACCCGGCCTTGTTTGAACACTTTCGGTTGTATTACCTCGATGGTTTTGAAACCCCCTACGGCAAACCCCGGCGTTCTCTGGACGACGTACCCCCACAGCATTACCGCCGCAAAGGCGAGGCAAAGCTCAGTCTGAACCTGCAGCAGGGCCATTTTGGGTGCGGCACGGTGATGTATGCGGGGGTGCAGCTTGGCTTTCATCTGCGCGTGCGGCAACTGTTGCTGGTGGGGTTCGATATGACGAATTTTAATCAGCCCCGTTTCTATGAAACGCCGGAGAACGCCGCCTGGTGTGGGCTTGAGAAGGCTTTTCACACTCGTATTTTACCGGCGTTTGAACTGGCGGCAGAAACCGCCCGCGAACTGGGCATTACCTTGCAGAACTGTTCTCATACCTCGGCCGTGCCCCGGTCTATTCTTCCGTTTAACCCGGTGCTAATGCCGGAAGCGGGCGCTCCCCTCAGGTACGCATAGCGGCCGTCAGAATGCCCCGGTTAACCAGTTGGCGGGCAAACTGCAGGTTCAGGGCTTTGAACTCGTTCAGTACCTCGCCTGGGTTGGCAAGCCGAACGGCTCTGTCGAGCGGTGGATCATTCAGGTGTTTGAGCAGGCTGGCCGGGTCGCCGCGCTGAATGGGCGCAATCGCCGCCGGGTTTAGGCCCAGGCTCAGGTACAGGCTGGTGAATTTGGAGGAATAGCCCAGCAACACCACCTCGTGCCCGGTCAGTAACGCCCAGTAGGCGCCGTGGTAGGAGTTGGTGATAACCCGCTGGCAGTTCGCCAGTGATGCGGCCATTTCACGGGTGCTGGCGTTGTTGTAACGCAGGTGCCAGCCTCGGGCGTTGGCCAATTTCAGGTGCTGGTCGGCCGTTTGGCGGTCGGTTACGTTCGGGTCGGCGTTTAGAAACAGCAGGGTACCCGTGCGGGCCGCGGGTGTGGCCAGCATGGGGTGCAGGCAGGAAACGCAGGGCAAAAAGTGCCCTTCAGGTGCCCGGTCTTTGTCGCGCAGGCCCCAGGCTAGAAACGGAAGCGGCTTAACCGGCGCAGGCGCGGCCTTGCTGCGGGATTCACCCACCCCCCACAGAACGGTGTTGCCGGGTTGGTAGCCATAGTGTTTGATGCTTTTGGTGCCATAGCGGCCGTAAGCACCACCGCCCATCACCACCAGGCCTGGTTGTGCAGGGAGCAGGCTGAAATAATGCCGGGGGGAGCACAGGTCATCGCCCAGGTTATACAGCCGTGGCTGGTGGTGCACAAAGGTAATGCCGTTCTGGCTGGGCCAGGGCGAGGCCTTTGGTGAGGGCGTTCGGCTAAACAAATGGGTTAATAGAGTCATGGTTGGCGGGTACATCGAAAAGTGCAGCCAGCCTAACCGGGGAATGTTGCAGTTTGTTGAATGGCCGTGGCCCGGTTACCCGGGCCAGGTTTATTGCCAGAACAGGTAAACCGGGTCGGCGCCGAAGTGCAGTTCATCGCCAGCGGGTGTGGGCATGGGGTTGCCAGCCAGGTCGGTTAGCCGGCTTATCGGTTTGCCAGGCGTGGTAGTGGCGGGTGTGAGCGCATACGCCAGGCTGCACTGCTCGAAGTGGTACCAGATAACGCCGTCTCGCTCTTCCCGCCGGGTAAAGGTTTGCCCGCTCAGGGTGGTGTGAAAGTGGGCCAGAGCCTGCCAGCCCGGGCGTTCACGCCAGCCGTTCAGGTCGTCTATCAGCCCGAAGCCGGGGTGGGAGAGGCGCCACCACCAAATGCGCTCGGTAGTGCCCGAACACAGGGCAATGAGTGCATAGCGAATCATGTAGGCTGCGCTTTCGTGCTCGCTTACGTGCAAGGGGCTCTCGGGTTTGCCCTGGGGCCGGTAGGCGCCCGCCAGGGGCGAGTAGTCGCCGGTGTTGTGCAGCGGCCAGTTCACTTCGGTAATGTAGAAACCGGCTTTGCCGTAGGTGTCGGCCAGTGCTTTGGCGTACAGGCATTTCTCCAGGGTGGAAAAGCCGCTTTGGGCGTTTTCCGGCGCGCCGCGGCGGTCTACGTAGAGGTGGTTCGAAAGCGCATCGACAGGCTCACCCGCCGTTTCCAGTAACGGTGGGTAATATTGGAATTCAAAGTCGTTCACCGCCGGCCCCAGAAAGGTGAGGTGCGGGTAGCGGGCTTTGAGCTCGCTCACCCCCTGCCAAATGCGCGACATCTCTTCCAGGTTCCAGAACCCCCATTTCACCCGGTTGACGGCGTGGCCAATTTCAACACAGTGCAGGTAGGGCTGGGTGGCGGCGATGGCATCGTGAACAAAGGCTTGCCAGCGCGCCGGTTCAATCACCGCCAGGCGGGATTGTACTAGCCCAAGGGAGACTTCGTGGCCAGCGTCGGCCAGTTGTTTTACGGCTTCAATGCAGCGCTGCAAGTGCGGTTCACCCAGGTGAAAGTATATCCGCAAGAACACCGGCAGCCCGGGCGTTGCGCCTAGCTGGCTGAGTTGTTGCGGCCAGTGTTCGTCTACATCAAGGCAAACGCCCAGTCGGGTGGCCATGGGTACCGGTCGGGTAAAGGCGGCCGCTTTCAGCTGCTTGTAGTGGCGGCGTATGGCGGGCGCGCGGCGCAGGTTGGCCGAAAGCGTAGGCCAGAGATCTCGTTTTGTGCGCCAGCGGGCCCGGTCTTTCCCCTTGAGCATAACCGAGGGCTGTGCCGATTTTGAATCCCACAGCCACACATCCCGCTCGCTGGGCTGACCGGTCGATACCGTTTTGTTGGCTGGCTGCGCGGCAGGGGAAAGCCATTGCTTGAGCGTGCGAATGGGGTGGCGCCATTTGCGTGACCGCTGGTGCAGCAGGAAACGCGCCCGGTACCGGTCAGCCCACTTTTGGAACTCTGCGGGAATGGGGCCGTCGTTCCAGTAAATGTGCCGGAAAATCTGCAGAAAATGCGACGGGATTTTCATGCGTTCCATGTCTTCGGCCCGCTCTCGCAGGCTGGGGTCGGCTTTCAGCCGGCCGCGGTTCAGGTCGATAAACGCAGGTTGCGACCATTCGGCCGGCCCGGTGCGCTGCATCAGAATGTTTTGCGGGCCCAGGTCGCCGTGAATAAACCCACTGTCGTGCATGGTTCGAATGGCGTTGGCGCTGAACCGCAACAGTTTAATGAAGTCTTCTGCGTAGGGGCGTTCGCGCAGCAGGTAGGTCATCTCGGAGTAAAGATCGGTCGAATCGGCAATGTACCGGGTAATCAGGTAGCTCTCGATCAGCCGGTCGCCTTCCCAGCATTCCATATAGCCTATGGGCTCGGCTACCGCCGCACCCTGCGCATACAGGTGCTTGCTGAAGGCATGGGCCCGCGCGGCTTTGCTGCCACGTTTGCGGTACAGCTTGGCGCGCAGTGCATCGGGCTGTTTAAAGGCTTTGATGCACACCGCTTCTGCGGTGGGGTTTAGCGGGTCATCGAGGCGGTAAACGCGGTTGCGCTGCCGGTACAGTAAGTCGGCCTCCTGGCTTTGCAGCCGGGTGTGCAAACCCGCCAGCCAGCGTTGCACGGTATCGGTCGCGTAACGTTGCTCAACTTCACCTTCGTAACCCGGCAAGTTGAGTGTGGTAAGCGGCGTGTAGGTTGGTGGTTGTGTCATGCGTTCAGGGGCTGGCAGCGGGTTAAAGGCGGCCGCGAAGCATACCCGAGAAGGGCGTTTCAGGCAAAAATCAACGGTAGGAAAGCCGGGCGGGTTTGAGTACCATACGCCCGTTTGAATTTATCGGGTTACCCACCTTTTCATGCCAGCTACCAAAACAGGCAAAACCTCGTTGATGTCACGCTGGCGGTCCGTCTGGCCTGGGCAGATGCAACGGCCCCTGGCGCGCCTGGCGGCCTGGGCCGATTTATTGGTGGTAGACCTGGGGCTGCTGCGCATGCCAGTTAACCGGCCATTTCAGGTGGCACCGGGGGTGTGGCGCTCGAATCAGCCCACCCCCTGGCGCTTGCGGGCGCTGGCACGCCGTGGTTTCGGCACGGTGATCAATCTGCGGGGCGAAGGCCACAGTGGTGGCTTTCATCTGGAGCAGTACCACGCCGCGCAGCTGGGGTTGCAACTGCACAGCATGAAACTCAGTTCACGGCGCCCGCCAACCCTGGAACACCTGGAAGCCTTGCTAAACCTGTTCGAAAAGGCGCCCAAGCCGATGCTGTTTCATTGCAAGTCGGGCGCAGACCGCGCTGGTTTGGTGGCCGCTCTGTATCTTATTTACCTCGGCCGGCCGGCGGCTGAAGCGAAAGCCCAGCTGTCTTTGCGCTTTTTGCATATTAAAAGCGCCTCGACCGGGATGATGGATTTTTTCATCGAGACCTTCGAGAAGGCTAACCTGGCTACAGGCATCTCATTCGAAGATTGGATGCGCACCGGGTACGATCGAACCGAGATGATCCGGCAGTTCAAAGCCCGACCTGGCAGCAATTGGCTGGTCGACCGATTGTTGCGTCGCGAATAAGCTTACAGGAACCCGATGTATGAAATGGCTATTACGCACCTGGGAAGAACAACTGGTGGCCGGGCTCGACCGCCTGCTGGGCTTCCCGCGTGAGCGCAAGCGGTTTTTGAAAGCTCATGGTTACCCCCTTAACCTTAAAAACCCGACGTCGTTTAACGAAAAAATCTGCTGGAAAAAAATATACGATCGGAACCCGCTGTTACCGGTTATTGCCGATAAATACCGGGTTCGTGATTACGTAAAAGAGGTACTGGGCGAAGCTGAGGCTAATGCAGTGCTGATACCGCTTTTGGCCGTGGCCGATAAACCAGAAGATTTGGACATGTCAGCTCTGCCCAACCAGTTCGTTGTTAAATCGAACCATGGTTCGGGGAATAATATTATTGTTACGGACGCCTCGGCGTTTGATCACGATGCGTTCATAAAGGATGCGCAATCCTGGTTAAAAGCCCCCTATGGTGTTCGAAATCATGAGTGGGCCTACACGCAAATACCTCGCAAAATTCTCGTAGAAACCTTGTTGCTGGATGAAGAAGGGAGCATTCCGGCTGACTACAAATTCAGCATGATTCACGGCAAGTGCGTTTTCGTTCAGGTAGATCAGGGTCGTTATGGCAGCTTCACGCGCTCCTTGTTCGATGCCGACTGGCAATATCTTGATGTTGCCTGGAAGCGTGAAAAAGGACCATCAATGCCGCCACCGGCTCAGTTACAGAAGATGCTGGATATGGCGGAAAAGCTGTCTGCCGGGTTCGACTACATTCGAGTCGATTTCTACGCTCTTAAAGATCGAATTTATCTCGGGGAACTGACCAATTACCCAGCAAGGGGGCGTGGGCGTATCTCACCAACAGAGTTCGACTTCGACGTAGGTAAACACTGGATGCTTAGCGGAGTGGGTCGTGGGCGTTAGTGGGAAGCAAGTTTCACCAGCGCCAATAGACGCCGTTGTCACCTGGGTAAACGGGGAAGACCCTGCTCATCGTGCCAAGCTCAATGCCTACCTCGAATCAATTGGGCACCGGCCAAAAGTAGCAGATGCCCGGCGGTATCAGGAAACGGGGGAGTTTGCTTACTGCATTGCCTCGCTGTTGACGTTTGCTCCCTGGTTACGAAAAATACACATCGTTGCCGACGCTCAGGAACCGGCATTTATGGCGGCCATCCGTCAGTCGCCCTGGCGCGATAAGGTCGTGTTGGTCGACCATGCCGCCTTGTTTAAGGGGTATGAACACGGACTGCCGACGTTTAACATTCGGTCGATTAAGTCGATGTTCTGGAACATTCCAGACTTGGCAGAACAGTTTGTATTTCTGAACGACGACTTCATTCTGATGCGACCCGTGCAGCCCGCTCACTGGTTTAACGAGGGCAGGGTGGTATTGTCTGGCAACTGGCAACCCCAACGGCCGGGGCTTGTTGTACGGCAGGTGTTCGGGGGCGGCCGAGGGGCCGATACGCGGCCGGGGAATCACCAGGCCCAGGCTTACTCAGCCTGGTTGGCTGGTTACCGGTTTCGCTATTTTAAGGTGCCGCACAAACCCCACCCCTTGTTGAAGTCGGTTATGGCAGCCTATATGGCGGCTCACCCAGAGATGCTGGCGCGTAATATGAGCTTTCGGTTACGCGATGGCTCGCAGTTTCTGGCCGACTCGCTGGTGAACCACCTGGCCATGAAGCAGGGTAAAGCCGAAGTGGATAACCGGGTCGCGACCCTAAGGTTCAAACCAGCCGATTACTGCCAGCCACGGCTGAACGATCTATTGAAACGCATCGAGACTGACCCGACCATTCTGTATGCGTGTTTCCAGAGCCTGGAGAGTATGGACGATTCAACCCGACACACCTTTTTTAGCTGGCTGGACCAGCACATTGGTCGCCCGGAAGCCCTGTTTGCCAATGGCCCAGGCGGTGAACCATTGTGATTCTGGATCCCGTTACGCTCACAAGCCATACACCGTTGCTGAACAGTAAGACGCGCTGGGTCTATGAACACCCGGATACCAGAGACGTGCTGATTAAAGTGCACATGAGTCGAATGGACCAGAAACCGGCGCAGGGGCTAAAAGGCTGGTTTGCGCGGCAGGAAGACCATTTCATGTACACCACGGGCATGCTGCGGGAGCTGAAGCAGTTTGTTGAATCCCGCTATCGGGACTACGGTGACATTGTGCACCACATAGCCCCGGTTTACGGCGTTGTCGATACGGACTTGGGCCTCGGGTTGCTGGTCGCCGCCGCTCGCGATGCCCAAGGCAACCTCGCGCCCACCGTGCGCAAACTGATGCAGCAGCGTGCAATGACGGTCACCCGGCAACAGAAACTGGAACAGGTGCTGCAGGCCATCGAGAAGACTGATCTGGTGATTGGTGACCTGAATGCGGAGAACATTGTTCTGCAGGGGGCTGGTCGGGAAGACGAACGGTTTGTCATTATCGACGGGCTGGGCGAGCGAACCTGGATCCCCACGCAAAGCCTGATCAAAGCCGTGGGCAAACGCAGAAAACAGGCGTTTGTGGCTAAAATGCGACGCCGGTTGGCAGGCCTGGCGCATGGCTGACTCGTATTTCGACCGTAAGCTGAAGAGTCTGCGCCGCTATGTCGCAGCCCATTTCGACCGGCCAGGTGCCCGGGCCATTGCCTGGTTCGATGCCATGGTGATCGACCACGGCCTGCTGCGCCCATTGTGGAACCGCCCGAAACCCTTCACGGCGAATGCATGGCGGGGCAATCAGCCCAGCGCAGGCCAGGTGCACCGCATGGCACGGGAAGGCATGCAGACCATCGTGAGTTTGCGCGGGTTGGGGAACATAGGTGCTTCGCTGTTTGAGGTTGAAGCAGCCGAGCAGGCGGGCGTTAACCTGATTTCATTTCGCATGTCATCGCGTGGGGCGCCCAAGCCAGAGCGTGTGAACGAGCTGATCGAGCTGATGCGCAGTGTTGATACCCCGGTGTTGTTTCATTGTAAATCCGGTGCAGATCGCTCGGGGTTTGCCGCCGGGGTGTATTTGCTGGCGACCGAGCAGGGCACTGTAGCGGATGCCAAGGCGCAGCTTTCCTGGCGGTATTTGCATTTTAAAGGCGCAAAAACCGGGCTGCTGCACGAATTTTTTTGCGAGTTCGAGCGGTACACGGCCACCACACCGGTTGAGTTCAGGCAATGGGTGACCGATGTGTACGACCCGCAGCAATTAGAGCGTAATTTCAAACCCGGTGGTTTTGCCAGTTGGGTTGTCGACAAGGTGCTAAGGCGTGAATGAGTTCGATTTGGAAAACCACCAGAATACCCCTCGCCGGGAGCTGATCAGACGGCTGTGGCATGGCTATTTGCGCAGCCATCTCGGTGTGCTGCTGGTGGCAGCGGTGCTGGTGGTGATAGAGGGCAGTGCCCTGGGCCTGCTCAGTTATCTGGTACAGCCGATGTTCGACCAGGTGTTCGTGCAAGGCAATGCCGACCAGGTGGTGTGGATCGCCCTGGCGATTTTTATTGTGTTCACGGCGCGTGCACTGGGTGGTTTTGGCCAGCGGGTGATTACCGTTACCGTGGGCTTGCGTGTGGTTACCGGCCTGCAAAAAGACATGCTCAGCCATCTGGTCAGGCTCGACTCTGGTTTCTTTGGTACTAATTCCCCCGGGGCGCTGATAGAGCGGGTTCGGGGCGATACCCAGGCGCTGAAAAGCTTTGCCAGCACAGCGTTGCCATGTTGGTCGACTGGCGCTGGACGCTGTTTGCGCTCTTTGGTTTGCCGCTGCTGTCGTTTCCCATTGCCTTGCTGCGCCGGTTGATTCTGAAAACCACGCGCAGTTCGCGGGAAGTGTCGTCGTTATTGTCGATGCGTCTCGACGAAATTTTTCACGGCATTAACGCCATTAAACAGAATAATCTCGAGGCGCACGAAGACGGTCGCTTTCAGAAAGAAACCGAACGGTTCTTTAAATACCAGCGTCGCTCGGAAATTGGCAAGGCGGCGATGCCGGCGATGATTGACCTGGTTGCCGGCTTTGGCTTTGTGGCGGTTGTGATTTATGGCGGGCATCAGATCATCGAAGGTGAAAAAACCATCGGTCAGTTCATGAGTTTTTTTACCGCCATGGCACTGATTTTTGACCCGTTGCGCCGGCTGAGTAACATCAGCGGTGCCTTTCAGGCGGCCAGTGCCAGCCTGGAGCGTATTTACAGCGTTCTGGATTTGAAAGCAAACATCGTGACACCGCCAAACCCGGTGCCGGTGCCTGCAAATGTAAGCGAGCTGGACATCGTGATGGACCACCTCAACTTCGGCTATGCCGAAAAATCGGTGCTGCACGACCTGAGTTTAATCGCCCCGGCCGGGAAAATGACGGCCCTGGTGGGCGCTTCGGGGGCGGGTAAGACGACGCTGTTCAATTTACTGACCCGGCTGGTAGACCCGCAATCGGGAACCATTAAATTGGGTGGTGTACCGGTTGATGCGATGGATCTGATCGAGCTGCGGCAATTGTTTGCGGTGGTCAGTCAGGATTCGGCGTTGTTCGATGAGAGCATCAAGCAGAACATTCTGTTGGGTAAGTTGGATGCCGATATGGACAGCGTCGACAAGGCTGCCAAAGAGGCGTTGGTGGATGAATACACCCGCCAGTTGGAAGCCGGGCTGGATACATTGGCCGGCCCGCGTGGTACGAACCTTTCGGGCGGTCAGCGCCAGCGCGTAGCCATTGCCCGGGCGTTACTGCGCGATGCGCCCATTCTGCTGCTCGACGAAGCCACCTCGGCGCTCGATACCCGCACTGAAAAACTCATTCAGGAAACCCTGGAAGACCTCGCCAAGCGCAAAACCACCCTGGTGATTGCGCACCGGTTAAGCACCGTGATGAATGCCGATTTGATTCACGTGCTGGAAGAAGGGCGGGTGATTGAGAGTGGTACGCATGATGAGCTGCTGGCCAAACGCGGGGCTTACTTTAATTTGCATTCTACGTTCGAGGCTTGAGTTGGCTAAACCAGAATAGAACCCTCTTCCCGGCCCTCTCCCGTAGTATGGGAGAGGGAGTCGTTCGTTGGTTGAATGTATCCTGCGCTCATCGCTTGCAGCGTTGCACACAACAGTCCTCTCTCCACCACTGGGGGAGATAGCTAGAGAGAGGGGGGCGGCTCAGCCGTCACAACCTTGCCTTCACCAGCCACACCGTCACGCCCAAAAACAATAACGATGGCGCCAGTGCAGCCAGCACCGGGGTCAGCCCCATCACCATCAACAAACTGCCGCTCGTATCCGTCACCAGCTGAACCGCAATCGCCAGTGCCACGCCCTTGAACGCAGCATCGCCCAGCGTTTTCTGCCGAAAACTCCCAAACGAAAACACCAGCGCCAGGAACAGCATGGCAATGTATTGCACCGGAAACCAGAGCCGGCTCCAGAAGGTGAGCTCCAGGCGGGGGTCGGGTAAGGCTTGTTCGAGTGAAAAGCGAACCTGAACCCAAAGCTGCTGCAGGGTCAGTTCGCGCTCGCGCTGGCTCAGAATGCTGAGTAAGTCGGCATTGAAGTTGTCCGGTTGCCAGTTCAGAGTTTCAAACTGACTGTGCTGTACCGAGTCGTCAAAGAATGCCACCTGTTTAACGTCGTTCAGCTTCCACCCCTGGTCGATGGGGCTCGCGGTGGGGGCGAAGGTGACTATGGCCAGGTTATTGCGGTCGTCCATTTCGAAAATGGTGAGGCCGGTGATGTCGCGGTCGGGCGAGACCAGATCAACGTTGATAACCCATTGATTGTCGCGGTACCACTGGCCACTCAGGGTTGGCAGACTGCGGTCGAGTTTCATGGCTCGAGTCACTTCAGCCTGCAGGCGCAATTGCGGCGCAGCCCATTCGCCGATGAAGTAAACGATGGGTAACAGCATCAGCCCGGGCAGAATCAGCCGCACTACCAGGCCATAGGCACTGCGCGAGGCCAATTGAATCACCACCAGTTCGCTGTTTTTGGCCATGCCGGCTACCGAAAGCAGGGT
>ERZ1699650.121-NODE-121-length-33586-cov-11.707286_pt1 | contig 33586 bp, 35 predicted proteins | sample MGYA00581512_ERZ1699650 | MGnify/ENA primary metagenome ERZ1699650 (study PRJEB42348, sample SAMEA6618698) | metagenome | isolation source: Polyester-degrading enrichment culture growing on monomer terephthalic acid, Te | collected 2019-05-17 ... | reverse complement strand
TACGGCTGCAAGGAATCGCTGGTCGACGGCATCCGCCGCGCCACCGACACGATGATGGCGGGCAAGGTTGCCGTGGTCTGCGGCTATGGCGACGTGGGCAAAGGCTCTGCTGCCTCGCTGCGTGGCGCGGGTGCGCGGGTGAAAGTGACCGAGGTTGACCCGATCTGCGCGCTTCAGGCGGCGATGGACGGGTTCGAGGTGGTGCTGCTGGAGGACGTTGTCGACAGCGCGGACATCTTCATCACCACCACCGGCAACAAGGACGTGATCCGCATCGAGCACATGCGCGAGATGAAGGACATGGCCATCGTCGGCAACATCGGCCACTTCGACAATGAAATCCAGGTGGCCAGCCTGAAGAACCACAAGTGGACCAACATCAAGGAACAGGTGGACATGATCGAGATGCCTTCGGGCAATCGGCTGATCCTGCTGTCCGAGGGCCGTCTGCTCAACCTCGGCAATGCCACCGGGCATCCGTCCTTCGTGATGTCGGCGTCGTTCACCAACCAGGTGCTGGCGCAGATCGAGTTGTTCACCAAGGGTGAGCAGTACGAGAACAAGGTCTACATCCTGCCCAAGCACCTGGATGAAAAGGTCGCGCGGCTGCACCTGGCCAAGATCGGCGCCAGGCTGACCACGCTGGATTCTGACCAGGCGGCTTACATCGGCGTCACGCCGGAAGGTCCGTTCAAGCCGGAACACTACCGCTACTAATCCTGGATCGACGCGCCCGGACATCCCCGGGCGCGTCACCTGTCACGACATGGCGACACCTACCGCGATGGCCGAAATCGAACGTTCGTCCGAAAATGACGAGATCTATCGCACCATCCGCAGCGAGATCAACGCCGAGCTGGCGCTGATCACCGCGCGGGTGAACTGGCTCATTGCCTCCCAGGCCTTTCTTTTCACGCCGCTGGTCATGGGCACCGAGACCGACCGGTTGTCAGACAGTGTGCTGTTCCCGGCGATCCCGGTTCTGGGGTTGCTGCTCTGTGGGCTGATCCTGGTGTCGATCATCGCCGCGGTCTGGCGCAGTCGGCAATGGCGGCGCAAGGCGCGGCACGGGGCCTATCGCGGCGAGACCGCCAAGGACGCCTTTTCCATCGTGCTGCCGCATACGCCGCTGATCCCGGTGCTGGGCATGATCGGCTGCATCGGTGTGCCCCTGGTGCTGATTGCCACCTGGCTTGCCCTGCTGGTTTCGCCCGCTTTCGGCGGCTAGCACGGGGCCGTCAATCCCTGTCCCGGCATGAAACCCACGGGGGGAAACTTGCTGCCGCATTACCCATTGTGCGGTGCGGAATTGCCGGTAAGGTTGGCCTGTGTAACTCGTGAACGCGCGGCGCGCGCTATAAAATCTGGGGAGACAGGAATGGGACGACGCGACGATCTGATTGCGCAATATGCGGAAGAGCTCAAGAACAAGTGCGGTACCGAGCCGGACATGGACCTGCTGCGCAAGATCACCATCGGCTGTGGCCCGGCGATCTATGATGCCGATGCCTCGACTGTGGCGGGCTCGCAGCCGGCTGAGCTTGAAACGGTCAAGAACAACTTCCTGATCAAGAAACTGGGCCTGGCGGACGGCCCCGAGTTGATGGAAGCCATCGACAAGGTGATCGAGATCTATGGCCGATCCGAGCGCAACAAGTACCGCGCTGTCGTCTACTACCTGCTGACCAAGCACTTCGGCAAGGAATCGGTCTACGCCTGATTTCCGGGGATTTTGCGGACAGAGACGGGGCGCTCCGGGCACGGGGCGCCCTTTTTCCTGCCGTGCTTCGGGCCAGGTGCGAAAAAACTTGTATGGTTGCCAGTTTCATAACCTGCGCTGAAGCCCCTTGTTCCATTGGCTTTTCAAGCGCGGCTTAATTCCGCTTTTACTAAGTTGGGTTGACATATTAGGGATTTAGGGAAAATCCGAACAGCTCCGGGTTTGGATCGCGGGGTGCGTTAAGCTATTCACTCCCTAGCGGACCGGAAAGGTCGTCGCCAAACAGAATTCACGATGGATGTGTGGGAGCGTCCGGGGTGGGTAAAGGGCTCTGACCATGTTCCGGTCAGGGCCCTTTCGCATTTTGCGTGGCGCGAGGGGATCAGAACAGCACCAGAACAAACCCCATCACGGCGCAGGCCAGCGTGGCGTAACCGCCATCGATCGCGGAGAGCTGGATCGGGCGCCCGGCATTGGCGTTGTTGATCGCGATCCAGGGGCTGATGAAGAACAGGCCAATCCCGATTCCGGCAACGATTCCTTTACCTAAGGTATCAATCCCGCCAAGTTCAAAAACGTGGCGCATCATTCCGGCAACAACCAGCTGCATGACAAAGGTCATCGCCATGACCGCCGGGCTGGGACCGCCCTTGGGCTTGCCGTTTGCGTCACGTTCGATGCCGACGGCATCCATCCAGGCCGATCCAAGAACGTTGTACCAGACCGCGCCCAGCGCGAAACCGGCCACCGCGGCAATGATGACATTGACGATTTCCATGTGACTCCCTCCTCTCGGCATCCACGCGTTTTCGCGTGAAATTAACCTTACCGCAGGATCACTGATCTGGTGACAAATTCAATTGAATTGTCCGCGATAGCCGGCATCAAAGCTCACCGGGGCCACAAGACTGCTTAAATCCGGATGCACTGGCTGGTTGGACCGCCAGGCGTGCGTTGCTGACCGCGATCATCTCCGCAAGCTTTGGATCGGCGGATGCAGGGGGTCAGCGCTTGAGGGTTTTTTATCGCTCTAGGGGGCTGCGCCCGGGCGGCGAATCTGTAGATTCATTTTCTTTGTCGCAAAAAAAATAATCAAAGGAAATCTACCTGTGCATTCTTGGGGCAGTGCGTGGGGCGCGGTATCGGACCGATTTCTTGAGGGGTGCGACGCGATTTTGTAATTTAACGTATATTTAACAGCATCTTAAGGATGCATCACCCAGGGTCAATGATTGCGGTCTGTGCGTGTGTGCTTCCGAAGGCGAGATGCGAAATTTTACAAAAACTGTTGAAAGTAAAAATAACGAAAGTATCGTGGACGTGCGTTCAGGAAGTCAGACCGGGGTTTTTGCGGCACAAACGCAGGAGGCCACGGCATCAGGGGCGACGGCCGGTTTCGGAAACGGCGCAACAGGAAAGGTAACGAAATGAAACTCACAAGAAGAACGTTTGCGAAGTCCATGCTGGCGGCGGGGGCCACCCTGGCGACCCCGGGGATCCTGCGCGCCGCAGAGAAGGAGCTGATCGTGATCAGCTATGGCGGCAAATTGCAGGAGCCGCACCGTTGGCTGGCCGACAAGATGGAATCCGAGATCAGCGGCCTGACCGTGCGCCTCGTGCCGTCAGAAAGCCAGGACATCGTCGCCCAGATCAAGGCGGCTCAGGGGTTCAGTCCCTATGATCTCATGCCCAACGGCGAGCCGCCGCACCTGATCGCACAACGTGACGGATACATTCAGAAGCTTGACCGCGCGCGGCTGCAAAACGCCGACAACGTCGTGCCCGAGTTCTGGGAAAAAGCCGGCGGTTACGGTGTCCCTGCGACCTTCTCGCTGATCGGTCTCGCCTATAACGAAGAGCTGGTGGAAAACGCGCCCACCAGCTGGGAAGATATGTGGAACGAGGAATACGCGGGCCAGGTCGGCATCTGTCGCACATCCTCGAACCTTGGTCTGGGCACGCTGGCTATGGCGGCCAGGATTTTCGGCGGCTCAGAGCGCGATCTGGACCCGGGTTGGGCCAAGCTGAAAGAGCTGAACCCGGTGGCGGGACGCAGTCCCAGAATCCTGGCGCAGATGCTCGAACGCGGAGAGATCGCCGTTGCGCCGCTGTGGAACAACGATGCCGCCGTGGCCGCCGCCAAGGGTTTGCCGATCAAGTTCGTGAAACCCGATCCCGGCCCGGTGGCGATCCTGTCGTTCATGTCCGAAATCACCGGCGCACGTGATCCCGACCTGGCGTATCGCTGGATGGATGGCATCATCAGCACCGAGTATCAGGAAATGGCAGCCGACGCGCCCTATTACTTCGGTGCCACGGTCAAGGACGTCGCCGTTCCAGAGGCTGCGCGCCCCTATACGCCCTCCACGCCCCAGGAGGTTGCGGCCCTGCAAAGCGTCGACTGGTCCGAAATCGTCAAGGTCCGCCCGCAACTGGTGGAGCGTTTCGACCGTGAATTCGCAATTTGATCAAGCGCCGGGAGCGGCTACCGCTGCTCCCATGTTGGCCGACATCTTTCGGCAGCCCGCGGTTCTCAGACAACTGGCCGCGCGGGTGCCGGAGGTTGCGGCCTTTGTGTCGGAAACGCTGCCGCCACGGTTTGATGGCCGCCTGATCGCCTTTGGCAGCGGCGACGGCTGGTTCGCTGCTCGCAGCCTGTCGGGCAAGGGGGTGACGTCTGCCTCGGGGCTTGAAGTGCTGGGCGATGTCGGGCCGGGGCCGGAGGCCGCGGATTGTGTCGTGGCCATTTCCATGTCCGGCAACGTCGATCGCACGGTCGAGGCGGCAGAGCGCGCGCAACTCAGCGCCGGTCGCGTCGTCGCCCTGACCAACAGTGAAGGTGGCCGTTTGGCGGGGCTCGGCTTGCCGAATATCAGCCTTCGTTTGCCTGACATTGCGCCGTTTCTGTGCGGGACGGCCAGTTTCGTGATGACCCGGGCGATGCTGGGCTTGTTGGCCGGTCTGCGTCAGGGTCGGTCCCAAGCCAGGCTGACCGCTGAATTGATCGCCCTGGCCGATGCAATCGAAATGATCTTGCCGCGTGCGGACGCGGTGACGAAGGACTTTGCGCAGCGCTGCGTGGAAGCACCCGGCGTACGCATCCTGTCTTGTGGTGCGCCCGGGATGGCGGTTGCGGATTACGGTGCTGCCAAGCTGGTGGAGCTGTGCGCCACACCGGTTTGGAGCGATGACGTGGAGGAATTTGCGCATCGCCAGTTCTGGACAATGCAGGAAGGTGAAAGCGTCCTGTACTTTCCGACCAGCGCCAAGGTGGCGGAAATTGCTGCGGCCTCGGCAGATGCCTTGCGCAATATGGGCGTGCGCAGCTTGTCGGTCGCGCCGGTGGACTGGGCCTCGGGGGCGGATCAGGCGGTGAACTGGCCCGACGACGACGCGGTCGACCCGCTTATGCTGCAGGCGGTCTTTGTTCAGTGTTTCGGCTACAATTGGGCCTTGGCACAGGGGTTCGATCCGAACCGTCGGTTGCACCTGAAAAACGATACGAAACGGTTCAAGACCAGCCGTATGCTGACCCGTCGTTCGTTGTTGAAAATGGCAGGCGACGGCGAGGCCGCGGTGTGAGGAGAAGGGCATGATCGAGGTCGAAAACGTCAACAAGTACTTTGGCGCCAACCACGTCCTGCAGGATTGCGACATGTCGGTCGGGACAGGCGAGGTCGTAACCCTTCTGGGGGCTTCGGGGTGTGGCAAGACGACATTGCTGCGCTGTATCGCCGGGTTCGAGACGCCGAGCGCCGGGCGCATCGTCCTGGCCGGCAACGACGTCACGTATGAGCCGCCAAACCGGCGCGATGTGGGCTTCGTGTTCCAGAACTACGCCCTGTTTCCACATATGACCGTGGCCGAGAACGTGGCCTACGGTCTAAAGGCGCGCCGGATGGACAAGGCGGGGATCGCCCGCGCCGTGGACGAGATCCTGGACCTGGTGTCATTGACGGATTTCGCGCAACGGTTTCCGAAATCGCTGTCGGGCGGGCAGCAACAGCGCGTGGCGCTGGCCCGTTCACTGGTGATGCGGCCCAAGGTCCTGCTGATGGACGAGGCATTCAGCGCGCTCGACGCCAAGCTGCGCAGCGCCATGCAGGTGGAGCTGCGCAAGATCGTCAAGCACGTGGGCATTACCGCCGTTTGCGTCACCCATGATCAGGCCGAGGCGCTGACCATCAGCGACCGTATCGCGGTGATGAATGCCGGGCAGATCCAGCAGTTCGCGACCCCGGAACAGATCTATGACAAACCGGTGTCGGCTTTCGTGGCTGATTTCATCGGGGCGGCCAACATCCTGCCGGGTATCAGCGCGCAGGGTTTCGCAATCGCGCGATCCAGGCTGAACGGCGGGGCGGCGTTGGTGGTGCGCCCGGAAAACCTGACGCTGCGCGCCGGGCAGGCGGATCCGGGCGTAGAGGGTCGCGTGATGTTCGCCCGGCTGACAGGGCCATGCATCGAATACGAAGTTGCCCTGCACGATGGAACGCTGGTGCGCGCCCTGCTGGATCGTGATCGCGATGGCGCGTTTTCGGTCGGGGAGGCGGTGCGGGTGGATATTCGCAACCCGGAGGCCTGCATCGCCCTGCAGGCAGAACAGGAAGGCCTGTCATGATCGCCGATCTCTGGGGCAGGATCCAGCGCGGACAGGGCATCTGGCCCGCTGTTCCCGCCTTTGTCTTTCTGCTGATCTTCTTTGTCGTGCCGATGGGCACGTTGTTGTCCTTCGGTTTCCTGGACATTGAACGGGGCAATGTGCAAGGGGCGGAATTCACGCTGAAATTCCTGACCAGCACCCTGCAGGACAATCTGTTCTGGTGGGTCTGGTGGAAGTCGTTCTACATCGGCGTTCTGGCGACCCTTCTGTGTTTCCTGCTGGCCTATCCGTTGGCATATCTCTACGCCGAAAGCGGCTCGACGATGCGGCTGATCATCCTGACGCTGACCATTTCGCCGCTGCTGACCAGCGCCATCGTGCGCACCTATGCCTGGCTGGTGATCCTTGGCGGGCGTCGCGGCGTGATCAATGCGGGGCTGCTGGAGCTTGGGTTGATTGACCGGCCCGTCCGGATGCTCAATACGGATTGGGCGGTGATCGTCGGCATGGCGCAGGTGCATCTGCCTTTCATGGTGCTGCCGCTGATGACGGCGCTGGCAGGGCGCGACCGCAATATCGAAGCGGCCTCGCTTGGGCTGGGCGTGGGTCGGCTGGCGACCTTCTTCAAGGTGACGGTGCCGCTGTCCATTCCGGGCATCGTGGCGGGGCTGACCATTGTCTTTGCCTTGTCGTACACGAATTTCATCATTCCACAGCTTCTGGGCGGCGGCGGGTTCACCACGCTCGCAGTGCAGGTCTACGAACAGATCGTCGTGCTGCTGGACTGGAGCAAGGGCGCCATGCTGGCGCTGCTGTTGCTGAGCAGCTGCTTCGTCTTTGTCCTGCTGATCGGTGTGGCAGGCAACCGAGCGATGCGTTGGTCCGAAAAGGAGAGCACCTGATGGCACTGACAGAAGAGACACCCCCCGTCATTCCCGCCGTGCGGCAGGGGACGCTGTCGATGGTGCTGGAACGGCTGGGCTTTGGGCTGATCTGGTGTCTTGCGGGGTTTGCGTTGTTGTTGCTGATTGCCCCCAGCCTGATCGTGGTGGTGATCTCCTTCACCGAAACCGCCTATATCACCTTTCCGCCGCAGGGGTTCACCCTGGACTGGTATGCGGACCTCCTTGGCCGAAGGCAGCTGATCGACGCGGCGATGACCAGCCTCAGGATTTCGATCTGGTCGACCCTCGCGGCGCTGTTGCTGGCCATTCCGGCGGCATTCTCACTGGTGCGCGGGCGCTATCCGGGCAAAACCTTTGCCGGCGCGCTGATCGTGGCCCCCCAGATGATGCCGGGCATGGTGATCGGTGTCGCGTTGCTGTTCTTTGGTGCATATTTCGCGTTTCGGCAGTCGGACCTGATGCTGATCCTCGGGCTGACCGTGTTCTGCCTGCCCTTTGCCGTGCGCCTTGTCATGGCTCAGCTGCAATTGCTGGATCCTGCGCTGGAAGAGGCCTCTCTCTCGCTGGGGGCCAGCCGGTTGCGGGGGTTCGTGCAGATCACCCTGCGCCAGATCATCCCGGCGATCCTAGCCAGCGCGGCGTTCGTGTTCATCGAGAGTTTCGACAACCTGACCGTTGCGCTGTTCACCTCGTCGCCGCGCGGGCGGCCGTTGTCGGTGGAGTTGTACAACCTCGTGCAGTTTGACAGCAGCCCGATGGTGGCGGCGCTGTCCAGCCTGGAGATCCTGCTCGCCTTTGTCATCATGCTGCTCCTGTCGCGGACCATCGGCCTGGAAAGGCTGGCCAAGTGACCGCGGCCGAGCGTGATCTCTGGGGGTATGGTGGCAAGCCGCCGGACGTGGTGTGGCCGAATGGCGCGCGTTTGGCGGTTTCGGTTGTGGTGAACTTCGAAGAAGGCGCCGAGCAACAGGTGGGGGACGGCGATACGCGCAGCGAGGTGATGGGCGAAGTCCTGAGCGTGGTTGAACCCGGCGTGCGTGACATGGGGCAAGAGCAGATCTTTGCCTATGGCATGCGGGCGGGGCTGTGGCGGATGCTGGATGCGCTGGATCGGCACGGGACACAGGCCACGTTCTTCTGTTGCGGTCAGGCGGTGGCGCGCACGCCGCGCGCGGCCCGGGAAGTGCATGCACGCGGTCATGAGCTTGCCTGCCACGGCTGGCGTTGGCGCCCACATTCCGACTACCCAAGCCGCGACGCCGAGCGCGCGGACCTTTTGCGCTGTGCATCCGCCTTGCGCGATGTCACTGGCGTGCCGCCCAAGGGGTTCTTTTGCCGTGGGAGTGAAAGCCTCTGGACGCGCGACCTTCTGACAGAGTTGGGCTATCTTTATACGTCGAATGCCTTTGACGACGACATGCCCTATGTCGATCCGGCGTTCCCGGATTTGACGGTGCTGCCATATGCGTTGGATTCCAATGACATGAAGTTCTTTCACCCCAATGGCTTCGTGCGCGCGGCAGACATGGTGGACTATGTCGCCGAGGGTTTGCAGACGCTGTTGGCCGAGGCCCGGCGCGGGCGATCGTCGGTGTTCAACATTGGGTTCCACCTGCGCATCGCCGGGCGCCCCTCGCGGTTCCGGGCCTTCGAGGATGTGCTGGCGATGCTCAACGCGCTTCAGGATCAGGTCTGGGTGGCGCCGCGCGCCCGCATCGTGCAGGCGTTCAGAGAGGCGGCGGCATGAGCGCGCCAGGCGTGCTGCTGATCAACCCGAACGGCACCGAACGCACCGGCCACGACATGGCGGCCATCGCGGCGGAGGCGGCGCCATCGGTGCGTTTTGTGCCGGTCTCGACCCCCGGCATGGCGCCGGTCATCACCACGCCCGACGTTCTGGACCAGGCCGCAGAGCGCGTGGCGGCGCGCAACATCCCCGCCGAGGTCCAGGGCGTGATCGTCGCCGCGTTCGGCGATCCCGGGGTGAGGGCATTGCGGCGCCGCCTGGAATGCCCGGTGATCGGCATCGCCGAAGCCAGCATGTTGCGCGCAGCCCAGGGGGGCGCGCGCTTCTCGGTCGCGACCACCACCCCGGACCTGGCCGAGCGCATCCGGCAGACCGCCGAAGGCTATGGCCTTGCGGGGCAGATGGTCTCTGTCCGGTTGACCGAGGGTGAGCCGCTTTCGCTGATGCAGGACCCGGACATGTTGCGCGCGGCCATGTTGCATGCGGTGTTGGCTTGCGCCGAGGATGGCGCAGAAAGCATCATCATCGGCGGCGGCCCATTGGCACAGGTGGCCCGGGTTCTGGCCAAGGACAGCCCGGTGCCATTGATCGAGCCGGTCCCCGAGGCGGCGCGCCAAATGGCGCGACTGCTCAGGTGTCGGTGAAGGCGCGCCAATGCGCGGCAATATCCCGACGGGGGGCGATCCATGCGCCTCCGCGGGCCTGCACCCCGGCCAGGAACTGCGTCAGCCCCTCGATCCGCGCCGGTTTGCCGATCAAGCGCAGGTGCAGCCCGACGGACATCATCGCCCCGCGCCCTTCCTTGAGCAGACGGTCATAGGCCGCAAGGCAATAGCCTGAGAAATCCTGCGCGGTGACAAAGCCGCCGCCGGGCTGAAAGCGCATGTCGTTGGTGTCGAAGGCATACGGCAACACCACATGCGGACGGCTGCCCGATCCGGGCAAGACATAGGGCAGGTCGTCGTCATACGCATCGGAATCGTAGTCGAAGCCGCCATGTTCGATCAGCAGCCGGCGGGTGTTCACCGTCGCGGCAGAGCGCGTGTGCCAGCCGCCTGGCGCGGTGCCCGCGATGCGGCTGAGCGTGTCGTGGGTGCGGGCGATGATCTGGCGCTCGGTCGTCTCGTCCATCCCGGCGTGGGTTTCCCAACGCCATCCGTGACAGGATACCTCATGCCCGCGCGCGATCACGTCGCGGATCAGCCAGGGCGTCGCCTCTGCCGCGCGCCCGCAGGTCGAGAAGGTCGCCTTGGCATCAAACGCATCCAGCGTTTCCGCAATCCGCCAATAGCCACGCCGGGGGCCATAGCCGAAATGGCTGGTCATGCAGGGATCAGCCGCGCCAACGACTTCCTCGCGCGCTTCATAGACGCTTTCATTGCGCTCATCGCCATCCAGAAGCGAACGTTCGGCACCTTCCTCGACATTGACCACAAGCGAAACCGCCACGCGCGCGCCATTGGGCCAGGTGACGTCGGGGGGCGTGGCGCCATACCCTTGCAAGTCACGGCTCATGCGTTGCTCTCCGGGCCGGTGCGGCTGCTGGTGGCGTAATGCGGCGCCCCGTCGGGGAAACGGTAGCCGTCATAGAAGCGGGTGACATGCGGCATCAGGGCCTCTCCAAGTTCCTTGCGGGCAAGCGTGTCGGCATCTGGCGGGGTGGCGAGCGCTTCGGCGATTTCCTGCAGCACGGCGTCACGGTCGATGCGGGTGAACCTGCGGTCGCGGATCACCGCTTCGCCGCCGACAAAAACGCTGTGAACGGCATCGGGGCGTGCGCGGTGGACAATTACCTCGGCCAGGCTGCGTGAGATGTCCTGGTGCGGCCAGGTCATCCGCTTCCAGTCGAGCAAGACCGCATCCCCGGCGGCCCCGACCGACAGGGAGCCGATCCGGTCGCCAAAGGGCGTTGTCTGCGCGCCGCCGATGGTGGCCATGCGCAGCACCTGTTCCGCGCTTGGCGCCGGGCTGTGCAGGCCCGGTTCGCGGTGCATGTGTTTGACCAGCCGCATTTCCTGCAACATGTCGCGGTCGTCGTTGATACCGGCCTCGTCAATGCCGATGGCGACGGTCATCCCGCGCGCCAGATAACGGTTCAACGGGGCGGTCCCGCTTTTCAGCCGCATGTTGGAGCTGCAGTTGTGGCACATGGCGCAGCCCGCGTCGTGGCATCTGTCGATGTCATGCTCGCTGAGCCAGACCCCATGCCCCAATGTCAGTCGATGGGTCAGCAGCCCGCGTTCGGCCAGGTAGTCGACGGCAGAGCCGCCCGTGCGCTGGCGGGCGTAGTCCCATTGATAGGGCGTTTCCAGCACATGGGCATGCATGCCCATGTCGCGTCGTTCCGATTGTTCGGCCACCGCCTCCAGTGCGGCGTCGCTCAGCCAGTGCAGATTTGACGGCGCCAGCTGGATGCGTTGCCGGTCTCGTCCTGCCACAAGTGCAAGCAGTGTGTCCGTCAGCCCGATCTGATCCTCAAGCGATACGGCGTAATCGTCGAAATAGCGTGCAAGGCCGGGACGCAGCGCTTCGGGCAGGCGGGCCAGGAATGTTGTGTCGTCCTCATAGACGAGACGGTTCTGATCACGCAGCGCCATCGAAAACGACACCCGCATGCCGATGTCATCATAGGCGCGCAAGATCTCGGCCGATGCATGTTCCAGCCCCTCCAGCCCGCCGGGCGCGCGGCTGTGCAGATGTTGCACGCAGGTCACTCCCGAGGCGAGCATTTCGAAGGCCGAATACAACGTGTCCAGCCGTGGCGAGACGGCGCGCAGCCCCAACCGGGCGGCGAACCACAACTCCAGCGGCATATCGGGCGCGCCCAGTTGAAAGGGAGTCAGCCCGACATGGTGATGGCCGTTGACCAACCCGGGGATGACCACATGCCCGGGGCCGCCGTGGCGGTCAGCCTCGGTATGGCGGGCGGCCATGTCGGCGGCGGGGCCGATGTCGGTGACCACGCCGTCACGGATCAGAATCGCCGCGTTGTCATGCAGCACCGGCCTGTCGCCCTCGAAACGTTCAAGTACGACGTCACCGCAGATCAGCACATCGGTCACGCCACGGTCTCCACCAGGTGAAACCCGTCGGACATCGGGCGGAACATCATATGCGCGCGCCAATTTTCGAACCGCTTGGCAATATCGCTTGCCGGTGCGTTCAAAAGCGGCGTCGCGCCGTATCCGGCAACGGTGAAGGAGGCCGCCACCGCACCGGCCATGGCCGCCACCTGGGGCGGGTGGGTTTCGAGCGCCGCCGTGAAGGCGCCGCAGAAACTGTCACCGGCGCCGGTGGTATCCACCACCGGATCACCCGGGGCGGGCGGGATATGGTAATCGGTGTCGTCTTGCGCGTCATGCAGCAGCACCCCTGCCGCACCGCGCTTTATCACGACGATCCGCGGCCCCAGCGCGGCGAAAGACCGGGCGGCCCGGGCCCAATCGGTCGTCCCGGTCAGTTGCGTGACCTCGTCTTCGCTGGGCAGGAAGGCATCGACCTTCGCGATCATCGCCAGCAGCCGATCCTCGTTGCCCTTGATATAATCTTCCTGCGGATCAAGCGCGACAAAGGTGCGGCCGGTGTGGGCGAAATGATCGACGAGGTTTTCCTGCGACGGCAGGGCCATCGCGGAAATCAGCGCGCGGGGGGGCGCGCGGTAGCGGGCAGGCAGGTCCGGGGCCATCGGCGACTGGCTGTCGAAGTCCGCCGGATCGTTGTAAAGCGTCCACACCCGCCCGCCTTTGGCGTCATAGACGACCTGGTTGTGCAGGGTCTTGCCGGGGCGGACGGGCAGGCCCTCTGCCGAAAAGCCCGCATCCGACAATTCCGTGATAACGGACGCTGGCAGGTCATGCCCCACTGGCGCGACGATCTCGGCGCCGGGGCACCAGGGCCGCGCAGCGAGTGCCGCATAAAGCGCGTCGCCGCCAATGCAGCCCGGGCGCCCGGTGCCATCGGGCAGAACCACGTCGTCGATGGTCATGTTGCCGAGGCAGAGCAACGGTGGGGTCGCGGCTTCACCCATTGTCAGCGCTTTCAAACTCGCCCATCGCCATTGCCAGCGCGATATAGTGCAGCGGGATGGTGAAGCTTTGCGCGGCAAAGATCTCGGGCGTCGGCGGCACGAATATCGCGGTGTCACAGTGTGCGGCCAGCGCGCTGTCGCCCGTGGCGAGAATACCCACCGTCTTGCCGCCCCATGCCCGGACCTGCCGCAAGGTTTCCAGCGCACGGGCGCGCGACGGGCCGTCGGGGGCGATCACGATCATGGTCTCGCCAGGCTTTGTGCTGGTGTAATGATGCACCTCCTCCAGCGGATGCGCGATGGCATGGCCAGAGGTGCATTCCTTGATCTTGGCCGCCCCGAACATGGCGCAGGCCATGCCCGGCCCGCCGCCGCAGAGGTGAACCAGGGGCGCGCCGGACAGCGCCTTGCCCAGGGCGGTGGCGCTGTCGCGCGTGGCGGAAAGCGTTTCGGCAACAATGCTCTCCATGCGGGCAGGTGCCAGCGCATCGGGCATCGGACTGCGCCCCAGGGCCTTGCCCAGGGCCTCGGCGATCTGCGCCTCGGCGGCCATCGCGGCGGTCGACGCCTGCGTGGGCCAGCCGATCCGCTGCGCCGAGATCAACACGGTCGCATCCGCCATGTCCGCGATCGGAGAAGTGGGCGTATTGGTCAGCGCGATGGTGGTTGCCCCGTTTTCACGCGCGTTCAAAAGCGCCTCGACCGTGCGCGGTGTGCTGCCTGAGGATGACAGCGCCAGAACGATGGTTCTGTCATCGACATAGGCGCCCGGATAGTAGGCCAGTTCCAATGCCTGCACCGCGAGACAGGGCAGGCCGGTCGCCATCTCCCAGTAGGGGCGCATCCCGATGTGACAAGCCAGGCTGTCCCCGCAGCCGGTCAGCACCAGTCGCGTCGGCTTGCTTGCGGCCAGGCGTGTTGCCACGTCCGAAATGGTGTCTGCATTGCCCGCCAGGGTCTTGGCGATACATTGCGGCTGGTCCTCGATCTCTTCTGCTGTGGCGCCGACACGCTTGCGCCGCTTCGGGTCGCGCGCGCTGTCGCTGGGCAGACCGCGGATCAATTCTTCCTCGGCGCGAATGAGTTTGCGCACCAAGGCCTGATCTTCCTCGGGCAGGCCGGAGCCGATGGCGATCAGCGGAGAGACGGGCGGATTGGACAGGTCGTTCATTGGCTTGCGGCCTCCATGAAGTTGCGGATCCTGGCGGGGTCCCAGCGGTCCAGGGCATCCTCGGCAGCCCCGTCGCGAAGCAGCGAAGACGAGACAACCACCATGTCGGCGGCACCCAGGGCGCGGGTGACATTGGCGGCAGTGACGCCGCCGCCGATCACGGTCGGGGTCTTGATCCCGGCTTTGCCTGCGCGGGCGATACGGTCGAGGGTGTCGTCAAAGCTGCTGCCGGTGATGACCAGCGCGTCGGCGCCCAGGCGCGCCGCCCAGCTTGCCGCCATTTCATTGGGAACGTTGGTCAGCGGCACGGCGGTCCGGTCATGCACGTCGGCGAGGATTTGAATGTCCTTGCGTCCGATGCGATCACGAAAGGCGATGGCCTCCGGTGCCAGGGCCTCTCGGCGGCCGCCGGCGTTGACCATCGCGCCGATGAAAATCTTGAGGCGCACAAAGGCCGCGTCGCAGGCGTCGGCGATTGCAAGCGCGGCGATGGGGTCGTGGGCCTCGACGATGATGCCAAGCTCCAGCCCGGGGAATTCGCGCCGCATCGCGGCGCCCAGCGTGGCGGTGCGGGCGATGGTGCGGGCCTGTGCCGGACCGGCTTCGACCGTTTCATCCTGCAGCTTGATCGCGGTAATTCCGTTTTCAACGTAACTCCGCGCATTCGAAAGGACGAAATCCTCGTACCAGGCCATTGATCTGGCCTGGCCGTGGCCGAAAGCGGGAATCTGAAGCGCGCCGATGATCCGGTTTTTCAGCATGGATTCAGGGCCTCGCGCGTCGGGTGAATGAAGTGGATCGGGGGGTGTGATGTGTCATGGTGCTCAGGTTTTGATGTTCGATTGTTTTTCGTTGTATGACGTAAAATAAAATATCGAAAGTAAAAATGCAAATCGACAGGCCACGGATGGGGGGAGCGATGCAAATCCGTGCAAATGATGCGTCGCGCAGCGTTTGGAAACCGGATGTTGCGAAATTGCCCATTGCGTGCGGTATTCCGTTGATCCCGCTGGCGATCATCTGTGTGAAGCCCATTGCGGACCTTTGCCTTTCAGTGCGGGATGATCTGTCGTTTGTCTTGGTTGCGTAAGGGACCGAAAGCACTGGTTTGTCGGCGGTCACGCGTAGGCCGGCGGGTTCAGCCGGTTCCGGGATGCCGTTGCCGCGAACGAGGGGTTCGGTCATTCGTCTGCGGCGCCTTTGACGTTTGCGCCCCCGCCGAACCTTGAAAGCCCGGGCGCTGGACTGCAAAAGAAACCGGCACGGTCCTGCCAATGTCGCCTGCAACAGGATCATCGACAGGAAGAAGTTGCGAAGCTTTTCGATATGTGGGCAAATGAAGCGTAGCGAAATTTTTGATGCCGATGGAGTTCGCGATGGCGACCCTAAGTTCTATTGCGCGCCATGAGCATATCCTGACCGCCCTGAACGACCGCGGGCGGGTGTCCGTGGTGGATATGTCGGATGAAATGGGCGTGTCTTCAGTGACCATCCGCAAGGATCTTGAGCTCCTGGAAAGACGTGGGTTTCTTCGGCGCATCCGGGGTGGCGCGGTGGCGTCCCGCGCGGCACGGTTCGAATTGACCATGAATGAGGCAAGTCGATCCCTGGTTGCCGAAAAGGAAGGCATCGGACGGGCCGCGGCCGCGATGGTGCGTGATGGCCAGACGATCATGGTCGACGCGGGAAGCACCAATCTGGCCTTTGCGAACGCCCTTGCGCAGGAATTGCAGGATGTGGTGCTGGTGACCAACTCCATCGACATCGCAATTGCCCTGGAAAGCCATCCCGGCGTGTCCACCTATCTCACCGGGGGACATGTGCGCAAATCGCAACGCTCGCTCGTGGCGCCCTTCGGCAACTTGCTGATCGAAAGGATCAATGCCGATGTGGCCTTTCTGTCCTGTGCGGGTGTCGATTCGGAGCGCGGCCTGACCAATTCCAACTGGGAGGAAACCGAGGTCAAGCTGGCGATGGCCGACTCTTCCGCCCGCGCGGTCTATATGGCCGATCAAAGCAAGTTCGGCCACGTCGGCAGCGCCTTGATCGTCAGCATCGAGGATGCGGGCACCCTAGTGACCGACGCCGGTGCGCCGACGAACCTGCTGCGGGATTTCGAGTCCCGGGGCCTGGAGATCGTGATTGCGAAAACGCCGGCGCCGTGAGCCCACGGCGGTGCGCAGGCCCGGCTGCTAACGAGGCTCTGTTGCGACGCCGCCCATCGCGCAGAGCGCGCGCCATTCATCTTCGGTCACCGGTTGAACCGAAAGGCGCGAATTCTTGACCAAAGTCATATCCGAAAGCCCGGGGTCAGCCTTTATGCGGTCAAGGGACACCGGGGTCTTGAATGGCTCGACCGCTCGGATGTCGACGCAGTCCCAGCGGTCGTCGTCGGTCGTGCTGTCGGGATGCGCCTCGGCGCAGACCTCGACGATGCCGACAATTTCGCGGTCCTTCTGGGAGTGGTAAAAGAAGCCACGGTCGCCCAGCTTCATCTCGCGCATGAAGTTGCGCGCCTGGTAATTGCGGACACCGTCCCATTCCTCGCCCGCGTCGCCCTTGGCAACCTGGTCCGCCCAGGACCAGGTCGAGGGCTCGGACTTGAAGAGCCAGTATCTCATCCGCCGATGACCCGTTTCCATTCGATCAACTCGACCGAGGAGAAGAGCCCGGCCTTGGCATAGGGGTCATTCTCGGCCCATGCCTCGGCCGCCGCCATGTCGGCCACGTCGAGGATGACCAGTGATCCGGCCATGTCACCGCCTTCGATAAGCGGGCCGGCCTGCTGCACAACGCCGGTCTCTTCGATATAGGCGAGATGCGCCGCGCGGTTGTCCTTGCGGGTCTGGAGCGCGCCGGGTTTGTCGCGGGCGATCAGGGCAATCAGCATGTCATTCTTCCTTCAATGGCCGGGCGAGAAGCTGGTCCATCGCCGCCGTAACGTCAAGTTTTCCGGCGACAATGGCGGCCACCGCGGCGGTGATCGGCATGTCGCAATCGAGTTTCGCCGCCACGCCCAGCATGGCGCGGGCGGTCGCTGCGCCTTCGACGGTGGTGCCGGCATCAAAGTCTTCGCCGCGCCCCAATGCCTGGCCGTAGCGGTAATTCCGCGACTGCTGTGAGGTGCAGGTCAGCGCCAGGTCGCCAAAACCCGACAGGCCCGAAAGCGTTTCTGCCCGCGCGCCAAGGCGCTTGGCTATCCGCGTCATTTCGGCAAAGCCGCGGGTCATCAGCGCCGCGCGCGCGCTTTCGCCAAGCCCCGCGCCAATGGCGACGCCGCTGGCAATGGCGATGACGTTCTTCAACCCGCCGCCCAGTTCCGCGCCGGTGACATCCGTGGTGCGGTAAAGCCGCAGGTTCGGGGTGGTCAGCTCGGCCTGAAGCGTTTCGCTATGGTCGGCCTCTGCACAGGCCAGTGTCAGCGCGGTGGGCAGGCCCTTTGCGATGTCGGCGGCAAAGCTTGGTCCGGTCAGGATGGCGGCACGCGCCCCGGGCAGAATGCGGTTGATCAGCGTCACCGGCCCTTCGCCGGTGCGCAGCGAGAATCCCTTGCAGCAGGCAACCAGCGTCTTGTCGCGCAGCAGGTCTTCGTTGGCGTCCAGCACGGTCTCCAACTGCTGCATCGGCACAGCAAGCAGGAGAGTGCCGGGCGTGCAGGCCCCCGGCAGGTCCGCCGTGACGGTCAGGGTCTCGGGCAGCCGCGCGCCGGGCAGCCGCGCGGTGTTCTCTCGGGCGGTCTGCATCTCTGCGACAGCCGAAGCATCGCGGCCCCAAAGTGTGACGGGCCGCCCCGAGGACGCCAGAGAAATGGCCAGCGACGTGCCAAAAGCCCCGGCCCCGATCACGCCCAGTGTCATGCCTTGGCTCCCTTCTTGCCGCTGCCCAGCATCGGCGCCGCCGCCCGGTCCAATGGCCAGCGGGGGCGGGCGGACAGGGTCATGTCGTCGGTCAGCCCCAGCGCCATGCGTTCCAACCCGGCATAGGCGATCATCGCGGCATTGTCGGTGCAAAGCGCCAGCGGCGGCGCGGCAAAGATCACGCCGGTGTCCGCGCACAGGCCTTCGAGTGCGGCACGGATTGCGCCATTGGCCGCGACACCCCCGGCGACGGCCAGAAGCGGCGTCGCGGGCGCTTCCTTTGTATAAAGCGCCAGTGCGCGGCGGGTTTTTTCGGCCAGCACGGCGACCACCGCCGCCTGGAACCCGGCGCAAAGATCGGCGCGGTCCTGCCGTGTCATGCCGCCCCGGTCGGCCATCACCTTGTCACGGGTCCGCAGAAGCGCGGTTTTCAGCCCGGAAAACGACATGTCACAACCGGGCCGATCCAGCAGCGGGCGGGGAAAGGCGAAACGGCGGGCATCGCCGGTCCTTGCCTCGGCCTCGACCGAGGGGCCGCCGGGCTGGGGCAGGCCCAGAAGCCGTGCGGTCTTGTCAAAGGCTTCGCCGGGGGCGTCATCAATGGTGCCGCCCAGGCGGGTGAAATCCTCGGGTCCGCGCGCGACCAGGAACTGGCAATGCCCGCCCGAGACCAGCAGCATCAGGTAAGGAAACGCCGCACCATCGGTCAGTCGCGGGGTCAGCGCATGACCGGCAAGGTGGTTCACGCCCACCAGCGGCAGGCCGGTTCCGGCGGCGATCCCCTTGGCGCACATCACGCCCGAGACCACCCCGCCGATCAGCCCCGGTCCGGCGGTCACCGCAATCCCGTCAAGCGCGTCCAACCCCAGCCCGGCCTGCGCCAGAGCTTCGCGCACGCAGGCATCCAGCCGTTCGGCATGGGCGCGGGCGGCGATTTCCGGAACGACGCCGCCGAAATCCGCATGCAGCCCGGTCTGGCCTTCCACGACCGAGGCCAGAACCTCGGCTTGCCCCGGCACACCGCGCACCACTGCGGCGGCGGTGTCGTCACAGCTGCTTTCGATGCCGAGAAGGATACGTCTGTCTGTCATGGCTCTTGCGTTGCGGCCCGGTTCATCGGCAGGTAACACTTGCACCGATGGCAAACAATCCCGCGCAACGTTGATGTCGGACGGATCCCCTGTCCTGCTCCTGACCCGACCACGGGCGGGGTCCGAGGCCTTTCTGGCCGCCCTGCGCGCGATCGTGCCGGTGCCGCATGTGGTGGTCTCGCCGGTGATCCGGATTGTGCCGAGCGGGTTGAAGCCGGACTTCTCGGGCCAGGCCGGGGTGATCCTGACATCCGCCAACGCGGCGCGTTCCATCGAAGCGGCGAAAGGCCTTCCAGCCTATTGTGTCGGCCAGCGGACAACCGAGGTGGCCAGCGCGCGGGGCTTCCAGGCCCGCTTTTGTGGCGAAAACGCCGATGCCTTGGTGGCGTCCTTGCTTGACCTGCGCCCGCCCGCCCCACTTGTCCACCTGCGCGGCGATCATGCCCGGGGGGACATCGCCGCACGGTTGACCGAGGGCGGCGTGCCAACTTCCGAGGCGGTGCTCTATCGGCAGGAGGCCTGTGCGCTGACCGACGAGGCACGGGTGCTGCTGGACGGGGAGGGGCCGGTGATCCTTCCCCTGTTTTCGCCGCGCAGCGCCGATATTGTCGCCGGGCAGCTTCGCCCGAAAGCACCGGTGGACGTGGTGGCAATCAGCCGGGCGGTCGCCGATCACGCCGGTGCATTGACGCCGCGCCGCATCATTATTGCCGCGACCCCCGACCAAATGGCGGTTTGTCAGGAGGTTGCGTCGCTCTATCGCAAGGGAACCCCGCTTGAGGGGGGATGAACGGTGCCATAAGGTAACGATGTTGCGCCGCCGCAGAAAGATTCGGAAAGGGTGATCTCTGGTGTCCAAGTCGAAAGATTCCAAATCGAAAGAAACCGAAGACAAGGGAAAGGCGGAACAGGAAACCGTTGAAACGCCGGAACCCGAGACCGGCCAGGATTTGCCGGACACCAGCGCTGAGGGCGAGGATACCCCCTCGCCCGCGTCCGAAGACCCCGTGATCGAGGCCGAGATCATCGAGCCAGAGGTCAGCGAAACCGAAATCAGCGCGGCTGCGGACAGCGAAGCCGTGACCAGTGATCCATCCCCTGATGCGCCGGCGGTCGCAGAGAGCGACCCTCTGAACGCCGATGAAGATGACAGCGCCCGCGAAGACGCGGCTGACACAGGGGAAGAGACTGCCACCGATGAGCGGGATGAGGAGGCCGACAGGCCCGAGGGTGATGACGTAGACCCAACCGCCGACGACCCGACCCGTGAAAACTTGGCCACCGACGACTTGGCCAGTGAAGAGACACCGGTCTTTCGCCATGATGCAGACTCCGATGTCGCCACGCCGCCGCCGCCGGTCCCGGAAAAGGTGATCGAGAAGGTGGTGGAGCGCAAAGGCGGCTTCTGGCCGATGGCCTTTGGTGGCGTGATCGCCGCGGGCCTGGGCTTTGGCGCCTCCTGGTACATGCAACAGAACGACAGCTTCGAAGCCGACACCCGTGCCGCCCTGGACCGTCAGGACGGTGCCATCGACGCGCTTGAAGGCAAGGCCGGGGAACTGGCCGAGCAGGACAGCGCGACCGCTGCGCGGCTGGACGAGTTGGCCTCGGCGCTGGACAGCACGCAGGGCAGTGTCGCGACCGCGCAGGAAACCCTGACCGCGCTTGGCGCACGGCTTGACAGTGTCGAAGGCTTCGAAGGCCAGATCGCGGCGCTGGACGAACGCCTGACCGAACTGGTCAAGCGCCCCATCGCCGACAACGTTTCGCGCGAGGCGATCAAGGCCTACGAGGATGAGCTGGAGCGCCTGCGTGCCTCGATGGAGGAACAGCGCAAGGCGATCGAGGACACGATTGCCGCCGAGAAGGCCAAGATCGAGAAGATCGCCGAAGAGGCCACCCAGATCGAGGAACGCGCGCTTGAACAATCGCGGCTGGCCGCGGCGCGTTCGGCGATGACCCGGGTGCTTTCGGCGCTGGACAATGGCGATGCTTTTGAAGCGGCGCTGGCGGAACTGGCCGAGAACGTCGACGATCCGCTGGATGTGCTGAAATCGGTGGCCGCCGATGGTGTGGTCACCCAGGCGTCGCTGCGCGAACGCTTCCCCGATGCGGCGCGTGACGCCCTGCGCGCGGTGCGCGACGGTGACGAGGCGGAGGCCGGCGGCATCGGCGGCGTCCTCGAAAAGATGTTCGAGGTCCGCTCGGTCGAGCCACGTGAAGGCGACGATCCCGATGCGGTCCTCTCACGCGCTGATGCGGCGGTGCGCACCGGCGACATTCGCACCGCGCTGAGCGAGATCGAGGCGTTGCCCGAGGTGGCCAGGGAGGTCCTTGCCTCCTGGATCACCGACGCCGAAACCCGGATTGCCGCGCTCGAGGAAGCGCAGGCCGTGGCCGCGCGCCTGAACGAAGGATAAGGACGAAAACATGCTTTGGACACTTCTGAAAATCCTCGTCTTTGTCGTCGTCGTGGCGGCGCTGTCCTGGGGGGCTGGCTGGCTTCTCGAATATGACGGCGCAGGCCTGCGGGTGACGTTCAACGGCCAGGAATTCACCTTCTCGGCCCTGCAGGCGGTGCTGGCGTTGATGGCGCTATTGGTGGCGCTCTGGGTGCTGCTGAAGGTGGTGTCGTTCCTGGTGGCGCTCTTGCGTTTCGTGAACGGCGATGAAACCGCGATTTCGCGCTACTTCGACCGCAACCGTGAACGCAAGGGCGTCAAGGCGCTGAGCGAAGGCATGATGGCGCTGGCCTCGGGTGAGGGCAAGCTGGCCATGTCAAAGGCCGCCAAGGCCGAGCGTTACCTGCAAAAGCCCGAGTTGACCAACCTGCTGACCGCCCAGGCGGCGGAAATGGCGGGCGACCGGGACAAGGCCGAAGCGGTCTACAAGAAGCTGGTGGCGAATGAGAGCACGCGCTTTGTCGGCGTACGCGGCGTGCTGAAACAGCGGCTGGCCGATGGCGACACCGATACCGCGTTGAAATTGGCGGAACGTGCCTTTGCCATCAAGCCCCGGCATGAAGAGGTGCAGGACATCCTGCTCAAGCTTCAGGCCGAGCATGGCGATTGGAAAGGTGCGCGCAAGACGCTGAATGCCAAGCTCAAGCATGGCACCATGCCGCGCGACGTGCACAAGCGGCGTGACGCGGTCCTGGCGCTGAGTGAGGCGCGCACCGTGGCCGAAGACGGCAAGACCATCGAACAGCGCGAATCCGCGATCGAGGCCAATCGCCTGTCGCCCGAGCTGATCCCCGCCGCCGTCATGGCCGCGCGCAGCTATATCGAGCAGGGCAAGCCCAAGTATGCCGTGCGCGTGATCAAGAAGGCCTGGGAGGCGCAGCCGCACCCCGACCTTGCCGCCACCTTTGCCGCCATTGAGCCGAACGAAACGCCGACGGCGCGGATCAAGCGGTTCCAGGCGCTCTTCAACCTGGCGCAGGGGCATCGCGAAACCCGCCTGCTCAAGGCCGAGCTGCATATCGCGGATGAAGATTTCCCCGCGGCCCGCCGGGCGCTGGGCGATCTGGCCGAGACCGACCCCGACACCCGGGCGCTGACCATCATGGCAGCGATCGAACGCGGTGAAGGGTCTTCGGACGCGGTGGTCAAGGGCTGGCTGGCCCGGGCGCTGAACGCGCCGCGCGGTCCGCATTGGGTCTGCGAGAACTGCTCCAACATCCAGGGTGAATGGACGGCAACCTGCGGCAATTGTGGCGCGCTCGACACGCTCAGCTGGAAAACCCCGCCCAATGATGCGGGCATGCCGCAGGCCGAAAATGCCATGCTGCCGCTGATCGTCGGCGCGATCGAGGATCACTCGGCCGAGGGTATGGCAGCGACGGATGAAACCGAGGGCTATATCGACGGCGAAGCCCCGGCGGAGGCCGAGGTGATCAATGCCGAGGTGACGGAGCCGCCCGCCGAAGAGAAGCCCCGGGCGCAGGCCTAGGCCCTGCAGACAGGGACGACGCGAAAAGGCCCGGGGCATCCCCCGGGCCTTTTTCATTCTGTCCGCTTGTTTTGCCGGCTCATCCCGCCGGTTCACTCGGCTGGTTCATTCGACCCGTTCACTCAGCCGGGGCGAAACCGATGACCAGTTGCCGCAACCCAATGTAGCAGCCGGCAAGGATGCAGGCCAAAGTCACCGGCGCGCCAAAGGTCAGCAGCGACATGGCCGACAGCCCCTGTCCCACGCTGCATCCCACCGCCAGCACCGCGCCCAAGCCCATCAGCACCGCGCCGCCGATCTGGCGGCGCAATTCGCGCGGGTCGTCGCAGGCTTCCCAGCGAAAATGCCCCTTGATCATCGACCCGATGAAGGCCCCGGCCAGCACGCCCAGAACCGACCCCACGCCAAAGCCGGGCGCCAGGGCCGAGGCGAGCATGGCAAAGAGGATCGTATCCCCCAGCGGCGCCGAGAATGTGTGCGAGACAACCGGCGTCGCTTCCCATCCCGTCTGTGCCACCCAGGAGGTGCCCGCCCAGCCAAGGACGATGGCCAGCCCGACGACGAGCCCCCAGATCAGCGTGCCGGGCGAGCGGCGCACATGTCGCGGCCAGATCACCAGCGCCAGGAGAACCCCGCCGATGGCGATGCCCAGCGACGCCACCTCCAACCCCGTGACCCGCGACAGGGCTTGTGCGATCCCGGGCAGCGTCTCGCCGATTGGCTCTTGCGGAAACAGCCGGACCCGCAGGGCCGCGAGGGGACCAGAGAGCGCGACATACGAGGAAATGCCGGTCACCAGCACGATCACGAAGGACCGCAGGTCGCCACCGCCCAGCCGTGCCAGCGCGCCGAAGCCGCAATTGCCGCTGATCGCCATGCCGTAGCCAAAGATCAATCCGCCCAGGATCGACGCCAGCGGGTTCCACGTCATGCGGAGGTAGACCGGCGCCGCCGGATCGAGCCATCCGGCCCCGATCAGTCCGAAGGTGCCGATGATCGCCGTGCCGATCGCCACGCCCCACATGCGCAGGCGCAGGTCGCTGCTGGAATAGAAGTAGTCCTCGATGGCGCCCAGCGTGCAGAACCGCCCCAACCGGGCGGCCAGCCCCAGCAAAAGCCCGCTGCCCAGCCCGATGAGGGCCAGTGTCAGGTCTTCTCCCAGCATGTCCAGCATCGGCACCCCTCCCCGAAGTCCCGCCGCACGGCCCGCCCTAGCGGTCGGACCCCTCGGGCCGGCAGAACAGGTCGTAGACAATTTCCATGATCTGCCGCGGCCGGTCGTCGGCGAGCGAATAATAGATCGCCTTGCCGTCGCGCCGCGGTTTGACCAACCCCTCCAGCCGCAGCCGTGACAATTGCTGCGATACGGCGGCCTGGCGGGCCGAAAGCAGGTCCTCCAGCTCGGTCACCGATTTCTCGCCGGTCGCCAGGTGACACAGGATCATCAACCGCCCCTCGTGGCCCAGCGCCTTGAGGAAATTCGCCGCGTTGGTGGCGTTTTCCATCATGCGTTCAAGATCGTCGTCGCAGGTGTTCTCGTCAAATACCGGCAAGCCCATCGGTGTGTTCCTGTCAGTGTCATTGGGGGTCACGTCGTTCATCCCGCGGCCTCGCTATCGGCGGCGCGTTCAAGCAGCTGCCCCAACAGGCCCCAGAAGAAATCCTCGCCCGGGTAGCCTTCGATCCGTCCGCTTTCCTGGCCGTCGACCATCAGGACGAAGGTGGGTGTGAAATGCAGCCCGCGGGCAAATTTCATGTCCTCGGGCGGACGCTCGCGGATGTCGATCCGCTGCAATGGCGCGGCCTTGCCCTCGGGTGTCTTGCCATAGATCGGCGCGACCTCGTCATTCCACTTCGCGCACCACATGCAGCCCGGCTCTTCGACCATGATCAATGCCATCTCGGCACGTGCCATCGACACCATCAGCACAAGCGCTGCGGCGGTAGCGGTAACAAATCGGATCCAACGCATGTGTTTCATCTTGGCCAAACCTGATATACTACATAATTTGAATATGTGAATTTTACAAGCGGGACGCCAGACAGATGTTTGATGTGACATTCGCGGGGGCATTGATTGCCGGATTATTAAGCTTTCTCTCCCCCTGTATCCTGCCGATCGTGCCCTTCTACCTCTCCTACCTCGCCGGGGTGGGCATGAACCAGGTGACTGCCGATGCCGATATTTCGCCTGCTGTCCGCCTGCGCGCGGTGCTTGCCGCGACGGCCTTTGCGCTGGGGGTCATTACCGTTTTCATGGGGCTGGGCGCCACGGCGACCGTCTTTGGCCAGGTGGTCCGCGATTATTTCGACGTGCTGCGCTGGATCGCGGCGGCGATCATCATCGCGATGGGGCTGCACTTCCTGGGCGTGATTCGCATCGGCATCCTCTATCGCCAGTTCCGGGCCGAGGCGGGCGAAACCTCGAACATGAGCCTCGTTGGCGCCTTTGTCATCGGTCTTGCCTTTGCCTTTGGCTGGACGCCCTGCGTCGGCCCGGTGCTGGCGGCGATCCTGTTCACCGCCGCGGGGCAGGACACCGCATCGACCGGGGCGATGCTGCTGTTTGTCTACGGTCTTGGCATGACGCTGCCCTTCATCGTGGCGGCCATGTTCATCGGGCCGTTCATGCGCTGGATGGCGCGGTTCCGCCGCCACCTGCCCAAGATCGAAAAGGCGATGGGCCTTCTGCTGATCGTCTTTGGCCTGTTGATTGCCACCAACTCGATAAACTACATCGCACAATGGATGTTGGAGACCTTTCCGGTCTTCATGCAAATCGGCTGACCCAGCCAAGGGAGGACACCATGAAACGTCTGGCCGCCACGATCGCTGCACTGCTTGTCGCCTTGCCTCTTGCCGCCGCCGAACTGGGCGACGACGGGCTGCACAAGACCGACTGGATGCGCGACACCTTCAAGGATCTGCGCGAGGACCTGGACGAAGCCAATTCCGAGGGCAAGCGCCTGGTCCTGTTCTTCGAGCAACGGGGCTGCATCTATTGCACCAAGATGCATGAAGAGGTCTTTCCGCGCCCCGACATCACGCAGATGATCGAGGACAATTACTTTGTCGTGCAGCTCAACCTGCATGGCGACATCGAAGTGACCGATTTCGACGGCGAGGTTCTGGCCGAAAAGGACATGGCGCGGAAGTGGGGGATTCTCTTTACGCCGACGATCATGTTCCTGCCCGAAGAGGTGGCCGAGGACCAGACCGCACCACGGGCTGCCGTTGCGACCATGCCGGGCGCATTCGGCGCGGGCACAACGCTGGACATATTTACCTGGGTTGCAGAGAAGCGTTACCTGCTTGATAACGGTGAGGATTTTCAGCGATACCACGCGCGACGAATCCAGGAACGCAACAACGGCAGTACCGACTGAAAGCAACAACTAATTCACAATCATGAATTTGTTGTTGCGTAAAAGGTGCATGGTAGCCTACGGTATACAGCAGCTACCTGAGCCGAGAACACGAGGCAGCTGATAGGGAGGGAATATGAGGCTTACGACCATTGCTCTGGCGGGTGCGGTGCTTTGCGCCACCAACGCCATCGCGGAAACGATGGGCCCCGGCGATGTGGCCTATGATGAATACGGCGCGGTGGAAGCATCGCTGTCGGGTGCGCCCGGCGATGCCGAGATGGGCGCCAAGATCATGATGACCAAGTCCAAGGGCAACTGCATCTCGTGCCACGAGGTGACCGCCCTGAGCGAAGCGCCGTTCCACGGCGAGGTCGGCCCGCTTCTGGACGGTGTCGGATCGCGCTGGAACGAGGCCGAGCTGCGCGGCATCGTGGCCAATGCCAAGATGACCTATGACGGCACGGTCATGCCGGCCTTCTACAAATCGACCGGGTTCATCCGTCCCGGCAATGCCTTCACCGGCAAGGCGGGCACCGAACCGCTGCCGCCGCTGCTGACGGCGCAGGAAATCGAAGACGTGGTCGCCTATCTGATGACGCTCACCGACGAGTGATCGCGGCCAAACGAGACCAAGGAGAACAATGATGGACTTCACGCGACGCGAAACGCTGGCCCTGGGTGCCGGTGCCGCGCTTCTGACCGTCCTGCCGTTCCGTGCCAATGCATCGGTGGACGACCTGATCAACGACTTCACCGGCGGTGCCGATCTGGGCGAGGGCGGGCTTGAGCTGACCGCGCCGGAGATTGCCGAGAACGGCAACACCGTGCCGATCGAAGTGTCCGCACCCGGCGCGACCGCCATCGCGGTCTTTGCCGCGGGCAACCCGACGCCGCCGGTCGCAACGTTCACCTTCGGCCCGCTGGCCGGGGCGCAATCGGCCTCGACCCGCATTCGTCTTGCCGGCACGCAGGACGTGGTTGCCGTGGCCCAGATGGCCGACGGCTCTTACGTGCGCGCTTCGAAGACCGTGAAGGTCACCATCGGCGGCTGCGGCGGCTAAACAGGAGAAAAGACAATGGCAAAAGGTGTGAAACCCCGCGTCAAGGTGCCGAAGTCTGCCAGCGCAGGCGATGTCATCACGATCAAGACCTTGATCAGCCACACGATGGAATCCGGCCAGCGCAAGGACGGCGACGGCAACGTCATTCCGCGGTCGATCATCAATCGCTTCACCTGCGATTTCAACGGTCAGAACGTGATTGACGTAAAGCTGGAGCCGGCGATTTCGACAAACCCGTACTTCCAGTTCGAGGCACAGGTGCCCGAGGCCGGTGAATTCAAGTTCACCTGGTACGACGATGACGGATCGGTTTACGAAGAATCCAAATCGATCTCGGTCTGAGACAGACCCCGCCCGCCCGGTCCATTCCGGGTGGGCTCGCCATCTGACCCCGCACAAAAGGGGGCAGGACAGCTCAGGGAGGGCAGACATGAAACTGAAGGCACTTACCGCGGCCGCGCTTGTGATTGCAGCGCCGGTGCTGGCCGGAGGGCCGGATGATGACAAGCTGGTCATCAACGAAGACATCGAAATGGTCACCAAGACCGCGGCGGCCGAACACCTGGACGGCGCGCTGACCGAGGTGATCTCGGGCTGGCACTACCGCACGGATGAGACGCAGGCGCTTGAGCTTGACGACTTTGACAACCCCGGCATGATCTTCGTCGATCAGGGGCTTGATGCGTTTGAAACCGTCGATGGCGGCGCGGGCAAGAGCTGTGCCTCGTGCCACGAAGACATCGAAACCTTCACCGGTCTGCAGGCCGAGATGCCCAAGGTCAACGAAGACGGCAAGCTTGTCGTGATGGAAGACCTGATCAACGCCTGCCGCACCGAGCGGATGGACGCCGAGGCATGGAAATGGTCGGGCGCACCGATGCAGGCGATGGTTGGCGCCATCGCGCACCAGTCGCGCGGCATGCCGATGAACGTGGCGATCGACGGCCCCGCCGCCGAATTCTACGAGCAGGGCAAAGAGATGTACTATACGCGTTACGGCCAGCTTGAGCTGTCCTGCGCCAATTGCCACGAAGACAACAACGGCAATTACATCCGCGCAGACCACCTGAGCCAGGGGCACGTCAACGGCTTTCCGACCTACCGTCTGAAGCAGGCCAAGCTGATTTCGCGCCACAACCGCTTCCGCGGCTGTATCCGCGACACCCGGGCCGAAACCTTTGCCGAAGGGTCCGACGAGTTCCGCGCGCTGGAGCTTTACGTCGCTTCGCGCGGCAACGGCCTGTCTGTCGAAACCCCGGCGGTCCGCCAGTAATCCACGAAATCCCCGCGCCAGATCATGGCGCGGGGATCTTCGGCTGAAACGCATTCACATATGCGCATGTGACTTGAATAACGAAAGAGGGACATACATGATCTCCCGCCGCGATTTTCTCCAGGTTTCAATGGCCGCATCGGCGATGGTTGGTGCCTCCGGCTTTGGCAATTGGGCCCGTCTTGCCGCGCAACAGTCGCTGACGCAGGACCAGCTCCTGGAGTTTGACACTTTCGGCAATGTGTCCCTGATCCATGTCACCGACATCCATGCTCAGTTGAAGCCGATCTATTTCCGCGAACCGTCGATCAATATCGGCGTGGGCGGCAACAAGGGCGCGGTGCCGCATGTCACCGGCGCCGATTTCCGCAAACTCTATGGCATCGACGATGGCTCGCCCTCACATTACGCGCTGTCCTCGGGCGATTTTTCCGCGCTGGCCCAGGCTTATGGCCGGGTGGGCGGCATGGACCGGGTGGCCACGGTGGTCAACGCCATCCGCGCCGACCGGCCCGATGCGCTCTTGCTGGATGGTGGTGACACCTGGCACGGCAGCTATACCTGCTACCAGACCCAGGCGCAGGACATGGTCAACGTGATGAACGCGCTGAAGCCCGACGCGATGACCTTTCACTGGGAATTCACCCTCGGCTCCGACCGGGTGCATGAGCTGGTCGAGGGGCTGCCCTTTGCGGCGCTGGGTCAGAACATCTTTGATGCCGAATGGGACGAACCGGCCGAGATGTTCCCGCCTTACAAGTTCTTCGAACGCGGCGGCACCAAGATTGCCGTCATCGGCCAGGCCTTTCCCTACATGCCCATCGCCAACCCCGGCTGGATGTTCCCCGAATACTCCTTCGGTATCCGCGACGAACGGATGCAGGAAATGGTGGACGAGGTGCGCGGCATGGGGGCCGAGCTGGTGGTCTGCCTGTCGCACAACGGCTTTGACGTCGACAAGAAGATGGCGAGCAAGGTCACAGGCATCGACGTGATCCTGTCCGGTCACACCCATGATGCCCTGCCCGAGCCGGTGCTGGTGGGCGAAACGATCATCATCGCTTCCGGCTCCAACGGCAAGTTCGTGTCCCGCGTTGACCTTGATGTGCGCGAAGGCCGGATGCTGGGTTTCCGGCACAAGCTGATTCCGATCTTCTCGGACGTCATCACGCCTGACCCGGAAATGACCGCGCTGATCGACGAACAGCGCGCGCCCTTCAAGGCCGAGTTGGAAGAGGTGATCGGCAAGACCGACTCGCTGCTCTATCGCCGCGGCAACTTCAACGGCAGCTGGGACGATCTGATCTGCGACGCGCTCCTGACCGAGCGTGAGGCCGATATCGCCATGTCTCCGGGCGTGCGCTGGGGCCCCAGCCTGACCCCGGGCGACGACATCACCCGCGAGGACATCTGGAACGTCACCTCGATGACCTACCCGAATGCCTATCGCTCGGAAATGACCGGGGAATTCATCAAGGTGATCCTCGAAGACGTGGCCGACAACATCTTCAACCCCGACCCCTATTACCAACAGGGTGGCGACATGGTGCGTGTCGGCGGCCTTGGCTACCGGATCGACATCACCAAACCGCAGGGCGAGCGGATCAGCGATATGACCCTGCTCAAGACCGGTGAGGCAATCGATGCGTCGAAGAACTATGTCGTTGCAGGTTGGGCCAGCGTCAACGAGGGCACCGAAGGGCCGCCGATCTGGGACGTGGTGGAAAGCCACATCCGCAACCTCGGCACTGTGCAACTGGATCCGAATACATCGGTGAACGTGGTGGGCGCGTAAGCGCCCCCCATTTTTTTTGACCGATGTATTCACATAAGCGAATGACATGATTTGAAAGGGAGCAAGACATGTCGAATGACAAGACATCCCGCGCTTCGCGCCGCGCCTTTCTTCGCGGCAGCGTCGCCGCGGCGGCAGGGGCGGTCGCCGCAGGCACCGCGCGGGGGCAAGAGGCTGACCCGCTGATCACCGAGGTCCAGGATTGGGCCAATGGTTTCGGTGCCGGCGTCGACGAAGTGCCCTATGGCCTGCCCATCGAGTTTGAATCTGACGTCATCCGTCGCAACGTCGAATGGCTGACCGCCGACACGATCTCTTCGATCAACTTCACCCCGATCCACGCGCTGGACGGCACCATCACGCCGCAAGGCTGCGCGTTCGAGCGGCATCATTCCGGCGCCATCGAGCTGAAGAAGGAAGACTATCGCCTGATGATCAACGGGCTGGTCGACACGCCGCTGGTCTTCACCTATGCCGATCTGGAGCGTTTCCCGCGGGAAAACCACGTCTATTTCTGCGAATGCGCCGCCAATACCGGCATGGAATGGGCCGGCGCGCAGCTGAACGGCGCGCAGTTCACCCACGGCATGATCCACAACATGGAATACACCGGCGTGCCCCTGCGCACCCTGTTGAACGAGGCCGGGCTGGGTGACGATCTGGCCGACAAATGGGTCTACGTGGAAGGCGCCGATGCCTCTTCGAATGGCCGCTCGATCCCGATGGAAAAGGCCCTGGACGACGTGCTCGTTGCGTTCAAGGCCAATGGCGAGGCTTTGCGTAAGGAGCACGGGTATCCGGTGCGCCTCGTCGTGCCGGGCTGGGAAGGCAACATGTGGGTCAAGTGGATCCGCCGTGTCGAGGTTATGGACGGCCCTGTCGAGTCCCGCGAAGAGACCTCGAAATACACCGATACGCTGGCCGATGGCACCTCGCGCAAGTGGACCTGGGTGATGGATGCGAAATCCGTCGTCACTTCGCCCAGCCCGCAGATGCCCGTCACCCACGGCCCCGGCCCGATGGTCATTACCGGCATGGCCTGGTCCGGTCACGGGCGCATCACCCGCGTCGACGTGTCCAAGGACGGCGGCAAGACCTGGGAAACCGCGCGCCTGGCCCGCGAGGGCGAGAACAAGGCACTGACCCGCTTCTACCTCGACACCACCTGGAACGGCGAGGAAATGCTGCTGCAATCCCGGGCGATGGACGAAACCGGCTATGTCCAGCCCACCAAGACGCAGCTGCGCGAGGTGCGGGGCGAGAACTCGATCTATCACAACAACTGCATCCAGACCTGGCATGTGACACCGGACGGGAGGGCTGAAAATGTCGAAGTTTCCTAATCTTGGCCTGTTCGTCGGCGTGGGCCTCGGGCTGGCGGTCGTGGCCACGATGGCGATCAACTTCGCCGACCGCTTTGTCGTGCCGGTGCCTGAAGGCAACCCCACCGTCGCGCTTGTCATTCCCGGTGGAGGCGCCTCGGACAGCCCCGGCTTGATCGTCGGCGCAGCCGAGGCCGCCGAAGGATCCGGCGGGAAATACGGCCTTGGCCGTCCCGCGCTGGCCGAAGAGATCGCTGCCTGGGATCTCGACGTCATGCCCGATGCCACCGGTCTTCCCCAAGGCTCGGGCGATGTCTGGACCGGTGAAGAGGTCTTTGCCGAAAAATGCGCCACCTGCCACGGTGACTTTGCCGAAGGCGTGGACAACTGGCCCACCTTGGCCGGTGGCTGGGGCACCCTGGCCGACAAGGACCCGGTCAAGACCGTGGGCTCCTACTGGCCGTATCTTTCGACCGTCTGGGACTATGTCCACCGCTCCATGCCCTTTGGCGACGCACAGACGCTGACCCATGACGAAACCTATGCCATCGTCGCCTACATCCTCTACTCCAACGATATCGTGGACGACGATTTCACCCTCAGCCACGAGAACTTCCTCGACGTCGAAATGCCCAATGCCGAGGGTTTCATCGTCGATGACCGGGCCGAGACGGAATACACGAAGTGGCGGGCCGAACCTTGCATGGAGAACTGCAAGGAAAGCGTCGAAATCACCATGCGCGCCACGGTGCTTGACGTGACCCCGGAAGAAGAAGGAACCGAGGCCGCGGAAGACCACGCCGCGATGGACCCCCCGTCTGAAACGCCGGTCGAGGACGCCGCGCCGGTCGAAGAGGCCGCGATGGAAGAACCGGAGGCAGAGGAACCCGCGCTGGATGCGGCCCTTGTCGCGGCGGGCGAGAAGGTCTTCAAGAAATGCAAGGCCTGTCACCAGGTCGGCGATGGCGCCAAGAACCGCACTGGACCGGCGCTGACCGGCATCGTCGGTCATCCGGCGGGCGCGATGGAGGGTTTCCGCTATTCCAAGGACATGATCGCCGCAGGTGAAGCCGGGCTGACCTGGACCGAAGAAGAACTGAAGGCCTTTCTCGCCAAGCCCAAGGCCTACATGAAGGGCACCAAGATGTCCTTTGCCGGGCTGCGCAAGGAGGGTGATCTGAACGCCGTGGTTGAATACCTGAAGTCTTTCCCGGCAGAATGACGGGATGAGGCCCTTCATCCGCACTGCTGCAATCGCCCTGGCCCTCTGTCTTGCACAGGGGGTCAACATGGGGGCCATCACGGGGGCCAGTGCGCAGCAACTGGGTGATGCCGACCGGGGCGAGACGCTGTTTCGTGCCTGCAAGGCCTGCCACCAGGTGGGGCAGGGGGCGAAGGACCGGGTCGGACCGCATCTGAACGGCCTCTTCGGGCGCAAGGCCGCGGCGCATGACGGCTTTCGCTATTCCAGGGACATGATGCGCGCCGCTGCCGGGGGCCTCGAATGGCACGCCGACACGCTGCATGTCTTTATCGAGAATCCCAGGACCCTCGTTACCGGCACCCGCATGTCCTATCGCGGTATGGCCGATCCGCAGGACCGGGCCGATCTTCTGGCCTATCTCAGACGCTTCTCGGCGGACCCTTCCGACATCCCCGAGGCCGATCCAACCGCCACCGGCACCGATCATGCGG
>ERZ1699650.120-NODE-120-length-34428-cov-178.628342_pt1 | contig 34428 bp, 28 predicted proteins | sample MGYA00581512_ERZ1699650 | MGnify/ENA primary metagenome ERZ1699650 (study PRJEB42348, sample SAMEA6618698) | metagenome | isolation source: Polyester-degrading enrichment culture growing on monomer terephthalic acid, Te | collected 2019-05-17 ... | reverse complement strand
TTCGGGTTGATGCCCTGACCGTCAACGGCCTGCAGCGGGTATCGCTGGGGTCGGTCTTGCAGGCGCTACCCATTCAGGAAGGCGATCAGGTTGATTCTGACGCTGCCGACGACTGGTTACGTGCGGTTTACAGCACCGGCTATTTCAGTGATGTTCAGGTGCTGCGCGATGGCGGCACACTGGTCTTTGAAGTGACTGAACGCCCGGCGATCAACAGTGTCGATTTTTCCGGCAACAAGGTGATTCCGACCGAGACGCTGGAGCGCGTCATGTCGAACGTCGGATTGGAAGAAGGTGAGATTTTCAACCAGTCACTGCTTGAGGGCATTGAGCTGGAGTTGGAGCGCCAGTACAGCATTCAGGGCCGTTATAACGCCACGGTAGTGCCAGAGGTGACGCCGCTGTCGCTGAACCGGGTCGACGTTGAACTGGTCATCAGCGAAGGGCCGGTGGCGAAGATCAACCACATCGAAATTACTGGTAACTCGGTCTTCACCGACGACGAGTTGCAGGCAGCACTGCGTTTGCGTGAAACCAGCAAGCGATACCCGTTTCAGTTTATTGCACGCCGAAATCGCTTTGGACAAGCCCAACTGACGGGCGATCTGGCGCGCCTGGAAGATTACTATCTTGATCGGGGTTACCTGGATTTCCGGCTGGAGTCCCACCAGGTTTCAATCTCGGACAACAAAGCCGACATCACCCTGGTGCTTAACGTGTTTGAAGGTGAGCCCTACCGGGTGTCGGGGCTGTCGCTGACCGGCGATCTGGTCGACTTGGGTGATGAGCTTGAAGCGCTGATCGACGTCCGGGAAGGGGATGTCTATTCCCGCGTTGTGATCAGCGATCTGTCGTCACGAATGAACGATGTGCTCGGAGATCAGGGCTATGCCTTCGCCGAGGTCAACAGCGAACTCGATCCCGATCGGGATGCCCGAACCGTGGATGTCACACTCAGCGTCATTCCAGGCAAACCTGTGTATGTGAATCGAATTGAGATTCGAGGCAACTCGGAAACCAATGACGAAGTCATCCGCCGTGAAATGCGGCAACTGGAACGGGCACTGGTCATTAACAGTAACATTCGGCGGTCGCGCCAGCGCCTGGAGCGGCTGGGTTATTTCAGCCAGGTCGATATTCGGACCCAGCGCATCGAAGGCCGGGATGACCTGGTCGATCTGATCGTGACCGTTGAAGAAACCACCAACAGTCAGATAACCGGTTCCATCGGTTACTCGGATCAGAGCGGCTTTTTTACCGAAGCCAAGGTTGAGCAAAAGAACTTTCAGGGTAAAGGCTACGATTTTTCAGCCTCGGTAACGGTGAACAACGCCGAGCAGAACTACAATCTGTCGTTCGAAGACCCGTATTTCACAATTTACGGGGTCAGTCGCGGTATCGACCTGTATTACCGCCGTACCGATTTCAGTGAACAAACCTTCAGAACCTATGCAACCAATACCGCCGGTGGCCGATTGCGGCTGGGCTACCCGCTGTCTGAAAATCAGCGAATTACCTACGGTGTTGGCTACAGCCAGGATGAATTGTTTCTCAGTGATAGTGCCCCCCAGGAAATGACGGATTTCCGCGACAACAACGGCACTGACTATGAAATCATCGATACCCGTCTGACCTGGAACCTCAACAGCCTGAACGGCACCTTCAAGGCCAATCGGGGTCGCCAACTGACCTTGTCGGGTGAAGTAGCCACGCCACTGGGTGATCTGACTTACTATCGTTTGACAGGCAGTGCAGAGCAGTACTTTCCGGTCAACGATCAGTACAGTATTCGTCTACACTCGGACGTTGGCTATGGCAGCGGTTACGGCGATGCTGACCGGCTGCCCTTTTACAAGCATTTTTATTCCGGAGGTGTCCGGTCGGTCCGTGGTTATCAGTATGGGTCGTTGGGGCCGCTGAGCACGCCCAATCTGGATGGGAATAGTGATCCGCTGGACGACCCATCGCCCATTGGTGGAAACATTAAGATCGAGTACGGCGCCGAGTTGCTGATACCCATGCCGTTTGTACAGAACCAGGATGCCTTCAGAGCGTCGCTGTTTATTGACGGTGGCAATGTCTATTCCGATGAATGTCGAGCCGGCAATGCAAACTGCACCAATGGTGTGGACTTGTCCGACCTGCGATACGCGGCGGGGGTTGATATTACCTGGATCACGCCGATTGCACCGTTGAGTTTCAGCTACGCCTGGCCGCTGAATGCGCGCGATGGGGATCTGGAAAAGAACTTCGCCTTTACCATAGGCATCGGTTACTGAGGTCAGGCTGGTTGAAAAGGCAAGCGGTTGAGCCCACTAACTAGGACTGGCCGTTCACACTACAATGACCTGCTACGTGATTGGCAGGTTGGTATTGCACCACTCGAACCGAAGGAGAGAGTATGAAGACTTCAGCACAACGCATTGCCCGGACCAAAGCGACTGGTCGGTCACTTGAATCTGGCTGGCTGAGCCGAATAGCCTTCGCACTGATTGCCATTGGCATGACCGCCTCTGTTCAGGCGACGGAAGTGGCTCTGCTGGACCAGAATTATGTGCTGTTCAACAGCGATGCCGCCCAGGATGCAACGGCCGATTTAAAGCGCGAGTTCGAACAGGAAGAACAGCAAGTGCAAACGCTGGGGCAGGCGATCCAGCAATTGCAGAGCCGGGCCCGGACCGATGCCGACATCATGACCGAAGATGAGTTGTCGGAACTCGAAAACGAACTGCAGCAGCGAGCACGCCAGCGCGACCAACTGGTGCGACAGCTGCAGCAAGTGCAGGGCGAGCGTCGCAATGCTTTTATCGAACGGTATCAGCCAATGATGGCCCAGGCGATAGAAGCCGCCGTTGACGGCCAGGAATACGACGTGATCCTGGACAAAGGCGCCGTGGTCTATCATCGTAATTCGCTCGATATTACCGAAGCGGTGCTGGAAGAATTCAATGCGCTGTACCAGGCGCAATAACAAGCTGACGAGTCATACGGATGATCACAGCCCGACAGTTGGCTGACCAGCTCGATGCGCAGCTGGGCGGCAATGAACAGGCCTGGGATATGCCTCTGGAGCGAGTATCTGCTCTGGATAAGGCCCAGTCCGGGAGCCTGACGTTCCTGGCATCCCGGCAGTATCTGGCAGAGCTGCCAGACAGCCAGGCCACGGCCATCGTTCTGAAACCGGATATGGCCGAGCAGGCTCCGGGAGCGGCTGCTCTGATTTTGGTGGCCGACCCTTACCTTAGCTATGCCCGTGTATCCCACTACTTCAGCCGCGAGCCGGCACCGACCGGCCATATAGACGTCAATGCTGTGGTGGCTGAGGATGCGGTGATAGGCGCAGGGGTAACCATTGGCCCCGGTGCGATCATCGGCTCTGGCGTGAGCATAGGCGAAGGCAGTCAGATCGGTGCGGGGGCGGTACTCGATGCCGGTGTTCGGATTGGCCGGAACACCCGGATTATGGCGAACGTTACGCTGTGTCACGGAGTGGTGATGGGCGATGATTGCCGGGTTCAACCAGGAACGGTCATCGGCTCGGATGGCTTCGGGTTTGCACCCGACCAGGGTCAGTGGCAGCGCATTGCCCAGTTGGGTACGGTGCGCATTGGCAACCGGGTCGATATCGGTGCCAATGTGACCATCGATCGGGGAGCCATTGATGATACTTGCATTGAAGACGATGTCATTATCGACAACCTGGTTCAGGTTGCACACAACGTTGTGATCGGCAAGGCGACAGCACTGGCCGGGCAAGTGGGCATTGCTGGCAGTACCACGCTGGGTGCTGGTTGTACCGTCGGTGGCCAGGCCGGGTTTGCAGGCCATATTGACATTGCCGACGGCACGCATTTTACCGGCCAGGCCATGGTGACCAAAAGCATTAAAGAGGCTGGCGTCTATTCCTCGGGCTGGCCAGCGCAGGCCAGTCGGGAATGGCGTCGTACCGTTGCGCGCCTGCGCCAGTTAGACCAGTATGAACAACGATTGAAGTCATTGGAGAAGGCGCTGGCAACACAGCCCGCCGCTCCGGAATCTGAGGACTCGGAATGAGCATTGAACTGCCCCTGGATCATGAAGCCATCAAGCAATTTTTGCCGCACCGGTACCCGTTCTTGCTGGTTGACCGCATTACCGAACTGACCCCGGGTGAAGCCATTGCCGGGTTCAAGAATGTCACGGGCAATGAAGAGTTATTCAACGGACATTTCCCGGGACAGTCCATCTTTCCGGGTGTGCTGATGTGTGAGGCTATGGCTCAGGTTTCGGCTATTCTGGGGTTTGCGACATCCGGTAACCGTCCGAGTGAAGGGTATCTGTATTTGTTTGCCGGGCTCGATAACGTTAAATTCAAGCGGCAGGTTGTGCCCGGCGACCGGCTGGATCTTTTCAGTACGCTGGTGTCTGAACGTCGCGGTATTTTTAAGTTCAACTGTCGGGCGGAAGTGGGCGGTCAGTTAGCGGCCACTGCCGATATTGTGTGTGCTGAGCGGAAGGCAACGTCGTGATTCACCCTACTGCACTGGTCGATCAAAAAGCACGCATTGCTGATGGAGCCAGTATTGGCCCGTTCACCGTTATTGGCCCGGATGTTGAGATAGGCGAAGGTTGCTGGATTGGTCCGCATGTGGTCATCAACGGACCAACGACTATTGGACGACACAATAAAATCTTCCAGTTTGCCAGCGTGGGTGAGGCGTGTCAGGACCTCAAATACAAGGGTGAGCCTACGCGGCTGATCATCGGTGATCACAACACCATTCGTGAAGGTGCCACTCTGCATCGCGGCACCATTCAGGATAAGGGAGAGACCCGAGTAGGAAACCATTGCCTGTTGATGGCTTATACTCACGTCGCCCATGACGTCATAGTCGGAGATCATGTGATTCTCGCCAACTCTGCGGGATTGGCGGGTCACGTAAAGGTAGGTGATTACGCGATCGTCGGTGGGCATTCCGGTGTTCATCAATTTGTCTCTATTGGTGAGCATACGTTTATTGGTGCCGGTTCTACGGTGCTTAAAGACGTTCCGGCTTTTGTGACCGTGCAGGGTTATCCGGCTGCGCCCCATGGCATGAACACCGAAGGGCTGCGTCGGCGTGGCTTTTCTGCGGAGGCGATCAAAGCGCTGCGCAATGCTTACAAAACCGTTTATCGCCAGAGCAAGACCACCAAGGCCGCACTGGCTGAGTTGGCGCCGGTTGCCGAGCAGTTTCCGGAAGTGGCGTTGTTCGTGCGCAGTATAGAAACCGCTAGCCGGGGTATTGTGCGCTGATGTCCCGGCCTTTGCGCGTGGCCGTGCTGGCCGGTGAAGCCAGCGGCGATATTCTCGGTGCCGGTCTGATGCGCGCGTTGCGCGCACGCCACCCTGATATTGAATTTGGGGGTATCGGCGGTGAGCGCATGATTGCCCAAGGGCTGGACAGCCGCGTTTCAATGGAACGGCTCTCGGTGATGGGGCTGACTGAAGTCGTAGGCCGGCTGCGCGAATTGTTCCGAATACGGGCCGCTTACCGGGAATGGTGCATACACTGGCAACCGGACGTCTTCATCGGCATTGATGCCCCCGATTTTAACCTGGGACTTGAGCGCCAGTTGCGGGATGCCGGCATCAAGGCTGTTCATTACGTTTCGCCTTCAGTCTGGGCCTGGCGGCAGGGCCGCATCAAGAAAATCCGCCGCAGTGTTGATCACATGCTGACCTTGCTGCCTTTTGAAGCCGATTTTTACCGAGAGCATCAGGTGCCGGTTACCTTTGTTGGCCATACTTTGGCGGATCAGCTGCCGATGGAGCCCGACCGGTCGGCAGCGAGGCAACGCCTGGGTGTTACGGAGCAGGGTCTGTGTCTGGCGGTGTTGCCGGGCAGCCGGGGCAGTGAGGTTGGGCGCCTGGCGCCGCTGTTTCTGCAAGCGGCTACTCTGGCCCAGAAATCGCTGGGCCCGCTCACGGTGCTCATACCGGCGGCCAATGAGTTTCGCCGGGAGCAGATTGAAGCGGCCGTGCGTCAGCACGGCAATGGGCTGCACATCCAGCTCTATGCGGGTCAGTCGACCGATGTCATGATCGCTAGTGACGGCGTCTTGTTGGCCTCCGGCACTGCGGCGCTGGAAGCCATGCTGCTGAAACGCCCCATGGTGGTTTCCTACCGGTTAACGGCGCTTACGTTTCGGATAATGCGTGCCATGGCGACCACACGCTGGGTCTCATTGCCCAACATACTGACCCAGAGCGACTGGGTGCCGGAAAGGCTGCAGGACGATGCGACGCCTGAACGCCTGGCAACCGATCTTGTAAAAATTCTCACCGACGCCGACTACCGAGACCAGTTTGAACAGCGCTCCAGTTTCCTGCACCGTCAATTGGCGCGAGGCGCCGATGAGCAGGCAGCCGAAGCGGTGCTGGCCGTCGCCGGGTTCTCACCCGAATGACACAGCAAGGCCTGGTTTTTCAGAGCGCTACCGACCTTGTGGCGGGTGTCGATGAAGTCGGACGCGGGCCGCTGGCGGGCGATGTCGTAGCCGCCGCCGTCATACTGGACCCGAAACAACCCATTGCAGGCCTCACCGATTCCAAAGCGCTCACGGCAAAACGCCGGGAGCAGCTCAGTGAAGAGATCAAAGCCCGGGCCCTGAGCTGGTGTATCGCCCGCGCCAGTGTCGCGGAAATTGACGAACTGAATATTTTACAGGCGAGTCTACTGGCCATGAGTAGGGCGGTCGCTGGACTATCGGTGGTACCCGAATTCTGCCAGATCGATGGCAACAAGCTGCCCAAAGGCCTGCCTTGCCCGGCGGAAGCCATCGTCAAAGGCGACAGCCTGATCCCTGCCATCGGTGCGGCGTCCATTCTCGCCAAAGTCCAGCGGGATGCCGAAATGGTCGAGCTCGACCAGCGCTACCCAGAGTATGGCTTCGCCCGCCATAAAGGCTACCCGACACCGGTTCATTTGGCGGCTTTGAAGGCCCACGGCGTCATAGCCGCGCACCGGCGCAGCTATGCGCCAGTTAGGGCCATACTCACCACAAACCGTTCAACCTGAATACACAATTCCCCTCATCAGTACCTGCCAACCGGCCGCTTCAAGTAGTACCATGGTGGCCGGTCAAGAAGGAGAAAGCCCAGCGTGCCCGCTCAATTTGTACATCTCAGAGTTCATACCGAATATTCACTGGTCGACGGCCTGATTCGCCCCAAGGCGTTGGTGCAGGCTGCGCTCAAGCAGGGGATGCCGGCGGTAGCGATTACCGACATCACCAACTTTTTCGGGCTGATCAAGTTCTACAATGCGGCGCTGGGTGCGGGCATCAAGCCCTTGCTAGGGGCAGACCTGTGGGTGGAGAACCCGGCCGATGCGGCGGCACCGTTCCGGATGACGGTGCTGTCACAAAATGCCCAGGGTTACCGTAACCTGACCGAGTTGATTTCCGACGCCTATCAGACGCACCAGGTACAGGACCGCGCGGTGATTAAAGCGGAGTGGATTAAGGCGAAAAACGAGGGCCTGATCCTGCTGAGCGGTGGTCGCTTTGGTGACGTCGGTGAGGCGCTGAGCCGTGGCAAGGCGGATGTTGCGGGGGAGCTGGCCCGGCACTGGCAGTCGGTATTCGGCGATCGTTATTACCTGGAGCTGCAACGTACCGGGCGTGACCAGGATGAAGTCATTGTTCAGGGCAGCTTGTTGCTAGCGCGCGAACTGGATATCGCCGTAGTCGCCACTAACGATGTCATGTTTCTGACTCAGGATGATTTCGACGCCCATGAAGCCCGGGTCTGTATCAACGATGGTGTGACGGTCGACGACCCGAAGCGTGCCCGCCGATACTCCGATCAGCAATACCTGAAAAGCGCCGACGAAATGGCGAAACTTTTCTCCGATTTGCCCGAAGCCATCGATAACAGCCTGTTGATTGCCGAGCGGTGTTCTACAACGGTAAAACTGGGCGAGTACTTCCTGCCGGATTATCCCATCCCCGATGGCATGACCATGGATGAGTACTTCCGCCAACTGAGTTTTGAAGGCCTGGAGCGGCGCCTGGCGGTCAGCCTGAAGCAGGATGATCCGGAGTACGCCAGCAAGCACGCCGAATACGTCGCTCGACTCGAATTCGAACTAAACATCATCATTCAGATGGGCTTTCCCGGCTACTTTCTGATCGTGATGGACTTCATTCGCTGGGCCAAAGAGCACGATATTCCGGTTGGGCCGGGCCGGGGTTCGGGTGCCGGCTCACTGGTTGCCTATTCGCTCGATATTACCGACCTGGATCCGCTGGAATACGATCTGCTGTTCGAACGGTTCCTGAATCCGGAGCGGGTATCGATGCCCGACTTCGACGTCGACTTCTGCATGGAAAAGCGCGACCGCGTTATTCAGTACGTGGCCGACCAGTATGGCCGCCAGGCGGTTTCCCAGATCGTTACTTTCGGTACCCTGGCTGCCAAGGCCGTGGTGCGAGACGTTGCCCGAGTACAGGGCAAGGCCTATGGTCTGGCTGACCGAATTTCCAAGCTGATTCCCGCCGACCCGGGTATGACGCTGACCAAGGCCATAGACGATGTCGCCGAGCTCAAGGAGTTTCTGGCTGATGATGAAGAAGGCATGGAAATCTGGGAGATGGCGCTCAAGCTCGAGGGCATAACTCGCCAGACCGGCAAACATGCCGGGGGGGTGGTGATCGCGCCAACCAAGTTGACCGATTTCTCGCCTTTGCTGTGCGAAGAAGACGGTACCGGCCTGGTTACCCAATACGATAAAAACGACGTGGAATCCGCTGGCCTAGTCAAGTTCGACTTTCTCGGTCTGCGTACTCTGACCATCATCGACTGGGCGCTGAAAATTATTAACCCCAGACTGGCCGCCAAGGGTCAGCCCGCCATCGACATCGCGCACATTCCGCTCGATGACGAACCCTCATTTCAGTTGTTGCAGAAAGCTCACACCACGGCGGTGTTCCAGCTTGAATCGCGCGGCATGAAAGACCTGATTAAACGGCTGAAGCCCGACTGTCTGGAAGACATGATCGCTCTGGTGGCCCTGTTCCGGCCGGGCCCGCTGCAATCGGGCATGGTGGATAACTTCATCAACCGGAAACACGAACGCGAGGAAATGGCCTATCCGGATCCGCAGTATCAGCATGAATGGCTGAAGCCGATTCTGGCGCCAACCTACGGCATCATTCTGTATCAGGAGCAGGTGATGCAGATCGCCCAGGAACTGGCGGGTTATACGCTCGGCGGCGCCGACTTGCTGCGCCGGGCGATGGGCAAGAAAAAGCCCGAGGAAATGGCCAAGCAGCGTGAAGTCTTCGCCGCTGGTGCGGCCTCCAAAGGCGTGGATGCGGAACTGGCGACCAAGATTTTTGATCTGGTGGAAAAGTTCGCTGGTTACGGCTTCAACAAATCGCACTCGGCCGCCTATGCTCTGGTGTCTTATCAGACGCTCTGGCTCAAGGCCCATTACCCGGCCGCTTTTATGGCCGCGACCATGTCGTCGGAACTGGATAACACCGATAAGGTGGTTATCTTCATCGAAGACTGCCGGCAACTGGGCATCGACGTGCTGCCGCCGGATGTGAACGCCGGTGATTACATGTTCACGGTGAACGAAAACGATCAGATCATATACGGGCTGGGGGCGATCAAGGGGGTTGGCGAAGGCCCGGTAGAGGCGATCGTCGCCGCCCGATCGAACGGCGGACCCTTTACTGACCTGTTCGACTTCTGCGAGCGGGTCGACAGCCGTAAGGTGAACAAGCGCTGTATCGAAGCGCTGATCAAGGCCGGCGCACTGGACCGGCTTGCCCCGCACCGGGCCATGCTGCTGGCCGCCATGGAAGATGCGGTGCGTACCGCCGAGCAGTCGGCCAGCAACCAGGCCGCCGGCATGATCGACCTGTTCAACGACCTGCAGGTGGAAAGCCAGAAAGCGCCCTATGCGCCCTATGAAGAGGTGATGCAGCATTCGCTGAAAGAGCGCCTGATGGGTGAGAAAGAAACGCTGGGCCTGTATTTGACCGGCCACCCGATTGACGAATACGAGTCGGAAGTCAACAAAATCGCCTCAATGCGCCTCGGTGAGCTCGATATGCCGCCAGAAGAGCTGCGGCGCCTGCGCAAGCAGACCAAAACCCTGGCCGGTCTGGTGCTCGGTGTTCGCACCCGCCAGACCCAGCGCGGTGATACCATGGCCATTGTCTCGCTGGACGACCGGACCGGACGCATCGAAATGACGCTGTTCGGTGAGGACTACCAGCGCTTCAAGCCATTGTTGGAACCCGATCAGGTGATCTTCGTCGAAGCCGAAATTGGCTGGGACGATTACGCCGAGCGGGCCCGAATCCGCGCACAGAACATCTACACACTGGCCCAGGCACGCCAGGAGCTGATTCGCGGCATCGAGTTCCGGGTCACTGAAGCCCAAACGCAGGAATTCCTCAAACGCTTGAACGATCTGGTGCGCAGCGACCTGGAAGACGGGCAGGGCACCCCAGTTTGGATCAGATACGAATCCCGCGTGGCTCAGGGCCAGGTGCGGCTGAATCCGGCGCATCGAATTCCATTGGAAGATGAGGTGCTGCACCGAATTCGACAGACCTTTGACGATTCGGCCTACCGGTTTCGCTATCAGGACTGAACCAATACTATCTCCAGGACATTGTCTGCAGGCAAACCGAACTCCGAAACTTGAACCGGTAGTAAGCGGTAACTGGGCTGATTGTTTCCGTTTGTTCAAAGCTCAATAAGGTTTGATACGCTTGCTCAATGGCAGTCGGCCCTTTAGGCTGATCGCATCATTGAATTGAACCGCCCGGGGTGTACGGCGGTCCTGAATGGCAAGGTCAGCCCTGATAGACAGTTGACGTTGCTGCCCAGCCTGCTTTACTTGGCGCTTGGCGGGCACGCAGTACACCATTGACGGCACACTAGGGAAACAGCATGAATCCAGATTACTTGGAATTTGAACAACCCATTGCAGACCTGATTGCCAAAATTGAAGAATTGCGACTGGTTGGCAACCGCAATGATCTCAACATTTCAGGCGAAATCGAAAAGCTGAACGCCCAGTCGATCAAACTGACCGAGCAGATCTTTTCCAACCTTACCTCCTGGCAGATTTCCCAGCTGGCGCGTCATCCCAAGCGTCCCTACACGCTCGATTACATCAATCACATCTTTACCGACTGGGATGAGCTCCACGGCGACCGCCATTACGGCGACGATGCCGCCATTGTATCTGGCGTTGCGCGGCTGAATGAAGAGCCAGTGCTGGTGGTTGGTCACCAGAAAGGCCGGGATGTAAAAGAGAAAGTGCGCCGCAACTTCGGCATGCCCAAGCCTGAAGGCTATCGCAAGGCACTGCGACTGATGCAGATGGCAGAGCGGTTCAAAATGCCGGTACTGACCTTTATCGATACCCCGGGCGCTTACCCCGGTATTGGCGCTGAAGAGCGTGGTCAGAGCGAGGCGATTGCCTACAATTTGTTGAAACTGTCGTCCCTGAAAACGCCGATCATTTCAACGGTTGTTGGAGAGGGCGGCTCGGGCGGAGCGCTGGCGATCGGGGTTTGCGATCATCTGAATATGCTGCAATACAGCACCTATTCGGTGATTTCCCCGGAAGGCTGTGCCTCCATTCTGTGGAAGACGGCGGAGCGGGCCTCCGATGCGGCCGAAGCCATGGGCATCACCGCGCCAAAATTGCGTGAACTGGGCCTTGTGGACACCGTTATCAAAGAGCCTCTGGGCGGCGCGCACCGCAACCCCGAAGCCATGGCGGCCGATTTGCGCCACGCACTCATTGGCCAGCTTGATAAGCTGCGCGGAGTGGCGCTGGACGACCTGCTCGAAAAGCGTTACAAGCGCCTGATGTCGTTCGGGCTCGAATCGGCCTGACTCGAAACAGGCCTGCAAAGCAACTAAGCTGTTCAAGGCGGCGTCGGGCGACGCCGTTTTAGCTTTGGTCTGCAACCGGCCGTGGTTCGTATTATCGTAACGGCTCCGGTCGCCAAAGCCCGGATGACAGATCCCAGCATGGCAGAAACAGATGACGGCGGCTTATTCCTTTGCGTTTCGACACTACGACCCCCTGGTCTCAGACGACATTGCGCTGTTGCTCAACCGTTATCTGGAAGGCGCGCGCGCACTCGAAGGGGCACCTGCCTACCTGTTCGACGTCGTGCTGCACGATGGCACCCTGATTGGCCAGATTGATCTGCGAGTGGGCGATACACCGGCCCTGGTAACCTATGCCGGTCAGATAGGGTATGGCATCGACCGCCCATACCGAGGCCATCATTACGCTGCCAAAGCCTGCGAATTGATTCGAACGGTCGCACTCGATCACGGCATGACAGAACTCTGGATTACCTGCAACCCCGACAACATTGCTTCTGTGCGCACCTGCGAACGCATTGGTGCTCGCTTTGTTGAGCGGGTGTCGGTGCCTCGTGGTACCGAACTGTGGCGTCGCGGAGACCGTGAGAAATTGCGCTATCGCTGGGGTCTGGCCGACATGGAGATGGCATGACCGGGAGTGGTTACGCCGCCGGTGAACGGTTTGATGCCTGGTTGTCCGACTGTACTGAGCGACCGGTCTTTGTTGGCTACAGTGGTGGTGTCGACTCGCACCTGGTCTTGCATGAACTCTGCAGTCGGCTGCCACCCGGCGACGTTATTGCCCTTCACATCAATCATGGCCTCAGCCCCCAGGCTGACGACTGGCAAGCGCATTGTGCGCAGTACTGCGCAGCACTTGGTTGTGGCTTCGAAGCGCATTCGGTGGCGGTCTCGGCCCAGGGTGAGGGGCTTGAAGCGGCAGCACGACAAGCACGCTACCGCATTTTCCTGAGTCGGGTGCCCCCGGGCCATAGCCTCTGGCTCGGGCATCACCTGGATGATCAGCTGGAAACCTTCATGTTACGACTGCTGCGGGGCAGTGGTTTGACCGGTCTGTCGGCCATGTCGGATCAAACGAGTCGGCAACAGAGGCTGATGTTGCGCCCCCTGCTGACGACCTCCCGGGTAAGCATCGAGAACCGGGCCCGGCAGCTGGGGCTGCACTGGATAACCGACGACAGCAACAGCGATGTGCGTTTTGATCGCAATTTTCTGCGTCAGCAGGTATTGCCGCTCATTGCCACGCGCTGGCCTCAGTACCGACAGACGCTATCGCGGTCACTCGGGCACCTCGATCAGGCTGCCCGTGAACAGCAACGCCAGCTCGACCTCGAACTGGAGCATCGGCTGGCGCATGATGGCGCCCTGAAAGCCGTGCAGCTGGACGATTGGTCGGCGGAGCAGGTGCAGGCGCTGATTCACCGCTGGCTGTACCGGCAGAATGTGAGATCCTCCAGTGAAGCGGCACTGCAACGCATCGTCCGTGAAGTAGTTAATGCCCGGGTGGATGCCCAGCCTGAAGTCGCTCTGGGTGACGGGTCAGTCCGGCGTTTTCGAACTGCGCTGTATTGGGTTCCCAACCCGGTAGAGCCCTCTGACTCGCCTTGCGCGGTCAGTGAAGACTGGCAGCACTGGCCGGGCATTGGCTGGCTGCGAGTGCGACGCGCAGCTGACGAGCCTGGACGGCTCCGGGGCGAGCCGGCTGGCTGGCGCTGGCAATTGCGCCAGGGGGGGGAATCGCTATGGCCAGCCGGGCGTTCGGCGCGGCGGGACCTGAAGCGCCTACTGCAGGAATACCGGCTGCCGCCCTGGCAGCGCGACCGGGTGCCGCTGTTGTTTTCCGGCGACCAGCTCATTGCCGTTGCCAACCTGGCGGTGGACCTTGCCTGGCAGGCAGACTCCGGCGAGCCGGGCTGGGTGGTAGACTGGCAATCATCCAAACCAACAGGCCCTTCCCGGCACGACAATGGCGACGATTAAAGATTGAGGCAGTGAGGCTTTTTTGCTAATCTGGCCTCCCATCTTAAGTCGCACAAATTCCCACACCCGCAACACGTCTTATGGCCAGTGAAAATGCCATCGGGCGGACTTATGCGTTGTGTTGGGGGGTTGCTTGCGGCAGACCAACTTTGCGACTATCGGATGGGATCTATTATGACGCGTTATATTTTTGTCACCGGCGGTGTGGTGTCTTCATTGGGCAAGGGCATCGCATCGGCCTCGCTGGGCGCCATTCTCCAGGCGCGGGGGCTGTCGGTGACAATGCTCAAGCTGGATCCCTACATCAACGTTGACCCGGGCACCATGAGCCCGTTTCAGCACGGTGAAGTCTTCGTGACCGAAGACGGTGCTGAAACCGACCTCGATCTTGGCCACTACGAACGCTTTGTCCGTACTACCATGACCCGGCGCAATAACTTCACCACCGGCCGAATTTATCAGGATGTGCTGCGCAAAGAGCGCCGTGGCGATTACCTCGGCGGTACGGTTCAGGTTATTCCGCACATCACCGATGAAATCAAACGCCGCGTCATTGAAGGCGCCGGTGATGCCGATGTCGCCCTGGTGGAAGTGGGTGGCACCGTGGGCGATATCGAATCGCTGCCCTTTCTTGAGGCCGTGCGCCAGCTGAAAGTTGAACTAGGCAGTCGCCGGGCACTGTCGATGCATCTGACGCTCGTGCCTTACATTGCCACCGCCGGTGAAGTGAAAACCAAACCTACCCAGCATTCGGTCAAAGAGTTGCGCACCATCGGTCTGCAGCCCGACATCCTGGTGTGTCGTTCCGAACGTCCGATTGGCAAGAGCGAACTTCGTAAAATATCCCTGTTCACCAACGTCGAAGAGCGCGCCGTTATTCCCCTGCCGGATGCCGATACCATCTACCGCATTCCCGGTATGCTGCACCGCTCGGGACTGGACGACATTGTCGTTGAAAAATTCGGTCTGGAGTGCCCGCAGCCGGATTTAGCCGACTGGGAAGACGTCACCGATCGCAAGCTCAACCCGGATGGGGAAGTCACCATCGCCATGGTCGGCAAGTACATGGAATTGCTGGATGCCTATAAATCGCTGATCGAGGCCATCGATCACGCCGGCATCCGGTCGCGAACCAAGGTCAACATCCGCTTTATCGACGCCGAAGAGGTCGAGAAACAGGGCACCGACTGCCTGGCCGGTGTGCAGGGACTGCTGGTGCCGGGTGGCTTTGGTTACCGCGGCGTGGAAGGCAAGATTGCCACCGCGCAGTACGCTCGTGAAAACAAAATCCCTTACCTCGGCATCTGCCTGGGGATGCAAGTCGCCGTTATCGAATACGCCCGCAACGTCGCGGGATTCGACGGGGCGCATTCCACTGAATTCGATCGCCAGACCCGCCACCCCGTGGTCGGTCTGATCACCGAATGGATTGAAGCCGACGGTAAGAAAGTCGAACGCGATGACAAAACCGACCTGGGCGGTACCATGCGGCTGGGCGGGCAGGAGTGCATGCTGACCGAAGGCTCCCGCTCAGAAGCCTGTTATGGCAAGCCGCGTATTGTTGAGCGCCACCGCCATCGCTACGAAGTGAATAACCATTATGTAGAAGACTTACAAAAATCGGGTCTGATCATCGCCGGTCGCTCCGTCGATGGAGCCCTGGTTGAAATCATCGAAGTGCCCGATCACCCCTGGTTTGTGGCCTGCCAGTTTCATCCTGAATTCACCTCCACACCCCGTGATGGCCACGGTTTGTTCAGTGGTTTCATTGGCGCAGTGCGCGCTATGGCGAAGTAATGCAGGGTGGTGAGGGGTGGTATTTGGAGGGTTTTCCCCTATAATCCGGCGCTGTCCGTTTTGTAATAAAACTACATTTTTAAGCGGTCGAGATTTGGGTAGAGTCACAACTGAAAAGCCGGTGTGACACTGCGGCAGTTAAGGCTCGGGCGCCACAACACGGCTTATTGAACAATCAGGAGAGTCACAGATGGCCAAGATTCTAGACATCAAAGCACGTGAGGTGCTCGATTCACGCGGCAATCCGACCGTTGAGGCGGACGTTATTGTTGAAGGCGGCATTCGTGGCCGTGCCTGCGCACCCTCTGGTGCCTCTACCGGTTCCCGCGAAGCGCTGGAGCTGCGTGATGGCGATAAAAGCCGTTACCTCGGCAAGGGCGTACTGAAAGCGGTGGCCGCCATTAACGGCCCGATCCGCGACGCACTGCTCGGCTTTGACGCCCTGAATCAGTCTGGTCTCGATGCCACCATGATCACGCTGGACGGCACCGAGAATAAGTCCAACTTCGGCGCCAACGCCATTCTGGCGGTCTCTCTCGCGGCTGCTAAGGCGGCAGCACTGTCTAAAGGCGTTGAACTGTATGTACACATCGCCGACCTGAACGGAACACCGGGCCAGTACAGCCTGCCGGTACCGATGATGAATATCATCAACGGCGGTGAGCATGCCGATAACAACGTCGACATTCAGGAATTCATGGTGCAGCCGGTGGGCGCGAAATCGTTCAGCGAAGCACTGCGCATGGGTGCTGAAATCTTCCATGCCCTGAAAAAAGTGCTGAACGCCAAGGGTCAGAACACCGCTGTGGGCGATGAAGGCGGCTTCGCACCGAACCTCGAAAGCAATGCAGCCGCGCTGGCGGCCATTAAAGAAGCGGTTGAAGCGGCTGGCTACCAGTTGGGTAAAGACATCACGCTGGCGATGGATTGCGCGGCCTCCGAGTTTTATGAAAACGGCCAGTACAACCTCAAGGGCGAAGGCAAGGTCTTCACCTCTGAAGAGTTTTCCAACTACTTGCAGCAGTTGACCCAAGAGTACCCCATCGTCTCGATCGAAGATGGTCTGGACGAGTCTGACTGGGACGGCTTTGCCTATCAGACTCGCCTGATGGGCGACAAGATTCAACTGGTGGGCGACGACCTGTTCGTGACCAACACCAAAATTCTGCAGGAAGGCATCGACAAGGGCATCGCCAACTCGATTCTGATTAAGTTCAACCAGATTGGTTCACTGACCGAAACGCTGGCCGCCATCAAAATGGCCAAGGATGCCGGTTACACCGCCGTCATTTCGCATCGCTCAGGTGAAACCGAAGACGCCACCATTGCCGACCTGGCGGTCGGTACCGCGGCTGGTCAAATCAAGACCGGCTCATTGTGCCGTTCTGACCGTGTTGCCAAGTACAACCAGTTGCTGCGTATTGAAGAGGAATTGGGTGACAAGGCCATCTATAACGGTCTTAAAGAGATCAAAGGCCAGGGCTGAGCCCGTTTTAATGCCCGTTTTGGCGGAAATTGAGCGGTAAATGCAAAAAGGGGGCTTGGCCCCCTTTTTGGTTTGAGTCAGAATGCCGCCAGAGTTGTACAATGATGCCCAATAGGTGCCTCCCCTGAAACCCTGGGGTCATTACCCATTGCCACTGCTGAGTGGCCAATAGAGAGAACCGGACCGTTGAAAGCCACGGCTGTGCCACAACTGCAACGCAAGAACCCGCTGCGCTGGCTGCAAATTGGCTTGCTGGTGTTGCTGGTGATGTTGCAATTCCGCTGGTGGTTGGGCGAAAACAGCTGGGTCGATGTGAGTCGGTTGGAAGCGGATGTGGCCGCCCAGGAAAGCATTAATGCCGAGCGACGGGCACGCAACGAGGTTTTGAGTGCCCGAGTTGCCGATCTGAAGTCCGGGCTTGATGCGGTCGAGGAACTGGGTCGAAGTGACCTCGGGCTGATCAGGCCGGGCGAGGTTTTCTACGTCATACCTGCCGAATAAAGCGGTGTGGCCGCTGATTTGGATGTTATGAACCTGACTGATCCCTCCCGAGTACACCTGGTATTCCCGGCCGCTGGCGTTGGTCAGCGGTTTGGCCAGCCACACCCCAAACAGTACACCCTGCTGGCCGGCAAAACGCTGCTGGAATGGACGCTCGATGCCTGGAAGGATGTGCCGTTTCAGGGCGAACGCATACTGGTATTGTCGGGTAACGACGAGCGAGGCCGGGCTTTGGCGGCGCGCTATCCGGGCCTGAACTGTGTGAAGGGAGGGGCCGAGCGCGCCGACTCGGTTCTGGCCGGGCTGGCTGCCATGAACGCAGCGGATGATGACTGGGTGATGGTGCATGATATTGCACGTCCTTGCGTTCGCCGCGCAGATATTCTGGCCTTGCTCGACCATTGCCAGTCTGAAGGCCGGGGCGCCTTGCTGGCGCGCCCACTGACAGACACCATAAAACGTATGCAGGGCGACCGGGTCTCGACGGTTGACCGACGGCAGTTATGGGCCGCCCTGACGCCTCAGTGCTTTCGATTCGGGCGCTTATATCGTGCCTTGTCCCTGGGTCTGGCCAATGCCGTATCCCTGACCGATGAAGCCTCGGCGATGGAGTGGATGGGTGACCCGGTGGGTCTGGTCAGCGGCAGTGGCGATAACATCAAGGTAACGCACCCGGACGATCTGACCCTGGTGGCGTTTTATCTGCAACAACAGGGTCGGCTGACGCCGACCTGAGCTTTTTATCAACGATGACTTGGAGTGAAGCAGGGCATGCGAATAGGCCATGGTTTTGATGTACACCGGTTCGACCTGAATGCCGGTCCCATGGACATAACGCTGGGTGGCGTGCGAGTACCGGCGGAGCATCCTTTGTTGGCGCATTCCGACGGCGACGTCGTGTTGCATGCCATCGCCGACTCCCTGCTGGGCGCTGCCGCACTGGGTGACATTGGCGAATGGTTTCCGGATACGGATGCACAATGGGCCGGGGCCGATAGCCGTGCTTTGCTGACGGATGTCTATCATCGCATAACCGGGTTGGGTTACCGGCTGGTGAATCTGGACGTCACTGTCATTGCCCAGGCCCCTCGCCTGGGCGACTACAAGGGCGCTATGAAACTGACCATTGCCGAAACGCTGCAGTGTGACCCGGGTCAGATAAACATCAAGGCGACAACCACCGAGAAGTTGGGCTTTACCGGCCGCAAGGAGGGTATCGCCACCGAGGCGGTATGCCTGCTGGAGGTGGTGTCCTGATGGAGCTGCCGCAGTGGCCCAGAGCCTGGGGTGATGTTGTCGGGTCGGGGCGGTTAAAAGCCGAACCGGCTGATTTTTACGTTGAGGAGGCCCTGCCAGAGACAGCCTCTGGCGAGGGCGAACATTTATGGGTCACCCTGGAAAAAACCGGCCAGAATACCGCCTGGCTTGGCAAGCAACTGGCTCGCTGGGCGGGTATTCCCCCAAGGGACGTCAGTTACGCGGGTTTAAAAGACCGCCATGCCGTAACTCGCCAGACCTTCTCCCTGCATCTGCCCGGTAAACCGGACCCCTCAGAACCGCTGATTATGGACGGTGTTCGGGTGCTGTCGCTCAAACGACATGGACGCAAGTTGCGTACCGGTCAACTGATTGGCAATCATTTCGTGATCAGGCTGCGCGATTGGCAAGGGGATGCCAATGCCCTGGCACACCGCTGGCAAATACTGGTTGATCAGGGGTTCCCGAATTACTTTGGTCCGCAACGGTTTGGTGACCAGGGTCAGAATTTAAGCCGGGCATTGGCCTGGATACGCGGTGAGGGCCGGTTACCCCGAGGGCAGCAGGGCATTCATGTGTCTGCGATGCGCAGCTTACTGTTCAATCACTTGTTGGCCGAGCGAGTGCAGCAGGGTACCTGGAACCAGCTGCTCCCCGGTGATTTCCTGCAATTCAAGGAAGGCAAACGGGGGTTTGAATGTCTGGAGCCGACCGAAAGTGAATGGTCGCGGGTAGCATCGGGTCAGTTATCGCCAAGCGCGAGTTTGCCCGGTGAGCAAACGGAAATCTTTTCTCTGCTCGATGAACGCGAAGCGCCTATGCTGGCGCAGCAGTCAGAATGGACGCAAGCGCTGATACGGCTGCGCATTCAGCGCAGCTTGCGCAAGTTGCGGGTTTATCCGGAGCAGGGTCAGCTTGACTGGCAGGGAACGAATCCGCAATTCCGTTTCTTTTTGCCGGCTGGCAGTTACGCCACGGCATTGTTGCGTGAACTGTCAGACTGGCGTGAGGAGGAGTCTCAGTGAATTTGTCCGGTATCGGCATGACGTCCCAGCGGACTCGCCAGCGTCTGATTGAGCGACTCTTTGCCAAGGGCATTCGTGATGCCCGGGTCATGGATTGCTTTATGAAGGTCCCGCGGCACATCTTTGTTGATGAGGCCCTGGGCCATAAAGCCTACGAAGACATTGCGGTACCCATCGGTTACGGTCAGACCCTGTCGCAACCCTATATTGTCGCACGCATGAGCGAGCTGGTGCTGGCTGCACCCCACCATGAGCGCATTCTTGAAATTGGCACCGGTTCCGGGTTTCAGACCTCGGTTTTAGCGCATCTGGTGGATGAAATCTACTCGGTAGAGCGCATCAAACCGTTGCAATTGAAAGCTCGAGAGCGGCTGCGTTTGCAAAAACTGTATAACGTACGCCTGAAGCTCGATGACGGTTTCCTTGGTTGGCCCGACGCAGGACCGTTCGATGTCATTATCGGGACGGCGGCCCCCGAAACGGCTCCGCAATCCCTGCTGGATCAACTGGTCCCCGATGGCGGGCAGCTGATTCTGCCGGTGGGTACCGAGGAGCAGTTTTTGACCGTGGTGGAGCGCCAGGGTGATGAATTTACCGAGCGCCGCATTGAAGCTGTGCGCTTCGTGCCTATGCTTGCGGGCATTCAGACCGGCGATTCCGATGCGCTGCGACTCTGAGGTATTGCTATCTGGCCCGTCGATATACAGCCTTGAAGGGATCCATATCATGAGCAGGGAGATACTGCGTGATTAAGTTAGTTGTGAGCTGGTTTTTTAAAGGGGTCGTGATGGGAGCAGCCGATGCCGTGCCAGGTGTTTCCGGCGGTACCATGGCACTGATTACCGGCATCTATGAGCGGTTGATCAACGCGCTGGCGTCATTTCGGTTAGGCCTGCTGGGATTACTCAGACGAGGCGAATTCATCGTGGTCTGGCGTGAGGTTGATGGCGCCTTTCTGGTCAGCCTGGGAGCCGGCATTATTGTCAGTCTGATAACGGTTCTGAATCTCGTTCAGTGGCTGTTAAGCACGGCACCTCCAGTATTGTGGGCGTTCTTTTGCGGGTTGATCGTAGCCTCGCTGATCATGTTGTTGAAGGAGCATCGCTGGCGCAAAGTCGATATTGGCCTGTTCATTACCGGAACGGCGATCGCCGCGAGTATTTCCTTTTTGGGCGAGATGGCGCTCGCAGTTACGCCCCTGACACTGATTTTAGGCGGGGCATTGGCCATATCGGCGATGTTGTTGCCCGGTATTTCCGGCAGTTTCATTTTGCTGCTTTTAGGGCTGTACCCCGCGATTACAGAGGCGGTTCATGCCCGGGACCTGGTCACGATTGCCTGGGTGGCTCTGGGTTGCCTGATCGGTTTGCTGGTGTTCAGCCGTTTTTTGCAATGGGTGCTGGCACGCTGGCACGATCGGGTGATGGGGTTCATGCTGGGATTTGTGCTGGGCGCCTTGTTGAAAGTCTGGCCCTGGCAGCACGATCAGCAATGGCTGATGCCGGACAACTACGTGAATCTGTCTGGCCAGCCATCCTGGTTTTTTACAGCCCTGCTGGCAGCGATCATTGGGGCGGCGCTGGTGACCTTATTGAGTCTTAAATCGGACGGTTCCGGGCTTGTCAAATCAGAAACATGAAGCAGTACTCGGTTCTAACCTTGCGTTCGACGGTTTTTAGATTAATTAAACCTAATAAATTACCCTGTATTAAGGTTGGGCTATATTGCAGCTTTGTGAACGGCGTTTGAGGGGTGGATGAAAGCGATATTGAGAAGGAATCCAGCGTGACGAATCTCGTACGGGGGGCGTCAATTTTCTGGACATGCCTGTGCACTCTGCTGGTGCTGGCGGGCTGCACCAGCAGTGCCTACCGTTCGTTGGAGCCGGCGGGAAGTAGCGCCCGTGGTTCGAGCATTAGCAATACCCGTTCGCCGGTGGTCCAGTCCCGCCCTGCGGGTGCCTCACCGGCGTCAAACGCCCGGACGGCGTCGCCCGAGTCGCGCCCAGATCAGTATCAGGTCCGTCGGGGGGATACGCTTTACTCCATCGCTTTTCGGTTTGGTCTTGATTTCCGGCGACTGGCCGCTGCCAATGACATTGACAGTCGCTACACCATCTATCCGGGTCAGGTGTTGGCGCTCAGAGAGGCCAGTCCATCCGCTGCAGCGCCTGCTCCGTCGAGTTCGTCCACCTCGCCTTCGCCGTCTCGGCCTACAGTCAATAACACGTCTTCACAAACTGTTACAAATTCGACCCCGAGAATTGCAGCAGCGCCTTCTTCATCGGAAAATGCCAGTAATAATAATCAGTTAACTTGGGTGTGGCCGCACGATGGGAAAATAGTGCGAACATTTGACTCTAATGTGTCCGATCGTAAAGGCGTTGATCTGACCGGTGAGATTGGAGATTCTGTGGTTGCGGCGGCAGCGGGTTCCGTTGTCTACGCAGGAAATGGTTTGCCTGGGTATGGCAACCTGATCATTCTCGAACATCAGGGCTCCCTACTGAGTGCCTACGCATTCAATCAGGAATTGCTGGTGGCGGAGCAGGATCAGGTCAGCGCAGGGCAAGCCATTGCCCGAATGGGCAGGCAGGGTGACCAGCCCAGCCTGCACTTCGAGATACGGCAAGAGGGTAAGCCCGTCGATCCAATGAGGTTTTTGCCTCGGCGGTAACCGGGTTTTTTCCGGCCACAGGGCTTATGCCCTATATCGCACAGGTGAATGACTATGGCAGCACTCCGGGAACTCAACTCTGACATTGCAGAAGATACGTTCACTCCGTATACCAATTTACTCGATACCCCCAACGATGAGGTCAGCGCCACTGAGAAGGCGGAGGCGGATGACGCCACCGAGCTCGATTGCGAGGCCGATTCCGACACCGAATTTCGCGATGCCGTCAATAATCTCAGTGGCATGCAACGCTCGCTCGACGCGACGCAGATGTACCTGAATGAGATCGGTTTTTCACCGCTGCTCAGCCCCGAAGAGGAAGTCTATTTTGCCCGGTTGGCGCAGAAAGGAGAGCCGGCGGGGCGTAAGCGGATGATTGAGAGCAACTTGCGGCTGGTGGTAAAAATCGCACGGCGCTATCTCAACCGCGGGCTGACGCTGCTTGATCTGATTGAAGAAGGCAATCTCGGTCTTATTCGCGCGGTTGAAAAGTTTGATCCGGAGCGTGGCTTCCGGTTTTCAACCTACGCGACCTGGTGGATCCGCCAGACCATAGAGCGCGCTATCATGAACCAGACGCGCACCATTCGTTTACCCATTCATGTGGTTAAAGAGTTGAATGTGTATCTGCGCGCTGCCCGTGAACTGACGCAAAAGCTCGATCACGAGCCAACGGCAGAAGACATTGCCGAGCTGCTTGAGCGGCCCATTGAAGACGTGAAGCGCATGCTGGCGCTGAATGAACGTGTGACTTCGGTAGATACACCCCTGGGGCCATCTTCCGAGAAGAACTTGCTCGACACCATTGCCGATGAAAAATCGGTAGACCCGTCCGAAACCCTGCAAGACGATAACCTGCGGCTCAGTATCGATCACTGGCTTGATGAACTGTCCGAAAAACAGCGGGAAGTCGTCGCACGGCGGTTTGGTCTGCGCGGTTTTGAAACCAGTACTCTGGAAGAGGTAGGGCGCGAAATCGGCCTCACCCGTGAACGCGTGAGGCAGATACAGGTAGAAGCCCTGCGGCGCTTGCGTGACATTATGGAAAAACAGGGTTTGTCGGCCACCGCACTGTTTGGCGCCTGAATTTATAGACTCTGCGACTGGTATTTCAGTAACAGTCAAAGCCTAAAAAAAAGCGCCTCAGGGCGCTTTTTTTATGAGGAGCAGTCAGCCGTTTACCGGGCCAGGGCTGCTCGCTTGCCGGGTACACCGTTTTGTTCGTCGGCATCGGCGGGCGGGTCTTTTCGCTCGGTAATATTGGGCCAGACTTCTGCCAGTTCGGCATTCAGTTCTACAAATTCAATTTGATCTTCTGGTACCTCATCTTCCGAGAGGATGGCCTCGGCCGGACATTCCGGTTCACACAGCGCACAGTCGATGCACTCGTCCGGATGAATGACCAGAAAGTTCGGGCCTTCGTAGAAGCAATCCACCGGGCAGACTTCCACGCAGTCGGTGTATTTGCACTTGATGCAGTTCTCGAGAACAACGAATGTCATCGGGCCCTTCTCCCAATACCTGATGCTGAGTGTGTGCGTATTCTAGTGGCAGGTTCAGACCCCCTCAAGTGAGATCTAAGACCAAATACCCAAGGCTTTATAGCCAATTAGAATATAAATGGTGTTTTTAGACTTTAATGGCTCTAAAACCGGCAGCTTACCGTTTTTCCTGCTGTTCGGCCAGCCAGTTCAGAGCCTGCAGTGGCGTCATTCTGCTCAGATCAAGCTCGCGCAGTGCCTCAACCAATGGGTGAGTCTCCGCGGCGAACAAGTCATTTTGCTGGGGTGCCGGGGCCGGATCGGTTGCCCGGCCTGATCGAGGCTCCGGGCGTGCGGGTGCGCGTTCCAGGTCGCTCAGTTTGGCGCGGGCACTGGCGATAACTCCGTCCGGTACGCCTGCCAGTCGTGCTACCTGAATACCAAAACTCTGGCTCGCCGGACCAGCTTGCACCCGATGCAGGAACACCAGTTTATCGTCGTGCTCAGTGGCATCCAGGTGCAGGTTGCTGGCCTGGCGGTTGTGCTCGGGCAGGGCGGTCATTTCGAAATAATGGGTCGCGAACAGGGTCAGGGCGTGAGTGTGCTGCACCAGGTGTTCGGCAGCGGCCCAGGCCAGCGACAAACCGTCGAAGGTGCTGGTACCCCGGCCGACTTCGTCCATGATGACCAGGCTGTTGGGCGTGGCATTGTGCAGAATGTTCGCGGTTTCGGTCATCTCTACCATGAAGGTCGATCGCCCGCCGGCGATGTCGTCCGATGAACCCATGCGGGTAAAGATGCGGTCCAGTTTGCCGATGCGCGCTTCCCGAGCGGGTACAAAGCTGCCTATGTGCCCCAGCAACGCAATAACAGCGGCCTGGCGCATGTAGGTACTTTTACCGCCCATATTGGGGCCGGTGATTACCTTCAGGGTGATGTCGCCGTTCAGCTCCAGATCATTCGGCACAAAAGGTGTTTCAGTGACGGCCTCGACGACCGGGTGGCGACCCTCGCGGATGATCAGTTCGGCGTCGTCGCTCAGGGTAGGGGCTGTCCACTGATAGCGGTCGGCGCAGGAAGCCAGCGCCATCAGGGTATCCAGCTGGGCCAGGGCGCGACCCAGTTGCTGCAGGGTGAGCAGGTCTTCGGCCAGCGACCGGACCAGTTGCTCGTAGAGAAATTTCTCGCGCGACAGCGCCCGGCTTTTGGCACTGAGTGCCTTGTCTTCAAATTGTTTGAGTTCCGGGGTAATGAACCGCTCGGCGTTTTTCAGCGTCTGGCGTCGGCTGTAATCGACCGGTGCCTGTGCAGACTGTGCCTTGCTGATCTCGATGTAATAGCCATGGACGCGGTTGTAGCCAACTTTTAGGGTGCTCAGGCCGGTGCGCTCCCGCTCCCGGGTTTCCAGCTGGATCAGAAAGTCGCTGGCATTGGTGTCGAGCCCGCGCAGTTCATCCAGCTCTTCATCAAAACCAGGCGCTATGACACCGCCGTCACGAATCACCACCGGCGGGTTGTCAATCAGCGCGCGGTCCAGTGTATCGAGCCAGACAGGCTGTTCCTTGAGGTCGTCGCGCAGTTGTTGCAGGCGGGGCGAGTCGAGCGGGGTCAGCAAGCGCTGCAGGTCGGGCAGTTGGGCCAGAGTGCTGCGCAGGCGGATCAGGTCGCGGGGCCGAGCCGAGCCCAGGGCGATGCGTGACAGAACCCGTTCGATATCGCCAATGGGCTTGAGTGCTGATTTGACCTCTTCAAACACAAAGTCGGTCAGCAAGGTGGTGACGGCATGGTGGCGATGTTGCAGTTCGGTCCGGTCACGCAAGGGGCGACCTAGCCAGCGACGCAACAGTCGACTGCCCATGGTCGTGGCGCAGTGGTCCATTAACTGGAACAGCGTATTGTCTTCCTCGCCGCGGACATTGATGTCGATCTCAAGATTCCTGCGCGAGGCGGCATCCAGTATGACGGCTTCATCCTGGCGTTCCGGGACAATGGAGCGAATATGGGGCAGGGCGCTTTTTTGCGTATCGCTGGCGTAGTTGAGCAGGCAACCGGCGGCCTGCAGCGCCAGCGGCATGTCCTCGACGCCGAACCCGCTCAGATCGCGGGTCCCCATTTGTTGGGTCAGCGCCTGACGGGCGCTGTCCAGATCGAACAGCCAGACGGGCTGGTGACGGATAGCCGTGCGCGTAATGAGTTCAGGAGCCGGGTGGTCTTCAGGTAACAGCAATTCGCTCGGGCGCAGGCGTTCTAGCTCCGCGCTCAGCGCTTCCCCGTCTTTCAGTAGCTGAACAGTAAAGCGGCCGGAGGCCATGTCCAGCGCGGCCAGTCCGTAATCATTGTGCCCGGGCCAGACCGCGACCAGCAAGCTTTCCTGCCGGTCGCTGAGAAAGGCTTCATCGCTCAGCGTGCCGGGGGTCAGTACCCGTACGACCTTACGCTCCACCGGCCCCTTGCTGGTAGCCGGATCGCCGATTTGTTCGGCAATGGCCACGGTATGGCCCTGGCGCACCAGGCGGCCGATATACCCTTCGGCCGCGTGGTAGGGAATGCCAGCCATGGGGATGGGTTCACCGGCGCTTTGTCCGCGCTGGGTCAGGGTGATGTCGAGCAGGCGCGCGGCCTGTTTGGCATCCTGATAAAACAGTTCGTAAAAGTCCCCCATGCGATAAAACACCAGATCGTTCGGGTGTGCCTGCTTTATTTGCAGGTACTGTTGCATCATGGGGGTGTGTTGCATTTTACTGGCACTGGTTGGCGGCATAGGGTCGGCTTGATGGCTGGCTTTAGATCGACCGCCCATGGTATTCGAATCACCGACAGGATGAAATGCATGACGGCTTCTGAAATGCCCGCAGCGGAAAAACTGGTGACGGCACTGGCGCAACAACTGATGTCATCGGGCTGGCGTATGGTGACCGTAGAGAGTTGTACCGGTGGTGCGATTGGCGGAATGATTACCGATCTTGCCGGTAGCTCCGACTGGTATGAAGGCGGCTGGATCACTTATTCGAATGCGCTTAAGGAGCAGTTGGGAGTGCCCCCCGAAGCGATAGTAGGGCACGGAGCCGTGAGCGAACCGGTGGCGCTGGCTATGGCGGAACAGGGCCGGTTGCGAGCGGGTGTTGACGTAGCTGTTGCGGTAACCGGGGTTGCCGGCCCGGCCGGAGGCAGTGCCGAAAAACCGGTAGGTACCGTCTGGATCGCCTGGGCCTGGCCCGGCGGGATTGAGGCGACGTTATTTCACTTTGAAGGTGACCGCACCCGGGTGCGCAACCAGGCTGCGTTGCAGGCGTTACAGGGCCTGCAGCAAAGACTTTGAATTAATCGGGTCAACCGGCTTGTCAGGGTCGGTCACCCTGTGTAAGAATACTGGTCATTCATACAGGCTTTTTGATGGGGGAACACCATGGACGCGAACAAAGAAAAAGCGCTAACGGCAGCACTTAGCCAGATTGAACGTCAGTTTGGCAAGGGCTCGGTCATGCGCATGGGGGATCAGAAGCACATCCAGATCCCGTCCATTTCAACCGGTTCTCTGGGGCTGGATATCGCGTTAGGCATTGGTGGTTTGCCCAAGGGCCGGGTTGTTGAAATCTATGGCCCTGAATCCTCCGGTAAAACGACGCTGACGCTGCAAGTTATTGCCGAAGCCCAAAAAGCGGGCGGAACCTGCGCCTTCGTCGATGCAGAGCACGCACTGGATCCGTCTTACGCCAACAAGCTGGGCGTGAATGTGGATGACCTGCTGGTGTCGCAGCCCGATACCGGCGAACAGGCTCTGGAAATTGCCGACATGCTGGTCCGTTCCAACGCGGTCGACGTGATCGTTATCGACTCCGTGGCAGCCCTGGTGCCCAAGGCTGAAATTGAAGGCGAAATGGGTGACATGCACGTTGGTTTGCAGGCTCGCCTGATGTCCCAGGCACTGCGCAAGATCACCGGTAACATCAAGACAGCCAATTGCCTGGTGATTTTCATTAACCAGATCCGTATGAAGATTGGCGTTATGTTCGGCAGCCCGGAAACCACAACCGGCGGTAATGCCCTGAAGTTCTACTCATCCGTTCGCCTCGATATCCGGCGCACCGGTACCATCAAGGAAGGCGATGAAGTCGTCGGTTCCGAGACCCGGGTTAAAGTCGTCAAGAACAAGATTGCCCCGCCATTCAAGCAAGCCGAGTTCCAGATTCACTACGGCAAGGGCATTTACCACATGGGCGAAGTAATTGATTTGGGCGTCAAGCTCGGGTTGATCGAGAAGGCTGGTGCCTGGTATAGCTATCAGGGCGACAAAATTGGCCAGGGCAAAGCCAATGCCGCCAAGTTCCTTGAAGACAACCTGGACATTGCCAAGACCATTGAAGGCAAAATCCGCGATGCCTACCTGGTCAGTAACGCACCCAAGGAAGACACTGCCAAGGCTGAAACTGGAGCCGCAGAGGCAGCCCCCGAGGCGGCGGCTACTCCGGCTAAAAAAGGTAAAGCGGAAGTCTGATTGCATGATCTGCCTGCATTGCCTTCCCCTGGCTGAAGGGCTCGCACTGGCGAGCCCGGAGTGCACCTGGCATGGCTGAGAAAACACCCTGGAACACGGCGCTGAATATGCTGGCGCGTAGGGAATACAGCCAGTCCGAGCTACGAACCCGGTTAACCGATCGGTTTCCCGATCAGCCCGATGCCGTTGAAGCAGCTCTGTTGCGTCTGGTTGAGACCGGCCTGCAGAACGATGAACGCTACGCCGAAGCTTTTTTGCGCTCGCAGATCAATCGGTCGAGAGGGCCGGTTCGGGTACAGCACGAAGCCCGGCAAAAAGGGGTGGCCGAATTGGTCCTGCCGTTACTCGATGAGTGGGATATCGACTGGTTTGAACTGGCCTTGGATGCGGCTCGCCGCAAGTTGGGGTCATCCGATCCCGCCGATCAGAAAATCCGGGCGCGCCTCGCGCGCTTTCTGGCATACCGGGGTTTTAGTGGGGATCATGTTCGCCACTCTCTGGAGGCTTTGCGGAGCGAAGACTCAACAGACACTGACGGATTCGACTGACCATTCCAGCCTCCTGACCGCAGAGCAGGGCGAAGTGCCGAATATAGGGCTGATGGCCCAAGCGCTATTTCGCAGTCTTAACACGACCTGCTCCCCTTCCTATCTGCCTGTCCGCAGGCGTCCCTACTGGTGTCGGCCCCGGCATCTGTGTACTATTGCGCCCTTTAAACCCTGCTGGCAAGGCCCGAAGCCTGCTGACAGAATTTTCGGGTTTTCAGTCTGAAGGCAATCGTTCAGCTGGTGCACTGCGTAAGGCACTCTGTGTTGCATTTTTCGGACTAAACCCCACCCCAGATATTGTTTATTCACGTGCGGAACAGGACGTCAGACTGACCATGAAAACCTCTGAAATACGCCGACGCTTCTTGGATTATTTTATCAGCCAAGGCCACAGCGAAGTCGACAGTGCCCCTCTGATACCGGGCAATGACCCTACGCTGTTGTTTACCAACGCGGGTATGGTGCAGTTTAAAGACGTTTTTCTGGGAACTGATAAGCGCGACTACTCGCGAGCCACGACATCACAGCGTTGTGTCCGCGCTGGCGGCAAACACAATGACCTGGAGAATGTCGGCTATACCGCACGTCACCACACCTTTTTTGAGATGCTGGGCAACTTCAGTTTCGGCGACTATTTCAAGCGAGATGCCATCCGATTTGCCTGGACCTTCCTGACGCAAGAACTGGGTTTGCCAAAAGAGCGACTCTGGGTGACGGTATTTCACGACGATGATGAGGCCGCCGATATCTGGATCAATGAAATTGGCGTGCCGGCCGACCGCCTGTCGCGGCTTGGCGAAAAAGACAATTTCTGGATGATGGGCGATACTGGGCCCTGCGGTCCTTGCTCGGAAATCTTTTATGATCATGGCCCTGAGGTTCCCGGTGGTCCTCCGGGCAGTCCGGATGATGATCTGGATCGCTATATCGAGATCTGGAACCTGGTGTTCATGCAATTTGACCAACTGGAAGACGGTACTCGGGTGCCATTACCGAAGCCGTCTGTCGATACCGGCATGGGCCTTGAGCGACTGGCGGCCGTATTGCAGTCGGTTCATTCAAATTATGAAATTGACCTGTTTCAGCAACTGATTCGCGCGACGATGGACGTGACCGGGTGCAATGATATTGAAAACCGGTCGTTGCGCGTTATCGCCGACCATATTCGATCCAGTGCCTTTCTGATCGTTGACGGCATTGTTCCCTCGAACGAAGGGCGGGGCTACGTGTTGCGCCGCATCATTCGCCGCGCGGTCCGACATGGCCACAAGCTGGGTCAGAATGAGGCATTTTTCTTCCGCCTGGTCGATGCGCTGGCTATCGAGATGGGCGGTGCCTACCCCGAGCTGGTGACACTGAAAGATCACGTCAAAAAGGTTCTGCGCTTGGAAGAAGAGCAGTTCGCGCGGACGCTCGAGCATGGCATGCAAGTCCTTGAAGACGGCATTGCAGGGATTGACGGTAAGGTATTGCCTGGTGAACTGGTGTTCCGGCTGTACGATACCTATGGCTTCCCGGCGGATTTGACAGCGGATGTTGCTCGCGAGCGGGATCTTGAGATTGATCAGGCCGGGTTCGACCAGCATATGGAAGCCCAGCGCGATCGCGCCCGCTCAGCGAACAAGTTCAAAATGGATCGCAATCTCGATCTCGGGCTGCCAGGTCAAACCCGGTTTTTGGGTTACGATTCCCTGCTGGGCGAAGGCAAGGTCATCGCCCTGTTGCGTGACAACGAACGTGTCGAGCGTCTGCAGGCAGGCGACTCGGGCGTTGTCATTCTGGATCAGACGCCGTTCTATGGTGAATCGGGCGGGCAGGTGGGCGATCACGGCCAGCTGAGTGCCGACGGCGTTGTAGTCAATGTTGACGACTGCACCAAGTTGCAGGGTCATCATCTGCACCATGCCGAGGTGGTGCAGGGCAATATCGCCGTGGGCGACCGCTTGAGTGCCACCGTTGCACGTGAAGAGCGCAGCAACACGGCCCGTCACCACAGCGCTACTCACCTACTCCATGCTGCCCTGCGAGAAATTCTGGGTGAGCACGTTCAGCAGAAAGGTTCGTTGGTCACCTTCGACAAGCTGCGTTTTGACTTTTCCAATCTCGAAGCGGTCACTGCAGAGCAAATCACCGTGATTGAACAGCGTGTGAACGAACAAATACTCGCCAATACACCGGTGCAGACCGAGCTGATGAGCATTGATGCTGCCAAGGCAGCCGGGGCCATGGCCCTGTTTGGTGAAAAATACGACAGCGAGGTTCGGGTGCTGAGCATGGGTACCGAAGGCTTTTCAAAAGAGCTGTGTGGCGGTACTCACGTCAGCCGGACCGGCGACATTGGCTTGTTCCGCATCGTATCTGAAAGCGGGATCGCTTCCGGGGTACGTCGCATTGAGGCGGTTACCGGCCCCTATGCGCTGGCGAGTATGCAGCAGCAAGACGCCTTGTTGCAGCAATTGGCAGCGACGCTCAAGTGCGCGCCGGACCAGCTCGTTGACCGTACTCAGCAGTCTCAGCAGCGTATCCGTGAGCTTGAGAAGAGCCTTGAACAGGTGAATAGCAAGCTTGCTTCAGCCGCAGGCAGTGATTTGGCGGCCGGCGCTCAGAGCATCGGTGGCGTTAAGGTTCTGTCGGCTGAGTTGGAAGGGGCTGATGCGAAAACACTGCGCTCTACCATGGACCAACTCAAGGACAAACTGGGTACGGCCGTTATCGTTTTGGCGGTAAAGGACGGTGCCAAGGTTCAAATCGCCGCTGGTGTTACCAAAGATACGCTCGGCAAGATTAAGGCTGGCGATCTGGTGAACCACGTTGCTGGCCAGGTGGGAGGCAAGGGTGGTGGCAAGCCGGATATGGCCATGGCCGGTGGCAGTCAGCCAGAGCACCTTGCTGCCGCACTGGCTAGCGTCGTGCCCTGGGTTACAGAGCATCTTGCCTGAGCATTAATCGTCGTCACCGCGCGGGTGTATGGCATTCGCGGGGTTGAGACATTGAGGGGGCAGGGTGCGATCAACCCTGTTTAATATACAGCTACTGTTTCGGAACGGGTCCCATGGCTCTGTACGTCCAGAAATACGGCGGCACCTCGGTTGGTACGACCGACCGGATAGAGCATGTCGCTGATAAAGTGAAATCGTTTTGCGATAATGGCCACGATGTAGTCGTTGTCGTATCCGCCATGAGCGGCGAGACCAACCGCCTGTTGTCATTGGCTTCTGCCATTACCGATCAGCCCAACCCGCGCGAGATGGATGTTCTGGTCTCGACTGGCGAGCAGGTCACCATTGCCTTGTTGAGCATGGCGTTGCAGAAGCGGGGCTGTTCGGCCCGGTCCTACACCGGTGACCAGGTGCGGATAGTGACCGACAGCGCCCATACCAAGGCGCGCATCAAGCACATTGATGTCGAGGCAATACAGAATGACCTGAAAACCGGCCGTGTGGTCGTCGTGGCCGGTTTTCAGGGGGTTGATGAGCTGGGCAACACAACCACGCTGGGGCGTGGCGGGTCTGATACTACCGCCGTGGCGCTGGCTGCGGCGCTGAAGGCCGATGAGTGCCAGATTTACACCGATGTCGACGGTGTTTACACAACCGACCCCAGAGTGGTCGACAGTGCCCGGCGCCTCGACAAGATAACCTTTGAAGAAATGCTGGAAATGGCCAGCCAGGGATCTAAGGTGTTACAGATCCGCTCGGTTGAATTTGCTGGCAAGTACAACGTTCCGCTGCGGGTTTTGTCGAGTTTCGTCGATGGCCCGGGCACTTTGATTACGCTGGAGGAAGAACAGCCAATGGAACAGCCGGTGATTTCAGGCATTGCCTTTAACCGCGATGAAGCCAAACTGACCGTGCTGGGTGTGCCGGATATCCCCGGTGTGGCTAGTCGCATTCTGGGGCCGGTTAGTGCTGCAAATATAGAAGTGGATATGATCGTGCAGAACGTGGCCGATGATAACACCACGGATTTCACCTTTACGGTGCACCGCAATGACTTTGAACGTGTCAAAAAGGTGCTGAACGAAGTTGGCAATGACCTGGGGGCGCGTGAAGTCCGCGGCGATGCCAACATTGCCAAGGTCTCGATTGTTGGTGTTGGCATGCGCTCTCATGCTGGTGTAGCGTCGAAAATGTTCGATACACTGGCGGCAGAGAACATCAACATACAAATGATTTCTACGTCTGAGATCAAGGTCGCCGTTGTTATTGCCGAACGCTACCTTGAACTGGCAGTACGTGCGCTCCATTCTGCCTTTGAGCTGGATGCGCGTGAGCAGAATCGTTAAACCGGTCAGGTATCGGTTTCGATAGCGAAAGGCCTGCATTCCACTGCCCGGAATGTCAGGCTGTAAAGTGCGGATAAAGACGGATTATTGCAGAAATGTGGACAGTCCGGCTTTATTTTTAATGTATGTGGTCAATACTCTGATGTGTATTTGTTAAAAGGATGTTGGTCCCCAGGAATGGGCCACCACTGACAAATGGCACAACCAGGAGCTGGATACTGGAAGTTTCCAGAACATTTAGGAGAGTTTAGATGCTTATTTTGACGCGCCGCGTAGGTGAAACACTCATGATCGGTGATGAAGTCACTGTGACTGTGTTGGGGGTCAAGGGTAATCAGGTTCGTATTGGTGTTAATGCCCCCAAGGACGTTGCTGTGCACCGTGAAGAAATCTATCAGCGTATTCAGCGCGAGATGGGTCACCCCGAAGGTGAGGATGATCTGTAGGCAGCCAAGGCCCAAGCATGTTGATGAAATGGAGCTAATCGCTTCATTTTATTGAAGTTTTTCCTTTTCTTTTGTGAAAAACATGATAACATGCGCGCCGTTGTTTGGAGAGATGGCCGAGTGGCTGAAGGCGCACCCCTGCTAAGGGTGTATAGGAGAAATCCTATCGAGGGTTCGAATCCCTCTCTCTCCGCCATTGTTTCTGTCAGGGCTGAAGGCTTAAAACCGCAAGCTGCCGACTGAAAAGCAAGGCGAAAACGGAGTCGGTTTCGCCAATCTACGCGCCCGTAGCTCAGCTGGATAGAGTACCTGGCTACGAACCAGGCGGTCGCACGTTCGAATCGTGCCGGGCGCGCCACTACTACTGGTATCACCAACTTACTGGTTGTTGATGCAGGCAGAGTGGAGTTAGAAAGCAACAGAGCAGACAGTACAGCGTACGCGCCAGCGTAGCTTGCTTGAAAGACCTCTCGCACCGGTGAGGTAAAACTTCGGTGTTGTACGCGCCCGTAGCTCAGCTGGATAGAGTACCTGGCTACGAACCAGGCGGTCGCA